>WNFG01013512.1_pt1 | contig 12135 bp, 14 predicted proteins | sample 5400431 | NCBI WGS metagenome assembly WNFG01 (sample SAMN13153346, study PRJNA577476) | soil metagenome | isolation source: 120 cm saprolite under Douglas fir tree site 2 hole 3 replicate 2 | place: USA:California | collected 2015-04-18
CGACACAACCTACTTAAGCCTTACCAGGTCAACGCCCGGCTGATGAAAAGAGCAAAACCCGAGGCCATATTCATGCATTGCCTCCCGGCCCATCGGGGCGAGGAGGTCACCGACGAAGTCATCGACGGGCCGCAGTCCGTGGTCTTCGACGAGGCCGAGAATCGCCTTCATGCCCAGAAGGGAATCCTGGTCTGGTGTCTCAATATGGGTCGGCCGTAATGCCCTCGGAGGGTCCTTCGCGTGCGCCTGCCGACCTCGCGGCCGACGACACAATTCTTCCGTTCGAAGTCGCAGCTCTTGACCTGCGCGGCAGGGTGGTCCGGCTGGGGACTGCGCTCGACGATATTCTCAGCCGCCACGCCTATCCGGCGTCGATTTCCAAGCTGCTTGGCGAAGCGATTGTTTTGACCGTTCTGCTTGGTTCTTCACTCAAATTCGACGGTCGTTTCATCCTGCAGACCAAGACCGACGGCCCCGTGCGCATGATTGTGGTCGATTATCGCAGCCCCGGAAAGGTTCGGGCCTGCGCCCAGTTCGATCCAGCGGTTCTTGGCAGCGTGGCCCCCTCCCTTCCCTCCCCCGCAAGCGGGGGAGGGAAGGGAGGGGGCATTCCGGCCGGCGATCTTTTGGGCCGCGGCCATCTTGCCATGACGATCGATCAGGGGCCGGACATGAACCGCTACCAAGGTCTCGTCGCCCTTACGGGCGGCGGCCTCGAAGAGGCCGCGCATGAATACTTCCTGCGCTCCGAGCAGATCCCCACCAAGGTGCGACTTGCCGTGGCCGAAGAGTTGCGGGGTGGTGACGGCGGCCCACATCACCGCTGGCGCGCCGGCGGCATGCTACTGCAGTTCTTGCCCAAGAAGGTTGAACGCATGCGCGGGCCGGATCTCGACCCCGGAGACGCGCCGCAAGGTACGGCGGCCCATGTGGTGCCGGTGGACGACGCCTGGATCGAAGGCCAGGGTCTGATCGCCACCGTCGAAGACATCGAGTTGATCGATCCTGACCTATCGAGCGAACGACTGTTGTACCGGCTTTTCCACGAACATGGGGTGCGGGTATTCAAGCCTTCGGGCGTCGAAGCAAAGTGCTCGTGCTCGCGCGACAGCGTCACCGACATGCTGAAAAGCTTTTCCAAGGATGACCGCGATCACATGATTCAGGACGGCGTCATCTCGGTCACCTGCGAGTTCTGCAGCATAAAATACGTCTTTGCACCCGGCGAGGTGGGAGTCGTGGAGGAAGGGTGAGGTCCGGATCCGCTAATTGCGCTTTGCATGCGGGCTGTCGAGCGAGAACGCCGGGATCTCGATTTCAAAGCACTCGCCATCAAGCGTGACCATCCCGTAGGTGCCGGCCATGAATCCGGACGGGGTGGGCAGCGGAACGCCGCTGGTGTATTCGAACGACGCTCCGGGCTCCAGCACTGGTTCCTCGCCAACGACGCCGGCACCTCGCACTTCCTGCCTTTGCCCAACGCCGTCGGTGATGACCCAATGGCGTGTCTTGAGCTGGACCGTTGTATCCCCACGGTTTGTGATCTCGATCGTGTAGGCCCAGAAGTAACGGCCCTCCTGGTTTGACGAGTGCTCCGGCTTGAAGCGTGGTGACACAGTTACCGCAATGTTGCGGGTTACGGCCCGGTACATGGGAATCCTCGTCTACAAAACGTCGAAATGGTCGGGCATCCGTTGCAGACAGTCAACAAAGTGCGTCGACCTGAGGCAACCTTCGCACGGCGGCCTCATACTATGGTCGTATTGTGCCGAGTCGGCTGGTCCCTTGTGTGATTAAGGCAACGGGCTCACTTGTGAACCAACTTACTCAATCGCGAGTCTTCTCGGTGCCATCCGTTGAAGGAAGCGTCATGTTGTTACCTAAGCCCGGCGGTCGCGACCTGCGGCTCGACTTGTTCCGCGGACTTGCGCTGTGGCTTATCTTCCTCGATCACATTCCTTCGAACATCGTCAACTGGGTTACGATCCGCAACTACGGCTTTTCAGACGCCACCGAGATCTTCGTTTTCATTTCTGGTTACACGGCTGCGTTCGTGTACGGCCGCGCGATGCGCGAGCAAGGCACTTTGGTGGCGGGCGCCCGTATCCTCAAGCGGGCATGGCAAGTCTACGTGGCTCACATCTTCCTGTTTGCAATCTACACGGCGGAAATTTCCTACGTCGCTCACAGCTTTGAAAATCCACTTTATCACGAGGAAATGGGCATTTTCGACTTTCTTCAGCAGCCAGACATCACGTTGGCCCAGGCGATGCTGTTGAAATTCAAGCCCGCAAACATGGATGTCCTTCCCCTTTACATTGTTCTTCTGGCCGGATTCCCGCCATTGTTGTGGCTGCTGCTCCGCGCGCCGACCGTCGCGTTAGGGGCTTCGGTATTACTTTACACGCTGACTCTGTATTTCGATTGGAACATTCCGGCCTACCCGAACGGGAGCTGGGTTTTCAATCCGTTCGCGTGGCAGATGCTGTTTGTTTTCGGCGCCTGGTGTGCCCTCGGGGGCGCCAAGCAACTATCAGCCGTGATTCTCTCTCCGATTACAGCCGCGGTTGCGATCGCGTATCTCGCCTTCGCACTGTTCATCGTGTCGACATGGTACATGCCTGGCCTCAACGCACTGGTGCCGCAGTGGTTGGAAGATTGGATGTATCCGATCGACAAGACCAATCTGGACGTGCTGCGATTTCTTCACTTCCTCAGCTTGGCGGTGGTCACGATTCGGTTGGTGCCGAGTGACTGGTCCCTGCTGCAGTCCCGGTGGTTGTTTCCAGCCGTTGTGTGCGGCCAGCATTCCCTGGAGATTTTCTGCCTGGGGGTATTCCTATCCTTCGCGGCCCATTTTGCCATGGTGGAGATCAACCAGGGCGTCGGCATGCAGATTGCCATGAGCCTGCTAGGAATTGCCATAATGGTGGCGACAGCCGCCCTCATTTCGTGGTACAAAGGCATAGAAGGACGAAGTCCTCGATCGCGACCTGGTCCGCCAGGCGCCACCCTCGTGGGAGGAGGGGTATGAGACCGATCGTCGTTGCCGCCGTGCTATGCGCTCTGAGCGCCAGCGTGGCCGTTGCCAAGGAAGGCAATGAGTGCATCATCGCGGCTGGTACGGTTGCGCCGGATTTTGCCCTGCCTAACGTAGCCCGGGCGATTGCCAAGAACAAACTCGATATTGCCGTCATCGGCAGTGCGTCCTCGGAACTTAACGGTCCGGCCGGGACCAACATCGCTTATCCGACCTGGTTGGAGAAGACGCTGCGCGGCCTTCTGCCCGGTGTGACCGTTAAGGTCACGACCCACGCGCGGGCCAGGGAGACTGCATCCGAAATGGAAGCCAAGCTTCCGCGCATCATCTCAGAATCCGCGCCCGCATTGGTGGTCTGGCAGACCGGCACGGCGGACGCTATTCGCGGGGTCGATCCCGAAGAATTTCGCGTCGCCCTTGACGACGGCGTCGATAAGCTGCGCGCCGGCGGCGCCGATGTGGTGTTCATGAATATGCAGTACAGCCCCCGCACGGAGGCAATGCTGGCGGTCGCCACGTATGCCGATGCGTTGCGCTTTGTCGCCCTCAAGCGAGAGGCGGTGCTGTTCGACCGCTTCACCATTATGAGGCGTTGGAACGAAAGCGGCGTATTCGACCTATACGGAGCAACACGAACAACCAATGTGGCCGAACGGGTCCATGACTGCCTGGGGCGGCTATTGGCCGATGTCGTTGTCGCCGGCGCGAAATTGGCGCCCGTCGTCAGCAGAGGCACGGACTAAGCCGTGAGCCGTCCAATTCGCTTCTTGGCGCGGTTCGCCTTGGCTGGCCTGGCGGCGACGGTGCTTTGGGTGCCGTTGTCGGCCCGGGCGGCTGATGCCGCGTACGTGTGCAGCGACAATGCCCATTTGGGGCGGCTTTTTGCGCCGTTGGCTCGGATGCGACGCCTCATTGCCGCCGGGCGACCCGTTACCATAATGGCCCTCGGCTCGTCGTCGACTGCGGGGGCGGGCGCCAGCACCCCGGCGGCGACATATCCGGCGCGTCTTGAGGTCGAACTGCGCAGCCGTTTCCCGGCGGTCGCCTTGACAGTGGTCAACCGTGGCGTCAATGGCGAAGAGGCCGCCGACATGCTGGCGCGGTTTGATCAGGCCGCTGCAGACGACAAGCCCGATGTGGTGTTGTGGCAGGTCGGCACCAACTCGGTGTTGCGCGACCATCCGATCGGCCCGGTCGACCGGCTCATCATTGAGGGTCTCGCGCGAATGAAGGCGCTCGGCACCGACGTGGTGCTGATCGATCCGCAATTTGCTCCGAAGATTCTTGCGAAGCCCGACGCGGAAAGCATGGTGAGCGTCATCGCGGCGGCATCCACCAGCCGCGGCGTTGACCTGTTTCGGCGCTTCGCCGTCATGAGGGAATGGCACGACGCAGCGGCGATTCCATTCGGAGCATTCCTTTCGCCGGACCTGCTGCACATGAACGACTGGGGCTACGCGTGTTTTGCCAAGCTGCTCGCAGCCGCCATGGCAGAAGCGGCGACGCGACCGGTCGTGGCCGCCGGCACGATAACGCCGAAATAGCGCAACCCCCTTCTATCCTCCCAGCCAGTGAGGACAGGGAGGAGGCGGGAAACCGGACGACATTGATTTCGTTCGGAATTCCAAAATTAGTTCGTTTTGCCAAAATCCGCCCCCCAACAGCCCGATACCGTACATATGGTATTATTATACCTTAGCGTCGGCCCAGCCTTCCGACGCGCCGAGTCGAACGCGCGGATCGCGCGCTTGCGCCGCGACAGCGCGCCCCCCCGGTCTCTGTTGAGGAGCGAAGGACCCGGGCCGGAATGACGGCTGTCACACCTTTTCCAGCGCCACTGTCAGGTCCGCCGCGATGTCGTCGGGGTGCTCAAGCCCGACCGAGAGCCTCACCAGTCCATCGCTGATGCCGAGTTCGGCGCGTACCGCTGGGGTTAGCCGCTGGTGAGTCGTGGTCGCCGGATGGGTGATGAGGCTCTTGGCATCGCCAAGATTGTTGGTGATGTGCACGAGCTTCAAAGCATTGAGAAAACGGAACGCGCCCGGCTTGCCGCCCGCCACCTCGAACGCGACCAGGTTCGACGCGCCGCGCATCTGCTTCTTGATCGTCGCCGCCTGAGGATGATCAGCGCGGCCCGGATAGATGAGCCGGGTGATCTTGGGGTGGCCGGCGAGCAGGTCCGCAATCGCGGCGGCATTTTGGGTTTGCCGTGCCACCCGCAGCGGCAGCGTCTCCAGACCCTTGAGCAGCACCCAGGCATTGAACGGCGACATCGCAGGTCCGGTTTGGCGCAGCAGGTTATGGATATTGTCCTGGATGAACTTTTCCGAGCCTAGGATAATCCCGCCGAGGCAACGGCCCTGGCCGTCGATGTGTTTAGTGGCCGAATAGACGACGCAGTCAGCGCCGAGCGCCAGCGGAGACTGGTAGATCGGGGTCGCGAACACATTGTCCACCACGAGCCGGGCCCCGGCCTCGTGGGCGATCGCCGCAATCGCGGAGATATCGAGAACCTCGAGCGTCGGGTTGGTAGGGCTTTCGAGAAAGAACACTTTTGTGTTGGCCCGCACCGCGCTGCGCCACTCATCGAGATCGAGCCCGTTGACGAGGGTCGAGGCGACGCCGAACCGTGGCAGGAATTCCTCGACCACCCAGCGGCACGAGCCAAACAGTGCCTTAGCGGCAACCACGTGATCACCCGCTTTCACCTGGCCGATCACGGCATTGTGTACTGCCGCCATGCCGGTCGCGGTGGCGCGCGCCGCCTCGGCCCCCTCGAACGCGGCCATCCGGGTCTCCAGCATGTGCACCGTCGGATTCGAAAACCGCGAATACTGGTAGCCCGGATCGGCGCCGGTGAAGCGGGCCTCGCACTGCTCGGCGCTGCCGTAAACAAAGCCCTGGGTGAGGAACAGCGCCTCCGAGGTTTCGCCGAACTGCGAACGCAGCGTTCCGGCGTGAACGAGCCGCGTTTCAGGGTGCAGGTTGCGGGACACAGACATCTGGGCCTCCTTTGGCCAACAAAAAACCCGGCCGAGGGAACATTCCCAAGGGCCGGGTACGCGTCCCCGGCCTTTTAGCAATTTGTTTAACGTGGCTGCAAGCCGGCCGGCTCAAATGACCACGGGATAACGAAGCTCATAGGCTCCGGGAGGCTTTCCGTCAAGCCGGCCATCGGCTAAAGGCGGGATGATCCGTAGCTCCGGATGGAGCGCAGCGAAATGCGGGACCGCCGTTCCCGGATTTCGCGGAGTTTATCATCGGGCCGGCCGGAGGCCGGGCCCGGTGGCTCCATCCGGACTACAGTCTGCGAACCTGGACGCCGCGCCGTGTCGCTGAGTTTGCGTGCCGACGAAAAGGGAATCTTACCGGATCGCCTGATTGCGACGCTCGTCAAGACCGGCGCCGTTATCCTTGCTGGCGCGCTCGATGATGATCAGATCCAGCCGGCGAGCATTGACCTGCGTCTCGGCGAGATCGCCTATCGGGTCCGGGCAAGCTTCCTGCCGGGTCCGGATTCCACCGTGGGGGAGCGCATCGACGAATTGAAGCTGCACGAGATTCCGCTCGGCGACGGCGCGGTGCTGGAGACCGGCTGCGTCTACATCGTGCCCCTGATGGAAAGCCTGTCCTTGCCGCCGGACATCGCAGCCTCCGCCAATCCCAAAAGCTCGACCGGCCGGCTCGACGTCTTCACCCGGGTGATCGCCGACCACACCCGAGGATTCGACCGGGTCAATGCCGGCTACCATGGTCCGCTTTACGCCGAGATCAGCCCACGCACCTTCCCGGTGCTGGTGCGCGAAGGGTCACGTCTGTCGCAGCTCAGGTTTCGCCGCGGCCACGCGGTGCTGATGGACGAGACGCTTGCGGCGCTGCATCGGCGCGAGCGCCTCGTCGATAGCGAAGCCCCCGACCTTTCTGATGGCGTTCCGGTCGGCGTCGATCTCGGTCGATCTCGTCGGCTTCGGCCCCGACAAATTCATCGGTTACCGCGCCAAGCGCCATACCGGCGTCATCGACGTGGATCGCCGCGCCAGCTACGACATCGGGGAATTCTGGGAGCCCATCCGGGCACGGCACGACCGCAGCCTGATTCTTGATCCGGACGAGTTCTACATCTTGGCATCCAGGGAAGCCGTCCAGGTGCCGCCAGATTACGCCGCCGAAATGGTTCCGTTCGATCCGCTGGTCGGCGAATTTCGCGTCCACTACGCCGGCTTCTTCGATCCGGGCTTCGGTTACGCCGGCGCCGGCGGGCGAGGCTCCCGCGCGGTGCTGGAGGTGCGGTCCCACGAGGTGCCGTTCATTATCGAGCACGGTCAGATCGTCGGCCGCCTGGTCTACGAACACATGCTGGCGCGGCCAGATGCCCTCTATGGCCGCAGCATCGGTTCGAATTACCAGGCCCAGGGCTTGAAGCTGTCCAAGCATTTTCGAGGGTAGAAAATTCTAGTATTCCTCGCGTATTCCTTTGCGCACCGGGTTCATCGAAATGGCACGGACCCCTTTCCCACAGCGCGCCATCTTTCGGCTGCATTTTTATCGTGCCCCAACTTGAGGCGCAGATGGGCTCGAAGGAGATCGGCGATGGAGGGATCCGGAATTGGTCACATTGGCGCGGTCGTCGCCGCCGTGTTGCTGGCTACCCTTGCGATGCCGATTTTGGCACGGGCGCAATCGGCGCCCGCGGTGCAGAGCGAAGAGGCGCAGGCCAACGAGTTGAAAGCTGCGTGGGTGGCCGGCGCGCTGGCCGCCACTGAGGGGCCGGCCGACATCACATTGATCGATCAAGCGACCTTGAAGCTGCCCGCCGGCTACGATTTCATTCCCAAGGCAGAGGGTGCACGGATACTGCGGGCGCTCGGCAACACGGTCGGCGAATCGACGTTCGTAGGCCTCGTTGTCGGAACGAAGCCAAGCGATGAATGGATCGTTGCCACGCGCTACGTCAAAGAGGGTTATATCAAGGACGACGATGCCAAGCACTGGAACGCCGACGAACTTCTGCAGAACGTCAAGGAAGGAACCGCGGAGGCGAATAAGGATCGCGCTGCCCGCGGCTTCCCGGAATTGGAAGTCCTCGGTTGGGTGGAGAAGCCAGCCTATGATTCCGCGACGCATCGTCTTGTCTGGTCGCTGCTCTCCAAGCAAAAGGATGAGCCGGATACGGCCGACAACGGCATCAATTACAACACTTACGCGCTCGGTCGCGAAGGCTATTTCAGCCTCAATCTGCTCACGAGTTCGAGCCGCGTCGACGCCGACAAGAATGCAGCGCACGAGCTGTTAGCCGCACTTTCGTACAACCCGGGCAAAGGCTACGAGGACTTCAACGCCTCGACCGACCATATCGCTGAATATGGCATTGCGGCGCTGGTCGGCGGTGTGGTGGCGAAAAAGCTCGGTCTGTTTGCGCTGATCGGCGTTTTCGTGGCGAAATTTGCCAAAGTGATCGGCATCGGGGCTCTCGCCTTCGGGGGTGCCATCTGGAATTTCTTTCGCCGCAAGCCGAAGGCTGCCTCGCCGAACGTGTAGTGCTGAGCTCCCATGAAACTGCTGTTGCTGCTGTTGTCAGGCCTCAAATGGGGCAAGCTCGCCACGACCGGGGGCACCATGCTGCTCTCGCTCGCCATCTACGCGACGATATGGGGATGGCCTTACGCGGCCGGATTCATCGCGCTCATGTTCGCGCACGAGATGGGGCACTACGTGGCGGCCCGGCAGTGCGGGCTCAACGTCGGCGCGCCGGCCTTCATTCCATTTGTCGGCGCCTGGATCAACCTGAAAGAGCAGCCCCGCGATGTCAGGACTGAGGCCTACGTGGCGGTAGCGGGCCCGCTGGTCGGCACTGTTTCGGCGGTTGCAGTCTACCTGTGGGGCCGATGGACAGACAGCACGCTACTGCTGGCGATCGCCTACGCGGGGCTGTTTCTCAATCTCTTCAATCTGTTGCCGGTCTCGCCACTCGACGGCGGACGGATCACGGCGGTCATCAGCCCGCGCGTCTGGTTGATCGGCGCCCCTGTGATGCTGGCCATGCTATTCTATCGTCCCAGTCCGGTCCTTGCGATCATCGCAATCATAGCGTTCCCGCAACTGATCAAGGCGTGGAAATACGACCCCAAGGCGCCCGAAAACCTTGCCTATTACGGCGTTCCGTTTCAAACCAAGCTCGAGTATGGCGGCCTTTATCTGGCGTTGACGGCGTATCTCAGCGTGATGACGTTCGAGGTGCATGAAATGCTGGACGCAATGGGCCACCCGACGTGAGGCATGGAAGTCCAGATGCGGCTTTCGGGTGATCCATGATGGGGGTCTAGACCCTGCGCCGGTTTGATGTAGGCTGGCGGCATTCGCGGGCGTAGTTCAATGGTAGAACGGCAGCTTCCCAAGCTTTATGTAGCGCTAATGAAATCAATGAGTTACGAGGACTAGTACCGTTTTAGTACCGCGCTTTGCGGGCGTAGCATAGTGGTAATGCACTGGCTTCCCAAGCCAGCTAGGAGGGTTCGATTCCCTTCGCCCGCTCCACAACTTCGCGCATATAGCAGTTGTGGATGGTCGCGCGTAGGACATACAATGAGGAGCCAGTCATGCATCGTGTTACCGCTATCTTAGGGTCTGCTGTTTTCCTGGTGGTCGCTCCCGGGACACTGGCTGTTTACGGGCCCTGGGCATTTTCGCGTTGGCACATGGCTCCGCCCCTGCTCGGCTTTTTTCCTTTTCGAGTGATCGGGGTGCTGCTGATGGCTTTGGGGCTGCCGGTCCTGCTGGATTCCTTCGCGCGCTTTGCCATCCAGGGCCTGGGCACGCCGGCCCCAATCGCCCCGCCCCAGCATCTGGTAGTCACCGGGCTGTATCGCTACGTGCGCAACCCTATGTATGTGGCCGTGAGCTCCTTGATCTTTGGCCAGGGACTATTCTTTGGAAACGTCTCCATTCTCGAGTACGGCCTGGCGGTATGGCTGGGGTTCCACATTTTTGTTCTGGCTTACGAAGAGCCGACGCTGCGCGGCAAGTTCGGCGACGAATACAAAGAATTCTGCGCCCATGTCCGGCGTTGGTGGCCAAGAATCACGCCGTGGCAGGGAACAGGGAATATCGCGAAACAGTAGGAGCATCGGACTGAAATCATGAAAACCTGGATGGTGATCATCCTGGCTGTCGCCGTACTTTATCCCAACCATCTGGCCGCACGAAGTCGAGGTCGATATTTGACGTGCGTTGTTCATGACATCGGCCATATCGCCAACGAACCAACTACCCTTAAAACCCTCGTACCAACCGAAACAGCTCTCTTGCTTTACTCCCAATTCTTTGAGCTGCTTCGCGAAGTCCAGGCAGCAGACTTGCTTGGTGAGCTCCATAAGGCCGAACTAGATTTTGGTGTAGCCGTCTTCAAAGGCATCGGCAGGAGAGAAGGACTTGTAACCATCTTTGTACACAACGTAGTAGCCGCCTACTTGAGGCTTATGTTTTGACATGTAGTCGGCATCAACCCTGAATGGAGCATAACGCTCTTCGATAGGGGTAATGATAGCTGAACCATCGCTCTCGCGGTTCTCGCCTTCGCCGTCTCTCTTAATTCCTGCAATCTTAAGTGCCCAAACTTCCTTATGACACTTGTAACGAGGTAATTCGATTGTTGGCATATGTTAGAGATAGCTTATATGACCATAATCCTAATATACGTCCGCAGCCGTCAAGCTGCGTACGGCCTCAATGATTTCAATAACTTAGCTTAGGCTAGGTGTGGACAAGCTGTGGATTGGCATTGGAAAACCTGGGAAAACTAAAACGAGTACCAAACTAGTACCGCGAGAGGTCTCATAAGGCGGTCTTGCAAAAGAATTTTCCACAAGACGGCAAGTCTGATTGGTATGAGGCGACAAAGCCTTAGGAGCAGAGAAGAAAAATAGTGCACAGGCAGTAAAGTAGGCGTCAGCTGCTTCCCAAGCTGCATACGAGGGTTCGATTCCCTTCGCCCGCTCCAATACTTAGCCGGTTTTTCGTCGTCGGTTTTGCGTCGGTTTTTCAAATTTTGTTCATCGTTCGCCCCTTTCGGCCCGATTGAGCTGGTCGATAGCCGCTTTCGTCGCCGCGTTGCGGCCGACATAGCGACGGATGATTTTCTTGATGTCGGCGATGAAGAATACCCGTTGTTGCCGGTAGGGCGATCTTGAAGACCATGGAGCGGCACATTTGGGCGGTATCGTGCTTGTGCTGCCGCCGTCCCGACTTCGGAAAGCTCGCCGAAACCGAGATATGGGCCAAGGTGGTGACGTTTCTCGGCGCTGACCCGACTGATCCGGGGAATGCCGCCGGGATATTCCATAGCTTCAGTTGCGCGAATCCGATCAGGCCCGTGATCGCTGTGGATCATTTCTCGACATTTTCCTCGTCGCCACGCCACGCCCGGTTATCCTCCGAAACTCACGGTGAATGCAGAGCAACCTGACAATGGTGTCATAAGCAGACGTGGCGTTGACCCGCCCCGTCAATTAGCGAGGAAGCTCCGGAGCACCCTTGATCGGCTCGGGTGCTTGAGCTTGCGCAACGCCTTCGCCTCGATCTGACGGATGCGCTCGCGGGTCACCGAGAACTGCTGGCCGACTTCCTCCAGCGTGTGGTCGGTGTTCATGCCGATGCCGAAGCGCATGCGCAGCACGCGTTCCTCGCGCGGGGTGAGCGAGGCCAGCACCCGCGTCGTGGTCTCGCGCAGGTTGGACTGGATCGCGGCGTCGATCGGCAGCACCGCGTTCTTGTCCTCAATGAGATCGCCGAGGTGTGAGTCCTCCTCGTCGCCGATCGGGGTTTCGAGCGAGATCGGCTCCTTGGCGATTTTTAAGCTCTTGCGTACCTTCTCGATGGGCATGCGGAGCTTCTCGGCAAGCTCCTCCGGGGTCGGCTCGCGGCCGATCTCGTGGAGCATCTGGCGCGAGGTGCGCACGATTTTGTTGATCACTTCGATCATGTGCACGGGGACGCGGATGGTGCGCGACTGATCGGCGAGCGAGCGGCTGACCGCTTGCCGGATCCACCACGTCGCATAGGTCGCGAACTTGTAGCCGCGGCGGTACTCGAACTTGTCG
>WNFG01004186.1_pt1 | contig 12129 bp, 6 predicted proteins | sample 5400431 | NCBI WGS metagenome assembly WNFG01 (sample SAMN13153346, study PRJNA577476) | soil metagenome | isolation source: 120 cm saprolite under Douglas fir tree site 2 hole 3 replicate 2 | place: USA:California | collected 2015-04-18
GGACCTTGGTCGACATGGACGCGACCAGTCGTCGGGGTTTTGCGGTGAATTTCATGGCTCCTGTGCCGCGCGGTCAGTCCTCCCCGGTCGAGCTCTATCGTACTACGCCCGATGCTTGGACGTCGTATTGCCAGGAAAAGCTTGGGTGCTCTGTCGAGGTGCTCGAGAACTATGGCATGCGAGAATTTACGCTTTTGGCCCGACCAGAACGGTTAGCCTACCGGCATCGGCGCCCGCGCCCGCTCGCGCATCCATAGTGGTTCGTAGATCTTGGCCCCTGTCAATCGGATCAATTCCTCGGCGCGAGCGAGTAGATGCACTGCTTGGATATTTCGACCGGAATCACCTTTGCCGAGAATGGCGGCCCCGCACGTGATTGAGGCCCGGCATTCGGCCAGCCGCGCGGTGCGCTGGCGAGCGACCTCGATCGCTTCCATGGCCACCGTTTCGGCTTGTTCGAAGTTGCCCATCTGGCAATGGCAATCCGCAAGGCTGGCGAGGATTTCAGGTTCGTACTCCAACGCGGCTCTTGCCTTTCGCGCCGAAGCCAGACCTTGACTGAAATGAGTGACTGCTGCGTCGAACTGCTGGGCCAGAGCTTTCGCCGTGCCCCGGAAGGCAGATGCATAGACGGACAAGTAGGGAATCTGGCTGCGTTCGGCGATCTCGGTCACCCGTAACGCATGTTTCATCGCCAAGTCCGCATCGCCGCGACACCATGCAAGGTCGACATAGCCAAAATGCGGAATGAACTGAATCGCCGGGTCTAGCAGTGTTTGCTCGATCTGGAGCATCATCTCCAAGCACTCTTCGGCTTCGGCAAACCGTCCGAGCCGCACCAGGATTCGTCCCCGTAAGCTTCGGGCCCAGTGCTCCACGTTGAAACCGAGGAACTCTTCATCGGATCTCTCGATCCTGGAGACTCCCTGCAGGGCGACCGTGTTGGCAATGAGCGCCTCGTTGAGCATCCCCGCCAAATTATATGCTTGGCTGAGAAACGCATTGAGCGTTGCAGCACGACCGACGCCCGATTGTTCCTGCAACAGGGACAAAGCTTCCTTTAGACGATCGACATACACGTCAGCCGAACCGCCGCTCGCAACCGTGATCCGGCCATCGGCCGCCAGTAACAGGTGAACCATCGAGTTTTGGGTCTCGCGAGCCCAGGCCAGCGCCTCGTCGATGAAGGCCTTGGCATCGGCCGCGGTCATTCCCCCGCGCCAGCCGAACATGGCGACTTGCGCGCTGGCCATGATTCGCAACTCGTCGATGGCCTGCGATCGCGGCTGCGCTTGCAGCAACAGACGGACCTTGTGCCAATGCTTTGCTGCCTCGACGGCATCCGTCGTGCCGATCCATAAAGCGGCTTTTGCCCCGTAGTTTGCAGCTTCAAGCGAACGGCCGGCCGCGTCATAGTGATAGGCGAGAAGTCCGGCAAATTCGTCCAGGCGATCCTTGTAGAATGCCTCCATCGCACTGGCGACAGACGCATGGAGAGTGCTGCGTCGCGTCTTGAGCTGCGTCGCGTAGGCTACCTCCTGAATCAACGGATGGCGAAATGCGAACCACCGGCCTTCGTTGGCGCGCTCCTGGACCAGTTCGGCGCCGCACAAGCGGGTCAGCACGCCCTCGATATCCGATGAGGGCATGCCGAGAACCTGTTCCAACACCGGAAACGGAAACTCTTTGCCGATAATGGCGCCGACCTGGAGCACGGCTTTTTCCGCTTCACCCAATCGATCGATACGCGCACCAATCACCGCTTCCACTGTTGGCGGTAGCGCGCTTTCTCCGGATTGAATGCCCAGGCGGTAGTCGCCCATATCGCCGAACAGCGCTCCTCGCTCCGCAAGCGAACGGACCAGCTCTTCGGCAAAGAACGGGTTACCTCCGCTCCTGTCCGAAACTCGCTGACGGATGTCGCTCAGCTCGGAGCGATCCCCGATCAATTCCTCCACGAGAGAGATCATCTCCGTGGGGCCGAGCTCCGATAGCGAAAGCGGCTCATAGTGCGCCCACTTCATCCATGACGCGGCGTACGACGGTCGAAAGTTGAGCACCAGCATCGTCCGTGTGCCGGCGACGGCATCCACCAGCATCTCGATGAAGTCTTCGCTGGCCGCGTCGAGCCAATGCAGATCCTCGATGATGATCACCGAGGTTGCTGTGCCGCTTTGCCTGATCACGTGGCGAATAATGTCGAGCAAGCGTGCGTGTCGCGTCTTCGGGTCGAGCCGCGACGGCGCGTTCTCATCGTCAGCCACTCCGAGAAATTCATAAAGCAGCGGCAGATCCGCCTCGAACGTCCGACCGACCGGCAGCACGCGCTGTGCGATCTGCGTCCTTGCGGTTGATGGGTCGTCGGCAGCGGAAATGCCGAAGAACAGCCGCAGAAACTCCAGCACCGGCTGCAATGGCGTCGCGTGCCCATAAATCAGGGCTCGCGCCTCCAGCACCGGAATTGAACGGCTCCGACACCATTCGGCGAACTCGTAGCACAGCCGGCTCTTGCCGCTGCCGGGCGGCGCCGAGATACCGATGGCTTTGGTATCGCCGTTCTCCGCGCTCTGTAGGGCTCGACGAAGCACGGCTATCTCGCGGTCGCGGCCGCGAAACGACGTCAAATTGGCGCCTAGAAACTGTTGACTCGCAACTGCGGGTCTCAGGCCCAGCAGTTCGTAGATTTCGACGCTCTCGGCGAAGCCTCGGATCGGGTGCTGCCCGAGCGGGTGCACATCGCAATAGCCGCGGACGAGGCGGTAACAATCCTCGGTAAGGCAAATGCCGCCCGGCGCCGCCATCTGCTGCAAGCGGCTAGCCAGATGGATGGTCGCCCCGTGGACACCGCGTTCCTTGGCGGGGTCGGCATCCGCCGCATCCGATACCACGATGCCGGAGTGGAGCCCGACGCGGATCGTCATTCTCCCGTCATTGCCCGCAAATGCCTCTCGAATCGCCAGGGCGGCCTCGCAGGCCAAGAGCGCATGTCCTTCTTGTGCGCGAGGGGCCCCGAACAGGGCCATGATGCCGTCCCCGAGTGTCCGGACGATCGTGCCCTCGAACCGCTCGACCGCCTCGCACATCGTCAATACGGCGGGATGCAACTGCTCCATTGCCTGCTCCGGATCGAGGCCGGCGATGAGCTGAGTCGAGCCGACGATATCGGCAAAGAGCACCGTGGCTTGCTTGCGCTCGCCCCCGACAGGAAGCACCCGCGCCGCCTCCGGGCGGCTCGGCGTCGCCTGCGGATCGAGCGAACTGCCGCACGAGCCACAAAACCGGGCAGCTGGAGGATTGGGATGTCCGCATTTCGCGCACGCGACCACGAGCCGCGCGCCGCAATTCTCGCAATAGCGGTTCTGGGCGGGGTTTTCCGTGCTGCAGGTCGGGCAGCGCATCGGATCGATATCCCTCGTGAAGCGGCAATATTGCCAGGAAATCCCGGGGAGTCGAAGGGGTTCGGATTGGGTCCGGCCGGATCCTTCGCGCACGCTTTTGCGGATCGCGACGGCCGCAGCCTCCAAAGCATCATCTGCCCTGCAACGGCGTGTCGGTCGTGAGCTCGAAAGGCCGGGAAGACGGCGCCACAATCGATGCAAGTTTGCGTCAATTGCGGTACATTTTGCCCTGCTGGGCCTGCCACATACCAGGCAGGCAAAAGGCGGACATTTCCATTTGAGCGTTCCTTGTCTGCCATCATGAAAGGAGGACGATCGTCATGCCACGATCAAAATCTGCCGGATCGCAGGTCCCCGCCGTGCCGACGATTGTGTGCATCAACAAGGCGAAAGAAGATCTCGGCGTTGATTTCAAAGCGCTGATTGGGGCGCTGCAGAAGTTCCTCGACAAATATTTCGTGCCGGTGTGGGGCACGCCGGCGAAGCTCGTCGTAGGCCGGAAGCACCTCGAGGGGGCGTGGACGATGGCGTTTCTCGACAACGCCCGGCATGCGAAATTGCTTGGTATGCATCGACCTGAATACAGGGGCCTGCCGATCGCCAAGGTGTTTGTGAAGGCCACGCTTGATGAGAAGAAGTTCGGCCATGACGAGCAGGTCAGCGTGATCGCGTCGCACGAGCTGGCGGAAATGTTGGTCGATCCCGGGGACAATCTCTGGGCCAAGGGTCCTCGGGGAGTCCTCTATGGCTACGAGGTATGCGACGCCGTTGAAGAGGAGCATGGATTTTTCATCGATGGGATCCCGACGAGCGATTTCGTGTACCCGGCCTATTTTCAGATGTTTCAAAACTCCCGGAGGGTGCAGTTGGATTATCTCGAGCGGGTACAGCAGCCCTTTCAAATTTTGAAAGGAGGCTATTCAGTCATTCGGAAGCGCGGCAAAGTCCTGATCAAACATGGTTCGCCAGCCAAGGGAAAGCGGTTTGGCAGGGAAGATCGGCGATTTCATCGAAGCGAGTACCGCAGGTGAGGTGCAGCAAGCGGCGGGGAGGCGCGGCGACACCCCGGAAATCGCCCGCGGATCGATCGCGGTGCGATGATTCAACGTTTAGGCGACGGCGGCCGGTACAATTCGCTGCGGCATTTCACTTCCTGGCAGATCAGGCGGAAAACGTCCACGCGCCGGCGGTCGCGCCCGGATACGCTTGCCTCAATCCATTGCCGTTTGTCCGGTCTCCCTCGAAGATATATCGAGCATGTTCCCGCGGACGCGCCGAAGAGACTCGAAGAGAGACAGTAGATGAATGAGACGGCGAAAGTGCCTGAGCGCCTCGGACGTCTGATCGTCTCGCCGAAGGCCTATGCGAAGCAAACGCCGCTTCTCGCTGGGTTTCGATGGCTTCGCGCGAACCTCCCGCTCGGCCGGGTGGAGACGGAAGGCTTCGATCCGTTCTGGGCAGTCACCAAGCACGCGGATATTCTTGAGGTGAGCCGTCGGCACGAACTGTTTCATAACGGCGACCGCGCGACCACACTCGTGCCGCGGGCCTCGGACGAGACGGCCCGTGCCCTGACCGGCGGCAGCCCCCATCTGGTCCGAACGATCGTCCACATGGATGCGCCGGAGCACTTGAAATACCGCCGGATCACCCACGCCTGTTTCACGCAGCAGAAGGTCAACTCGCTCGAGCATCGCATCCGGGTCATCGCTCGTGCCTACGTTGACCGCATGGCCGGCCACGGGGCGGCATGCGATTTCGTCCGAGACGTCGCCCGCCATTATCCACTGCGCGTCCTCATGGAGATCATTGGCGTGCCGGAGGAGGACGGACCGTGGATGCTGAAGCTCACGCAAAAGCTTTTCGCCGGCGAGGATGAGGAACTAACATGCGACCGCGAAGCGACCGCCGATCCAACCAGGCACGCGAAACAACTTTGCCGAATTTTTGCGGAATTCCAGGGTTATTTTGCGCGGTTGACGGAAGCGCGTCGCAAAGCCCCGCGGGACGACGTGACGAGCGTGATCGCCAATGCCAACATCGATGGGAAGCCGATCAGCCATTTCGAGGCGATGAGCTATTTTGTAATTCTTGGCACTGCCGGGCACCATACGACGTCGTCAGCGATATCCGGCGCCATCTGGGGGCTATGCGAGGACATGCAGGAGTTCCGCAAGCTCAAAGCCGACGTCGGCCTCATTCCCAGGCTGGTTGAAGAGGCGGTGCGCTGGACGACCCCCGTACAACACTTCATGCGCACGGCGACCGTGGACACCGAGCTGCGTGGACGTAGAATTGCCGAGGGGGATTGGCTGATGCTGTGCTATCTCTCGGGCAATCGCGACGAGGAAGCTTTCGAGCAGCCGGATCGGTTCCGAGTAGACCGCGATCCGTCGCCCAACGTGGCATTCGGACATGGGGTCCACGTTTGCCTCGGCCAGCATCTCGCCCGGCTCGAGATGCGAATCTTCTTCGAGGAATTGTTCGTCCGGCTCGCATGGATCGAGATGGCCGGCGAGCCGCGCCGCTCCGCGTCGGTGTTCGTCGGCGGACCCAAGACGTTGCCGGTGCGGTTCGCAATGCATTGAACCGGCGCCCGGCTGACCAAGATCGAGCTACCCGCGCCACCCATATGCATCGCACTCGGCTAGATCATCATCCTGCGCGAATGGTTCGGCAGATTTGATCTTCGCCCTGTTTTTACCGTTTCGTGAATAAAATGGGGTCAATGGTTGGTTCAAAGCGAATACTCAATCCGTCAACCTTGCCGGCGTCGGTTTTATGAAAGAAAACGCGCGGGTGAAAGTCCGTGCCAAATGCGTGCAAGTCGAAGTAGAACGTGCCATCCAACCTTTGGTGAAGCGGCCAGTTATGTTGATAATAACTGATGTAATCATTCCCGGCGGAACTAACGCTTATGTCGCCATATCCTGAATTTGAGTACATTCCCATGTAATCCATGAGAGACGCGCGCTCTGAAGGCGCGGCCACGGCATGCGTTTCAGGTGCGGAGGGTTCAACTGGACCTATCTGCGCCAACCCCCGAGCTAAATGCATTCGCTCACCAACCAACCTCTGCAAAAGGTATTCGTAAATTCGTGCCGCAACCTTGTCAGGAAAATTGGTAGCATGTTGGTTCGTAAGCGCAATCACCGCCAAGCCGTCATCGGGCATGAAGGAGACATAGGCGGAATAACCGTCCGTGTCGCCTTGGTGGAAAACAAGCCGTTTGTCGTAAATCTTACCAACAAACCATCCCAATCCATAGCCTGTCCCGGATCCGCCGGGTACATCGACGTAGGGGGTGTACATCCGCTCCAGGTCGGCCGCAGTGATCAGTCTCGCACCATTGGACGTAAGACCACGATTGAGAAACAACAGCACCCAGTTAGTCATCTCTAGGACATTGGAGTTGATCTCGGCCGCGGGCCCTATATTTTCGACATCCTTGAGCGGGAGCTCCGCTTTGAGCTCATATGGCTTTGCGTAATTCGATCTAGTCGAAAGCCGGCCAATGGACAAATCAGTTTCGGACATACCAAGCGGGGCAAAAATGCGTGCCTTGACGAAGTTCTCCCAGGTCTGGTCCGTCACCGTTTCCAGGAGATATCCAGCCACCATATACATCATGTTGTTATACACAAAGGACCTACCGAAGGCTTTCGGATAGGGATCGAGGTAACGTAGTCGATAAAACAACTGAGATCGGGTGAACGGACCCAGGTACCAAAGCGCGTCGTGGCGCGGCAGCCCGGTGCGATGGCTCAGTATATGCGCCAGCGTCAATTTCTCGGTGGCCTCGGCATCTTTCATTGCAAAGTCGGGAAGGTATTGTTTGACGGGAACATCGAGCCGGACCGCCGCATTTTGTTCGGCGAGCATGGAAATGGCCATGCTGGTAAATGCCTTGGTGGCGGAACCAATGCCGAAAAATGTGTTCGGATCGACTTTGGCCGACGAGCAGCGATCTCGGTAGCCAAATCCACCTGAGTAATAAAGCCGACCATCCTTTATGACAGCAAGTGCAATACCCGAGTCGGGGACCGGCTGGAACTCCTCAATGGCGTCTGCAATGACCTTCTCCAAAGCGCCTGGAGAATCGGCCAGAGCCGAGATCCCCAACGGACCCGCCCATATAGCCATGCCAAGGACGACAGCGGCAGCGGCGGTCAATGACTCGATCTTACCCATAAGGTCCTCCCGATATGCGGTGAAGGCTACGGCAGCATCCGGTCGCAAAAGCGTGATGCCGATCACATTCGATGGAAAAAACTCGTGCCGGCCCGTGAAGCTCCCAGCCCTTGCGGCAGCAAGATCATCGAGAAGATGATGGGCATAAGGTACGCCGGATCTGGGGCGAGGTGAAGCGCTGGCGCTTCCTCGATGCGCCGCCGCTATACTCGAAACAGAACCCCGCCGGCTGAAGGACGGACGACCCCTGGGTGTTCCGGATGGCTCGCCACGACATGGCGTCAAACAACGGCGCTCTTGCTCAGCAAATCCAAGCTACGTAGTGTTGCAACGGCAGTATCCGCTTGGTGGTCTTGAGGAATTCGCCACGACATCGGTCGCGGCCTGCCATTGACAATGGCGTCTTTCCGCGACCAGTGTCCGACCGCAGCAACGCGATAATGAGGCAGAGTTCGGAGCACCCATCGGCAACGCAGCGCACCCTGACGCTCGATCGATAGTTTTCGGGCAGGCCGACCGAGCGGCAGCTGGCATGGTCCGGAATGGCATTTTTCGGAGGACGACATGACGCCGTCGATCGATGTCGATCGCCTGTGGCGGGTCGCCGAAAGAAAACTGCGGCTGTCGCAACCGGCATCCGATGACATTCATGTAGAAGGCTTGCGATGTCTGGTCTCGGCCATGGAATGCGGCGGCGGTTACGATGCTGCCGCCCTGCCTTTGCTGCAGCGGGACATTTTCGCCTGGATCCTTGCTTATCTGAGTTTTGCCAAGGACCAGGCGCTCCATCACGATGCGGCCGATATTCCCGTAAACCGGCCGCTGTTTATCGTGGGATTCGGTCGAACCGGCAGCACGCTGCTCCATAATCTGCTCGCCCTCGATGCGGGCGCCCGGGTGCCGCTCCTGTGGGAACTATGGGCTCCCTCTCCGCCGCCGCGTCCCGAAAGCTATGCCAGCGATGTCCGGATCGAGGCCGCGCAACGCCGCCTCGACCTGCTTGCTCGGACTGCCCCGCTCCTTCCGCAAATTCATCCGATGCAGCCGCAAGCACCGGATGAGTGCCATTGGATGATGCGCCACACCACGCTGAACGTAATGCTCTATCGAGTTCCCGAATACTGGACCTGGCTGAAGCATCTGAGCGTTGGCGAACTCCGCGAGCTTTACGCCCACTACAAGCTGCAAATACAACATCTACAGCTGTTTTGCCGCGGCGGATATTGGGTCAGCAAAGCGTTCACGCATCTGCACTATCTGCCGGTGCTGTTCGAGGTTTTCCCCGACGCCAAGGTGGTCAGGCTGCATCGGCATCCCTGCCGGGCCGTGCCTTCTCTGTGCAGTCTCGCCGCAAGCTACCGCGCGATCTATTCGGATCGGGTCGACCGTGACGAGATCGGCCAAACTATCTTCGAAATGTTTTTGGATGGCATGGAGAGATCCATGACCGTTGATCGACCGCATGCTCCGCAGCATTTCATTGATATCCATTACACGGCGCTGGTCAGGGATCCGATCGGCGTCGTTCGCCGCATTTACAATCAGTTCGATTATCCCTACAGCCTGGAATTCGAGCAAAAAATGCGGCAATTTATTGCGAGAAATCGCAGCGGGCGGAGACGGCGGCACATCTATGGCTTAGAGCAATTCGGATTATCGCAGAACGAGGTGATCGATCGATCCGAGCAGTACCTAACCTGGATCAAGCATCGCGACGGAGAGCTGGCCGACGTGTGATCGCTCGAGCCGGCGAAACGGCAGCGCCCCACCCCTGCGCCGATTGCGCGCCGTCATCGTGGGACTCTGAGCCAAACGGTGCTGAACGGATGACTCAGGTGCCATCGCCAGTCGCGTCAGCCGCGCGAAAGCGGATGTTTATCGCCCGGATAGCGGCTCTTCGTCAGAATCGTAATGCCTCCAGGGGTGGTGTCGGTGTCCGGTGCCTGCCAAATCGTGAGCTCCCAATCGTAGCCGGGTGCCCACGCAAAGGTGATCCGTGTCGGCGGCTTGGTCCCTAGCGCGTAATAAATAACCGCCTGCTGGGCGACCTGGATGCTTTTGGGCATGATATTAAGATAGTCGGTCCATGCCTTATGGAGCGCCGTTCCCTCTTTTACAACCACACCTGCGGCGAACGGTTTCCCCGGTGCGAATGCCTCGCGTTTGACCACCAAGTCCGCGATGCTGTCCCTGCCGAACGCGCCATTGAGATCGGATAGAGTCGTTTGAAGTCCAGGCATGGCTTGCCTCCGGTTTCTGCAGATTTTTGGGCAAAACTTATGCAGCCCAGAGTGCAGTATAACAACTGTTGTCATTGAGTCCACGGGAAAAGCGAAAGCAGTTTGTCACCCTATCGGATCTAAAATACGACGAACTTTGTTGCAAGTCAGCCTCGGTGAGCACACGATGCGTTGTGCGCCGGATGGTCCCCTGGCGATCTGGTCACATCGCGGGCGAGCTTGGTCTCGAGATCGTCGATGAGGGACTTGTAGATAACAGCGCCAGTTTGTTCCATCAAAGTCTGAGCTCGCCTGAGTTCGCTCTTTACGCGATCGGGGTCCTCAGCAGTCGCCCATAGCACTTCGGCGCGGACGATGTGCGCCAGACACGCTGGGACGCGAGCGCACCGCGCAGCAGCGATGTCGATTGCCTCGGTGGCCGCACGCAATGCGTCGGCAAAATCGCCTTTGAGCCGATATGCGTTGGCCAGATCGGCCAAGATGCGGGCTTCGATTTCCAATCCTGTCTTTCGGCGTCTCGCGAAAGCAAGGGCCTCCGCGAGGTCCTCGACGGCGGGCCCCAGTCGTCCCGCCAGAACGTGGGACAGGCCGCGGCACGCCTGCGCGTAGACCCGCACATAGGGACTGCCGCTTTTCAAAGCTATGGAGAAGGCCCGCGAAGCATGCTCTTCGGCTAGGCGCGCGTCGCCTTCGGCCCAAGCCAGATCCACGTACGCAATGCTCGCCACATGATGTGTGAAATCACCCTGGTCGGCATTCGTTCGAAGTACGCGATCTAGGTATGGTCGCGCCTCATCGAAACGGCCAAGCATAATCAAGATCTGGCCACGCATGACGGTCAACCAAAGTTCGATGTCCAAACCGAGGAGCTGACGATCGTGCTCGCCGATCTCATTGGCATGGTTCATCGCCTCGATGTTGACCGCCAGCGCGTCCGACATCCATCCCGCAAGGCGCAATGCGTGGCACAGGATGGCCTTTAGCGTCGCCTGCAGGCTCGCGTCGTCGGAACTCCCGGCGAGCGCTCCAGCCTCCCGTATTTTTGCGACGTATTCGTCTGCAGAGCCGCTTGCCGCCAGGATCCTGCCATAGCCCGCGAGGATCAACGCATTTGCTCGCATGTTGCCGGCAGCAAGCGCCAATTGCTTGGCTTCCTCGAAGTAGCTCTCGGCTTCTTCGGCGGAGATCCCTTCCCGCCAGCCGAAATTCACGATTTGGCCGCACGCCCGCATCCGGAGGAAGTCGACCGACGGCGAGGGGGGCAGCGCGGTCAAAAGCTCACGCACCTTCTTCCAGCTTCGAAGGGCCTGGCTCGCGTCGTGGGCACCGAACCAGAAGGCAGCGCGCTCGAGGGTCTGCGCGGCCTGGAGCAGTTCCCCGGCTTGTTCCAAGTGATAGCCCAATAGACCCGCGCGCTCCTCCGGACGATCCTTGAAGTGAGCCTCCATCGCCCGCGCCACCGCGCCATGAAGGATGCGACGTCGCTCGTGCAGCAATGACCGATAGGCGACTTCCTGGATGAGCGGGTGGCGGAAGGCATGCCCCTGCTCGTGGGACGGCAATTCGTGGAGCAGCTCCGCTCGTCGTAATTGCCAGAGCGCTGCTGCTACATCCGTCGACCGCAGATTGGTCACACGTTCCAGGATCGCCAGCGGAACCTCTCGACCGATGACGGCGGCACTCTGTAGGACCTGCTTGGCGGACTCGTCGAGCCGATCGATGCGCGCGGTCAGCACCGCTTCAACGGTCGCCGGCAGCGGAATCGTATCGATACCGCCCGTGAGGCGGTAAGCTCCGCGTTCACCCTCGAAATCGCCGCGCTCAATCAGCGAGTGGACCAGCTCCTCGATGAAGAAGGGATTGCCTTGCGCACGTTGGGCGATATTGCGGCAGACCAGCGCGAGTGAAGAGTCTTCGCCCAACAGATCGCGCAACAGTTCGTCGGCTTTTGTCGCGTACAGGGGCTCCAAGCTAATTTGCCTGTAGTGCGATCTCTGCATCCACGGCGCGGCAAAGTCTGGCCTGAAATTGAGCAGGAGCAGGGTTGTCGTGCCGACCACCGCGTCGGCCAGCGCCTCGACAAACTCCGCGCTTGCGGGATCGATCCAATGCAGATCCTCGATCAGGACGACGGCAGCCCCGTCGCGGTGCCCGGAACGCGCGACGTCGCGCACCAAATCGATCAACCGCATCTTCCGGACTACGGGATCGAGCCTGGGCGCTGGGTAAGCAGGATCGGGCAATCCCAGGAATTCCAGAAGGAGCGGAAGTGTCTCATTGGCGGTTGGGACGCTTCCCAA
>WNFG01007357.1_pt1 | contig 12128 bp, 12 predicted proteins | sample 5400431 | NCBI WGS metagenome assembly WNFG01 (sample SAMN13153346, study PRJNA577476) | soil metagenome | isolation source: 120 cm saprolite under Douglas fir tree site 2 hole 3 replicate 2 | place: USA:California | collected 2015-04-18
TCTTCGCCGAGATCGACCTCCTCTGCGCGATCTCGACCTGCCCGAGCGGCGACCTCTCCGAATGGGGTTGGGGCTCTGAGCAGTCAGACCCGGTCGCGAACTGCAGGCCGCTCGGCGTGGAGGTCTACGAACTGGACGTGGGACTGCTCGAAGGGTGGACCCAGCCGCAGCCCGTGCGGGTCAAGTCCGTTTACGCCGGCGGCCCGAGCACGTAGCGCGCAAGGAGACTCGTCTGGATCCCGGACTTGTCCCCGAGTCTTTCGTCACTTGCCGGCACCTGCGCTATACGGGTGTGAAGGCTCCTGAGCCCGCATCCAGAATCGCGCGGTGCAGCTCGGCCAGCTTGCAACGGTACGGATCCAGCCGAGTCCGCTCTGGGCTGGCCGGATGGAAATCGATTCTGAGGAATGCTCCGTCGTCGATCGCGATCTTTGGAATATCAGCAGCAGGCACCAGCAGGCATTCGTCGTGGAAGGCGTTGGCATCGTCCAACCAAGCCAATCCGACCAGCCAAGTGGTCGCCGCCGCCGTCAGCGTTGCTTTGTGAACGTGAATCTGAGCCTCTCCGTATCGGTGTGCAACTGTGGCCGCCTTCACTTGCAGGCCGGCGAATACTCCTGTGACGTTGTCCCGTGCGAGGACTTCGACCATCTCGAGGTCCGGAAACGGACGGAACAGGTCCAAGCGTGGAGTCTGCGCCAGCCGCCGGATCACTTCGGCCTCGCCCAGGAACCCGAGCCATGCGTTGTGGCGTTCGCTTGGCTCCAACCGATAGGGTCTCAACTTCACAGCCGCAGCAACGGACGTACCTAGAATGCGTTCGGCGAGCTGGCTGCGCGGTACGAGATAAGGCCGCCAATGACTGTGGTTCGGATGCATGCTGAAAGCGGCCGAGTAGATCTCGTGCCCCTGCGACAGGTCGTGTGCTGCAAGCTTTTTGAAGATGCCTTCCTCGACGACAAGGTCAAGCTGGTCGGGGACGTCGCGCATGAATGAGCCGATCAGAAGCGCGCTGTCGTCGACGAGACTATCGCCCCGAACGACGATCTCCACCATTCCCTCGACCGCCTCGCCTCGGCCTTTGATCTGTATAGGAATGTAGCGCCCGTCGGTCATGCGGTGCAGCACGGCATCGAGGCCCCGGTCGAGCAAGGGCAGGAAGACGTGCAACGTGCCCTGCGATTGCTTGATCAGATCCGCCCAGATCTCGAACTCCAGGCCTTGGCCCGGACCGCTCGTGTCACGGTGCCTATTCATCTGTGAGTAGGGTATCCACCGACTGTGCCGACGCGGCCCACGCTCGAATTGAGAGCGCCCAAGCTCATCGGTGACCCTCCGCGGATTCGGCGGGGGGTACGATCGTCACCCTGAGCATGGCGATGCAGCCACTCGTCGATCTAGGTGGCAGTTCCTTCCTCGATCGCATGCCGCCGGCAAGTCGTGAGCAGATTCTCGTCAACAGCACCAGGATCCGTTATCCGGCGGGAACGATTGCTTTTCAGCCCGGCGATCCTGACCGAGCTGACATCCTCGAGACAGGCTTCGCCCGCCTCTACCTGACTTCTTCCGATGGACGTCAGACGACCATCAGATACGTCCACAGCGGGGAGCTCATGGGCGGGCTGCTCGTCATGGGTGCGGCCTTCGACGGCTCCGCACAGATGATCATGGACTCGACGGTCATCCACCTCGACCTTCTCACGGTGCGCCGGCGAGTGGACGTCGACCCGGCGGTGGGAAGCGCGCTAGCCGCCGATCTCGCCCAGCGATATGCACACTGCGTCCGCACGATCGCCCTGCACGCCTTCGGATCGATCGTGCAGCGCGTTGCGTACGACCTCCTCGATCGAGCCTGCCGGACCCAGCTCTCGGCCGGGCACCTCGAGGCCGCCGCTTCACAACAGGAGATCGCCGACGGTATTGGCTCGGTCCGATCAGTGGTGGCCAGGGGCATGACCACCATCCGTGCCCGGCGCCTGGTCGACACTGCGCCACGTCGGGTCAGGATCATCGATCCCACCGGCCTGGAGGAGCTGGCCTTCTCAGGACTACTCTGAACGCCGAGCGACCTATCACCTGGGTGACAGCACTGGCGGAACACGCCAACGCGAGCGGCCTGACGCCGGTGGTGTTCATCCACGGCCTCTGGCTGCTCCCGAGCAGCTGGGATCGCTGGGCCGCGGTCTTCGAGGCGGCCGGCTACACGACCGTGGCGCCGGGGTGGCCGGATGACCCCGACACCGTGGCGGACGCGAAGGCACACCCCGAGGTCTTCGCCCACAAGACGATTGGACAGGTGGCCGAGCACGTCGCCGAGGTGATCGGCAACTTGAAGAAGAAGCCGGCCGTGATCGGGCACTCATTCGGAGGGCTGCTCGCGCAGATAGCCGCCGGACGTGGTCTTTCGGCAGCAACGGTGGCGATCGATCCAGCTCCGTTCCGAGGCGTCCTGCCCCTTCCGTTCTCAGCCCTGAAGGCGGCTTCGCCGGTGCTTGGCAACCCGGCGAACCGCAACCGCGCCGTCCCCCTCACCTACGATCAGTTCCGCTTCGCCTTCGCCAACGCAGTCAGCGAGCACGAGGCCAAGGAGCTGTACGACACGTTCGCGGTGCCGGCTTCCGGTGCGCCGATCTTCCAGGCGGCAGCCGCGAACCTCAACCCGTGGACCGAGGCGAAGGTCGACACCAAGAATCCCGACCGCGGACCCCTCCTGATCATCAACGGGCAGAAAGACAACACCGTGCCGTGGGCGATCGCGAACGCGTCCTACAAGCAACAGAAACGCAATGCGGGAGTGACCGAGATCGTCGAGATGCCGAACCGCGGGCATGCGTTGGTCATCGACAGCGGTTGGCGCGAGGTCGCCGACAAGGCCCTCGCTTTCGTCAAGCGCTTCGTGAGCTGACGCGGGGAGTGGCTGAGCCAAAGCTTCCCCCGGCCTAGCCGAACTTGACGAGTATCTCGGGCTGCCGACCATAACTCGGCTGCAAATCCCGACCTTCGTGCTACACCTGAGCCGTGTCTAGAGGCGTCGCGAGGATTCTGCTGATCGGGGCCATGCTGCTCGCGGCCGCCGGATGCGGCTACGACGTCAGCACCACGTTCAATGCCGACGGTACGGTCGGGGTCGGCTTGAAGTTCCTCCTCCCCAAGTCGCTCCTGACACCTGGACAGGGCGTGACGGTGACCGGGTTCAGCGACGCCGACATCGCCAAAGCCAATACCGAGGCCGGCGCCAAGTACCCCGGCGCCAAGGTCGTCAAGGTGGCTGAGGGCGACCAGGCCGGGGTCCTGGTCACGATCCCTTTCAAGACCGAGAAGGATGCGTTTGCGTTCTTGACACAGCCGACCAACCTGAGCCCGGCCAAGGCTGCGTCGGGCTCTGGCTCCAACATTGACGTGGGCAATACCGGCGGGCTCTTCGTCTCCGCCACTCACACGACATCCGGATCGACCGACACCTATACGTTCAAGACCCAGGTGCCACCACCGGCGTCCCCATCTCCCGGGCAGGCGTCGATTGGCGCCGACCAGCTGTCCTCGATCATCAGGATCACGTTCTCGCTGAGTGTTCCGCACGAGATCACATCCGCTCCGGATGCGCTCTTCACGCAGGATCGCAAGACCGCGGTCTGGGAACTGTCCTTGAGCCAGGCCCAGACGCTGACCGCAACCACCGGCCCGAGCACCACGCTTGCGGGTTTCGCTGCCAACGGACCCTCGGGCCAGAGTTCCGCCCTCCTGATCGGAATCGGGCTGGCGGCCATCGCGCTCGGGTTCGGCCTCGCCAGGATCACACCGTGGCTCTTCGTTCACGGCCCTACTGTCGTGCCGGCAACAGCGCCGGCCGCCGCGCCGGCGGATGTCCAATGGCCGGCGGGCGGCCCGCCGGCCGTCGAGCCGTCGGCGAGCGTCATCCCGGGGCCGCCTCCCGAGACACCGCCTCCTTCCAACCCCTCGGACACCTAGCCCCCAGCGACTCGACCGAGTGGCCGCCACGCTCATTTCCAACGCAGAGCAGGCCAGGGTTCCGGAGAGTACCGTGGGCACCTGATGGGCCTCTTCAGCAACCTCCGCCGTGAGTTCATCGTGCGCCCCGACGCCTACAAGGCGTCGATCGTCTTCAAGTGGCCCGACACCAACATCCGCAACCGCACCCAGCTCACCGTCGAGCAGGACGAGCTCGCGGTCTTCTTCCGCGACGGCAAGGTCAACGGGGTGATCCAGCCGGGCGTGAGCACCCTGGACTCCAGTGAGATCCCGTTCTTGGGCAACCTGATCGACGCCGCCACCGGCGGCAAGTACTTCAAGACGGAGCTCTATTTCGTCTCGACTCGGGAATTCGCGAACCTGCCGTTCGGCGGCATGGTCGACAACGTGGTCGATCCTGAGACGGGCCTGGCGATCGGTCTGCGCGTGTTCGGAGACTATTCGCTCAAGGTCGTGGCCCCCGATCGCTTGATCGTCAACCTGGTCGGCACACAGAACTTCCAGAGCAACGACCAGATCACCGACTGGATGCGCGATCAGCTGCTCAAGGTCTTCCGCACCGACGTCGTGACGCATATCAGCAACGAGCGGTGGCCGATCCTCGGCATCGCCAGCCAGAACGCCCTGATCGAGCAGGAGGTTCTCGCTGCCGCGGCCAAGGTTCTCGACAGCTATGGCATCAGCGTGGCCCGGATGGGCAACTTCGTGATCTCGATCAAGCCGGAGGACGAGGAGACGCTCAAGAAGTACCGCCGTGACGTCCAGTACACGAAGCTCGCCGGCAGCTTTCAAGGAGCGGCCGCGGGCGAGGCGATGGAGGGCATCGGCGAGGGCGCCGCGAAAGGCGGCGAGGGTTCCGCGCCGGCGGTCGTCGCGGGCATGGGCCTGGCCGGGGCGGTGTTTTCGGCAGCGAGTGCGACACGGACCGCGCCCTGTCCCAAATGCGGGACCCAGGTCGCGGCGGGCGCGAAGTTCTGTCCCAGTTGCGGCGCTGAGCAGCCACACGCAGCTCTTTGACCGACCCCGCCATCGGCCTGGGCCAGATCCAGGCCGCGGACCCGGATTTCGACGTCAACGCTTTTCTCGCGCAGGCAGGTAAGTCCTTGTTCGCCGTCAAGTCGGCGCTGCAGGCGAGAGAGCCGGCGGAGATGCGCGATCTCGTATCCGATTCCGTTTACGACGATCTGCGGTCGGACATCATGAGCCTGTACACGCGGGGCGCGGTCCACTACTACGACCTCCTGGACATAAGGCAGTCCAGCGTCGCGGCGGCCGAGCGCACCGAGGCCGGTGACAACATCACCGTCCTGTTTCAGTGCGTGGCCATGCAGTACACGATGGGAGAGAACGACAACCCCGACGCGATCCAGATGCCGCTGCTGATGCCCTTTTCTGAGTACTGGACCTTCAGCCGGCCTCCGGGCGCCTCGACCATTGCCCAGCGCCGCCCCGAGTGCCCGATCTGTGGAGCCCCGATCGACATCGACACCGGGCGTATCTGCCGCTACTGCAAGACGCTCATGCCCCCCCTCAGGCAGCAGACGGGTTGGACCGTGGTCGCCATCGCTCCGGCCGCCCAGGGCGCGTAGACCCCATCGAGCTCACGACTCCAGCGCGCTGCGCTGGTCCAGTGTGTAGAGCAGGAACAACGAAGGGACCACGAGCACCAACGCAACCACTGTGATGACCAGCAACAGCGCCTCGATCGCGGGCGCCCCCGCGGCCTGCTGGATGGTCAAGCGCCCGGGCAGCACGTAAGGGACCTGACCGAAGCCCCAGGCAAACACGAACGATCCGACGCCCATCACCGTCAGCACGCGATACCAGCGGTAGACGCGCCGCCACATGAGCGTGGCGACGGTGAGCACGGCCAGCACGGCCGTGATCGCGAAGGGCAGGCCCAAGCCGGCGACCATCCCGCGGAAAACAGTCGGGCTCTCAGCTGCGATCAGCAGAAGCACGACGAGGGAGACTCCGAGCAAAGCCACCGCCGCCGCCACTGTCCGCCTGCGGAAATACTCGACCAGATCCGGGCCCTGCTCATGTGAAGCGCGGTAACGTCTCGCGTCTCCGACCAGGAACGAAGCGCCACTGAACGCGGTGGCGGTCAGCGCGACGGCGCCGAATGCGATGGCCAATGGGTCAAGACACGCCTGCCAGATCGGCACCACCGGGCCCCCGACGCCAACCTTTCCCGACGCAATCGCGCCCAGTGCCGCCGCAAAGCTGAACGGTGCCAGCAGCGAGGAGAGGCCGAACACGCGGGAGGCCAACAGCCTGCTGGTTGCGGAGGTGGCGACCTTGCGAAACGCGAAGAACGCGCCCCGGAGGATCAGCGCCAGCAGCGCCAGCGCGAACAGTGGATACAGGCTGAGAAACACCGATTCATACAGGAGCGGGAAGCCGGTCCAGCAGATGACTGCCGAGAAGACGAGCCAGACGTTGTTCGCCTCCCACACCGGCGCCATCGCGTGATCGATGAGGGTCCTCACCTCGGCGGTGTGCCGGAACCGCCCGGCCAGCAGGTCCCAGATGCCGGCCCCGTAGTCCGTGCCTCCGGCCGTGCTGTACGCGGTGACGGCCAGCAGCAGCGCACCGGCGACGCCGTAACTCACCAGCGTGTTCACGCCGGTCGCGGCCCATACGGCGCGGCTTCCTCGGGGGCCAGGTCCTCGTGACCGCGTTGGCCATCGTCGTCCATGCGCCAACGGGCCGAGAGCCGCAGGAGCAGGCTGACAAAGAAAAAGGCGATCACTGCGTACACGACCAGCAGCGCTCCGAACATGATCCATATGTAGGTGGGATCAACCGGGTTGACCGCGTCGGTCACGCGCATCAGGTTGTAGACGATCCATGGCTGCCGGCCGACCTCGGTGGTGATCCAGCCTGCCTCAATCGCGACGTAGGACCCCACCCCCGCGAGCGCCGCCCCGCGGAAGAACCACTTCGACCGCGGGAGGTCCCGATACCTGATCCAGGCCACCACGTACCAAAAGGTGAGCAGGACGGCGATCGAGCCGAGTCCGACCATCACGTCGAACGCCAGGTGCACAAAGTTGGCCTCGACGATGCTGGGACGATCGCTGGGGTTGAAGCCGCTCAGCCCCTTGACCACCGCGTTCGGTGAGAAGCCCGCGAGCAGCGAATCCAGCGACGGGATCGGCAGCCCCAACACCACAGTGCCATCGCCGCGCAAGAGGCCGCCCACCCATTCGGGGTTGTGGCTCTGTGTCTTCCAGGTGATCTCCATCGCCGCGAACTTGGCGGGCTGGCCCTCATAGACAGCCCGGGTGGCGATGTCGCCGATGACCCACTGGATGGGGGCAAGGACCGCGCCGATCGTGAAGGGCACCGTGAAGCCGAGCCGGTGGTAGCGATCCCGGCGGCCGCGAAGCCACCCCACCGCGTAGACCGAGGCCACCATGAACCCGGCCGTCATGTAGAGCGCCACGATGAGATGCCAGAACTCGTAGCCGAGAGCGGGAGTGAAAATCGCTCCCATCACATCGACGTTGATCGGCCTGCCGTCGGGTCCGAGCTGAAAACCCGCCGGCGTGTTCATCCAGGAGTTGGCGATGATCACACCGAAGGCGCCTAACACCCCGGAGGGCGGCAAGACCCACCCCAGCCGGTAGTGCACTTTCGGCGGCAGCCGCTTCCATCCATACAGGTAGATCCCGATGAAGATCGCCTCCAGGAAAAACGCCCAGCCCTCGATGCCAAAGCCGATTCCGAAGACATCGCCGAAACGACCCATCATCCGGGGCCACAGGATTCCGAACTCGAACGAGAGGATGGTGCCGGTGACCGCGCCCACCGCAAACTGCACGGCCATCACCACCGACCACCGGCGCGCGAGCTTCAACGCCACCGGGTCGTTCCGGCGGAGGCCGATCCCCTCCATCACCACCGTCAGCAGCGGGAATGCCACGCCCAGCGGCACCAGGATGATGTGGTAGGCGAGGGTGAAGGCCATCTGGATCCGGCTGGGCAGCAAGGCAGCCGGCGCGCTCGCGGCCAGGAAATCGAACTGGGTCAAGGGTCCAACCACTGCCAATCCCCCACCTCACCGGCTGACGCGCGCCCACCAAATATAGTCGCGCACACGATCACCCAGAACTCGGCTGCCGGCGGTGCCGGATAATTTGCCTTGATGCCCGACGTCTCCGACTTCCGCCTCGGCTCGGATGTCGTCGGGAGCGACGGAAAGAAAGCCGGAACGCTTGTCAGCGTCATCGTCGATGAGAAGGGGTTCGACCCGCGGGCGCTGGTCGTGAAGGAAGTGGAATCGTTGGGCGGCCGCATCCGCGCGACCGAGTCCCTCTTCATCACCGACGAAGTTGTGGTCCCGATAGTCGCCGTCGAATCTGCAACTCATGACCTCGTCCGGCTTTCGATGTCCGGGTCCGACATCCGTCGCCAGCCGCTCTACCTCAGCTATCGGCCCAAGCGGCTGACCGTCGAGGAGGCGGCGCTCGAGGAGGCCGACGTCCTGACCGGAAATCTCGCATTGCCCCCAGAAGAGGAGATTGCCAACAAGGCGAAAGGCGAGATCGAGATCGACCGAGAGGAGAACGTCATGCTCGGCACGACCGGACACCGGCTCGGCCGCGTGCAGGATGTGCTGTTTGACCATGGCGAGCTGATCGGGGTCGTGATCCGCCCCGATGGCTTCTTCACGAGAGACGTCGTACTACCCATTCGGTTCATCTCCCGCGCGGACGACATGGCGCTCTTCGCCGACCTGTCCGAATCGGACATCCAGAACCTGAAGCCTTTCGTCGACGCGGAGTGAGGGCCGCGATGTGCGCTTCTACGAATGACTTCGGTGCTTATCGACCTCGGCTTCGGCCGTCTCGTGATCCGGGTAAGGGCCGTCGAGGCGAACGCCCCTAGCGATCCCGGCATCGTCGAGGTCGGCACTCAGCACATACCAGCGCTTGCCCAGGTGCAGAACCCCGTGATGGCGCTGTCCCGTCCAACTCTTCGGGGTGATGCCAACCCTTTCTGTTTCGGACATGTCTTGCGTTCCGAAGTCTCTCATAGGCCCGATGTCAATGGGATTGAGAGCCCCGTAGCCAGGCTACGGAGAAAAGATCGATAGGCACAGCCCCTGGAATCCAGTATTGTCAGCAGTGGCCCCGAGGGACACGTTCAAGGGATTCAGAGTTGGTCGCAAGGCCGGTTCCGAAGCCTGAGAGGCGGTCCGTCGGGGTCACTTTTTTCCGGCCCCACCCCCTTGAGTGGCTACTCATGGTGGGGGCTTACACCTGAACAAAAGAGGTGTATGGTGGCCACAGCGGACCGCTCCCCAGCCCGTTACATCTTTGAGCTGAAATGGCGGAAGTGCCGAGCGGCCCGCTTCCCCCTGGCGTGAGGTTGCTGCTCGGTCGCGTGTCCTCCATTAGCGCATCGCGTTTCACGGGCACGCCTCCATGGATCGAGTTCGGGCGGCGCGGTCCGAAGCCTTGACGACCTAGGGTTAAATTGACCGCTGATGCAGCAGCGGCCTTTGGGCAAGACCGGATTTCAAGCCAGCGCCATCGGCTTCGGCGCCTGGGCGATCGGGGGCAGCTGGGGCGACGTCGACGATGACGACAGCCTCCGCGCACTGCATGCGGCCGCCGACGCGGGAGTGACCTTCTTCGACACGGCCGACGTCTACGGCGACGGGCGCAGCGAACGCCTGATTGCACGCTTTCGCAAAGATCGAAAGGAACCGATTGTGGTCGCCACGAAGATCGGCCGTCGCGCTCCGCTCGACCTCCAGCAGTACACCCCGCAAAACTTCGCCGAGTGGATCGACCGATCCCGCGCGAACCTCGACGTGGACCGTCTCGATCTGGTCCAGCTGCACAGTTTGCCTACCGACACCTACTACCACCCTGAGATCTTCGCGACCATGGATGGATTCATCCGCGACGGCCGGATCGCGAGCTACGGCGTGAGCGTGGAGCGGGTCGAGGAAGGGCTCAAGGCGATCGAGTATCCAAACGTCGCCGCCGTCCAGATCGTGTTCAACATCTTCCGGCAGCGCCCTGCCGACCGGTTCTTGAGCGAGGCGCGCGAGCGCAACGTCGCGGTGATTGCGCGAGTGCCGCTCGCGTCCGGCCTGCTGACCGGAAAGTTCAACCGGCACACCCACTTCGCCGCCACCGATCACCGCAACTTCAACCGCAACGGCGAGAGCTTCGACGTCGGCGAAACGTTCGCCGGGGTCGACTACAACACCGCGCTCGAAGTGGTCGAGGAGCTGCGGCCGCTGGTACCGAAAGGGATGACGATGGCCCAGATGGCCTTGCGCTGGATCCTCATGAACGACGGCATCAGCACAGTCATCCCCGGGGCGAAGACCGCGGAGCAAGCCCGCGCCAACGCCGCGGCGGCCGATCTCCCTCCCCTCCCGGACGCGACCATCGAGCGCATCGCAAGCATTTATCGCGAACAGGTCGCGCCGCTCGTGGCCCAACGCTGGTAGGTCCCACTCGCCGCCGGCGTGGGCTCAGCCTTTGCTGACATTCACCTCCACCGGGCGCTCGAGAAACTCGCCCAATCGTCGTCCGGCTGCCTCGACCGCGAGAGACTCCGCTGGTTTGAGGCGGTCCAGCATCCGGGCCTCGACCCGAACACCGTCCCGCGCCAGAGTCCGCCGCCAGGAGCCGCGGACTTTGCCCGCGACGGTGACGACATTGGAAAGGATGCTGCCGAACGCGAAGAGCTTGGCCTCGAACGGCCGCTCGGCATGGACCGCTGCCGCTCGGTCGCGGTAGGCGACGATGTACTCGTCGAAGTTGGGCAGCAGGTGCGCGACCGTGCCGACCTTCATGCGCGCGCGGGCGTCGGACTCGAACCAGTAGTCCTTCCCCTCGATGGCCCGGCGCTCGAGCGCTTTCCCCGCGACCGCGATGCCGGCACGGGCGTCGGCCATCTTGAGTCCGGACCACCAGACGAAGTCCTGGATCTGGGCCGGGCCGTGGCTCCGGAAGTAGCGCACGGTCAGCTCGGCTACAGCCGCATCGCGGTCGAGCACGCGCGCTTTGGGCACCCGTTCCTCTAGCAACGCATAGGTGAACTGCTTGCCCCGGCGCGGCCCGCTCGCGATCACCGCGTCGAGCTCCGCGCGCATCAGAAGGTGCGGGAGGCGCTGGCCCGCGGGCGAAATGCGGCCCGCTCTCAACACCTCACCAAGCTCGGCTCGGGTCAGGTGGCGCCCGCCCGCGAGCGCCGCTGGCGCCGCTGTGAAGAGTTCCTCGGCACGAGCGGCAACCTTGTCGTCGATCTCCAGGTCGCGGTTGCGCGCGACGAGGCCGGCGCGGATCCGCGGCCCGGTCAGAGCGAGCAGCCAACCGATGTCCTCGGGCAGCACGAAGTGCCAGGTTGGTCGCAACACGTGCGTGCGCAGGATGGCCCCCTGGTCGAAGAGGCGATCGAGCGCCGCATCCGTGGTCTTGCGGCTCCGCTGCCCAAGCGCCCACTTGGCCCCTGCGTAGTCCTGCGACTGCACCGCCGTCAGCCAGCGGATCGCGTCGAGCGGAGACTTGAACGGCTCGCCCGTGAGCCGCTGGGTCTGGAGGCGTCGGGCTGGAATGTCGTTCACCGCGATCGGAGTAAGAGAACATAATCGCGCCATGTCGGCGCCGGCCCTCGCGAGAGAGGATGTCGACTTCCTATCGCTATTGGGCGAAGGCAATCGGCAACGTGTGCTGGAAGGCTCGACCCGGGCGGTTTTCCCCGCCGGCAGCATCGTCTACCACCCAGAGGCGCCACGGACATCCTTCTTGCTCGAACGCGGCCTGGCTCGTGCGTACTGCAGCGTTCCGGACGGGAGACAGGCCACGCTCACGTTCTTTCACGCCCATGAGCTGATTGGCGGTACCACGGTTATCAGCCACCCGCCGAGGGTTTACGTGCAGGCCGTGGTCGAGTCCACAATGTTGACCCTCGACCTGGAAACAGTCCGCCGCCTGGCGATGGCCGAGATCGAGGTGACGATCGCCACCGCCACCCACTTGGCCGCGCTGGTTCGAAGCGCCTTCCAGCTGATCGCCATCCGCTCGCTGGGCAGCATCAGGGAGCGCGTGGCGTATGACCTCCTCGACCGCGCCTGTCGCTTTCAGCTCATGGTCGGCCGGCTCGAC
>WNFG01007776.1_pt1 | contig 12127 bp, 9 predicted proteins | sample 5400431 | NCBI WGS metagenome assembly WNFG01 (sample SAMN13153346, study PRJNA577476) | soil metagenome | isolation source: 120 cm saprolite under Douglas fir tree site 2 hole 3 replicate 2 | place: USA:California | collected 2015-04-18
ATCCGGCTGAACGTGGCGGCACCGTTTCCGTCGAATGCCCGCACGCCGCCGAAGTGATGCGCGAACTGCTGGCGCGCGACGTCCTGGTGGACTACCGCCCCAAGGCGGGCATTCGCCTTTCGCCGCACTTCTACAATCGCGACGAGGAAATTGACTTCGCGATGGAGCAGATTGCCGACATTCTGGCTACGCGCGCCTGGGAACGCCACGCCGTAGCCGCCGCGCACTAGAATCTCTCCTCGTCGAGCGAATTCGCCTAGAATCCTGGCTGGGGACCGGGACAGGCATGGCGCAATCAGGGGAAGGCTGGCTCGACGAGACGCGCTCTGCGTATCTCTACCGCGTGATCGCGGAGGTCGAGCGCGGCTCGCCGCGAGCCGGTCTGTTCCAGCAGCTCGCGCGCGAAGCGGAGGGCCAGGCTGCGATCTGGGCGAAGAACGCGGGGCTCGCGTCGGTGCCCGCTTTCATACCCGATTTGCGCACCCGTCTCGTCGCGGGACTGGTGCGTCGCTACGGCGCGCGCGCGATGCGCGGTATCCTCGCCGCGATGAAAGTGCGGGGGCTCTCCGTATACAGCCACGCCGCGCCCGGGCACCCGGCGCCGACTTCGGCCGATGAGGTCGGCAAGCGCCATCGCGGCATTGCGGGCGGCGGAAATCTGCGTGCCGCCGTGTTCGGCATCAACGACGGACTGGTGTCGAACGCAAGCCTCATCCTCGGTGTGGCGGGTGCTTCGGCGAACAACAGCACCATCCTCCTCTCCGGTATCGCCGGCCTGCTCGCGGGAGCCTTCTCAATGGCCGCCGGCGAGTATGTTTCGGTGCGCTCGCAGCGGGAGATGTACGAGCATCAGATCGGGCTGGAGCGGGCCGAGCTTGCCGAGTATCCGGAAGAGGAAGCCGAGGAGTTGGCGTTGATCTATGCGGCGCGCGGGCTGAGCGTGGGTGACGCCCACGGGCTCGCACAACGCACCATCGCGAATCCGGAGCTGGCTCTCGACACGCTGGCGCGCGAAGAACTCGGCCTCAATCCCCAGGAGCTCGGCTCGCCCTGGGGAGCGGCGCTGTCCTCGTTTTTTTCCTTCGGCGCCGGCGCGCTCGTGCCTCTCGCGCCGTTTGTTTTCGCTCGTGGCGAGGGCGCCCTGGTCGCGGCAGTCGCATTGACCGCCGCAGCCTTGTTCGGGGTCGGCTCGATGATCAGCCTCTTCACGGGCCGCAGCGCGGTGCGCGACGGATTGCGCATGCTCGCGATAGGCGGCGGCGCGGGGGCGGTCACCTACCTGGTGGGTGCGCTGCTCGGCGTGAGCCTCGCCTGACCGGCTGCAAAACCGGAAATGGAGGCAGGGCTCGTCCTTCACAGTCTCGTCGGGTTTTTCCTCCTGCATGCCGTCGCCTGGGCTCTGAGCGAAGACCGCAGGACCGTCGCCTGGCGGCCGGTCACAACCGGCATGCTGCTGACCTTCGGGTTGGGACTGGTGCTGTTGAAGGCGCCCTACGCCAAGGATGTTTTTCTTGCCCTGAACGGCGCGCTCAACGCGCTTGAAAAGGCGACGCAGGACGGGACCGCGTTCGTGTTCGGTTTTCTGGGAGGCGGACCGCTGCCGTTCGCCGAAACCTACCCAGGCGCGAGCTTCGTGCTTGCGTTCCGGGCGCTGCCGCTGGTGCTCGTGGTGAGCGCCTTGTCGGCGCTGCTATTCCATTGGCGGGTGCTGCCCTGGATCGTGGGGAGCTTTTCGCTCGTCCTGGAGAAGACGATGGGTGTCGGCGGCGCGATCGGCTTGTCCTCTGCGGCGAACGTGTTCGTCGGCATGGTCGAGGCCCCTCTGGTCGTCAAGCCCTATATCCGGAACATGAGCCGGAGTGAGCTCTTCATTCTCATGAGCTGCGGCATGGCGACCGTCGCCGGCACGGTGATGGCGCTCTATGCGAGCATCCTTTCGAAGGTGATTCCCGACGCGCTGGGGCACATCCTGATCGCCTCGATCATCAGCACCCCGGCGGCGATTGCGATCTCGGTGCTCATGGTTCCGGGGGAGGCGTCGGCCACGGAGGGAAAGCTCGTGTCCCAGGCCGCGACCTCGAGCATGGACGCGGTGACCCGCGGGACCGTCGATGGGGCGCAGCTCCTCGTCAACATCGTAGCGATGCTGCTGGTGCTGGTGGCACTGGTGAGCCTCGCCAACCAGGTTCTGGCGCTGCTACCGGAGGTCGCAGGTGCTCCGGTCACGCTGCAGCGCTTGTTCGGCATCGCCTTGGCGCCTCTTGTCTGGATCATGGGCATTCCGTGGGCGGAGGCGACGACGGCGGGCGCGTTGATGGGTACGAAGACCGTGCTCAACGAGTTGCTCGCCTACGTCGATCTCGCGAAGCTCCCCGAGGGCGCGCTCAGCCCCCGCAGCCGACTCATGATGACCTACGCGCTGTGCGGCTTCGCCAATTTCGGCAGCCTCGGCATCATGATCGGGGGCCTGGCGACCATGGCGCCGGAGCGCCGCGACGAGATCGTTTCCCTGGGCGGAAAAACCATCGTCTCCGGAACGCTCGCGACCTGTGTTGCCGGTTCGGTCGTGGGCATGCTGTATTGAGCGCCGGCCAGGATCCCTTACTGCAGAATCGCCTTCACCTTCTCCCAGTCGTTGGGATAGAGGGCCAGCATTCCCGGCTTGTCGGCGTCGAGCACCGAATAGTCGAGCGCCAGAAACTCCCCGACGATCGCATCGTAGTTCTGCTGGAGGACGTTCGAACCGGGGTCGAGATCGCGCACCACGCCCAGGCCGGTCGGGGCCGTGCCGATCACTTTCACGCTCAGGTCGGGGCGGTATTTCCTTAGGATGAGGATGAGCCGCCATATGTCGCCGCTCCAGAAGGTGGTTCGGCGCTCTCGTTCGGCGGTGTGGCGCGACAAGGGGTAACAGTCGTGAATCAATATCGTCGACCGTGGCGTGCTGTGCTTCTCGATATTCATGAAGTCGCGCAGCGCGAATTCGAATCGGTGCATCCCGTCGATGAAAGCGAGATCGATAGGCAAGCCGCCGAACTCCGCTCGCACGTCGTGAGCGGCGAAGTACTCGTCGCTCGTGGTGGCATGTATGCTCGTGCTAGGAGCGAGCCGCTCTGTGATCTTGGGTTCGGGGTCGATACCGATCGCGCGCGTTTCCCGCCGCGCGAGCGCGATCGATTGGCCGGTCTCGACGCCGATCTCCAGGTAAGTGCGCGGACGCAGGTGCGAATGGAGCATCGCGATGATCTTGAGGTACAAGGGCCCGGGAAAGTTGAGGCTCGCGAGGAAGCCGCACTCGGCATTTTGCGGGTCGAGCATGCGGGCGCGCTCGAAATGCTCGAGCGCCTCGCGGAAGCGTCCCGTCCGCAAATCGATCCCGCCCGCGTAGGTGTGCGCCCGAACGTGTTCGGGTTCTGCGCGCAGCGTGCCGGCAAAATGCTCTGCGGCGGCAGCAAGCTTGCCCGCCTCGTACGCCTCCACCCCCGCTTCGAAGGCGGTCGGCCCCGGCCGCAAGCGGACTTTCGACGCGAATAGATCCTTCAGTACCCGTCCCAGCATGACGCGCTAAGCTTAACTCAATACGGAAGACTCGTTGCACGGGCCGATGAATCGGGCGAAAATCAGGCGCTTCAAGGAGTTGTCTCGGGATTTCATGAAATCGTCCGAAATCAGGGCAAAGTTTCTGAAGTTCTTCGAAGAGCGCGGCCACGCGGTCGTCGCCTCGAGCCCGCTCGTGCCGGCAAACGATCCCACGCTGCTTTTCACCAACTCGGGCATGGTGCAGTTCAAAGACGTGTTTCTCGGCAGGGAAACCCGGGCCTACAAGCGCGCCACGACCGCACAGCGGTGCCTGCGCGCGGGCGGCAAGCACAACGATCTGGAGAACGTCGGCTATACCGCGCGCCACCACACGTTCTTCGAGATGCTCGGCAACTTTTCATTCGGCGATTACTTCAAGCGCGACGCGATCCGCTATGCCTGGGACCTGCTGACCAAGGTGTACAAGCTGCAGCCGGAACGCTTATGGACGACGGTGTATCACGAGGACGATGAGGCCTATGATCTCTGGACGAAGGAGATCGGCGTGCCGAAAGGGCGCTGCATCCGCATCGGCGACAAGCCGGGAGGCCCGAAGTACCAGAGCGATAACTTCTGGCAGATGGCCGACACGGGCCCCTGCGGTCCCTGCAGCGAAATCTTCTACGACCACGGGCCGGGGATCCCGGGCGGCCCGCCCGGCTCGGGCGAGGACGAAGGCGATCGCTACATCGAGATCTGGAATCTCGTTTTCATGCAGTTCAATCGGGACGACAAAGGCGCGATGACGCCCCTGCCCAAACCCTGCGTGGACACGGGGATGGGCCTGGAGCGGATCGCAGCCGTTCTCCAGGGCGTGCACTCGAACTACGAGATCGACCTGTTCCGGGACCTGATACGCGCTGCGGCGCGGGAGACGGGGACGAAAGACCTCGCGAACAATTCGCTGAACGTGATCGCCGATCACATCCGTGCGTGCGCGTTTCTCGTCGTGGACGGCGTCATACCCGGAAACGAAGGACGCGGATACGTGCTTCGCCGCATCATCCGCCGCGCCATCCGCCACGGCTACAAGCTCGGACGCACCGAGCCTTTCTTCCACCGCCTCGTCGCGGACCTGTCGCGCGTGATGGGCGAGGCCTATCCGGAGCTTCCGCGGGCGAAGGAGCGCGTCACCCAGGTGCTCAAGGCCGAAGAGGAGCGCTTCGCCGAGACGCTGGAGAACGGCATGAAGGTGCTGGAGGGCGCGCTGCATCGCGAAGACCGCATGCTCGACGGCGAAACCGTGTTCCAGCTCTACGACACCTTCGGTTTCCCGGTCGATCTGACTGCGGACATGGCGCGCGAGCGCGGCATCATGATCGACCACGCGGGGTTCGAGGCGGCGATGCAACGCCAGCGCGAGCGCGCCCGCGCCGCGGGCAAGTTCAAGATGGACGCGGGCGTCGAGTATTCCGGCGGCGCGACGGAATTCCGCGGCTACGACACGCTTGCGCTCGACGGCGCCAAAGTGGCGGCCCTCTACCGGGAGGGGACTTCGGTGCCGGCCATCGCGGCGGGCGAAGCCGCCATCGTCGTGCTGGACAAGACGCCGTTCTACGCCGAATCGGGCGGCCAGGTGGGCGACGCGGGCGAGATCGTCGCCGGGGGCGGCACTTTCATCGTTTCCGACACGCAGAAAATCCAGTCCGAGGTGTTCGGCCATCACGGTGCGCTCGCGACCGGCCGGCTCGCCGTGGGCGACAGGGTGGTGGCGCGCGTAGACGCGCCGCGGCGCGCGCGCACGATGCGCAATCACTCGGCCACCCATCTGATGCACAAGGCGCTGCGCGAGGTGCTGGGGCCGCACGTGCAGCAAAAAGGCTCGCTCGTGGACGCCGACAAGACGCGCTTCGACTTCTCGCACGACGCGGCTATGACCGATGAACAGATCCGTCGCATCGAAGCGATGGTCAATGCGGAAATTCTCAGAAACGAGGCGACTTCGGCGCGCATCATGAAGTTCGACGACGCGGTCAAAGGCGGTGCCATGGCCTTGTTCGGCGAGAAGTACGGCGACGAGGTGCGCGTACTGGACATCGGCTCCTCGCGCGAGCTGTGCGGCGGCACGCACGTCGCTCGCACCGGCGACATCGGCTTTTTCAAGATCACGTCCCAGGGCGGCGTGGCGGCGGGCGTGCGCCGCGTCGAGGCGACCACCGGCGAGGGGGCGCTCGCCTGGGTGCAGGCAATCGAGGACGAGCGGCATTTCGTCGAGGGGTTCTATCAGGCGTCAGGCGAAACGTTGAAGGAAAAGCTCAAGGCGGAGCGCGAGGAGAAAAGGGCGCTGGAAAAGGAGCTTGCGCGCCTCAAGTCCAAGCTTGCATCGAGCCAGGGCGAGGACCTGGCGGCGCGGGCCGTGGAGGTCAAGGGCATCAAGGTGCTCGCGGCAGCGCTCGACGGCGCGGATGCGAAGACCTTGCGCGAGACCCTCGACAAGCTGAAGGACAAGCTGAAGTCGGCGGCGATCGTGCTCGGCTCGACCGACGGCGGGAAGGTGAGCCTCATCGCAGGCGTGACCGCAGACCTCACCACCAAGCTCAAGGCCGGCGAGCTGGTCAACTTTGTAGCCCAGCAGGTGGGCGGCAAGGGAGGCGGCCGGCCCGACATGGCGCAGGCGGGCGGCACCGAACCCGCAAAAGTTCCGGCGGCCCTAGATTCGGTGCGTCAGTGGGTGGAGCAGCGACTTTAACGGCGCGGTCGGTCGTCTAAAATCCGATCCGCTGCTTTTTCGGCGCGCGAACGTCGCCGATGTCGGAGACGTCGATTTCGTCGCGGCCCGCAAGCTTCGCGTTGCCGAACGCGTTCATGATGGCGCGGCGTATTTCCCGGGGCGAGAGCTCCGCGATCCGATCCTGCACCTCCTGCGCGAGCCCTTCGGGAAAGTCCTTGCCCCAGTCGTGGCTGCCGCGAATCTCGCCGTAGATCGCCTGCGCGATGCGGCCCGAGCCGTCCCGGTCAGGCGACCCGACCGCGTAGACGTTCATGCGGTTGAGGATCGGATCCGGGATTTTGGATTCTTCGTTTGCAGTGGCGATCCACACGACGCCCGAGGCATCGATCGGAATCTCGACGAACTCATCCACGAACTCCGCCGCCGTGTCGCGCTCGAGCAGCATGTACAGCGCGCCCAGCGGATCGTACTGATTGCCGCCGCCCGCCTTGTCGAGCTCGTCGACCATGATCACCGGGTTGGCGTAGGTGCCGTTCAGAATGGTCTCGAATACCTTTCCAGGCTTGGCGTTCTTCCATTGCGACGAAGCTCCGGAGATGACCCAGCCCGCGGTCATCGAGCTCATCGAACACAGGCCGAAACCCGTGGACAGGAGCTGCGACAGGCGCCGGCCGAAATAGGTCTTGCCGATTCCCGGCTCTCCGAGCAGAAGCATCGGCGGCAACTCCAGGCAGTCGTTGGACGAAGCGCACAGCGCGATGTGCTTCTTGACGTCGTCGAGGACTTCCGCGAAGTTGGGAAGCTCGTCGTAGAGACTTTCCATCGCCGGGATCCCCGAGGGCTTCACCGTGAGGCGGGTGCCGCCCGCCTTGATCATTTTTTCGTAGGTGGACTTCAGCGCATCGTTCGCCGAAGGGGAAAGGTCCTGCAACGCGCGGTCGACTTCCGCGACGTCATAGACATCCTTGAATCCTCCGATTGGAATGTTGACCGCTGCTGTTGTCATCGGGTTGTCTCCACGCGAATACAAACTATCACGCAAGAACGATACCTACAAATCCATCTGACATCTCCAACGGACTACGGTTTCGCGGCGTTGACCTGCAGTTCTGGCACTCTCGCACGGCGTCTGCCAAGGGTGTGACTTTTTTGGCGGTCGGAGGTAACGCTCGAAACGCTGTTGTCTGTGCATTCGCCGCATCGATACGAACGGGGCCGCGCCGGCTGCAACGGATTTATTCGGGTAAAATTCAAACTTTTCAGCTTCTTAGAGAATACCCGCCACCGGCGACAGCCATGCATTTCAAAGTCGACGACGTCAGAATCCGGGAGATCAAGGAACTCGCGCCGCCCGCGCACCTGCTGCGGGAATTTCCCTGCTCGGAGAAAACCGAGGAGCTGACTTATAACACGCGGCAGGCGATTCACCGCGTCCTCCACGGGTCGGACGACAGGGTGCTCGTCATCATCGGCCCGTGCTCGATGCACGATCCCAAGGCGGGCCTGGAATACGCGCGACGCCTGGTCGGAATGAAAAAGGAACTCGAGCGGGACCTCGTCATCGTCATGCGCGTCTATTTCGAGAAGCCCCGCACGACCGTGGGCTGGAAGGGGCTGATCAACGATCCGGATCTCGACGGCAGCTTCAATATCAACAAGGGACTGCGCTTGGCGCGCCAGTTCCTCCTGGAAGTCAACGAGCTGGGGCTTCCCGCAGGCAATGAATTTCTCGACATGATCTCGCCGCAGTACTACGCGGACCTGGTGAGCTGGGGCGCGATCGGCGCACGCACCACGGAGTCGCAAGTCCATCGCGAGCTCGCCTCCGGGCTGTCGTGCGCGGTCGGCTTCAAGAACGGCACGGACGGCAATGTGCGCATCGCGGTCGACGCGCTTAAAGCCGCGCGCACGCCCCACCATTTCCTTTCGGTGACCAAGGAGGGGCACTCCGCCATCGTCTCGACCAACGGCAACGAGGACTGCCATATCATCCTGCGCGGGGGCAAGCACCCGAACTACGACGCGGCGAGCGTCGACGCCGCTGCCAAGGAGCTGGCCGCGTCCGGGCTCGAGCAGCGCCTGATGGTCGATTGCAGTCACTCGAACAGCCAAAAGATGTATCAGCGCCAGATCGACGTCGCGCGCGAGGTCGCGCGCCAGGTCGCCGCCGGCGAAGACCGCATCATCGGCCTCATGGTCGAATCTCACCTCAAGGCGGGACGCCAGGACCTGGTTCCGGGAAAACCGCTGATATACGGCCAGAGCATCACCGACGCCTGCATCGGCTGGGAGGACAGCGTTCCGCTGCTCAAGAATCTCGCAGAGGCGGTCCGCAAGCGCCGGCTGGTGAAAGCCGAAGAATCCTAGCAACAACCGGGGACAGACCACGTTTTTTCATCGAGCCAAGGAAACCGGCGACCCGGGATCGGGCAATAAAGGTGGTCTGTCCCCGGTTTTCTGGGGCGCCGCTGCGCTGATCCTCGCGTTCAAGCTCTGGCTGTCCGCGGTCTTTCCCTTCACCGGCGACGAAGCCTATTTCGTCGACTGGGGCGCGTTTCCAGACTACGGCTATTACGATCATCCGCCGATGATCGGTTGGCTGCTCGCCCTTCTGCTCAAGCTGTCGCGCGCCGAATGGGTGCTGCGGCTGCCGGTGACCCTGCTGCCCTTCGCGCTCGCGGCGGGAATCTACGTCGTGCTGCGCCGCGCGGACGAAACGAAGGCGGCGCTCGCCGCGCTCGCCTTCATGCTGCTGCCCGCCAACGTCTGGAGCGTCTTCATCACCACCGACACGCCGCTCATTTTCTTTTGCTTCGCCTCGGCGTTCGCCTTCTGGCTGGGGATCGTCCGGCGCTCGGCCGGCTGGCACGCGCTCGCCGGCGTATTTCTCGGGCTGGCGTTTCTTTCGAAGTATTTCGCGGTCCTGTTGGGACTGGCCTACGTGGCCTATGTCGCGCTTTCCCCGCGCGGGCAGCGCGACTGGCGCACGCTTGCGCTCGTCGTGCTGTGTTCGCTTCCGTTCGCCGCCGTCAACCTATGGTGGAATTACGAGCATTGCTGGGCGAACCTGATGTTCAATCTCTACAACCGGCACGACACCGCGGGCTGGTCCTGGAAGACGCCGCTCATCTACGTCGTCTCGGTGCTCTACCTGCTCAGCCCGGTCGCCCTGTGGCAGCTCGCAAAAGCGCGCGGGCGCGTGGCCGCCGCGCTCGACGAGCCGGCGACGCGATTTTTCGTCGTCGTCCTAACGCTCCCCTTCGGATTCTTCGCCGCGCTCTCCTCGGTCAAGCTGATCGGCTTGCATTGGATGCTGGCCTTCGTGCCTTTCTTTTTCGTCGCGGCGGGGTGGTTGCTGTCGCGCGAGCAGCTGCGGCGCTCGGTACTCTACCTCGGGGCATTCAGCGCCCTCCACGTCGTCGCGATCGTCGCCGCGGCGATGCTGCCGCTCGACACCTGGAAGAGCACCCGTTTCTACGACGGCATCGTGTATCACGTCCGCATGCCTGAAATCCTCCGGGAGCTGAAACCCTACGAAGCGGAATTCGATTTCGCCACCGACGGATACTCGATGTCGGCAGTCGCGTCCTTTCATGCGCGCCGGCATGTGGTCGTATTCGGCCCCGCATCCTCGCACGCGAGGCACGACGACATCCTGACCGATTTCAGGCGGCTGGACGGCCAGGACATTCTGATTCTGCGCAAGACCTCTCCGGAAGACGCCGATTACCGGCCCTATTTCCGCTCCGTCGAATACCGGACGATCTCACCGGCCGGCGCGACCTTTCATGTGGTCCTCGGCCGTGGATTCGATTTTGCCGCGTACCGGGAGAAGATCCTGAAGCCGCTGCAACAGCGTTACTACGCCATTCCCTGGTACTTGCCGCAGGGACACTGCTATTTTTGCGAGCGCTATCTGGGCACGCCGACCTGCCCTGCAAAGGAGACCCGATGACGAGCGCCCTCATCCGCCTGATGCGTCCCCACCAATGGATCAAGAACGGGTTCCTTTTCCTCGGTGTGGTTTTCGGTCACGGATGGAGCGACGCAAGGCTCGTCGCGGAAGTGCTTGTCTTGTTCGCCGCCTTCTGCCTGGTCTCGAGCGCGGTGTACATCCTCAACGACATCGCCGACCGGGATGCCGACCGCCTGCATCCGCACAAGCGCGAACGGCCGCTGGCGCGGGGCGAGATCGGCGTGGGTGCCCCGGCCGCGTTGTGCATCGCCCTCGCGCTGGGCGGGCTCGCGCTCGCTGCCGTCGTCTCGCTGTCGGCGCTGCTGATCGCCGCTGCCTATGTCGTACTCAACATCGGATACAGCGCCGGGCTCAAGCGCGTGGCGATTCTCGATGTATTCATGATCGCCAGCGGATTCATGCTGCGCATCCTCGCAGGTACCGCGGGAATCGGCATTGCTCCGTCGAACTGGCTGCTGCTCTGCGGGCTGATGCTCACGCTGTTTCTCGGCTTCTGCAAACGGCGGGCCGAGCTGCTCGCAGTCACCGGCCCCGCGAATTCAGGGGGTGGACATCGTGTCGCCGTCGACGGGTACAGCATGGCGCTGCTGGATTGCCTGATCGCGGTCAGCGTCGCCTGCGCCGCGCTCGGCTACGCCCTGTATACGGTGGACCCGAACACCATAGCGCTGCATGGCACCGACCGGCTCTTTCTCACGTTTCCGTTCGTGTTGTACGGCCTGTTTCGGTATCTGCAACTCGTGTACACGAAGGGGGGCGGCGGTGATCCCGCCTGGGAGATGCTGCGCAATCCTCACCTGATCGCGGCGACCGCGGGGTGGCTGGGTGCGACCGGATGGGTCCTTGCCGGCTGATTTCGGGCTGCGTCAGGGTGCTGCAAGATTTGTGATCGGTACGGTGTTTGGGCATAATCTCGCCCGTCACCGGCGCGAGGGGCGGGACTACGGGCCCGCGCGCGACGGCTTCACCGAGGCAAGTCCGAAGATGGCAGAAACCGCGGAAAGGGCCCGGCTAGAAAAGCTGGAGTCGCTGGGCGATCCCATGCAATTCGCCGGCAGGATTCACGGCCTCATCACGTTCTCGCCGCTTTTCGAAACTTTCAATCTGACGGAAATCCGCTTGTTGAGCCAGTTCATGCAGGTCTACCGCGCCAGCCCGGGCGTCGAAATCATCCGCGAAGGTGACGCGGGCGATTTCATGGTTTTTCTCATCGAAGGTCGAATCGAAGTGTTCAAGCAGGACCGGTGGAACGCTCCGCGGCTGATTGCAGTGATCGCGCCGGGGCAGTCGTTCGGCGAAATGTCGATGATCGACGGCGAGCCGCGCTTTGCGAGCTGCATCACCGCGGAGTCGTGCATGATCGCGGTGCTGTCGCGCGACAGCTTGGCGCGCATCATTCTGGAGCAGACAACGCTCGGGGCGAAAATCCTCATGGAACTGGTGCTTATGCTGTCGCAGCGGCTGCGTCAGACCAGCTCCAGGCTGCTTGCCTACATGGATCGCGAAAAGACTTGATCAGGGGGTCATACCGGCCGAAGAACCTGTGGCACAATAGTTGGCCGGAGAGGTGGAGGGTTAAATGAAAATAACGAACGGCAAGGATTTCTGGGCCGGGGCGATGTTCATCGCGTTCGGGCTCGCCTTCATGCTTATATCCCAGAACTACGCGATGGGAAACGCGGTGCGCATGGGACCGGCGTATTTTCCGACGGTGCTCGGAGGGATGCTCGCCGTGCTCGGCGCTGCCATCTTCTTCCGGGCGTTTGTGTCGAAGGTAGCCCATCCGCTGGCCGTGTTTCCGTTTCGTCTCTGGTTTGTCGTCGGCGGGCTGATCCTGGGGGTCATCGCCTTTTACACCCAGCCGCTGCGCGACGCAGGAGCGATGGTGCAGATCGCCCACG
>WNFG01006073.1_pt1 | contig 12121 bp, 10 predicted proteins | sample 5400431 | NCBI WGS metagenome assembly WNFG01 (sample SAMN13153346, study PRJNA577476) | soil metagenome | isolation source: 120 cm saprolite under Douglas fir tree site 2 hole 3 replicate 2 | place: USA:California | collected 2015-04-18
ATCTTGGTGATGAGCGAGCCGCCCGCGCAGGGCACCACCACGTGCGCGGGCGCCCGCCACCCGAGCTGCTCGGCGATCTCGTAGCCGTACGTCTTCGAGCCCTCCGCATAGTAGGGGCGGATGTTGATGTTCACGAAGGCCCAGCGGTACTTGTCCCCGACCTCGGCGCAGAGCCGGTTGACCTCGTCATAGGTGCCTTCCACCGCGACCAGGGTCGGTCCGTAGATGAGCGTGGTGATGATCTTGCCGCGCTCGAGGTCCGCGGGAATGAAGATGTAGGACTTGAGTCGCGCCTCGGCCGAGTGCGCGGCGACGGAGTTGGCCAGATTGCCCGTGGAGGCGCAGGCCACCGTGTCGAAGCCGAACTCCTTGGCCTTGCTGATGGCCACGGCGACCACGCGGTCCTTGAAGGACCAGGTGGGATGGCACACCGAGTCGTTCTTGACCCACAGCTCCTTGACGCCCAGCTCCTCGGCAAGGTTCCGTGCCCGCAGCAGCGGGGTGAAGCCCACCGCCTGGCCCACCGGCATTTCACCTTCCGGAATGTTCAGGGGCAGGAGCGGCGCGTAGCGCCAGATGCTGGGCGGCCCCGCCTCGATCTTTGCGCGGCTGATCTGCGAGGCGATGACCTCGTAGTCGTAGTCGACCTCGAGGGGGCCGAAGCAGAACTCGCAGACGTGAATCGGGGAGGACGGGTAGTAGCGCCCGCACTCACGACACTTGAGACCCTTTAATCTTTCCATGGCCTCTCCATCGGTAGGGGATTTGAGCCCCGGAATTAACCGCACGGCCCGGAAGCCAGGCTCCCAGGCCACCGACCGAGCCAGCGATTTTCACTAATAGACACGTGAATATCCCAATTGTCAACGTAACGTCCGTCTGCTCGCGGGCAGCCCTGCTAGGTACTGGGTCAAGTTGCGAGCCAGACGAGGCCCGAGGGAGCCAGCTTTGCCTAGCGTACCTGTATGTACGTTGAGCGTCGCTGGCGACCGAGAACGAAGTATGGCGAAGCAAATTGGCCCAGTACCCGTATGATCGTCCTCCGTGAGTCGTGCCCTCCCCGCCGCCCTGCTGCTCGTCTTCGGCATCGCGTTCGGCCACGCCGCGCTCGGAGGCGGGCTTCTCGTCTACGACGATCATCCCGGTCAGCTCTATCGCCTGCACCACGCCCTCGTCTTCGGCCCGGCGCCGTGGCGCTTCGATCCCGGCTGGTGGGCCGGCTATGCCGAGCTGCAGTTCTATCCGCCCGGGCTCGCGTGGCTGGGCTGGCTCCTCCATCAGATTTCGTGGGGCGCCCTGGGCGCGGAGACGGCGTACCAGGTGCTTCTCTGGCTGGCCTGGCTCCTTCCTGGCCTCACCACCTTCGCTCTGCTCTCCCGCCTCCTCGGCAATGGCTGGCTGGCCCTACCCGGCGCTTTCATCGCCATGACGCTGTCGGCGGGATCGCGAAGCGGCGTCGAAGAGGGGCTGCGCTGGGGTCTCGTGGCCGCGCGTCTCGGCTGGAGCTTGCTGCCCGTCCTCGGTCTCTCTCTCGTCCGCTGGGTCGAAGGCAGCTCGCGGCTTCCCCTCCTCGCCCCTCCGCTCCTGGCCGCGGTGATCCTGCTCCATCCAGCCCATGCGCCGGCGGCGATCCTTCTTCTCGTCACGGGTGCCTGGCTCGGCGTCGGTGGGCGCCGGGCTCGCGTGCGCCAGGGCGTTCTCGTGGCGGCGCTGGGCCTGGGTTTGGCAACGCTCTGGCTCCTCCCGCTCCTTGCGCATCTCAGGATGGCGCTGCCCCTGGCCTGGGGCGACGCGTCGGTGCCCTCGCTTCTCCGCGTCCTCGCCCTTCAGCCCCTCGTCTGGCTCTTCGCGCTCGGATGGCTTGCCGCGTGGAAGAGTGCGGGCCAGGCCTCGCGCGCGACCGGTGGGGGGGTGTCGGGGGAGGAGCGGCGCCCGCTCCCCGTTGACTCAGAGAGGAAGAGTGCGGGCCAGGCCTCGCGCGCGACCGGTGGGGGGGTGTCGGGGGAGGAGCGGCGCCCGCTCCCCGTTGACTCAGAGAGGAAGAGTGCGGGCCAGGCCTCGCGCGAGAGAGATGGATCCTCTCGTGGGCGCCGGCGATGGTGGCGGCGGTGGCTCTCGACGCGCTGGTCGCGGCGCCGCTCGGCCTTTTCTGGCTCCCCGCCGACCGGCTCATGGACGGACTTCTCCTGGCGTTGCTCGTGGGCGCGTCTCTCGCCGTGTCGTCGCTGACCGCACGATTGCCGCGCGTGCGTCCGCCTTTCGCGGCCGCGGCGGTGGTTCTCGCGTGCATCGTTCTCTCGTGGGGATCTCTCGCTTCGGGCGAGCCGTCCCTGTCGCTCTGGCCCCGGAGAGGCCAGTGGCCCAAGTACGAGGAGGTGGTGCGCGGCAGCCGCCTCGATGCGCTGTGGCAGGCGCTCCGCGAGGCTCCGCCGGGGCGCGTGCTCTTCCTCCGCTCGGGCCTCACGCTGGAGTATCGTCCCGAGTGGTGGCGGCCGCATACGCATCTCACCGCGCTCACGCCCCTGCGCGCGGGACGCGAGATCATCAATGGAACCTTCACCCATCCCGCCCCGGTGGCCGGCTTCTTCTACACGGGCTCGGCCCCGTCACGTCCCATCACGACGCTCGTGGAGCGGCGCGACGGCGTGACGCTCTTCGGGCAACCGCTCGAGGCCCTCTCCGCGGAAGAGTTCGCCGCTCACTGCGCGAGGCTCGAGGTCTCGGCCGTCGTCGCCACCGACGAGGATGTCGGCCGGCTACCGTTTCTCGAAGGAAATCACGCATTCACGGCCCCCACACTCATCGGACCCTTCAGGGTCTACCTTGCGCGGGAGCCACGGTCGCTGCCCGTGCCGGTCGGGCTCCAGGTCTGGAGGCTTCACGCCGCTCCCGGATCTGGCGCGTTCACGCCGACGGGTTTCGCCTACTCCCCGCTGATGACGGCGACGGCGGGCGGGGCCGCTCTCCTCGCGCGTCGCGGCGGCTTCGGAATGCTCGAAGTCGAGCGCCCGCTCGGTGGCGCGGGCAACATCACGCTCACCCATGTCCCCGGCTGGGCGGAATGGACGGGCGCCCTGCTCTCGGCGCTGTCGGCTGCGGCGCTGATGGCCAGTGGCATTCTCCTTGTCAACCACGGCCGGCATCCACATGATGCGTCAGCATGAAACCTGATCCGTCCGCGAAGCCCGCGCCCGAGCCGCCGCCGCACACGCACAACCCGCTCGTTCGCTACTTCCAGACCCTGGGTCCGGGCCTCGTCACTGGCGCGTCGGACGATGACCCGAGCGGCATCGCCACCTATTCCGTGGCGGGCGCCGCCTATGGCGCGGGATTTCTCTGGACGGCCCTCTTCACGTTTCCTCTCATGGCCGCCATCCAGCTCGTCTGCGCCCGCATAGGTCTCGTCACGGGGCGAGGGCTGGCCGGCGCGGTCAGGGCGCACTATCCGCGATGGCTCCTGCTGGGAGCGTGCTTCATCCTCCTCGTGGCCAACGTCTTCAATATCGCGGCCGACCTGGGGGGCATGGCCGAGGCCGCCGCCATGCTCACGGGCCTTCCCGCCGTTCCTCTGCTCGTGCTCTTCGGGATCGGGATCACCCTGGTCACCGTCTACGCGAGCTACGCGACCTTTGCGCGCTACCTCAAGTGGTTGACCTCGGTGCTGTTCGCCTACATCATCGCGGCCTTCCTCGCCCATCCCGACTGGTCGGCGGTGCTTCGGGCCATTTTTGTCCCGGCGCTCCAGTGGAACGGCGCCGCCGTGTCCACCCTGGTGGGTATCCTGGGCACCACGATCTCGCCCTATCTCTTCTTCTGGCAGGCCTCTCAGGAGGTGGAGGAGGAGAAGGGTCGAGGCAAGCGAACTCTCGCCGAGCGACGCGGAGCCTCGGAACACGAGCTCGCCGATGCGCGCCTCGACGTGAACACCGGCATGTTCTTCTCCAACCTCGTCATGTTCTTCATCATGCTTGCCACGGCCTCCACCCTCTACCGATCCGGCCACCGCGATATCGAGACGGCGAGACAGGCCGCCGAAGCCCTCCGCCCCCTGGCGGGCGATGCGGCGTACCTGCTCTTCGGCCTGGGCCTGATCGGGACGGGGCTGCTCGCCATCCCGGTGCTCGCCGGCTCCGCCTCGTTCGCGGTGGCCGAGCTCTTCGGCTGGCGCGCCGGGCTCGATCTCAAGCCGCGGAGCGCGCGCCGCTTCTATCTGGTGCTGGCCGGGGCTATCGTCTGCGGCATGGTGCTGAGCATGCTGCAGACGAATCCGATCCGCGTCCTCTTCCTCTCCGCCGTGCTCAATGGGCTCCTGGCGCCGCCGCTCATGGTGATGGTCATGATGGTGGGGAGCAATCGCAAGATCATGGGCAAGCACGTCAACGGCTTCTGGCTCAAGCTGCTCGGCTGGACCGCGACGGCCGTCATGACCGTCGGCGCGATTGCCTTCTTCGCGACCCTCGGCTCCGGTGGCTGAAAAGGGCCCATCTGCTTCGTTAGCGCCCTCGCCCGCACGCTCAACGTACAGAGAGTACGCCTCGCGTGCGAATCTACTCAGCCCTCGTCTCGCGACGGCTCAAGGCTACCGCCGCTCACCTCGAACGGCAGGGCGCTGCCTCGCATCTGGACCCTTTTGAGCCACCGGCTAGGGCTCGGGGCCGAGGGTGTGGAGGCCGAGCTGCCGTCCGGCCCCGTCCAGGATACGCACGGTCAGGGTGGCGGGCTCGATGCGGATCACCCCGAAGTTGTCCGTCTCGCCCACCGCGAAGAGGGTACGCGACTCCAGCGCCTGATCGAGCGGGCGCGGCCGGCCCCGCCGGGCCGAGAGCGGGCCGGCGATGAACTCGTGAAAGGACCACTCCGGTGTCGGATGATGACGGATCAGCTCCGCGTGGTGGACGTCGGCGGCCAGGAACACGAGGTTCCTCACGCCGCGCACCCGGAGCTCGCGCAGGACGGCATCGCGCTCGATGGCAAAGCCGGTGCCGTGCTCGTCAGGAAAGCCCAGGACGTTGGCGTTGCTCCACGAGTCGCGCTGCTCCCTGGTTCCCGTGGGGATGGCGAGGGGGACGCTCGTCACCACGACCTTCCAGAGCGCGGGAGAGGTCGCCACCCCTTCCACGAGCCATCGGCGCTGGACGCGCCCGAGCATGGTCTTGCCGGGCCCGTCCGGCTGGGTGTTGGCGCTCCGGTACTGACGCGTGTCCAGGATGAAGACCTCGAGGAGCCGGCCCCAGCGGAAGCGGCGATACAGGCGGCCGGGCTCTTCGGGAGGCGGCAGGACAGGAAAGTAGTCGAGGAAGGCCTGCCGCCCCGCCGCCATGCGCGGCTCGACGGGGCCGGAGAAGTTGTCGACCACGTCGTGGTCGTCCCAGATCGCGAAGACGCTCGTGCTCCTGAAGTAGTCCTGCACGGCGGGGTCGGCGCGGTTGTACCGATGCTTGGCCTGATACTGCGGCAGCGTTCTCGCCACGAAATCGCCCCCCGGCGCGACGTCGGGCCCGTGGCAGCGGAGGTCTGCGTAGATCGTGTCGCCCACGAAGAGGAAGAAGTCGACGGGCATTCGCGCCATGGCGCGGAAGATCGGATAGCCGCCCGCCAGGGGGCGACAGAAGCCGGGCGAGCCGAGATCGCCGCTCCAGGCGAAAGTCACCGAGGCCGGCGCGTCGGGCACGGGGGCCGTGACGAACTCGCCGTCCAGGGTCGCGGGCCCCTGGCTCAACCGGTAGCGATAGCGCGTGGCCGGCTCGAGGCCCGTGAGGCGCAGCTTGCCCGTGTGATCGGCGGCGGGCGCCTGCGTCACGCTCGCCTGCCTCTCCTCGCCGCCATCGATGCGCGCGTAGCCAAGGGCGACCGCCGACGGTCCCCGCCCCGGACCCACATCACCGCGCTGCTCTCGGTCACCTCGCCCACGGTGACGAGCAGCTGCGCCTCGTCGGCGCCCGCCCCCGCCGCGCACGCGCCCATGAGGGCAAGGGCGAAGACCCGGACTCTCATGGTTCTATCGCAGGCGGCTCAAAAAGGTCCAGATGCGAGGCGGCGCCCGAAGGCTGCAGGCGAGGCGTACTCTCTGTACGTTGAGCCTGCAGTCGAGGGCGCCAACGAAGCAGATGGGCCTTTTTCAGCCGCCTGCCTACACGAGCGGGTCGTAGTTGAAGTACTGGCCCGAGGTCTCCAGCGGGACGAGGTGATGCTTGAGCGTGCCCGGGAAGATCTCGGCGAGCCGCTCCGGGGTCCAGCCCTGGTCGTGATGGATGTTCCGGATGGGCCGCATGTGGCCGAAGAGCATGATCTCCTTGCCGCGGACGCCGAAGATCTGGCCCGAGACCTCCTTGGCCGCGTCGCTGGCGAGGAACACGGCCACGGGGGCGATGTGCTCGGGCCCCATCTTCTTGATCTTCTCCACGCGGGCCTTCTGCGCCTCCGTCTCGGTGGGAATGGTCCCGATCATGCGCGTCCACGCGAAGGGCGAGATGCAGTTGGCGGTGACGTTGTAGCGCGCCATGTCGAGCGCGGTCACCTTGGTCAGCCCCACGATCCCGAGCTTGGCCGCGGCGTAGTTGGCCTGGCCCACGTTGCCCACGAGGCCCGAGGTGGAGGTCATGTTGATGAGGCGCCCCCACTTCTTCTCGCGCATGTGCGGCACGGCGGCCCGGGTGACGGAGAAGCTGCCCTTGAGGTGGGTGTTGATGACCCCGTCCCACTCCTCTTCCGTCATGTTGAAGATCATGCGGTCACGGAGGATGCCGGCATTGTTCACCACGATGTCGATGCTGCCGAAGTGGTCGAGGGCCGTCTGCACGATGGCCTGCCCGCCCGCCATGGTCGCCACGGAGTCGTAGTTGGCTGCGGCCTGCCCACCGATGCCCTTGATCGCGCTGACCACCTCGTCGGCGGGGCCGTGGTCGCGGCCCGTGCCGTCGGAGCCGCCGCCAAAGTCATTGACCACCACCTTGGCGCCGTGCAGGGCCATGAGGAGCGCGATCTCTCGTCCGATTCCCCGGGCCGCGCCCGTCACCAACGCCACCTTGTCCTTCAGCATCGGAGTCGCCATCGGAACTCCTCTCTCTCCATTGAGTGTGTGCTCGTCAGATGATGCCGCGTGCCGCCAGGCTCTCGATCTCCGTTGCGTCGAGCCCGGCTTCCCCCAGGATATCCCGCGAGTGCTCGCCGAGCGCGGGCGCACCCGTCCGGATCGAGCCCGGGGTTTCCGCGAGCGTGACGGGGGTGCCGATGGTCGTGAAGCGGCCCGCGCGCGGGTGCGCCTGCTCGACGATCATCCCGCTCGCCACCACGGCCGGGTGCTTCACCAGCGCAGCATAGTCGTTGACGGGCGCGCAGAGCACGTCGATGGCCTCGAGAGCGGCCATCCATTCCTCGACGGTGCGGCGCGCGAGCATGGTCTCGAGGAGAGGGATGAGCTCCTTGCGGTTGTTCCGGCGATCGGTGGGCGTGACGAATCGCGGATCGTCGGCGAGCTCGGGCCGTCCGATGAGCTTGCAGAAGGGCCGCCACGTGTCGTCTTTCCACACCGCGACGAAGATCCAGGCGTCCTGGGCGTGGAAGGCCTGATAGGGAACGATCTCCGGGTGGCCACTGCCGTAGCGGGGAAGCGGCTGGCCCGTCTCGTGAAAGACGGAGAGCCGGGCCGTGTGAGAGAGCAGGACGCCGTCGAGCAAGGATACGTCCACTCGCTGCCCTTCACCCGTGCGACCGCGGCTGATGAGCGCCGTCAAGATACCCTGGATGGCAAGGAGGCCGCCCATGGTGTCGGCCACCGGCGCCCCCACGAGAGCCGGGCCGCCGTCGGCGTCTCCCGTGATGGCCATGAGCCCGCCCACGGCCTGCGCGAGCGCGTCGAGCCCGGGTTTCGATCGCCACGGCCCCGCCGGCCCGAAGGCCGAGAGCGAGCAATAGATCAGGCGCGGGTTCATCGGCCGGAGCGTGGCGTGGTCGATGCCGAGCTTCTCGGCCACGCCGTTCCGGAAGGCCTCGATGACCACGTCGGCGGTGGCGGCGACACGGTGAAAGACCCCGCGGCCCTCGGGGGTGGCGAGATCGAGGCACAGGCTGCGCTTGTTGCGATTGACGGTGAGGTGAAGAATGCCCTCGCCGCCTCGCGAGATCCCGTACACGGTGCGTCCGGCATCCGGCGCCGCGCGTGATTCCACCTTGATGACGTCGGCGCCCATGTCCGCCAGATACATGCCGCAGATGGGGCCCGCGATCAGATGAGCCAGCTCGAGCACGCGGATCCCTTCGAGCGGCGCAGGCGCTGAATCCTTCATGGCCGCATCAACCTACCACACGGCCCGCTGCCGCGCGACGCCTCGACGGCGACCACCGAACCCGCGAACTTCAGCAGGCGGCTCAAAAAGGTCCAGATGCGAGGCGGCGCCCGAAGGCTGCAGGCGAGGCGTAGTTCTCATTCAGCCCTCGCCTCGTGGCTTCGCCCCTCAGTTCGAAATGCCACGTACGTTGAATCAGCCGCCTGCTAGCGGTGCTGACGGATCGACAGGGCGGCGACAAACTCGGCGCCGAGGATGAAGACGACGCCCGTGTAGTAGGAGAACATGGCGAGACCCACGAGGGCGCCGAGGGGCCCGTAGATCCGGTCGTAGACGCCCATGCGGAGGATGTACCAGCGAAAGATCTGCTTGGCGGTTTCGAAGAGCACGGCGGCAAGGAGCGCGCCGGCCAGCGCCGCCCCCGCGGGAATCTTGCGGTGGGGGAAGTAGCGGTAGGCGATGAAGAAGAACGTCGAGCTGAAGCCGAGGGCGAGGGCGAGGGTGAGCGAGCTAATCCACTCGGTGCGGATCTCCAGGGGCGCCAGGAGGAGGATCCTGATCCACCCGAAGATGTCGAAGACGAGGATGCTCGCGAGGAACATCACCCCCATGAGGAAGAGCAGGAGGATGTCCTTGAGGGCGCCGCGCAGGAATCCCGTGCCCTTGGTGAACCCGAAGATGTCGTTGAGCACGAGGCGGATGGAGGCGAAGAGCTGGCTCGCGAAGATGAGCAGGATCCCCGTCCCGAGGAGGCCGGAGAGGCGGCGGCGGCGGATGATCTCGCCGAGCGCCTCGTGGAGCTCGTTCTTGTAGACGGGCACGACCTCCGCGAGCTGGTTGAGCACGGCGTCGGCAGCCGCCCCGCGGCTGAGCACGAAGCCCGCCAGGGACACGATGAAGAAGAGGATGGGCACCAGGCAGGTCAGGAAGCTGAACGCGAGACCCGCCGCCATGAAGAAGCCGCGGTGCTGCCGGAACTGGGCAATCGTGGTCCGCAGAACCCGCATGGAGCTCCGCTAGACGTTGCTCTTGATGAGGCCGCCGTCCACCTGGGCCACCGTGCCCGTGATGTAGGACGCGCGCTCCGAGGCGAGAAAGACCACCATGCTCGCGAACTCCTCGGGCGTGCCGATTCGGCCCATCGGGATGTCGGCGGTCGAGCGCTCGGCGATCCACGCCTCCAGGGTCTTGCCCGCGCGCTCGGCCAGGTCCTTCTGGTGGCCCATGAACCGGTCCGTCATGATCCGCCCGGGGAGCACCAGGTTCACGGTCACCCCGTCCTTGGCCACCTCACCGGCGAGGGTCTTGAACATTCCCGCGATGGCGGGCCGGATGCCATTGGAGAGGACGAGTCCTTCCACGGGCTGCTTGACCGAGCTCGACTGGATGGCGAGGATGCGCCCCCACTTCTTCCGCTTCATGTCCGGCAGCACGGCGCGGATGAAGCGCACGGTGGACAGATGCACCTGCTCGAAGGCCGCCTTCCACTGCTCGTCGGTCATCTGGTCGAACGGCCCCGGCGGCGGCCCGCCGACGTTGGCGACGAGGACGTCCACGCCGCCCCACTTCTCCTTCACCTGCCCCACGACCCGCGTGATGTCCTCGAGCTTGCTCGCGTCGGCGGGAATGGCCAGGACCTCGGCGCCCGTCTTCTGGCGCACCTCCTCGGCGGCCGCCTTGAGGTCGACCTCCCCGCGCGCGCACATGGCCACGCGCGCCCCCTCCTGGGCCAGGCCCATGGCCGACGCCTTGCCCATGCCTTTGCTCGCCGCCACCACGAGCGCAGTCTTGCCCTTCAATCCGAGGTCCACGGTGTCCTCCGGTCAGGGGATCTGCTTGTAGAAGTCGGCGCGGTCGCCGCCCGTGACGTCCAGGCGCTTGAGCTCGTTGTCCCGCATCACCTCGAGCGCGATGCGCTCCCCGGGGCTGCGCTGCCAGAGCGAGAGATAGAGATCCTTGCGCGTGGGTACGTGGCGGGCGTCGAGGGAGACGATGACATCGCCCTCCTGGATGCCCGAGCGCGCGCCCGGGCCATTCGGCACGAGGCCCGCCACCACCACGCCCTCGTCGAGCGGGTGGGCGAAGACCCCGAGCCAGGCCCGCTGAGGGCGACTGATCACGCGCCCGTAGCGCAGATACTCGGCCCGGTTCTGCTCGAAGCACTCGCCCGGGATGGCGAGCGAGCAGCGACCGATCTCGGAGAGGTTGAGGGAGACGACCCCGACCATGCGTCCCGTCACCGTGAAGAGCGGCCCCCCGCCGAAGCCGGGGTTCGAGGCGCTGGAGACGAGGCTCCGCTCGAGCAGGTATTCCCAGTAGGCCTCGAACTCGCCGAGATAGGTCAGGAGCCCGCCCGCCACTCGTCGCTCCCGCGGGCCCGTCGATCCCAGGGCGAACACGGACTGGCCGCGCTCCAGCCGATCCGAGGAGGCGACGGCGACCGAGGCCAGGCCCGCGCGCTTCACCTTGAGGAGCGCCAGACCCAGCTCGAAGTCCTGGGCAACGATCTCCGCCCGCTGGGTCCGCCCCTTGGCGAAGCTGACCTGTATCGTCTCCGCGCCCATGACGACGTAGTTGACGGTGAGGATGAGCCCGGACGGATCGATGACCGTTCCCGTGCCCATACGCTCATCACCCAGGATGCGCGTGGACGGATGCGCGGCGGGCACCTCGGCGTGGATGTATACCACCGAGGAGAGGCATTGCTTGACGAGCTCGACCGAGGCATCCATGAATCAGTCGCTCACGCTAGCACGGTGCCCTGCATCAGGGCAACGGCTGCCCTTGCTGCCTAGCGTGCGGGCGTGGCCTTGAGGGCGCGCGTCAGGAAATCGTCGAGACGGCGTGAGGCATCGGCGGCAGCCGCAGGGTCATGGGCGACGGTGACGCCGAAGGTGCCGGGCGTGAAGGGCTGCTCGATGTCCCCGAGCACTTGCTTCTTCTGACCGACGACGTCGAAATAGTGATAGGCGCCCGGGTACTCGACGATCGTCACGTCCGCGCCCCGCGCCTTCATGGCCGCGGCCATCTCGCGGCAGTACTGGGGCGGCGTCCAGTCGTCGGCCCCCCCGATCAGCAGGAGTAGCGGACGGATGACGAGCTCCTTCGCGTAGTCCCGGCATCCCCCGGGGTACATGGCGATGGCGGCGGCGTAGCCCGCGCGCGGCAGGGCGACGCCGCGCGCGCGCGCCCGCTCGAGCGTGGGCCCGTTGATGACGGACATCGCGAACAGGCCGCCCTGGGACCATCCGAAGGAGGCCACGCGCTCGGGAATGACGAAGGGCTGCGCCTGAAGGTAGCGGAGCGCGCCGATCGCGTCGTCGAAGCGCGCGGTGCTCGGACCGCTCTCTCCCCCTTCCTTGCAGTCGGCCGGCTCCTTGCGGGGGCCGTAGCTGTCCGTCACCAGCGCGACGTAGCCTCGCTCGCGGAGCCAGTGCGCCCACGTCTCGGTTTGCCGGACGACGCCCTGGCAGCCGTGGAGGAGCACGAGAGCCGGGAAAGGGCCGAGACCGTCTGGCTTGTAGAGCTTTCCCTCGATGCGCTGGGGCGTGCCGGGCGTGGCGTTGTCGAACGAGATTTTCCCGGCGCACCCGGTCGCGACGACCGCCACGACGGCAGCGAGGGCGAGTCGGCGGCCGTTCATGCGCGGAAGTATAGCGCAGTCCGGAAGCACCTCACGCGCGCCCTGCGGTACAATCACTACGTGTCCATGACTCCTCAGGTTTGTTCAGCAGGCTGATCACGTGGCTGAGCCGGAGTGGCAGGCGGAGGCCCGCGAGCATTTCGAGCACGGCTATCAGGCCCAGATGGCGGGCCGGCTCGAGGACGCCCTGGAG
>WNFG01004197.1_pt1 | contig 12116 bp, 12 predicted proteins | sample 5400431 | NCBI WGS metagenome assembly WNFG01 (sample SAMN13153346, study PRJNA577476) | soil metagenome | isolation source: 120 cm saprolite under Douglas fir tree site 2 hole 3 replicate 2 | place: USA:California | collected 2015-04-18
AAAAACGTCTGCTCCGCTTGCAGCACCGTGGTGAGATCGATGGTGCCGGCGCGCAGCCGCTCCTCGGAAAGCTCGAAGGCTCTGCGCGACTCCGCGACAGCTTGGCGCTGCAACGCTTCCTGGCGCGTCGTCTGCTGGACGGCGACGAGCGCCCGCTCCACGTCGGTGAACGCCGAGATCACTGTTTTGCGGTAATCCTGCAGCAGCTCCTCGCGCGCGCCCTTCTGCAGGTCGAGCTGGCCCAGCAACAGCCCGCCCTGAAAGATCGGCTGCGTCAGACTTGCGGCGAGGGTGTAGAACACCGCGCTCGGGCCGAACAGGGTGCGCAGCGCCGCGCTCTCGAAGCCGTCCTGTCCGGTCAGCTGGATGCTGGGCAGGAACGCGGCACGCGCCGCATAGACATTGGCGTCGGCGCTGGCGAGCTTGAGCTCGGCCTCGCGAATGTCGGGGCGTTGCGTGAGCAGCTCGGAGGGCAGCCCCGGCGACACGCGGGGGATATTCAGCCGATACATGCTGCCGCCGCGGACCGTAAGATTCTCCGGCGCGCGGCCGACCAGCAGCGCCAGCGTCGCGGCATTCTGCTGGACCTGCTCGACGAGCGGCGGGATCGAGGCGCGCACGATGGCGGTGAGGCTCCCCTGTTGGGCAACCTCGAGCGCGGACGCGGTGCCGTTGTTGAAGCGGTCTTGAATGAGCTTCAAGATTCGTTCCGAACTCGCCAGATTCTCCCGGGCGACGCGCAGGCGGTCCTGGCCCTCGAGCACCAGAAAATACGTATCCGCGACGCTGACCAGGGTGCTGAGCGCGACCACCTCGCGGTCGAAGCGGCTGGCGAGCGCCGAATAATCCGCCGCGCGGATGAGCGCGCGCACTCGGCCCCAGAAATCGAGCTGATAGCTGGCGTTGAGCGCTACGGTATAGAGCGTTCGCGCACCGCCGCCTCCGACTGCGCCGCCGGCGCTGCTGCCGCCGCTTCCCCCGCCGGAAGCCCCGGAGGTGCCCCCGAACGCGGCTCGTGACGATTTCGAGCGCTGCGCGCTCGCCGTGGCGTTGATGCTCGGCAGCAACGCGGCGCCTGCGATCCGCGCCTGCGCATCCGCCTGCACGATGCGGGCGACCGCGGCCGCGATATCGAAATTCGCGGCCAAGGCCTGATCCATCAGATCGGCGAGCTCGGCCGAGCGAAATCCTCGCCACCATTCGAGCGGTGGCAGCGCAGCCTCGGAAGCGAGATGTGCGGCGCGATAATTCTTCGGTACCTCGAGCGCGGGATCGAGCCTGTCGTTGAGCACGCAGGCGCCCAACCCCTGCAGCAAACCGAAGCCGACCGCCAGCGTCGCGAGGGATCGCGGGCGGCTTTGCGGGTCTGCCCGCGCCGATGGCATCTGCGCCCGTTGCTGCATGCTCGCTCTTTCGCGGCCGCGTTACTTCGGGGGAGCGCCGCCGTGCGGCGGCGACCAGTTGGCGAGACTGTTGCGTCCGGCGGGCGACATCTGGGCGGCTGCGGTGGCGATCACATCGTGGAGGGCAAGGTCGAGCGCTTGGCGGGCGGCGCGGGTTTCGGCCATGGCGGAGCGGACGGCGGCAACGTCGAATGGCTCGGCGCGCAGCGCCGCCCGCACCGCTTCCTGGGCGCGGCGGTACGCCGAATGCGTCGCTTCCAGCGTCTGCTCGCGGGTGCGGAATTCGGCCCGCAGCTTCTCGGCATCCGACGCGGAGAGTGTGGCGGCCAACCGGTCGATGCGCTCCGCAGCGCTCCGGCTCGGCTCGACGGCGGCGGGAGCCTGTAGCCACAGCTGACGCACCGCGGTCGCGCCCAGCACTCCGAGGAAGAACAGATTGAGGGCCAGCGATACGAACAGCAGGACGCGAGAAGCACGATCGCCGACGGCCGGAGCGGACAGGATCGCCATTGCGGCCTCATCTCATCGCGGACAGCGGGTCCGGCTCGAACAGGATCAGGCTCAGATCCGAATCGGAGCTTGCCGGAATTCCGATGATAGCCGAGGCGGATTTTTTGGTGAGCGCCATTCCGGCGTCGCTCAACCCGACCGCGAAGCCCAGCACCGCGATGCCGACCAGCGCGGCGAAGGGCGGCCAAGCGGGGGCAAGATCGAACTCGAGCAGGGCCGCGGGCAACAATCCCGGCCATAGCCCGCGCCGCTGCGGCGGCAGCGTCGCTTCGAGCCGCGCCAGCACGCGCGTCATCGCCTGCTTCTCGGAGCGCTCGTCGGCATGAAGGCCTGCGCGCCCGCAATGCCGTACGATCAGCGCGTCGAGATTCGTCGCGCCTGCCAGCGCGGCGCGGGCGGCGGCGTCGGCGGCGAGCAACTCTTGCGCCGCCGCTCGGGAAGGATCCGGCCAGCGCGCCGGATCGGCGCCGTGGATGTCGAGAAGCTCAACAAATTGCGCGAGAGTCATCATGGAGTTCACCGTTCCGACGCGAGAACCGAGCCGAGCGCCTTGCGCAGCGCGCGCCTTGCGCGCACCAGCAAGGTCTCGACACCGGATATGGAAGTGCCGAGCACCGCCGCGGTCTCGGCATTCGACATTCCCTCCTGATAGGTGAGGACGATGGCCGCGCGTTGCCGATCGGGAAGGCCGGCGATTGCCGCGGCGACGAGCCGATCCGTTTGCCGGTGCTCGATTTCGAGGAAAGGACCGGGAGCGGGATCGGACGGCTCCTCGACGTCGGCGAGCGCCGCAAACGGGGCGCGCCGTTTGCGGTTGAGACAGAGGTTGAGGACCACGCGATAGAACCAGGTGCGAAATGCGGCGGTCGGGCTCCAGCGAGCCGCGTTGAGCCACACGCGCAAGAGCGCCTCCTGCACGATCTCTTCGGCATCCGCCTCGTTCCCCAAAACCCTGCGTGCAAGTCCGAGCGCCCGGGGCAGGTACCTGCGGGCGAGCAGCCGAAAAGCCCGCTCGTCTCCCTGCGAGACCCGAGCCATGAGGTCTTCATCACTTGCCCCGTCCATGGTGTTCGGGTCCAGTCGAAACTGCCGCCGGCAGGGGATATCCACGCGTCGTCAACCGGGCGCAGGCCGCCTATCCGTGGCATCGCCCTTTGACGCATCGCAGCATAGTCTCCGCCGCCGCAAAAGCGACCCGCATCGCCGCACGCAACCTGCCGAACTTGCTCCCACGATGAGCCCGGCAAGCCGGTATTGGCTGGAAAGATCATCCGAAATCCTTGGGCTCCCCGAGAATAAAAACCCCGCTGGGAGCCAAAGCCTGCATTCGATTGCGGGTCGCCAAACCGCCGAGATCGAGAAAACAGCATCAGGTGCGTTGATCCGCCGCGACGGCGGCTTTAACCTCGGGGCGAATCCCTCATGAACAGGGAGCCAAGCCATGCTTAGCCGTACGACCACCCTGTTCCTTGCCGGCCTGATCTCCGGCTTCGGCGGTGTTCTATCCGCCTGGGCCGAGAGCCCCACGGTTCGCCCGCCTGCAGGGCGGCTCGAGCAGCGCGGTCCCGGGACCGGTACGGCGGCGCCGGTCGGTCACCGCCAGCCCCAGACCAAGGACGTGGCGCCCGCCGATATACCGCCGGCCGATCAGGCGACGAAGGACCTCGACAAAGCGCTGGAGAAGAAGCTCACGATCTGCCGCGGCTGTTAGGACCGACCGGGCTTCGCAACTCCGTGTCAAACATCGTCGGCGGCGCTGGCGCGGATGGCATCGATCGCCATCTGCAGCTCGTTGCGAACGTCATCCGGCAATTGCGCGAATAGTTGCCGCAAGCGTGCTTCATGCTGGAGCACGATCTGTTCGATCCGTCGGGCGACTTCGAGCGACTCGACGGCCCCCGTGGCATTTTCATAGGCTCTGGCCGTCGCGCCCAATACCAGCAGCATCGATATGCCGAGATTGCTCGCGGTCAGAATGGCCCAATTGCGTGCTTTTTCGGCGAAGGGTCCGAGATGATCGGCGTCCTCGAGGACGGCTCGAACGACCGCAGCCGCGTCATCGCGTAGCAGCCTTGCTTGCGCGGCGCCGCGCAGGAATGTCGTGGCGGCATCGATGATCGCGGATGGCAGGGAGCGCGCCGGATCGTCGAAGGCGCGGCCGGTCGGGAACATGCGAATCCACGGCCCGCTGGCGGCAACAAGGTCGCGCACCGCGCGCAGTATATCGGCCTCCGGCGGCACGAAGATTTCGCGTGACTCGGCATCTTCCTGTGACTCGATATGGGCTCCCAGCGCCACGTGAAGCGCCCACAGCGTGCCGATATCGCCGGCGACTTGCGCCTCGGAGCCGCCGATGTGCTCTACGAACATGCGCAGAGGATCGATCAAACTGCTCCACAACGCGCGATCGGAGAGGCCCGAGGCGCGGCCAACGAGATCGCGCGCCTTGTATTCGAGCTCCGACCGAATGCTCCGCGCCAGAGGGTCGGCGGCCGTAGCGCGATCCGCTTCGGTTCCGGTCGTGGCGAAACCGAACGTGCCGTCTTCGGTCGGCTCCAACCGGGCGCCCGAGCGAGCTTGCTGGTGGGTCCCGGAGCGACGCATCCATGCTTGCCCCGCCCGCTGCGGGGGATCGGCAGGCGAGACATCGTGCTCGATCGCGTCGGCCAATTTCGCCAGCAGCTCGTGTTCGACCAGGCCCCGGGCCCAGTCCGCCTCCGCCCGGCGCACGGCCTCTTCGAAAGCCAGACGCTGCTCCATGATGCGCTGCTCCGGGAGTGGCGGGTCGAGGTTGCGAAGCCGGCCGGCCAGCGCCGTTCGCGCCCGCTGATAGAGCGCCTGGCGTGCCTCTTCCGTGTTCGGGTCGAGCTTGGACAGTGCCGCCAGAACCATGGGATAGAAGTCGGTCATGGGCGATTCGCTTACGTCGGCCGCTGCCCAACATGAGCCGCAGCGCGGCGACTGGCGCTGCGTCGCATGCTGTCCACCGGACCGGTGCTTTCGGTAATGCAGGCGGGCAATCCGACGTACCAGGTTACAAGCAGGGTGAGGCCAGAGGCTTTCGAACGATGGCTCACTCCCGAGATCGAGCTGTGTCTGAGATATCCGCTGACCGGTCTGTCGCCTCCGACTCGTAGCAAAACATCCTTGCACACACCCAGCGGACCATCCGCCCTCGCGAAGACGCGGTGGCGTTGGTGAGGGCCCCGGCCCTCACGGGGCTTCGCTCAGTCCGTATGCCTCCATTTGCGACTGGAACCGCGCCACGTCGTGGCTGAGAATGACCAGGTCGTGCTTGATCCCGGCGCGGTCCCTGACGTGATCGCGCAGCAAGGCCTCGGCTCGGAAGCCCATGCTCTCGAACAACGCAATGGCGCCGCGCTGGTCGACCGTCATTTGCGCGATCAGTTTTTCCAACCCGAGCTGAAGCGCGATCCGGAATGTTTCCTGGATCAGCAATCGCCCGATTCCGTTGCCCCGCATGTCCGCGGCGACGACGACGCGGATCTCGCCGACGTGCGGCGACCAGGAAAATTCCTCGCACGCGATGGTAGCGCAGCCGACGAGTGTTCCGGCGCGTGCCGCGAGCAAGGTCGTGAGCGCGCCGTGCTCGACCTCCGCGATCCATGCCGCCAAAACCTTGGGCTGGGCGATGTCGCGAGGAAGAAAAAGCAGGTCGTGATCGGGCAGAGCGCGTGCGAAAGCGAGAACGGCAGCCTCATCCGCGGCCGTCATGTAGCGCAGCTGCAAATCGCCGGCCTCGCCCCGGGTCGTGCGCGGATAACGCCCTGCATCGGCGCTCATATCGAACGCTCCCCCAACCAGGCGTCGAGCTTCGGCCACAGGCGCTTGACGGCATTATTCCCGGCAACGACGCTGACGTGCCCCCCTTTGAGAACCAGCTCCTGCTTGTCGACAGATGCCACGCGCTCGATCAGGGGCTTCGCGGCGTCGTAAGGGACGATGTGATCGTGCTCGGCAACCGCGTGCAGGACGGGCGCGCGGATGTTGCCGAGATCGGCCCGCCTGCCGCCGAGCGTCAGCTCGTTCTTGAATAGGCCGTTGCGCCACATCAGCTCTTTGACGGTCTGACGGAAGTATTCGCCCGCGAGCGGCAGCGTGTCGCTCGACCAGCGTTCGAACATCCGGTGCGACTTCACGAACTCGTCGTTCCACATGTTTTCCCACAGCTTGATCTGGCCGGCGGAGCGCGTGGCGGGGCGCAGCATCTCGAACGACGTGAAGATGAGCTCCGAAGGCACGTTGCCGAGCGCGTCCACGAGCCTGTCGACATCGAAAAAATCTCGATGCGCCCACTTCGTGAACAACCCCATGTGGGTCCAGTCGATCGGCGTCGTGAAGCAAACCAGATTTTTCATCGGGCCTTCCGGATGCAGGGCGGCGTAAATCACCGAGAGCACGCCGCCCATGCAATAGCCGAGGATCGTCACTGCTTCCTCGCCGGAATCCTCCTGTACCCGGCGCATGCAATCGGGGATGAATTCAAGGGTGTAATCTTCGAGTCGCAGCTGCTTTTCGTCGGGTCGCGGCGGGCTCCAGTCGATCAGGTAGACATCGTAACCCTGCTTGAGCAGGAACTCGACCAGGCTTTGTCCCGGGGCGAGGTCGAAGATGTAGCCCCGGTTCGTGGTCGCCATCACCATCAGCAGCGGCACGCGGTACACCTCGTCGGCCATTGGCCGGTAATGGTAAAGGTTCAGCGTTCCGCGCTTGTGGAGCACGTCCTTCGGCGTCGCTCCCAACACCGGCGCCGGAGAGGTGAAATATTCCAGGCCCTTGATATTCCGCTGGATAGCGCGATCCACCTCCGCCTGGATGCGCGGCCCCAATGACTCCAGTTCGCCGGTTGCCGTCATGGCTTCTCGGCTCGAACGGGGGGACGCCTCGTTCGCGGCGGCTTGGCGCTTGTAGGCGCGGCGCCGGGTTCCGCGACGCCCGCCGAGCGCTGCAACAAGGCATGGATCCGCTCGAGGCGTTCCTCGATCGCCTGCAGGCGCTCGGCGATGCCGGTCATTTCCGCCCGGCTCGGCAGATTCAGGCTGGCGAGATAGCGGCCCATGAGCTCGCCCAACGAGCTCTGCATGCCGGCCGACAGGCTCATGGCTTGGTTGATCGACTTGCTGAACTCATCGGATCCCATGGTCCGATTGGCGAGCGCGTTGAGGTTCTTCTCCCATTGAGCGACCAAGTCCTGCCAGGCGGCAGCCGGCTGTTTCGAAGATGGCTCGGCCACGGCGCGCCTCCATTCTGACGGCTCTTTGCCAACTCACGAAGGCTCTGCGTCTCGGCCGGTTTTTGCGGCTCGACCGACGCCGCCCGCTTCCCGGCTCGATACGCGGCGCCCCGGACAAACTTATCGCTCAAAGGGGTCTTACGGCAACCGAACTTGCAAGCGGTCTCACGAGCCGCGTGAATGCCGGAGCGGACGATGCGTATCGACGACCGGGTACGCCAAGCTTCCTTTGAAGCCGGGCGCTGAATCGGCTTTAATCCGCACCGTGCAAGCGTTGGAGGGTACCATGGTCGAGCAATGGCAATCTTTTACGAGCATGTTCACGAAACTCGCGGAGGACCTCAAGTTGCCGCGGGTCGATACGGAAAAGCTGATCGAAGCCCATCGCAAGAACATCGACGCGCTGGCGCGGTCGGCGCAGGCTGCATCGGAGGGCGCCAAGTCCCTGGCGATGAAGCAAAGAGAAATCGTCGAAGAGGCGATCCGCGAGGCCAGCGCCATGGTGCGAGACTTCAAGCTCGAGAGCCCGCAGGATGCAGCCGCCAAGCAAGCCGAGTTTGCCAAAAAGGCGTTCGAGGCGGCGGTCAGGAACACGCGTGACGTCGCAGAGCTCGTTCAGAGGTCCAGCACCGATGCCCTGAAGATCATTCAGGACCGAATGCAACAGAGTTTCGAGGAGATCCGCGGCACCGTCGAAGAGAAATAGGAAGACTGGCAGCGGCGCTGTGTCCGCGGAACGACCCGGCATGTCGCCCGGTTTTCGCGCCCGACGACGGCGCCGTCGTGAAATCGGTTTGCCGCGGCACGGAGGCTCGGAGCGGCTGTGGCGTTTGTCTGGGAAATCACGCTGGAATTGCCGCTCTCGGGAAACCAAGGAGAAGGACGATGAAGGTCGAGGAGCTGTTCAGCGTGCGCGGCAAGGTCGCGCTCGTCACCGGGGGAAGCCGGGGCATCGGCGAAATGATCGCTCGCGGCTACGTCGAGAACGGCGCCAGAACCTACATCACGGCGCGCAAGGCGGATGCGTGCGATGCGCTGGCCCGGGAGCTGTCGCGCATCGGGGAGTGCATCTCGATACCGGCGGATTTGTCGCGCATGGACGAGGTCGGGCGGTTGGCTGCGGAAATGCAACGTCGCGAGAAACGGCTGGATATTCTCGTCAACAATGCGGGAGCCACGTGGGGCGCCGGCTTCGAAGACTTCCCGGAGCCGGGATGGGATAAGATCATGGACCTCAACGTCAAGTCGGTGTTCTTCCTGACCCAGCGGCTGCTCAAGCTGCTCGAGGCGGCGGGTCGGGCCGACGACTTCGCCCGTGTCATCAACATCGGCTCGATCGACGGAATGCACGTGTCGGGAATCGAAACCTATTCGTACGCCGCCTCCAAGGCGGGGGTGCTGCACCTCACGCGGATGATGGCCAAAAATCTTGCGAAGAAGCACATCGCCGTGAACGCCATCGCGCCGGGATATTTTCCCTCGAAAATGACCGCGGCCATTCCCGAGGAGATCAGCCGAGTTGTCGTGCGGCAGACCCCGATGTTGCGGGTCGGCCGTCCGGAGGATATGGCCGGGGCGGCGCTCTATCTTTCGTCGAGGGCGAGCGGGTTCGTGTGCGGGGCCACGATCGCGGTCGACGGCGGTTACGCGACCACGGCATGAGCGCCGGGTAGCGCTTCCGCCCCTAGGCTTTTCGCGGGAAAAACGGCGCAACCAGCAAACCGGGCCGGAACGGCCGCCACGTGCCGAACGGCTGCGCCAGGCGATCGGCAATGACCCAGAGCGCCGGAGCGTGGAAGCCGAGCCCGAGGTGCGTGGTGCGGACCTCGATGTTCTCGCTCTGCGTTCCCTCCGGCTCCAGACAGGCTTGCCAGGCGACGACACCGTCGGATCGCGTATAAATGGAAGTGGCCGGCACCGGTATCGGTCGCGCGAGGGCTCGCATCCATTCCGGCCGCGGCGATGCGGCCTTGTCGCCTGTCAGCAACCGCCACAGGGTACGGACATTGCTCGCGGTCGGCGCGGCAAACGGGCTTCCGAGCGTGATGACCATCCGGATGTCCGCCGCGATCGCGCGCGCCACTTCGCGCGCCATGATTCCGCCGCGGCTCCATCCCACCAGGCTGACCGGCAGGCCCGTTGCGGCCCGCAGGCGAGATGCTTGCTGGGCGATCGCCGGCAGATCCGCCTCGGCCCGCCGGATGTTGCGCCCGCGGTTCCAGCCATGCACATCGTATCCCAGACTGCCAAGGAACCGGCGGATTGCGACGGTCGAACGATCGTCGGCGCCCAATCCCGGAAGAACGATCACCCCCTGGTGTTGGCCTCGCGGCGCGGTTGCCAGGAAGGGAGCCGCGGCCAGCAGCGCCGGAATGTCCAGCAGACCGCGCACCTCGAGCGCCAGCAGACGGCGCGACGGCGGCTCGATCTCGTCTTCGGCGCTCATCGCCATCGCCTCGTCGGCGGATCGACGGCTCGCGGCCGCGCCGCCGCTAGCTCGCCGCGCGCCGGTTGTCCTCTTCCTCGTGAAGCTTCTTCTTGTCGAACTTGCCGACCGGCGTTTTCGGCAGGTCGGACCGGATCTCCATCGCCTGCACCATCTCGTGCTTGCCGAGCTTGTCCTTGAGAAAGATCTTGAGCTCGTCGAGTGTCAGGGAGGACGCATTGCCCTTCAATTTGATGAAGGCCTTGGGAGACTGGCCACGATACGCATCATGAATGCCGATGACGCAGACCTCCTCGACGGCAGGATGCTTGAATATGGCCTCCTCGATGACGCGCGGGTAGACGTTATAGCCGCCGCAAAGCAGCATGTCCTTGGTGCGGTCGACGATATAGACATAGCCGTCTGCATCCATGTAACCGACATCGCCGGTGCGCAGGAACCCGTCGGAAGTCATCACGTCGGCCGTGGCTTCTGGATTCTTCCAGTAACCCTTCATCACGTTGGGGCCTTTGATGCAGATCTCGCCGCGCTCTCCCAACGCGACGTATTTGCCGTCGCCGGCGATGCTGGCGAACTTGATGACGATTCCCGGAATGGGAATGCCGCACGAGCCCGCCCTTGGCGCCCCCTGCGGCGGCGTGAAGGTGCCGGTGGGGGACGTCTCGGTCATGCCCCAGCCCTCCGCGAGCCGGCATCCGGTGAGGTCCTGAAATCGCCGCTGGACCTCGAGCGGCAGCGGCGCGCCGCCGGAGGCGCACCATTTCATCGACGATAGATCGCTGTTCTCGACGCCGGGATGATTGATCATTGCCACGTACATGGTTGGCACGCCGGGAAACGAGGTGACCTTCTTGGTCGTGATATCTTTGATCACGGCGTCCACGTCGAAACGCGTGTGCATGATGATCTCGGCGCCGAGCCTGGTTCCGAGCAGCATGTTGACCGTGAGCGCGTAGATGTGGAACGGGGGCAGCACCGCGAGCACGCGCTCCTTGCCCTCCTCGAGGACGGGAGGATCGGTGTGGGTAGCTTCGACATATTGGCTGGTCGCGGCCGACAGGTTGGCGTGGGTCAGCATCGCGCCTTTCGGCAGCCCGGTGGTGCCTCCGGTGTATTGCAGCACCGCGACGGCCTCGCGCAAATCACCGATCGGATGTCGCTGATACCGGCCGTCGTTGGCCACAAGGTCCCGAAAGGCGACGTGCTTGTCGTCGGCAGGGACGTCCGCCAATTGCTTGGCCGCTGCGAGATGCGCCCTGACCGCGTCGGGCGCCGGCGTCATCTCCGGCAAATTGCCGACGACTAGCTTTTTCAGCCGCGTCTTGCCGAGCAGCCTGGCGATTTGCGGGTAGAGCGCGCTCATGTCGAGCGTAACCAATATATCGGTCTCGCTGTCCCCGACCTTGTGCTCGAGCACCTTCTCGGCATCGAGCGGTGAGTAGTTCACTACGGTGCCGCCCGCCTTGAGCACGCCGAAGAAGGTGATGGGATAGTGCGGGGTGTTGGGAAGATAGATTCCGACGTGAATTCCCGGCCCGACGCCCAATTGCTGAAAGCCCTTGGCGGCGCGACTGGCCAAGTCGTCGAGCTCGCGATAGGTGAGCTTCTTGCCCATGAAGTCGAGGGCCGGCTTGTCCGGCCATTTGGCGGCGGACTGCTCGAGAATCTGCGGCACCGGCATGATCGCGAGCGTGGCGTCCCAGCGCACGCCGGCCGGATACGACTTGATCCAAGGATGTTGATCCACCAGCGGTTCCTCCCTGTTCGGACCGGGATAAGGTCCCGGCGAACGGCCGTCGTGCGTGGCGCGGCGTCCTTGCCGCCATCATCGCACCCCGGAGTTTCGCAGCCAAGCGGGAAGGTTTCTTCCCGTGCCGAGCGACCGCGGCAGCCGGCCGAGGCGGCGTCGTGCGCATCGAGAAATCGGTGCAATGAGCCCCGGTCTGCGGTAGGCTTGCAGCCAATGCCCCGCAGGTCGAACGCAGGACGCAATGGTTCGCGTTCGGCCGTGATGGGAAATCCCACAGCGGAACGCAAAACAGGGAGGCCGGCGTGGACCATCTAAGCAGCCTGGACGCCTCGTTCTTGCATCTGGAGACGCCGGAAACCCCGATGCACGTCGGAAGTCTTCATGTGCTGGAATTGCCGGAAGGATATCGGGGCGATTTCTACGAGGACGTGAAGGCCCAGCTCGAGAACCGCTTGCACGTGGCTCGGGTCCTGCACCGCAAGCTCGCGTCGATGCCGTTCGAATTGGCCGATCCGGTCTGGATCGAGGATGAGGACATCGACATCGACTACCACGTGCGGCGCGTGGTGCTGCCCAAGCCGGGCACGATGACGCAGCTCGAAGCGCTTGCCGCCCGCCTGCACTCGAGCCTGCTCGACCGCAGCCGGCCGTTGTGGGAGGCGTACGTCATCGAGGGCCTTCAAGACGGCCGCGTCGCCTATTATTCCAAGGTGCATCACAGCGGGGTCGACGGCAAAGCCGGCGTCGAGCTCG
>WNFG01015733.1_pt1 | contig 12112 bp, 13 predicted proteins | sample 5400431 | NCBI WGS metagenome assembly WNFG01 (sample SAMN13153346, study PRJNA577476) | soil metagenome | isolation source: 120 cm saprolite under Douglas fir tree site 2 hole 3 replicate 2 | place: USA:California | collected 2015-04-18
CGGTTGGGGAGCAGATGGTTTTGTCGCTGCGCTGACTGCGAGTGACCCTCGCAAACCGCAGGGTTCGGGCCGACCTGTGCGCGAAGTGATCGTTAGCCCGCGTGAGAGCTGCTAGCGAGTCTCTCAGCCTGCTGATTCCGCATCTCCGGAGGTGAGCCCGTGAGATTCTTCGTCACGATCGCGCTGGCAACCGTGCTGGTCTTGAGCCTGGTCAGCATGGGAACCGGTCAGCAACCGGTCGCCATCACCTACTGGCAGTACTTTTTCGAGAACAAGGTCAAGCTCGTCGACGAACTCATCAAGCAGTTCGAGTCGCAGAACCCCGGCATCCAGGTCCTGCACGAGAACTTCCCCTACGACGCGTACAACCAGAAAGTGGCCAGCGCCGTGTCCGCCGGCCAGGGACCCGACGTCATCAACCTGTTCTACGGCTGGGTGCCGCTGTACGTTGACAGCGGGTATCTCCAGCCATTGCCAGCCGACGTCTTCCCGGCTGCGGAGATCGAGCGCGACTTCGTGCCGATGATCAAAAACTCGAAGTTCGACGGCAAGTACTGGACGCTGCCGACCGCGGTCCGTAGCCTCGCGTTGTTCTACAATGCGGACCTGCTCCGTGCTGCGGACATCGGCCGGGCGCCGGTTACCTGGGACGAATTTGTCACGGCCGCTCAGCGAACGACAGTGCGCGACGCCGCCGGTCGGATCACCGTGGAGGGCTTTGGGGCCGCGCCAAACGGTCAGGATCATCAGCTGATCCGAGAAGTCCTCTTCCGGCAGTGGGGCGCGGCGCCGTACAGTCCCGACGGGCGGCGGGTGACCTACGCGACCCCCCAGGGAGCGGCGGCGTTGAAGTGGTACACCGACCTGCTTACGCAGTCCAAGGTGGGCGTGATTGACTTCTTCCCCGGCGGCAATGGCTACCGTGACGCCTTCGTGGCCGGCCGGGCGGCGATGATCGTTGACGGGTCCTTTGCCATCGCCTCGATCCGGGCCAACATGAAGGCCACCTGGGGGGTGGCGACCCTCCCCAAGCGCACGCTGGGCGGCGAGGCGTCGAACTTCGGTTCCTACTGGGTGCATGGGCTGACAACCCGGGCCCAGGGTGCCCGGCGCGACGCAGCGATCAAGTTCCTGAAGTTCCTGACGTCCGAGGCAGTCCAGCGGCTGTGGCTGCAGCGGGTCGGGGAACTCCCGGCCAGCCGCAAGCTCGTGGGCGACGCCGTCCTGGCCGCCGATCCAGTGTACGGCCCCTTCATTCAAGGTCTGGCCTATTCGCGGGCGACGTTGTTCGTGAACGAGACGGCGCAGCGCGAGGTGCTGGTCGATGCGGTGAACGAGGTGGTCATCAACAACAAGAGCCCCGAGCAGGCGCTGTCGGGGGCGGCGATACGGGAACAGAAGATCCTGGACGAGTTCTGGTCCAAGCGCCCGAAGTAGCGGTGGACTGAGGGCTTTCCGATGGCCATGCGGGTGGGGGCCACAGGCCCTGTGTTCCGGTCGATCCGACTGGAGACGCGGCGGGCGCTGTGGGCCTATACCTTCCTGCTGGTGCCCCTGCTCTTCTTCCTGACGATCCGGCTAGGGCCTGCGATTTCTTCCCTGTACATCAGCCTACACGAGTGGAACATCCTCTCCCCCAGCAAGCCATTCGTCGGCCTGCAGAACTTCCAGACGCTGCTGCGTGATCCGAAGTTCGCCCGGGCCGCGGGCAATACGGTCCGCTACGTGGTAGCCGGGGTCCCCGCGCAGATCGCCCTGGGGCTGGCGGTGGCCATGCTGCTCCAGCGGATCAACCGGTTCCGCGGGTTGTTTCGCGCGCTGTACTTCATGCCGTTCGTGACCCCCATCGTCGCGGCGGCGTGGGTGTGGCAGTGGATGTACTCAGTGAACTTCGGACCGCTGAATCAGATTCTGGTGGCCGTCGGACTCCCGGCGCAGCCCTTCCTGCGCAGCCCGACGCAGGCGCTGTATGCGGTGGGGGCCATGGTTGCATGGCAGTACCTAGGGTTCCAGATCGTCATCTTTTTGGCCGGATTGGAGGCGATCCCGCGAGTGTACTACGAGGCCGCGGAGGTAGACGGTGCATCGGGATGGCGCCTGTTTCGCCATATTACCGTGCCGCTGCTCAACCCGACGTTGGTCTTCTCAGTCGTCTACAGCACCATCGTCTACCTGCAACTGTTTACCCAGGTGTTGAACATGACCTTCGGGGACCAGGGCGGACCGCTGTCAGGCACGCTGACGATGGTGCTGTACGTCTATCAGGTGGGCTTCCAGCGGTTCAAGATGGGTGCGGCCGCGGCGGCGACCGCGGTGCTGTTCATCGTCATCCTGCTCGCGACGCTGGTGCAGATGAAACTGCTGTCCAAGCCGGTTGAGTACTGATGGGGGCGCAGCGCGTGGACACCGTGGACGGGCGAGCGGGGGCCCGCCGGGCCGTGGCCCTGCGCCGACGGCAGAGACCGCGGGCCACAGCCGCCTACGTCCTGTTGACGGCGGGCATCGTGATCGTTGCCTTTCCCTTCTACTGGATGGTGGTCAGTGCGCTGAAGCCATCCCCGGAGATGTTCGACCTGCGCCTGGTTCCGGCGCATCCCACCCTGGACAACTTCGCGCAGGTGCTCACCCGCACGCAGTTTCCGCGGTGGTTTGGCAACAGCCTGATCGTGGCCGTGCTCACGACGCTTTCCATTGCGTTCTTCGACTCGCTCGTGGGCTACACGCTGGCGAAGTTGCGCTTCCCGGGACGCACTCTGATCTTCGTCGTGATCCTCGCCACCCTGATGATCCCCACCGAGATGCTCGTGATCCCCTGGTACGTCATGTCGAGCGCGTACCACTGGATCAACACGTACTGGGGGATCATGTTCCCCGGGCTCATGGATGCGTTCGGTATCTTCCTGATCCGCCAGTTCGTGTCGGGGGTTCCCGACGAGTTGTTGGACGCGGGGCGCATCGACGGGGTGACGGAGTTCGGCCTCTATTGGCGCATCGCCCTGCCGCAGATTAAGCCGGCCCTGGCGGCGCTGTGCATCTTCACCTTCCTTGGCAACTGGAACGCGTTCTTGTGGCCGCTGATCGTCATCCAGACTGGGGGCATGCGCACCCTGCCAGTGGGGATTGCGCTGTTCTCCGGTGAGGCCGGGTCGTCGTGGAACCTGATCATGGCGGCCTCGGCTCTGGCGGTCCTGCCGGTGCTCGCTGTCTTTGCCCTCCTGCAGCGGCAGATCATCGAAGGAATTACCATGACGGGCCTGCGAGGCTAGCGCGATGCCCGCCCCCGTCGCCCTGCCCGGCATTCCGGTTCTGGACTTCCACGCGCACTTCCCGACCCGCGCTGCCTCGTGGGCGGTTGATCCGCGCGCCGAGTACGTCCGCCGGTTCGGAGAGGCCCGGTGGGCGATGGTTCAACGCCACTTGGCTGCCGATCAAGAGGCATGGCGCCGGGTCTGGGGGTTTCCCTCGCCAGACCCTCCGGGCGATGATAACGAGATGGCCGCGCGCTGGGCGGGGGAGGTCGCGCGCCACCGCCTCGTCAGCGTCGTGTTTGTCACCGGCGGGGGTAACGACCGGCTCGCCGCCATCGTGAAGGCCCACCCGGGCAAATTCGTCGGCTTGGCGCATCACGACCCGTTCGCCCCGGATGCGCCCGCCGAACTCGAGCGGGCCGTGAAGGTCCTCGGGCTGCGCGGGTACAAAGTCATCGCCCCCCTCCACAAGATCCGTCTCGACGACGAGCGCCTCTACCCGCTGTGGGAGACAGCCGAGCGCCTGAAGGTACCCGTGCTCATTCATTTCGGCCCGCTGCGGTACGAAGGGATTGTCGCTGGTCCCAACATCAGCCCCCTGGTATTGCAGGATGTGGCGCGGGGGTTCCCTGAGGTTCCCTTCATCATCCCCCACTTCGGGTGCGGGTACCCGCGCGAACTGCTGCATCTGATGTGGGTGTGCGGGAACGTGTACGTGGATACCTCGGGGAGCAACGAGTGGATACGGTGGATGCCGTACCCTCTCGACCTGAAGACGCTCTTCGGGAAGTTCCTGGATACGGTCGGACCGCAGCGAATTGTCTTTGGCACCGATTCGTCGTGGTTTCCGCGGGGATTCGCGCGTCGGTACCTGGAGGTGCAGTTCCAGGCCTGCGGTGAGCTGGGTCTCGGCGAGCACGATCTGCGGCTGATTTTCGCCGGGAACGCGGCCCGGCTGCTCAGTATGTCACTTCCGGATCCCGACAGCCATGCCCGCTAAGATCGCCGTGGTCGGCAGTGTCTACTGGGATTTGATCTTCTACGGCCTGAACGACCCGCCTCGCCCCGGCGTCGAAGTGCGCACGGATCGCTTCGCGATGACCCCGGGCGGCGGCAGCTACATCACGGCGGTCGGGCTGGTGCGCCTCGGCCACCAGGCGGCATTATGGACGTACGTCGGCCGCGACCGCTTGGGAGAGCTGCTGCTAGATGCCATGCGCCGCGAGCGGCTGGACGTCTCGGGGGTAGCGGGTTTCTCACCTACAGGGGATCCGCGGCGGCGACCGGAACGCTAGTCCAGGCCTGGAGCCGATCCGCCCTCCCTCGAATCCGCCACATGCATTTCGCGGGCGTTCGGCCACCGTTTCAGCCTTATCTGCGGCTGCTAGACAGACTCCGCACCGCGGGCATCACGACGTCTCTCGACATCGGCTGGAACCCCGATGTCTACGCAGCCCCTGGATTCCGGCAGATCGTGAAGCGGATGACGATCTTCATGCCGTCGCAGCGGGAGGCCCGGTGGTTCACCGGGCGGGCCCACCCGGGGGAGGCCGTGCGGGCGCTGGCGGAACTCGTGCCCACGCCGGTCATCAAGCTGGGCGCCCAGGGGGCCGTGGGCCTGGAGCGCGGACGGCTCGTGCGGGTGCGTCCGCCCCGGGTCGAGGCGGTCGATACAACCGGCGCCGGCGATGCCTTCAATGCCGGGTTTCTCTGGGCGTGTTTGCAAGGTGCGCCCCTGGCGCGGTGTCTGTTGGCCGGCAATATCTGCGGCGCGCTCTCCACCCGCGCCCCGGGCGGCACGGCCGCCTTTCCGACGCTGCGCGAGCTTGGGGCGGCACTGCGGAAGGCCGCCCGGTGATCCTCACTGTCGTCGGCGGCGGGGGGATGCGCACGCCGCTGCTCATCTCTGGATTGATCGCGTGCCGCCCACACCTGCCGGTGGACCGCGTGGTGCTGTACGACGTGGACACCGACGCCCTGGCCATGGTAGCCGCCCTGGCCGAGGCGATGTTGGTCCGCAGCGGTCGTCCCTTCGTCGTCCAGACCACCACCTCGGCCCCCGAGGCGTTTGCTGGGGCGTCGTTTGTCATCACCAGTATCCGCGTGGGCGGCCTGGGCGGCCGCATTATCGACGAGCAGGTCCCGCTTCACTACGGCGTGGTGGGGCAGGAGACGACCGGACCGGGCGGGTGGGCTATGGCGCTGCGCACGATTCCGGTGCTCGTAGAGTACGCGGCGCAGGTGCAGCGGGCAGCGCCCGACGCGTGGATCATCAACTTCACCAATCCCGCGGGATTGATCACACAGGCGCTGGTCGCCGCCGGCACGTCACGCGTCATCGGCATCTGCGACAGCCCGCCTGCGCTCGGCCGCCGGATCGCCGGCTACCTGGGCGTGGCGGAAGGCGACCTCGCCCTCGATTACTTGGGACTCAACCATCTCGGCTGGGTGCGCGCCGCTTGGGCGGGTGGCGTCGACCGCCTGCCGGAGATTCTCGGCGCTTACGCGAGGCCCCCCAAACCCGCGGCCAGGCCATCGCCGAGGTGGCGGCGCGGCTGCGCGCCGCGGTGCAGCAGGCCATCGTGCGGGGAGCGGACCCCCTTCCCGCCTACGAGGCTGCGGTCTTTGCGCGACGCTCCTCGTACATGGCGACGGAAACCGGGCAGCATCGAGACCTGGCGATGATGGGGGGACACGTGGGGGGCGGCTATGCGCAGGCGGCGCTCGACGTGATCGAGGCGTTACGTCATCCTAATGGTACAGAGCTGATTGTCAACGTCGCCGCCGACAAGGGCATCGAGGATCTTGAGCCTGACGACGTCGTCGAGGTCCCCTGCCGCATCGGTCCCGCTGGCCCACGTCCCCGGAGAATGGGCGCCCTCCCCGCCGCGGTGCGTGAGTTAGTACTGCGCGTCAAGGCCTACGAGCGAACCACCGTCGCTGCGGCGCTAGGCCGAAGATGGACTGATGCAGTCGCGGCGCTGGCTCTGCATCCCCTCGTGCCGTCGGCGGAGATTGCGGCCAAGATCGCCGAGGAGTATCGACGACGGCACGCCCCGCTTCTCCAGTACTTGCGCTGAGTACCGATGGCTGAGGAGTTGGCACCCCGGGTGGCCAGTCGTCGTGGCTTTTGGAGGGTGTGAGTACGGACCATGGAAGCCAATCCTCAAGAGCAGGGGCAGTCCTGAATCCGAACGGTGTGAGCGGGTTGAGGGCCACACGGAACAGCACTCAGCGTTCCCGGTACGTGGCTGGCCATGAGCTGAACTAGGCACAAGTAGTTCACTGTCAGGTTGGAGGGGAATCGCGAAAGACACGAAGAACAGAATCCATGTAACCTGTCGACAAGCGGCTGTTGCATACATAGTCAGCACGCCGCTTCGAGACGTGGTCATGCGGACAGGCACTAAGTTCTCTCGGGCGCGATATGCTATGACCCCGGCAATCGTGTCCTTCCCTCGTTATCATCCCTCTGCCGGTCACCAATGCCATCACATAGGAGGCAAGCGATGCGAAAGGCTATCGCGTTCGTAGTATGCATGGCCCTGGGGGTGCTCCTGGCGGCTCAGGTCCATGCCGCCGCGCCGTTAGAGCTGACGTTCTGGGGCGGCTGGACGGGCCCGGACGGCGACGTCATGCGGGCCATGGTGGATCAGTATAATGCCAGGCATCCTGACGTGCAGGTCACGCTGACGACCCTGCAGTGGACCCCGCTGTTTGACAAGTTCCTCACATCGATGCGGGCGGGCGAAGGGCCCGACCTAATGGCGATGCATCCACAGGATACGGCTCAGTTCATCGAGGGCGGCCTGCTCGAACCCTTGACCACATTCGGTTCTGACGTTGAGGTCAAGGCCGGCGACTACGACAAAAACGCGTGGGGGTACTCGTCCTACAAGGGGACCCAGTACGCGCTACCGCTCGACTTCCACATGCACGGGCTGTACTACAATGTGGACTTGTTCAAGCAGGCGGGCCTCGACCCGGCGAACCCTCCGACAACCGGCAACGCGCTCATCGACGCGGCGCGCCGGCTGACCATCGACGCAGCCGGACGGCATCCGGGAGATCCGGGCTTCGATGCGAAGAATGTCAAGCAATACGGCCTGGCCTTCCCCAACAACCACCACGCTCTATACATCTGGTTTGCCCTGCTCTACCAGCAGGGCGGCGGCTTCTCCATCAGTGCGACGCAGGTGAACTTCGACGATGGGCAGGGCATCGCCGCCTGGAAATGGGTAGAGGATCTGATTTTCACGCATCAGGTTGTGCCGGTCGGCGAGTCGAATCCGGCGCAGGACTTCCTCACTGGCCGCACCGCGATGCTCATCGATGGGCCCTGGCAGATGCCGGCCATGCAGAAGCAGCAAGGCCTAAACTGGGCCACGGCGCCGTTTCCCTCCGTGTTCGGCCGGCCGGCAGTGTGGGGAAGTGGTCACATCCTGACCATTCCCAAGCAACGTGACCGTGCAAAGCAGGTGGCGACCCTGGCCCTGGCGCAGTGGGTCGTCAGAAACTCCGATTTCTGGGCGACCAGTGGGAACATTCCGGTTTTTCGCCTGGCCGCTGAAACCGATCGGTTCCGCCGCCTGAAGGGACGGGCGGCGTTCGTCTCGATGCTGCCATACGAGGTCATACTCCCCAATATCGTGAAGTCTGCGCAGGTATTCTCAGCGGCTGCGCCCAGCCCCATCGTGCAGGCCGCGCAGGCGGCGACGCTACGCAACGAGGATCCGGCGACCATCGTCCGCACGCTACGGCAACGTATCGATAGCGTGCTCGCCGCGCCCTAGGGGCGTGACCGGGGGGCGGGTGTCCTGCCCGCCCCCCGATCACTATGGCTAATCTCGTTCGTTCGGTCGCCGCGCCGGCGCCTCGTACACGTGCACGCGACCAGGCGGCGGCCCGCTACCTTTTCCTCGTTCCGTACCTCATTGTGTTCCTTCTATTTCGTTTCGGGCCGATCGCAGGCGGATGGCTGATCAGCCTAACACGGTGGAACCTCATCGGGTCGCCGCGGTGGATCGGCGTGGCCAATTATCGAGCGCTGTGGCACGACTCGCTGTTCTGGGTATCGGTGAAGAATACGCTGGCGTTCACGGCCATGGCCGGGCCCATGCTCATCCTGGGCGGACTGGCCCTCGCACTGTTGGTCGACCAGCCGCTCCGTGGACGCTACTTGGCACGCGTATTGATCTTCGCTCCCTACGCCGTGATGTCCGCGGTCGTGGGCGTGCTATGGAACTGGCTCTACGACACGAACTTCGGCATCATCAACTACTACCTGTCGCTGCTGGCTCTCCCCTCCGTCCCCTGGCTGATCAATGAGCACGTCGCCCTTGTGGCGATTGTGCTCACGACCGTTTGGTGGACAGTAGGCTACAACATGGTCATCTTCCTGGCGGGGCTGCAAGAGATCCCGACAGAGCTGCATGAGGCGGCGATCGTGGATGGCGCGACCTTCTGGCAGCGGTTCCGCTCGATCACCCTACCGCTGCTGACGCCGACGACCTATGCAGTCGTCATCCTGACGCTGATCAATACGGGGCAGGTGTTTGATCAGATCTACGTCATGACGGCCGGCGGGCCGGGCACAGCCACCTTGACGCTCGTGCAGTACATGTACTACCAGGCGTTTCAGACCTACAACCTGGGCTACGGCGCCGCCGTCGCCTATGCGACCTTCGCGGTCCTGCTTGCGGTGACCCTCGTTGTGCACCGGCTCTTCCGGCGGGAGGCTGCCGCCTAGTGCGCGCGCTGAGTCGCACCGTGCTCTACATCATCGTCCTTGCCGCGGTTATGGCCGCCGTCCTGCCTCTCGTGTGGATGGTATCGACATCGCTGAAACCGGAGGGGCAGATCCTGAGTTACCCGCCGCGCTGGCTCCCGCTGACCCCCACACTCGAAAACTACACCTCGGTACTTCGGCGGTTTGCTTTCGGCCGCTGGACGCTGAACAGCATCGTCGTGGCGATCGCGGCCACAGGCTCGGTGGTGCTGATCGACGCGCTGGCGGGGTATGCACTGGCCCGCCTGCGCTCGCGGACTAGCAACGTCCTGTTTGCACTTATCATTTCGATGCTTCTCGTCCCGATCCAGGCGACGGTGATTCCCCTTTTCCTCTTGTTCGCGGAGGTCCACCTCCTGGACAGCTTCGCAGCCCTCATCCTCCCCACGACCGCGAACATCACAGGCGTGTTACTGATGCGACAGTTCTTCTTGGGGTTTCCGATGGAACTGGAGGAGGCCGCACGGATCGACGGGGCGGGGGAAGGGCGCATTTGGTGGTCAGTAGTCATGCCCATGGCCGCGCCAGCCCTGGGAGCAGTCGCGGCGCTGACGTTCGTGTCCTCCTGGAATAGCCTCCTATGGCCGCTCATCGCCATCAACTCGGACCGTGTACGGACGCTACCGGTAGGCATAGCGCAGTACATGGGTTCGCACGCTGGGACCAGCGGCTCGGCCCCCGCCTATGGTCCAGCGCTGGCCTCAGCGACAATGGCGACGCTGCCTGCGCTGCTCATCTTCCTTCTCCTGCAGCGTTATTTTGTCCGTGGGATCGCGACGACTGGCCTGAAGGGTTGATACGCCCGGCGCGAGGGTGACCGATGCGGATTGTCGCCCAATACGCAGCCACCAATCCGCTGCCGACGGCCTTCTGCCACGGCCCCACACTGCTTCCGCAGCCCGGAGGCGGTGTGCTGGGGGCGTGGTTCGGCGGCACAGAGGAGGGACGTCCTGACTCCGGCATCTACATTGCACGGCTGGCCGCGGGGGCCCGGGCCTGGGCGTCGCCGCAACTTGTCGTGCCGCCTGACGGCCGGCCCTGCGGCAATCCCGTGCTCTTCGAGGGCGCCCCGGGCGAACTTTGGCTCGTGTATTTTCGCGTGCGGGGGGAGTGGTGCACCGACGGTCGCCCCTGCGCGCGTCTGTCACCGGACGGCGGGCGGACGTGGGGGCCGGAGATGGTGCTCCTCGATCGCGCCGGCGTACTCACGAAGAACAAGCCGCTGCGCGTTGGAAACAGATTGCTGCTGCCTGTGTATGATGAGGTCCGCTGGCAGGCAGGGTGTGCGTGGCTCGACCTGTCCAGGCGTGGAGCGCATTGGCGCTTCGATGCGCTGGCCATCGGCGTAAGCACCGGCGTGCCGATGATTCAGGGGACCGTGATCGAGGTGGCGCGAAACCACCTGTTGATGCTGATGCGCACGAAGGCTGGCCGGATCTGGCGGGCCGAAAGCTTCGACGGTGGCGAGAGCTGGCAGAGGGCACAGGCCACGTCGTTGCGCAATCCGAATGCGGGCATCGACATGGTGAAACTCCGCAATGGCCGCGTCTGGCTATGTTACAACGATACGGATCGCGGGCGGGACCCCATGCAGTGGGACCTACGATACCCCCTGTGCGTCGCGGAGAGTGCTGATGCCGGCAAATCGTGGCGCAATATTCTCATCCTTGAGCCCGGGCCCGGCGAGCATTCGTATCCGGCTGTGGTGCTGAATGGGGAGGGACGTGTACACATCGCGTATACGCGGCTGCGCCGGGAGATCCGCCACGTGGTAATCGAACCCTGACAGGACGAGCCGGACAGTCGTCGACGCCGATCTGAGAATGGAGGACGGACGTGGCTTCGAAATCCGAGACCACACAGCGCCTGAGGGGCGTGATCGTCGCGATGCCAACGCCGATGCAGGCATCGGGTGCTATCGACCTCGGCGGAACGGCTCGTCTCACCGAGTGGCTGATTGGCAAGGATGTCAACGCTCTATTCGTCTGCGGCACAACCGGCGAGGGTCCGCTCCTCGATGAGCGCGAACGCGTTGAGACCACACGAGCGGCGGTCGGTGCCGCCCGGGGCCGCGTGCCGGTTATTGCGCATGCAGGCGCGGTGACGACTGCCGCCACAGTGGATCTGGCCAAGCGCTGCGTCGACGCTGGTGCCGATGCTCTCGCCGTCGTCACCCCATACTACTTCCGCTACCGCGATGAGGAATTGATCGCGCACTACGTGGCTGTCAGCGCCGCCGTGCCAGACCATCCCGTGCTGGCCTACAATATCCCGGCCCTAACCGGGAACACGGTCACCCCGGCAGTCGCCAGAATCCTGCGGGATCGTGCCGGCCTGACCGGGATGAAGGACAGCACGGGGGATGCGTACGGGCTCCTCCAGCTTGCAGAGGCGGGAGGCTCCGGATTCCACCTCATCGTTGGCGCCGACTTACTAGTCTTGGAGGTCCTGGCGATGGGATGGGCGGGTATGGTCTCAGGACCGGCTGCCGCGATCCCGGAGCCGTACGTCGCGATGTGGAAGGCAGTGGCCTCAGGCGCTGCTGTGCCCTGGCCGCAGGTCGCGGCAGCGTACCGACAGGTGGCGGCGGTCTGTCACGCGGTGCGTAACGGCAGCGACATCCCGCGGATCAAGGCCGTCCTGCACCTGCGGGGGGTAATCGGTCCCTACGTCCGTGCGCCGCTACGACCGCTGGCCCAAGACGAACTGGTCGAGCTGCGGAAAGTAGCGGGAGCCCTCGTCGGGACGACGGGATTCGGGTAGGAAAACACCAGCCGGCTCGTACAGCGCGTGTTGAGCCGAACGCCGGCTGGTCCCGGCAGGCACGAGCTCGACCAAGGATGGGGCAATACCGAGATGAGTGGCAAGGTGCGGTTCGTTGACAAGAGATGCCGGTGGATGCCACCGAACACGTCGCATGGCTCGCTCACGACTCCGACGCTCGTGACTGACGAAGAGACCTACAATCGCATCGTGCGGGCCCTGCCAATTTTGCGGCAGGCTGACCCGGGCTCACGTAGCCGATTCGAAACCTGATGAAGTCAGTGGGTCGAAAATCTAAAAGCAACAGGAGGTG
>WNFG01004198.1_pt1 | contig 12109 bp, 12 predicted proteins | sample 5400431 | NCBI WGS metagenome assembly WNFG01 (sample SAMN13153346, study PRJNA577476) | soil metagenome | isolation source: 120 cm saprolite under Douglas fir tree site 2 hole 3 replicate 2 | place: USA:California | collected 2015-04-18
GAAGCCACCCGCAACGAGATGCGTCGAGCGCGCCGCGGCGGGACGGTACAGAACTTTGAATGTCGCTACGTCCACAAGCACGGCCGGATCGTCAGCTTGTGGTGGACAGGCGTGTGGTCGGCCTCCGAGCAGCAACACTTCTTCATCGGGCGCGACATTACGGACCGCAAGGAGAGCGAGCGGCGGCTGCGCGAAAGCGAAGAGCAGCTCAAGCGGGCGCAGCGCCTCGGCCAGATGGGCAGCAATTTGAGCGATGTGCGCACCGGCGCGGTCGAGTGGTCGGACGAGACCTATCGGATTTACGGGGTATCGCGCGACACCTTCGTACCGTCGGGCCCGAGCATTCTGGGCATGATTCATCCGGGCGACCGCGCCCGGGTATCGGCGAGCATGGATCAGCGGAGGCAAGGGATCGCCCCGGCTCCGTTCGAGTACCGCCTCATTCGGCCCGACGGGACCGTGCGGCACATCTACGGGGAGAGCGAAATCATCAAGGACGAAGACGGCAATCCCCGCTACGTGGCCGGGGTAATCCACGACATCACCCGGCTCAAGGCCGCCGAGGAGGCATTGCGCGAAAGCGAAGAGCAGCTCAAGCGGGCGCAGCGCCTCGCCCAGATGGGCAGCGATGTCAGAAATCTGCGGACCGACGAAGCTGAGTGGTCAGACGAGAGCTATCGGATATTTGGCGTATCGCGGGAGAGTTTTGTGCCCTCGACCGAGAATTTCCTGCGGATGGTTCATCCCGATGACCGGGCGACCGTGTTGGAGACGCGCGAAGAGATCCAGCAGGGCATATGTCCGGCGTCGTTCGAGTATCGGATCATTCGACCGGACGGCACGATGCGACAGGTTTACCGCGAGAACGAGCTGATCCGCGACGAGGCCGGCACGCCGTTGTACCTGGCTGGGACGATCCACGACGTGACCGAGCGGCGCAACACCGAGCACCAGCTCCGCCAAGCCCAGAAGATGGAGGCGATCGGCAATCTGACCGGGGGCATGGCGCACGATTTCAACAACCTGCTCGGGATCATCGTCGGCAATCTCGACTTGGCCCGAGAACGCGTCGGAAGCGATGACGAGTTGCGCGAAATTGTCGACGAAGCCCTCGAAGCGGCCTTGCGCGGGGCCGATCTGACAGGTCGCTTATTGGCGTTCGCGCGGCGCCAGCCGCTGCGGCCGGTGCGCATCGACGTCAACAAGTTGGTCTCCGACACCATGAGGTTGATGCGTCGTCTGCTCGGCGAGGACATCGAGATCTCGCTTGAACTTGCCGAGACGATCTGGCCGGTCACGGTGGACCCGGCGCAGCTTGAGGCGAGCCTTGCGAACCTCGCCACCAATGCGCGCGACGCCATGCCAAAAGGCGGACGGCTGATCATCACGACGGCCAATCGTCGTCTCGATGCCGACTACGCGGCCGCGCACGCCGATGTCGCCGAAGGCGACTTCGTCATGATCGAGGTCAGCGACACCGGGACCGGCATGTCGGCGGAAATCATCAGTCAGGTTTTCGAACCCTTCTTCACCACCAAGGAAACCGGGAAGGGGACCGGGCTCGGCCTCAGCATGGTGTTCGGTTTCCTGCGGCAATCGGGCGGGCATGTGAATGTCTACAGCGAACCGGATGTGGGGACGACCTTTCGCCTCTATCTGCCGCGCATGATGACCGAGGCCTTGCCGCGCGAGGTTGCCGAGGCCCGCCCTGTCGAGCCGGCTGCCGGAGAGACGGTCCTCGTCGTCGAAGACGATCCGGCGGTACGCCGCATCGTGCTGCGGCAGCTCGGCGAATTCGGTTATCGCGTCCTTGAATGCGATCGCGCCGCGACGGCACTCGAGCTGCTCCAACGCGAACCGGTCGATTTGCTGCTTACCGATATCGTGATGCCCGGCGGGTTGGATGGGATCGCGTTGGCGCGAATGGCGGTGGAACGCTGGCCGGCCCTCAAAATCGTGCTGACCTCCGGCTTTCCTCAAGCCCGGGTCGAGGGCAACGGCGAGCTTCTCGGCAATATGCAATTGCTGAGTAAGCCGTACCGCAGGACGGAATTGGCCGCCGCCTTGCGGATGGCTCTCGCTCGATGAGCGACCCCGCCGCCCTTGATCTCCCGTGCGCCCGGCTGCCGCTGGAGTAGGAACGATGGCGGAAATCCTGGTCATCGACGATGAGCCGCAGATGCGCCGCCTGATCGCTCGCATCCTGAACGGCGCCGGCCATATCGTGCACCAGGCAAATAACGGCAGGGATGGAATCGGGCTGTTTCACCGGGAGCACCCGGCGCTCGTCATCACCGACATCGTCATGCCGGACATGGAGGGGATCGAGATGATCCGGGAGCTGCACCGGGAGGCCCCGACGATCCCGATACTCGCGATCTCGGGGGGCGGCCCTGCCGTCTACCTGCGGGCGGCAACGGGGCTGGGCGCTACGGCCGCGCTCGCCAAGCCGTTCGGCGCCGCTGAGTTGCTCTCGGTCGTTGAGCGGTTGCTCGAAGAGGGAAGCTGCGCTTCCCATCCTGATCACAACGCCACATAGACCATCCACGACACGCCAAAGCGGTCGGCCACCATGCCGAAGCGTGGTGAAAAAAAGGTCTTGCTCAACGCCATCTGCACCTGCCCACCCTCGGCCAGAGCGGCGAACAGCCGGTCGGCCTCGGCTTCATCCGCGGCGGTCAACGACAGCGCGAAACCCCGGAAATCCGGCTGCCCCAGGCAGCGACCGTCGGACCCCAGCACCATCGTATCGCCGATGCGCAAGGCGGCATGCATCACCTTATTCTCGGCACCGGGCGGGACCATGCCGGGCTGGGCGGGCTCGGGGCTGTCGCGGAACCGCATCATCATCACCACTTCGGCGCCGAGCGTGCGACGGTAGAATTCGACCGCCTCCTCGCACTTTCCGTCAAAGAACAGGTAAGGTTGGACCAGCATATCTACTCCTTCTCGGGTCAGTGACGGTCGCGCGGCGCGGTTGTTCGGGCTCAGCGTGGTGTCGGTGCGAGCGAACCACCGCGATTGGCGGCAGCCTTGCCTCGGCACTGCCGCTTGCCGCGCTTGACTTCTATACGTTGATATCAACATGATTGCCCGATGTCAAACGCTGATGCCGTACCTTTCGCGACCACATCCAAGGTCCGCGAGACTTGCCTGTGCCTCCATCTGCAAAGCGCGGCGCGGGCGGTCGGGCGGCATTTTGACGCGGCGCTGCGGTCGCTCGGGCTGACCAACGGCCAGTTCTCCCTGCTGATGTCGCTCAATCGTCCGGAGCCCGCGAGCATGGGGGCAATCGCGGCCTTGCTCGCGATGGATCGCACGACGCTGACCGCCAATCTCAAGCCGCTGGAGCGGCGCGACTTGGTCGAGGTGACGGTTGACGCCGCGGACAAGCGAAGCCGCCGGCTGAGACTGACTTCGGCCGGCCGGGCATTGCTGGCGGCGGCTGTTCCGGTCTGGGCTGACACCCATGCCGCGATCGAGGGACTGCTGGTCCGGACCGACCCCGACGAATTGCGCCGCGATCTGCGCCTGCTCTCGATGCCGGATACGGCGGGAAATGATCGCTCAGCGCTTCGCGGTGTCGAGGGTCGGTAGCCGATAGCGGTCGGCCGGATCGTCCCAGCCCTTGAACTGGGGCGCCCGTTTTTCGGCGAAGGCGGCACGCGATTCCATCAGGTCGCTCTTGGCGCCGTGCTCACGCAGCGCGTCGGCGAGGCGCTGCATCTCGGGCGCTGCCGTCGGGCGCATCTGGCGCATCATGTGCACGGTGTTGACGCGCGAAGCGGGCGGCAGGGTCAGCAGATGCTCGGCCATGGCCAAGGCGCTCGGCATCAGCTGATCGGGCTCGGCGAGGCGGTTGAGGAAGCCGACCTCATAGAACCGCTCGGCGGTAAAGCGAAAGCCGAGCGCCATCTCCATCGCGATCGGATAGGGCAGATTGGCGACATGCCCGTGATTGTAGCCGCCGAGCAGCCAGCGCTTGGCTTCCGAGACCTCGAAGATCGCGCCCCGCGCCGCGACGCGCAAATCGCAGCGCTCGACCAGCATGAAGCCGCCTCCCATTGCAAAGCCGTTGACCGCCGCGATCACCGGTTTTTCGAGCGCGCCCGACATGAACGGGTCCTCGATCGCCGGACGCCGCCCGCCCGGCGTGCCGTGCTGCAGCGATTCCTTCATGTCCTCGCCGGCGCAGAACCCGCGCCCCGCCCCGGTGAAAATCGCGACCTCGAAGCGGTCGCTGTGGCGGAATTCGCTCCAGGTCTCGGCGAGGTGCGTGCGCATTTCCTGGCTGAGCGCGTTCAATCGCTCGGGCCGGTTCATGCGCACCACGAGGATCTGCCCGTATTGCTCGGTTTCGACGACGGCCATGTGTTGCTCTCCCCACTCTTGGCTCCGCACGCGGCCGGAGGCTACCATCCCCACCCTGCCGGTCAAACAGCGCCGGGCCCGGGACGAATAGCGCCACCCCACGAGGGACCATGGGAGTTCCTGCCGGCGATCTGGTCTGGCTCGCGGCGGCGGTCTTGGCCGCCGGGATCGTCACCGGAATTCTCGCCGGACTGTTCGGGATCGGCGGCGGCGCGGTGATCGTTCCAGTGCTTTTCGAGGCGTTCCGAGTGTTCGGCGTGCCGGAAGAGGTGCGCATGCAGCTATGCATCGGCACTTCGCTCGCGATCATCGTGCCGACCGCGCTGCGCTCCTACCAGGTGCATCGCGCGCGCGGATTGGTGATCCCCTATGTCCTGCAATCCTGGGCCGTGCCGGCGATCGCCGGGGTCGCGGTCGGCTCGGTCGCCGCAGCCATCGCCCCCGCTGCGCTGTTCAAGGCGGCGTTCGCGCTGATCGCCGGCATCATCGCCGCCAAGCTTCTGATCGGGCGCGAGGGCTGGGTGGTGGGCAGCGACCTGCCGGGCCGCGGCCTGATGACCGTTTACGGCTTTGTCGTCGGTCTCGCCTCATCGCTGATGGGGATCAGCGGCGGATCGCTCGTCACGATGATCCTGACGCTGTACGGCAAACCGATCCACAATGCGGTGGCGACCTCGGCCGGCATCGGCGTGCCGATCACGCTCGCCGGCACGCTCGGCTATTGCCTCGCCGGCCTGCCGCATCAGGCCATGCTGCCGCCGCTGTCGATCGGCTTCGTGTCGGTGATCGGGGTGGTCCTGATCGCGCCGATCTCGAGCTATGTCGCGCCGTTCGGCGCCCGCCTCGCGCATCGGCTGCCGCGGCGCTGGCTCGAAATCGGCTTCGGGCTGTTTCTGCTGCTCGCCGCGGCGCGTTTCCTCGCGAGCCTCTTCGAGCAGAACCCCGCCCCATAGCCTCAGCCACCCCGATGTCGGACCTGTTCAGGGGCGGAATCCCTCAGGGCTTCGCTTTCTTCGAAGGTTTCGACTTGCCAGAACTGTTGAGGGCGACCGCTTGGCGAACGAGCGCCTTGAAGGCGGACTCGTCAACTTCTTCTCCGTCGTGGATGTCGATCGCGCGGCGTGCGTTTCCGTCGAGACTCGAGTTGAAGAGGCGGGCCGGATCCTTCAGAGACGCGCCCTTGGAGAAGGTAAGCTTCACGACATTCTTGTAGGATTCGCCAGTGCAGATGATGCCATCGTGCGACCAAATCGGCGTGCCCATCCACTTCCACTCCTCGACGACGTCCGGGTCTGCTTCCTTGATGAGCTTGCGCATTCTGCTGAGGGTTTCGCCGCGCCAGTCCCCGAGTTCGGCGATTCTATTCGAGATGAGCTCTGATGCCGACTGGCCTTGGCTCGCGCCCGCCTTTTTCATGTTCTCATCCCACTATCCGACCTCAGTCGAAGCTCGCGCTCGATCTCGCCCACGGAGCGCTCAGCTAAGTCAGTTCAGCTTCGATTTGAGCTGCTGGAGGATCGCGGCCGCCTGATGACGGGCGGTGCCCTCGGGCGCGCGGATGATGAACTGCTCGAGCGCGTTGACCCCGGCGCGCATGTTGCCGAGCCGCGCGTGCAGCAGCCCCGCCTCTTGCCACAGCTCGGCGAGATCGGGCGCCAGGAGCAGCATCGTCTCGACGGTGCGCAGCGCACGCTCGTGCAGGCCGGCCTGCAGCAAGCGTGATTTCAGATTGTTCTGCAGGCGCAGCAACACGTCGCGGTCGGCGACCGGCGCGTAATGCTCGGGCGCCAGCTCGACCTCCTGGCCGGCCATCGCCTTTAGCAATTCGCGCAACGTCGCCGCGTCACACACCCGGCCGCCGTGAAACGGATCGAGGATCAGCCGCTCGGCGCCTTCGGTCAGCCGCACCAGGAAATGCCCGGGAAAGCCGAGGCCGACGCTGTCCCATCCCTGCGCCCGCGCGGCGTCCAGATAGAGGATGCCGAGCGCCACCGGCAGACCTTTGCGGCGATCGACGACCCGCATGAGATTGGCGTTCTGCAAATCGTCATAGGTCAGCTCGTCACCGCTATAGCCATATTTCAACAGGATGATCTCATTGAGCGCCCGGGCCCGCGCGGCGAGGTCGCCGGCAGCGCCGCTGAGCCGGCCGACATCGCGGGCGATCGTCTGGAGGTGCTGGCGATAGCGTAGGAGGCCGACCCGCGGCCGCTCGTACGAGGCGAGAGCCAGCGCAGCTTCGCCGATCGGTAGGATCGGCGAAGTCATTGCGGCAAGCTCGCGCAGATAGCGCGCGCACTCTTCCGGATCGAAGGCGTCGGGTAGTTCGCTCATGTCACCGGCGGGATATTACAGCTTCTGCACCTCGATGGGAGACCGCGGCGCCGCGCTCGGACGGTTTGGCCCCGGGCTTCCCCCCGGTGGTGGTGCCGGCATCGCGGCTACCGGCGAACCGCCGCGGAGCTCGACATAGGAGACGACCCGACTGACGCCCGGCACATAGCGCGCGATCTGGGTGGCGCGGTCAAGCTCGCCCTGGGAACGCGCCGAGCCGATCAGGTACACCGACCCGTTCGTCGTATCGATCGTATAGTTGACCGATCGGACATCGGCGTCGAGGACCAGCTCCGAGCGCACCCGGGCAGTGATCCAGGCGTCATTGGCGTTGTTCCACACCCCTTGCGCGGGCGTTACCTCGATTTCGTTGTAGACCGCCCGGACATCATGGGTTCTGCCGGCGACCTGCTCGGCGGCGGCCTTGATCTGCTGGCTGGGAACGTGGCCGGTCAAGAGCACGCGCCCGCCATAGGCCGTCGCGGTGATGCTGCCTTGGGTTAGCAACTCCGCTTTCATCAGCCCCCTCTCGACATCGCTCTTGACCGCGAAGTCATCGACCGCGCCGTTGACGCCGCGTTCCTGCCCGGCGACATAGCCGCCGCCGGCGGCCGCCCCGAGGCCGCCCACGACGAGCGCCCCGACGCAACCGCCAAGGGCTAATGGGAGCGCTGTCACACAGGCCAACGCCAGAAAGGAGTGAAGCCGTGCCATGATCCCCCCAGGCAACAGTGTCGCCGCATTGTCGGATTTTCGGGGAGCCGCGCCAAGAGCAGGCGCGCCTAATCTTCGCCGAACGTCCCGCCGATCCGCGACCGCGCTTTGGCGCCGCCGCTGTGTGCCGGGGAACCGAACGCAGCATCAAGGGCTTGGCGCTCGGCGGCGGCGGCAGCGGGTCGAGCGGCCGGTGGCCGCGCTCAGCCATCGATGCGCCAGGCATCCGGCAGATGGCGGGGCGGGCGCAGCGGCGCGACCAGCATGACGTCGAATCGCAGCGTCAGCTCGGCCAGATCGGGCCGCATCAACAGAAAGGCCGACGCGGCGCGGGCGATGCGGCGGCGCTGCCGCGGCAGCACGGAAGCGGCGGCGCTGGTGAGATCGCGGCGGGATTTGACCTCGATGATCGCGAGCACGCCGCCGCGGCGGGCGAGGATGTCGATTTCGCCCGACGGGCAGCGCCAGCCGGAGGCGACGATCCGCCAGCCGCGCAGCCGCAAATGCCAGCGGCACAGCGACTCGGCGAACACCCCGCGACGCTGGGCGCGATGTCGAGGAGACCGTGCGCTTCCGGCGGCTCTCATCGCGATGCCTTCACTTGCTGCAACGCGAGCGCCCGCTCGTAAAGCATGCGCCGGGCGATGCCGGTTTCGGCGGCCAGCTGCGCGACGGCGTCGCGCAGGCTATGCCCGGCCAAGAGCGCGCGCAGCCTCTTCTCGATATCGCTCGCAGTCACCGGGGCCGCCAATTCCGGCGGTCCGACGACGATGACCGCCTCGCCGCGCGGCGCGCCGGCGTTGCGGTAATGCTCGGCCAGCGCGCCGAGGCGGCCGCGGCGGATTTCCTCGTGACGCTTGGTCAACTCGCGCGCAACGGCGGCGCTGCGTTCGCCGAGGATCTCTTCCATGTCGGCGAGCGAGGCGGCGACCCGCGACGGGCCCTCGAAGAAGATCAGCGTGGCGGTAAGACCGGCCCAATTCGCCAGGGCGCGTCGCCGCGCCGCCGAGCGCGGCGGCAGAAATCCGGCAAACAGAAAGATGTCGGGCGGCAGGCCCGAGAGGATCAGCGCGGTCAGCGCTGCCGACGGCCCCGGCGCCGCGGTCACCGGCAAGTCTTCGGCAAGCGCGGCGCGCACCAGCTTGAAGCCGGGGTCGGAGACGAGCGGGGTGCCGGCATCGGCGACCAGCGCCAACCTCTCGCCGCGGCGCAGCGCCTCGATGATGCCGGGGCGAACGCGATCGGCGTTGTGATCGTGATAGGGGTCGAGCGGCTTATCGATGCCATAGCGGGCCAGGAGGCGCGCGGTCACCCTGGTATCCTCGCACAGAATGCGGTCGACGCTGCGCAGCACCCAGAGTGCGCGCAAACTTATGTCGCCCAGATTGCCGATCGGGGTGGCGACGAGATGCAGGCCCGACGCCAGCGTGTGCCGGGGCGTCCAAGCTCCGGGGTCGACATCACCGTCGGTATCGAGCGAGCGTGCTGATTGCGTCCGGCCGGGTTTACTTGCAGCGGAGCGATGGTTAGGGTCGGCGCCGGCAATTGCATCCTTGCCGGAGGCCACCCTTGCGTCGCTGGCGTGTTTTACGGTTCGCCTCAACTTTCATTGCTTTCGCGCTGCTGCTCGCGCTGACCGCCTGCGGGGGCGGGCGGATGGTAGCGGCACCGGTAGGCTCGCCGCAATCGCCCTCTGCCGGGCCGAAATCCCCGCCGCCGGCGCCGACCAGGCCGCCGCCCGCCGGTCCTACCAAGGTGGCGCTGCTGGTCCCGTTGTCGGGCGCCAATGCCGAGCTCGGCAAGGCAATGCTGGAGGCCGCGCAGCTCGCGCTGTTCAACACCGACAGCGAGCGGCTGACCCTGGTTCCCCGCGATACTGCCGGCACCGCGGAGGGCGCCGCCAGCGCGGCAAAATCGGCGATAGCGGACGGCGCCCAACTGCTCATTGGGCCGCTGCTCGCCGCCGAGGTCGAAGCGGTGAAACCGATCGCGCGCGACGCCAAGATCAACGTCATTGCGTTCTCGACTGCTACCCAGCTTGCCGGCGGCAATGTCTTTCTGATGGGCTTCCAGCCGCGTCAGGAGGTCGTGCGCGAAGTCTCGTTTGCTCGCGACAAAGGGCTGAGCAAGTTCGCCGCCCTGGCGCCGAACTCGCAATACGGTCACCTGATGACCGACTCCTTGCGCGATGCGGCAACCGCGAGCGGCGGCTCGGTCGCCAAGGTCGAGTATCTCGATCCCCGGGCAGCGGATCCCTCGGCGGCGGTCAAGCGGCTGCTGTCGTCGGGCGTTGCGGCGCCCACTCCGGGTGCATCTTCCGCCCAGCCCGCGAGCGCCGCTTTCGACGCCCTGCTGCTGCCCGAGGGCGGGGCGCAGTTGAAGCAGATCGCGCGTCAGCTGAAAGAGGCCGGGCTCGATCTGGCGCAGGTGCGGCTGCTCGGCAGCGGGCTGTGGGACGATCCCTCCATCGCCGGCGAGACGGCGCTCGACGGCGGCTGGTATGCCGCTTCGCCCCCCGAGCCGCGCCGCGAATTCGAGAGCCGCTTCCAGGCGACCTACGGACATCCGGCGCCGCGGCTTGCCTCGCTCGCCTTCGATGCCGCCGCGCTCGCCGCGGTGCTCGGCAAGAGCGGCGAGCCGTTCTCGCACGAGGCGATCCTCAACCCGAGCGGGTTCACCGGCGTCGACGGGCTGTTCCGCTTCACCTCGCAAGGGCTGGTGCAGCGCGGCCTCGCCGTGCTCGAAATCACGCCGCGCGGCAAAATCGTGGTCAGCCCGGCGCCGCAGAACTTCCAGGATTTTTCATATTGATGATGGGTTTCGCGTCGCTCAACCCATCCTACGACATAGGCGCGGTAGGGTGGGTTGAGCACAGCGAAACCCACCGTTTCAGGCGAGCAGCGCGCCGAGCACCGCGTTGAGCCGCTGGCGTCCGGCGGCGGTTGCCGCAAGACGCTCGCCATCGAGGGTGACGAAACCGCCGTCGACGAGCCGCGGCAGCGCGTCGGCGAACAATTGCTCGACCGGGCGCTCGGCGAGGGTTTCGAGGCGCTGGCGGGCGACGCCTTCGACGAGCCGCAAACCCATCATCAGCATCTCGCCGATCGCCTCCTCGCGCGCGATCGGGGTCAGCTCGTCGATCGCGGTGCCGCTGGTTTCGATCGCGGTCAGCCAGGCTTCCGGGGTGCGAAGCTGGCGGGTCGCGAGCTTGCCGGCGCACTGCGTCACCCTTCCATGCGCGCCGGGGCCGATGCCGAGATAATCCTCGTAGCGCCAATAGGCGAGGTTGTGGCGGCACTCGGCGCCGGGCCGGGCGTGGTTGGAAATCTCATAGGCCGGCAATCCGGCGGCCGCGAGGCGAAGCTGCGTCGCCTCGAACAATGTCGCGCCGGTCTCCTCGTCGGCGGCGAGAACCTCGCCGCGGGCGGCGCGGTTGCCAAAAGCGGTGCCGGGCTCGATCGTCAGCTGATAGAGCGAGAGATGCTCGCCGGCCAGGCTCAGCGCCTCGTCGAGTTCGGCCTCCCAGGCGGCGGCGCTCTGGCCGGGCCGGGCATAGATCAGGTCGAAGGAATAGCGCGCGAAGCTGGCGCGGGCGAGGCGGATCGCCGCGATCGCCTCGTCGCGGTCGTGACCGCGTCCGAGAAAACGCAGCGCCGCCGGATCGAGCGCCTGGATGCCAAGCGACAGCCGATTGATCCCGGCGGCGGCAAAGCCGGCGAAGCGCTCGGCCTCGGCCGAGTTGGGGTTGGCCTCCAAACTGACTTCGAGATCGGCCGCGACCGGCCACAGCGCCTTGACCCGCGCGACCAGCGCGGCAACCGTCTCGGGCATCATCAAGGACGGCGTGCCGCCGCCAAAGAAGATCGAGGCGACGGCGCGGTCAGGCGCTAGCGCGGCCTGGTGCTCGAGATCGGCGATCAGCGCGTGGGTCCAGCGCTCCCAATCGACCGCCTCGCGGACATGGCTGTTGAAGTCGCAATACGGGCATTTCGACCGGCAGAACGGCCAATGGATATAAATGGCGAGAGATTCCCGGGCCGACGCCCCCTCACCCCAGCCCTCTCTCCCGATGGGGGCGAGGGGGCTCGGTTGGAGCCTCCGGCTCAAAAGCATGCCTCCACCAGCTTTTCGAAGGCGCGGGCGCGATGGCTGATCCGGCGCTTTGCGGCGTCCAGTTCCCCGAAGGTCATCTCGTATCCATCCGGCACGAATATAGGGTCGTAGCCGAACCCGCGCTCGCCGCGGGGCGGCCAGGTGAGACGGCCGTGTACCTCGGCGCGGAAGAGAGCGATCTCGCCATCAGGCCACGCCAGCGCGAGCACGGCGACGAAATGCGCGCGGCGGTCTTTCTCCCCCAGTTCGCGCTGCACCCGCTCCATCGCGATGCGGAAATCCTTGTCGGGGCCGGCCCAGCGCGCCGAATAGATGCCGGGGGCGCCGCCGAGCGCCGGCACGACCAGCCCCGAATCATCGGCAAGGGCCGGCAGGTGGGCGGCGTCAGCGGCCAGGCGCGCCTTGAGCGCGGCGTTTTCCTCGAAGCTCGCGCCGGTCTCCTCGGGCTCGGGGAGACCGAGCGCACCGGCCCCGATCGTCTCGACGCCGAAGGGCCTGAGCAGCGCGGCGATCTCATCGAGCTTGCCGCGGTTGTGGCTGGCGATGACCAGGCGCTCGCCGCGATCAAGACGGCGTG
>WNFG01004200.1_pt1 | contig 12106 bp, 26 predicted proteins | sample 5400431 | NCBI WGS metagenome assembly WNFG01 (sample SAMN13153346, study PRJNA577476) | soil metagenome | isolation source: 120 cm saprolite under Douglas fir tree site 2 hole 3 replicate 2 | place: USA:California | collected 2015-04-18
GGCTCACTCGCCACCCTCGCTTCCCGCACGATCTTGCCCGCATCATCCACGATGCAGACGCTCGTCTCCTTGACCGACACATCCAGTCCAGCAAAATAGTCCATGCTGCGCTTCTCCTTCTGATGCTTGAGGCCGCATATGCGGACCTCGTTTCACCATCAGCCAGAAGCGCAGCACCCTAATTTTCAGCTATCCACACGCTGGCAGGCCGATTACCCATCTATTGGAGCCATAGCGGACATTAATGGACGTGTCGCCTCAGCCAACACGGTCGAGCGGACATTGGTTCACAGGTTTCAGTCGAAACCATCGCGGTTTTAATTAGGGTGTCGCGCTACCCGGCAGGCGCACCGTGAATACTGAGCCCTTGCCCGGTTCGCTCTCAACTGTCACGTCGCCACCCATCATGCGCGCGAGCTTGCAGGTGATAGCGAGCCAGTCGCACCTCTGCAAAGCGCGAAAGCGTCCGGCAGGATCATCAACCTGCCGTCCGGATCGTGCACCACCGACGCGACCGCCGTCTCAAACCGGTCTCACCGCGTTTCGAATCCGTCTCTCTGGCCTGACAACGCGGAGATATTAAAAAATCGCAAGCTAGAGACTCGCGCGTCGCCGCCTTTCACACTTCGGACACAGGACGCGGTACGGCGGTTCCTGTAAACACAAGCGACGACGCCTCGGCCCGCGAATTCGCGTAGTAGACGCGCCGCAGTCGCGCCCAATAGATCGCGCCGAGGCACATCGGGCAGGGCTCGCAACTCGTGTAGATGTCGCAGTCCGGCAGGTTGAACGCGCCAAGGAGCGCGCAGGCACGGCGAACCGACCATCGACGGTCAATTTTTTCCAATCCACCCCGCCCGTTGATGAAGTGCCAGTATATCGAGCCGGCAAAGATATTCTTTCTGGCGTATGCACGTCGGTGCGGACGGGAGAGCCTTCCGCACGTCGATCAAACTTGAGGGCTTTACTCTTCGGAAGGGCTTTGAACTTGAGCTTTCTTCGCCTCTTGTGGCTCTGCCTCAGGTGTGCTGCGTCGCTCCGCCTCAGGAGTGCCGCGGCCTTCTAAATGGTTCTTGGGTGCCGCGTACTGCGTGGCTGGCCGCCGCGGCGGGGTGTTTACCCATCCGGGGACGATGTCTTCAACTCTGCTGCTGCCCGAACAAGCGCCGAGCAGCGCACCGAAAATCAATAATGCAACAATGCGCATCATGACAGGTGCTTTTCCCGAGGTTGCCGCTCTACCGCTGCTCAGGCACGAGCGGACTATCTCATGAAATCGAGCAATGCTAGGTCACTAAGGCGCGTTGCATCACGCTCTCCCCGATCCATGTGTCGAAGGATGAGCAACGCCAGTTTCCTCCTCGCCCCTTCATGATTTTTCAGATCTGGAGAGAAGGACTGCCACGCGGTATCGAATGCAGCGCCCATCATTTTCAGGGTTTCGGCATCGTAGACATATCTAACGTCGCTGAATGGGGGCATTTCGTCCTCCCTTATTTGCGCCCATGCAAGCGAGGTAGGCGCTGCTGGCGCTCGGGACGAAAAAAGCGCCACTCCCTTTTCCTAGAATCAGGAAGTTTGTGAGGATTGTAAGTCCAACCCCTGACGACGAGGGACTAGCCTCGGAACCGTAGTTTCCGAAATGGAACCACGTTTATCCTAGGTAGCCTATTTCACCTGAGTCAGCAGCTCGACGCATGCGTCAGCCACTTTTCGGTCGTACTCGGAGCCTGGGAAAGTTGCGTAACCCGTATCCTTGATGAAGTCGTCTCGTTTCCACGAGTCGGTACCTTTCAAAGCCGTCAATTTGGCAGGAGAATCGGAAGCCTGGCGGAACTTGTCGGCGCAGATCGGTGCAAGCACGCGCACGATAGCCGCTTCCCCTGCATCTTTAACCTTTTGCTCAGCGGTGCTGCGGAGCGTCCAGCCGAAGCCGTAGCCCGCCCAATTGAAGCCAATTGCGGTTATAAGAATCGCTCCGGCGATCCCTCCCTTAATCAGATCGAAAGGTCGTTCTCCTTGTAGAATTGAAGGAACTTGCATCGGCTTTCCTTTCGCTCGACATGATTCGAAGCGAGGACAACGGACACCCGGACGGGTTCCGGTCGATAAGTTAAATTGAGGGCCCGCCGCTTTGAGCTGGCGTTTCGGGAGCTCTCATAGTGCACTCTTTTCGAGGCAAAGTCGATTTTTCCCATTTATCCAACACAGGTAACTTTGTCGCACTCAGCCACCTGCTCAGACCTGTGTGTACCGAAAACTCAGATTCGAACGTATTGGTGATGCATGCCGCCGACCAGGGCATGCGATACGATGCGTCCGGTGCGCTGAACCGGGCGCGAGACGGGCGCGTCCTTGTCTAAGGAGCGGTGCGTTCTCGCGGTGTTGTAATAACTCGCATAAGATTTTAGGACTTGGCGCAAGCATTAACTGGACGGGCGCCGTCGCCGACAATCTGCGCTGGACTCCGAGAGAAACTGAGCGTCGACCGTTAACGGTTCAGGGGGGGTTAACGCAGCGAAGTTTCGCCTACAGATGGTTATGATCGGCGCAGAGCTGCTCGGCCACCGGAAATCTAAACACCAGCCGCGCCGGGACGCGGCGGCGCTTCACTTGGGTCCTGCAGTTCAGTCGCAAACTTGGATGCGAGGCCTATACCAAATGCCCCGATACCCATCCCAAACAGGGGCGCCTCGGGTCCAATAGCATGGCGGTCCTACATAGACGGGAGCGGGCGCAACGTAGACGGGCGCCGGTTGATAGTAGCGAGGGCCGCCCGCGATCGCCGCTCCAAACAATGTACCAACGGCCAAGCCACCAACAATGCCGGCGGCTACCTCACCGCTCCCTGCAACCGCAGTGCGGGGTGTAAACGTGAGACAAAGACTGCCTGCGATCAGCAGACCGACCAGAAGCTTGCGCATTTTGGGCCCCTCCGAATGGTCCTCAGTGTTCGCGAGGGATTAAGGCAAAATTATTGGCGGCAGGACCCGACGCGCTCGATCTGCCGCCTGCTCAGCGGCAAAATCCTCTCTCTCGGACGGCATCATGGAAGTGGCGGCGGCGAGCAGTACCTTCGGCCCTAGCAAACCGGGCGGCCACGTCATTAGCACCGAATTTTTTGTATCAAAATGGGCGAATTTGTCCGCGCCGTAAGGCCCGCGTAAGGCGCGTGTAAGAACTCCTGCATAGTGACAGGGCGGCTTACGGTGTGTCCTAGGCACGTCCGAAACCGCGTGTGCGCTTGTGCCTCCGGGGCCTTTGCGGTGCCTAGGCTTCTGCGTCGCCGCTCTGATGACACATGGGGCCGGCCATGAGCGATCACGAGGAGCCCATCCGAGGCCGACGCCGCAGTGCGGCGGCTTCATGACTTGTTCGACGTGATGCGGGCGATCGCCGCGGCGCGTCGGTTGGTCGGTGAATCAATTAGAGAATACCGAAAAAGCGATGCTTGCCATCGCCAGCAAGCCAACCGGCCAGGACGGCGCCGATAATGCCGACCACGATGCTACCAACGAGTCCAAAACCGTATCCCTTGACGATTAGGCCCAGGCGCATCAGGGAGCGCACATCCCGTTCGACGATCTCAGCGCCGAGCGCTCCTATCGGGGCTTTGGCCGCTACTGCGAAACCAAGCTGGCCAACATCCTGTTCACGACTGAACTGGCGCGACGTCTCGATGGGACCGGGGTGACGGCGAACTGCTTCCACCCTGGGCTCGTGGCAACAGGATTCAACCGCAACAACGGCCTGCTGACGGACTTGGTGATGACGATGCTCAGGCCAATGTCACGCAGCCCGGAGAAGGGCGCAGAGACCCTTGTGTGGCTTGCCACCTCGCCAGACGTTGCGAATGTGAGCGGGATATACTTCTCTGACCAGGAGCAAAGGCCGCCGAGCCCCGAGGCACAGGACAGGGAGACCGCGGGGCGGCTGTGGGAGATCAGCGAGCGGCAGTGCGCAGTCTCGGGGCGAAGCGCCGAAGCCCGCTCATGACTCGCCCAGCAAAGCAGGCGTGTGAAAACGGTGTTCGAGATCGGGGGCTTTGTTGTAGCAGGAGCGGCGGATGACCGCGCTCGGCCTCGAAGTGCCACCGACGCTGCTCGCCCGCGCCGACGAGGTGATCGAATGAGCTGCACCCACACTCAATCGAACTTGGACGCGAGAGCGGAAACGCGCACATAGCAGGGAGAGAAACCATGGCGACCTATATCTTGCTTGCGAGCTTCACCGACCAAGGAATCCGAAAAGTCCAGGATTCACCGAAGCGAGCGGACGTCTTCAAAGACATGGCGAAAAAGTGCGGAGCGACCGTGAAAGACCTATTCTGGACACTGGGGGAGTACGACATCGTTGCGGTCGTCGAGGCCCCAGATGATATTTCCATGACTGCGCTTGGATTGAGCACTGGCGCCCTTGGAAACGTTCGTACACAGACCATGCGAGCGTTTACACAGGCAGACATGAAGACGATCCTTGGCAAAATGGTCAGGGGTTGAATCTCTCGGAGGCCCAAGGCGGCCGATCCGTCGTGCCGCCAAGCAAAATTCGAGCTGGTCGCCAACTCGAAGACCCAGCCTGCTCGCCCGCGCCGATGAGGTGATCGAATGATGGGGGCTGTTTGCTGCAGTGCATGAGTCAGCTTCTGGCACTCCAGTCAGTTCGCTGCGATGCCGAAGTTCGGACGCGATCGGAGCGAAGCGGACATGCCGCAAGCGTCGGGAGCGGGTCGATCCGACAAAAATGACCCAAAGCTGTCATAGGCTGGATTAAAATTCCGCGGTGCAGTGAGCTTCGTCCTGCTACCCGGCGGGCCCTTCATCGGGTGAAAGTGCAGCGGGTAGACAGCCTACCTATTCTCGCACGGAATAAGCCCTATTCGTTTCGCTTGTCTAGGTCACCTGGTCGCTCGTCCCCAGCTAACCGCCGCGGCCCATTCCCCGGTCAGCATTGGAGAAAAGACAAAAGGCAATGTGCAGATTGCAAGGCAAGATCGCCGTCATCACAGGCGGCAGCAGCGGTATCGGATTGGCAACGGCGCGGCGGTTTGTGCCCTTCCCCTGTAGTGAACTAGCGACCCACGCCCTCGACGAGAGGCTGACGTGCGCGCCGCAATCGAGGCTATCGAACTCGACGCGGGCGTCTCCTCATTTGCGATTGGGAAAATCCGGCGCGTCAAGCACAGCCGGATTTTCCGGCACAGTTGAGCTCAAGTTCATTTTTGGCCGCGTCCGCGCGACGCGCGGACTGAAAGCTAGGCGGCTCGGCCAGATGCTTGGGCTGTTGGGCTAGCACTTGCTAGCTCCACACACCGAGCCGAGCCGCGCCGACTGTCTCATCATCGGGTCAAGCGCGCGACTCGTTCCGGCCGGAAGCCTAAACAATGCGTTAATGGGAACGCGATGAAGCGCCGCCACACTGACGGCGGATGGTCCTCGCGCCACCTTACTCGATCACCTCGTCGGCGCGGGCTTCGCCGCCGCTGGCGGTCTGATGAGCTACGGCGCCAGCTTGCGCGCCGCGCTTCGTGTGGTCGGCCTCTACGTAGGCCGCATTCTCAAGGGTGAGAAGGCGGGAGTGGGTGGACTTATACCGTTCAGGAAGTGCGGGGAAAGGTGAAGTAATCACCGACGGTCCGCATGATCGAGATGCGCACACACGGGGGATGGGGTGTGAAGAGCTGGCGGCGGAAATAGTGGGCGCGATGGCGGGCTTGCGGGCCCAAGGGCCCCGGAGGGTGTATGGCGGAACCTCCAGGGGCCTCAAGGCGGGTCACGGAGCGAAGAGGGGGCAACCCGTGCCCGCCCTGTCACTACGCATGGACTCCTTACGCGGGCCTTACTCGCGCCTGTCTTCCTGTGAGTTAAACTGACGCATTACCCTCGCGTGAACCGCGACGAACCACGGTGGGAAGAACATGCTGCGCCATCGCTGCGGCTTGTTAGCCAATGACGGCGTTGGGCCACCGCAACATTATGCACACGGTGCGATATACCGAGCTGCGCTCCGACCGGTTCAATGGGTTCTGGAAGGATTGATCCATTTGACGACTCCATGAGCGAGGATCGCGCGACGAGGATAGATGGAATGGCTATCGACGAGACCCTGAGAAGCCAGAGACAGAGACATTTGGCCATGAACCTGCTCTTGTTGCTCGCACTTGCAGTCCCGCTAAGCTGCTTGGCCTTCTTAAGTTCGTTGGCACTCCTCAGTGTAATGACGCTCGGCGGTATCATCCGTGTGCTTGGCACGGTCAAGGCGCGCCGGCCGCAATAGCCTGAGGGGCGGGCAAGCACCTGCGTTGGTAAAATGGTCATGGCGCCGTTCTGGAGCTGTCGGCGTTATGGCAAGTCCCGGCCCGTTGCTGCGCGCGGCAGGTCGGGGCGCTTGCGCTAGCTCACTTCACACAATTCAAATCGGAAGCAGTGTGGATATGGCGCCAGGCCTGCGGGAGCTGATCGCGCTTTCCTTGCTCGCGGGCCTTGGTTGTGGCCTTGCGTTGGCCCACGGTGATCTGTTTTTCGTCGTTGTTTTTGGCGGCGCCATCGCAATGGCGATTATCGAGGCGATACGGCATTTACGGTGAGGACCGGCATAAGCGGGCGGCAAGTAGCCGCAATCCTATTTATCGAACACGGTGGTCTCGCGGTGCTTTGGCAGTGCCAACAGAAGCTTGTTGCCCCCGCCTCGAATTGGCCACTAAAGTTGGATTAAGAAATTCGGTCCATGCCACCCGAGGAGTTGCTGCGTCTTAGGGTTGGAGGTCGGACATGCGTCGGGCAGCGATAGCATCCGCGCTGGCGATTGTGCTTTGTGTGGCGGTATTTGGCGCCATTTTCCTTCAAAAAGTCTCCATTCCGGTGCCGGCACCCGCGCCACCCCAGGCAACACCCACCGAGGGTCGGGCTCCCGGGTCGGTTGTGACGGTTGCGGATAGTGCGGCCGAGAGCGCGGTGGCTGCGCCAGTTGCCACCGCTCAGACGTCGCCGATGCCCGCCGCCATGCCGATCTCATGCAGCAATCCCAACCACCGGCGGCCCCGGCTTCGGCTTCGAGCACTTCAAGAGCCATGATTTCTTGCGCGAAGGCGAGGTCGTGCTCACCTTCGACGACGGCCCTTGGCCGAAGAACACCCCGGCGGTGCTCGCCGCGCTTGCCGCGCACTGCACCAAGGCGATCTTCTTCCCGATCGGCCTGCATGCCACCTACGAGCCCGGCATCCTCAAGCAAGTGGCCGCAGCCGGGCACGCCATCGGCTCGCATACCTGGTGTCACCAGGATCTGTCGAAAACCAAGGGTAGGTGCAATGTCAACGGGAAGGTCCAAACCGTAGAGTACAACCCCAAGGACGAGATCGAGATGGGCATCAGTGCCGTGCACTGGGCGGTTGGCGGACCGACGGCACCCTATTTCCGCTTCCCGGCGCTACGGCAACCGCCAGAGCTGATCGACTATCTCGGCAAGCGCAACATCGCGATCTTCTCAACCGACATGGATTCGTTCGACTTCAAGATGCGCAAGCCCGAGCAGGTCAGGCAGTCGGTGATGGAAAAATTGAAGAAGCATGGCAAAGGCATCGTGCTGGTGCACGATTTCCAGCATGCGACGGCCGAGGCCGCGATGGACCTGCTCAATGATCTCAAGGCCGGCGGCTACAAGATCGTGTTCATGAAGCCGAAGTATTCAGTGACCACGATTGCCTCTTACGACGAGGCCATCCTGAAGCAATTGAAGGGCCCGATGACCGACACCCGCCCGACCTCAAGCGTGGTGCACACTATTAGCGAGTAGATTTCGAACGCGTCCCTTGCCGCATCCTCAACGGCGCAAACCCTGCAGAGTTGCTTTTCGATACGGCAAATCCGACACGGGGTCAATTTCGCTTGGTATTTTTCGGAGCAGCGCATGATATTCAAAGTGAAAATCCTTCTCTCGATTGTGTTATTGCCCCTTTTTGTCGCCAAGCCGGCGGGCCGGGGCGAAATAACGCCCAGCGGGCTCGCCTGAGTCAGGGGCTAGTGCTGATGGGTGTGGGGCAACGGTGTTCGCTCGCCTCAAGAAGGGAGTGCCGAGGTCGAGAGCGAAGGGCGCGAAGAGAGCCGGAAGAAGAAGACTTCGCCGCGCTTGAAAGCGATTGAGGCCCTTACGGCAATGGCGCAACATCACGAGCAGATCGCGCAGGCGATCGAGCGCCGGCGGCAGCAGGAACAGACGAAGCGCCCACCTGATTCGCGGCGCAAAAAAAGCCCCGCGTGACCGGGGCCGAGTTTCGGAGGAACGTCGAACGACCGCATATGCGGGATGATCGACGAACAGAAGACTAGCTCGGCCATTGCGCTCGCGATGTGATGGCGATCACAAGTATGCGCTTTGTGCAGGAAGCTGAGTTGGGTCGGGCGGCACCGACGCGCATTCCGCGGGATGAGCATTGTCCGATGCACGTCGATGCGGCGCCCGAGGCGCGCACGTTGATCGCCAATGGTTGGCGGAAGGTTAAAAGGCAGCCCTTGCTTGCAGCGTGCCGATGAAGGGCATACCATTGTAAACGCCCTCGGGCGTACCTCCTACACTCCCCAACCCCAAGGTCCCCCCGAGGGATTTCGGAACCCCGCTCAGTCGGCGCCCGAATCCCCATGCCCTGGGCGGGGTTCTCATGGGCGCGGAGGCGCGGGAGTGCGCCCCCAAGAGATCTCCCGCTCGGCACGCGCCCCGCGCCGCCGCTTCCTCGAGGGGGCAGCCGATGTCGACCGAGGACGATCGCGAGAAGCGCCGCGAGGAGTCGCCAGAGTGGCACCGGGTGCGGGCGAAGAGTTTGCGAAAGAACGGCTTTACAAAGATGGCCGAGGAGCACGAGCAGATCGCGCAGGCGATCGAACGCCGCCGGCAGCAGGCGAAATAAGCGCTTTGGCTGTCTCACGCGTAAGGCGCCCATGAGTTCTGATCGCGTAATTATCGATGCTATCAAGATGGCGCAGCGCTTGCTGTGGCAAAATCTAGCGCCCACCCACAACCTGCCTGATGCCACGACGGTTATGCGATTCCGCGATCTCGTGCGTTCTCCCGCCATACAATCCGCGTTGGAGCGCAGCAGCGACACGTTTGCCGCATTCGCGTTGCGAGCGGTGGAGCGTGCGCTTGCGGATCGGTCGCGGACCGATCGTGAGATCATCAGTCGGCTCTGGGACTTACTTGATGGCGAGTGCGGCGAGAATGACAACAACTCAGATTGCAGGGCGCGCGGGTGCCTTACTTAGGGCGGGCAATGGGCCTGTTGCTGCTGGACATTAGTGGCGCGGCCCTGCTCGTCTGCGAGGTGCTGCCAGACGCGTGCCATCTCTAGCAGGCGTGCTCGCGCGTCGACAGAAATGCCACAGTAACGAAATCTTACGATCGGACCGTTGCTGAGACAGCGCATGCCGCGTAGCATCGGACTCGCACATACACGCGAATCCCTTAACTGCCCTTGGCCCCGGTCACTTGGCCCGATCGGGGCTTTTCTTTTTGGCCGCCTCAGTTGGCGGCCCCCGTCATAAAACGGAAGCGGCAACGTCGTGTCATAGCGGGGATGCAAGGTGATCAGCGCCCTGGGTAGTGTCCCGGCACTGTCCTAATTCCGAGGCCCTTGTCCATCAAAGCGATCATTTCATCGAACATCCGCGCCGTTGCGGCTCAGCCGCGAAGGACCGACTGAAACCAACGATAGTAGCGGGCTTTGTTGTAATTCCGCAACAGCGAGAGACTTTTCTTAATCGGGCGCGATAATGGGTTAGCGCTAAACGGATCTTTAGAATTAAGATTTCAATGCATTTCATTCGAAATGCGCGGGAGAGCCATGCGCAAGCTGTTCCATACGGCCGCCGTAGCGGCGCTGCTGGCATTTTCGATGGCGGCGAATGCCGCTGAAGTTGGCGCGCGTCCTCCGGTCTATGCGCCTCCTCCAATCTATGTGGCTCCGCCGTTCAGTTGGACTGGATTCTACCTCGGCGCCAACATCGGTGGAGCCTGGGGCCGACGTAACGTGACCGACAGTCTCTTCGGCCTGAGCCTGAGCAACAGCGTAAACAACAACGGGGCATTCATCGGAGGAGGCCAACTCGGATACAACTATCAGGCCGGAAATTTCGTTCTCGGTATTGAAGGGGACTTCGACGGGGTTGCAAACACCAATACTGCGGCTACCGGAGTTGTTGGCCCAGGCATTGGAACGATCCTGCTGACTTCCAACAACAGGTGGATCACGACCCTGGCTGCCCGAGTCGGCGTCGCGAATGACACCTGGCTGTTTTATGGCAAGGCCGGCGGCGGGTGGGTCGGGAGCGACAAGTTCACCATCACCAATACGGCGACGGGCGCATCGATCACCGGCTCCAACACCAACACCAACAGCGGCTGGCTGGTAGGCGCGGGCATCGAATGGGCGTTCGCACCCAATTGGTCGGTGAAGATCGAGTATGATTATTTAGGGCTGAACAGCCAGACATTCACTGCTCCAGCCGGAGGGTTCCTCGCCGGCGACACTTTCACCACCAGCAACCCGAATGTTCAGATGGTGAAAGTTGGAGCCAATTACCTATTCAAATATGGGGTGGGCGGCTACTGATCGGCGAAGTTGCAACCAGGCGATTCGGCTGCGGGCGATGACCGGGAAAGCCGTCGTGCTTGCGTCGAGACTGTGTCGTTGTCCCGCCAGAGACCTAAGCTCGGATTGAATGGGCGCAGCAGCGCGCCGGCGCGAGGGCGATAATTGGCCGGCGCGAGGGCGATAATTGGGCGGATCGGCAAATACTCATTCTCTCCGCTTCTTCCGAGGTGCCCCCAGTGATACTCCGAGTTTAGATGCCTGAGTATACAGCGCTCCCACGCTTCGCTTCAATCGGCGCGCGATTACCGTGGTCTTTGTCTTCTTGCGCGCGAGGGTCTTGAGTGTACGAATGTCCTCTTTCGTCCAATCCCGCCGCTTCACCGTTTTCTTTGCCATCTATGTTCTCCCTGCAACCAAACATGCGGACCAATCAGCGGCGCATATGTAAATAAAAATTTTTCACGATCAAGGCAGTATGGGCTGGCTGCGCACACGGAGCCGCGAAAGTGATATGAGAACGCACGGATTACGCCACGTTCGTAGCCACCGCTCGCCTCGATCCCAATCGCCGAGATCAACGAGCCGCGCAGCTGCTCAACCAGCTTAGCCCAACCTGTCCTTTCCGAAAATCATATCCGAACGTATTGGTGGCGCGGGTGGGGAACACAGCATCAGTACGCGGGGAGCCGGGCGGTACATCCGGTTCCCTGTTAGTGAACAGAACATCGGGGCCGATCACGAGCGCGCCTGCGAACGATGGCCATGCCGGTGGCCGGTGACACCAACCGGCCCGTCGGCATCGCTGTTCGATGACTGTGAGCGTCGGCCGTATCGCGGGCGCATCAGTGCCGCATCCAGCTCGCCCTCGACCATCGCCTGGATGAATTCGCGCACCCGATCGCGCACCCCAGTTTCGATTGGATCGAACCAGTCGTCGAATAAATAAACCGCCGTCTCAGCTGCAAGCTGCGAGGAATCAGACTTCCTGGTAATGCTGTTCATGGCGTGGTCTCCAGTCCGACGCACCAACGCCGGACGATTCGAGGTTGATCACCCCGGAGACTACGCCACCTTCAATTCCTACCACCCCAGCTACGCCACCTGGCGCGCGCCGGTTTTCCCGCACACATGGGACGTGCAAGCAGTTGGCCGAACGCTTTGGCGGATCGAGACCTTCTAAGCTGGCTCTGTCTCCAGACCCGCTTCCGCCAAATCCTTGAAGGCGCCCGCATTGTAGACCGACTTGTAGCCAAGCTCTTGCAGCGTTTTTCCGGCAAGCGCAGAGCGCCCACCTGATGCGCAATAGAGGACGACGGTCTTCTCCTTCCTAAGAGCGGGATTGTGGTATGGGCTTTCGGAGTCGGCACGGAACTCCAGCATACCGCGCGGCACGTGAACTGCGCCTTTGATCTTGCCGCCGGTAGCCAACTCAGGCGCGTCACGAACGTCGACAACGACAACATCGCCCTTGCTCATCCTGTCTCGGAGATCGGCGGGTTGAATCCGAGGCACGGCGGAATTGGC
>WNFG01004201.1_pt1 | contig 12105 bp, 9 predicted proteins | sample 5400431 | NCBI WGS metagenome assembly WNFG01 (sample SAMN13153346, study PRJNA577476) | soil metagenome | isolation source: 120 cm saprolite under Douglas fir tree site 2 hole 3 replicate 2 | place: USA:California | collected 2015-04-18
CGCGGTGCTCGAGGTATTCGGTCAGCTTCCCCGGTCCATCGGCGATCACCGGACCGTGCGACGGATAGAGGGCCCCCACCGGCAGGGCGCGCATCCGCCGCAGCTGGTCGAGATAGTCGCTCATGTCCCCCTCGGGCGGGTCGATCACGATCGTCCCCATCCCCGCCACCATGTCGCCCACGATCGCCGCCCTCGACCTCTCCTCGACGAGGCAGAGGTGGCCGCGCGCATGTCCCGGAGTGTGCAGGGCGGAAAAGCGCATCGGAGCTCCACCGGAAAGGACGAGCCACTCGCCCTCGGCGATCAGCCGATCCGCCCGCTCGCTTAAGCGCAATGCGGTGAGCTCGTGACACCAGATCGGCAGCCCGAGCCGCCTTTTCACCGCCGTCACACCCCCCACGTGGTCGGAGTGGTGGTGGGTGAGAAATATCGCCTTCGGTTTCATCCCCTCGGCGGCGAGCTCTGCCAGAAAAGCGAACAGTCGTTCGCACTCCGCGGGGTCGCTCGCGCCCGGATCCACGATCAGCAGCTCTCCGTCTCCGAGCAGGTAGCAGTTGGTGTGCGTCGCCGGCGGCAGCGTCGGAGTCCGCAGCGGGAACATTCGAATTCCGCGCTGAAATTCGATCCGCTCGGGGATGTAATCGGAGCAGTTGGGCGGATCGCGCAGCCGTTCGGCGATTTCCTCCACCCCGGTGAAGGCGCCGAGAATCCGCATCGCATGGAGGCTGGGGGGGTGCAGCAGCGTCGTCCCCTCTTCCCACTTGCGCAGCGCATCTGAGGGGCTCACCCAGCCGCCTTCGGCGTGCTCCCCCGGCCAGAACTGCGGCAGCTGTCCCCGAGGGAGCTCGAGGAGGAAAAACCGCGCATCGAAACGCGAAGACATGAAGGCAGGCGTGACCCAACGGCCCGCGTCGAGCAGGTGGCGGCGCGAAAGGCGAAGGTTTTGAGCGCGCAGGGCGGTGCCGAACGAAGCGGTCCCGGCGAGCACCGCGGCGCGCAGTCTGGAAAGCTCGGTGTCGGTGAGCCTTTCCGCCCCTTCGGCGCAGAGGACCCCTGTCTCCTCGAAGAGCTCGCGCACCGCCGCCGCACGCAGCGCGGCATCCAGACCTTCCGCGCCTTCGACCGGAACGCCGGCGTCGTCCGGATCGAGCGCTCCGCCGGGAAAGGCATAGAAGCCGGCGGCGAATGAGAGGCGCGCGCCGCGCCGCAACCAGAAAACCTCCAGGCCCGAGGCAGCCCGGCGGAACAGGATCACCGCCGCAGCGTCACGCGCCCGCGCCGGCGGAGGCGCGGCCGGGATTCCCGCAATGGCTTCGCTCACGTTTTCTCCCGCTCGCGGGTGGCGTTGGCAAGCACTGCCTGCGCCGACTCGATCTGCTCAGGGCGCACGTACAACCGCGAGAGTCGAACCGCGCCGCTGTATCGCTGATAGAGCGGGGTGTACTTGGCCACTTCGGTGAGGCGTCCCGTCGAGACGTCGACGATGAACAGGCTCGGATCCTTCCCCTCCTCGAAGTATTTGGAGAGCACGCCTCGGGACTCGACCGAAAAATGCTCGATGCCCGCGTCGGCGAGCGCGGCGACCAACTTCGAAAGGTCGTAACCCTCGTCGCGTTCGGTGAACTGGGCGAGCAGCTTGTAACCCTGACGCGAGACGATCCTCTTCGCCCATCCATTCTGCGATCGGCGCAGCGCCAGCGCCAACGCCACGTCGTCGCAAAAGAGAAATCCCTCCGGGTCCGAGGGGATGACGAATTCGCCCGGCGCTTCCCGATAGTAGCGCCGAAGCATCTGATCGAAGTTCACCGGCGTGTGGTGATAATAGACGGAGATGAACATGTGGTAGCGGCTGAGCAGGAAATCCTCGAAGGCGAACGCCGCCGCCCTCGAGAGCGCAAGGTAGGCGCGATCGTCCTTCACCGCCGCGTTCAAATTCTGCACGATCCAGTCGAGGTCGTAACGGCCGTAGTTGACCCCGGTGTAGAACGAATCGCGCAAAAGGTAATCCATTCGATCCGCGTCAAGCTCGCCGGAGACGATCGCGCGCAGCAGCGGCGTCCAGTCGACTCCGCGGTCCAAGAAGCGGATGCCGCCGGGCGCCTCGGAGCCGGTGATCAGCGCCACCAACGCTTCGGATGAAACACCATCGCCGGCGAAGTGCTTCTCGACCACCTCCCCAAGCGAGCTGTCGAGCAGAATCTTGGCGGTGAAATCCTCGTGGCTTGCCAGCTCGCCGCCACCCTGATCCGCAAGCCATCCCGGCAGTCGAAGCGATCCGCGCGCCGGGGCGATCGCCTCCGAGGCGTGCGACAGCGGCATGTGGCCCAGATCATGACAGAGCACCGCGAGCCGGACCGCCGCCCGGAAGCGGGACCTCGCCTCATTGGACAGATCGGCGCGCGCGGACACCACATCGAAAAGCCGCGACGAGACGTGCATCGCCCCGAGGGAGTGGGCGTGGCGGGTGTGGGTGGCTCCAGGAAAGGCGAGATCGCCGAACCCGAGCTGCTTCACATGCCGCAGCCGCTGGTAGAACGGATGATCGATGACCGCCTTCTCGCGGTCATCGACCGGAATCGTCCCGTGGATCGGGTCGCGAATCCGCATAGTGTTGGCTTATTCCTGCTCCGGTCTCCGCGTCCAGTGCGAAGAACCCCAGCAGGACTCTGTGACGTTCGATGAGAACTGTGATAGAAATTCTCGTCTCGCCTCATGCACATATCCATCCTGCACAACAGCGACCACGACTTCTTGGCGGATGATCCAGGGCGCGAGGCGAGAAAAGACGTGACCCGGGTTGCGGCGGCGCTCAGTCACGCGCTCACCCGCGACGGGACGAGTGCCGAGCCCATCGCGGTGGAGAGCGAAAACCTCTCCTTCACCGAGACCCTCGTCCGCCGACAACCCATCCTGGTCATCAATTTGTGCGAGTCGCTCTCGGGCGACAGCCGCGGAGAAATGGCCGTCCCCTGCCTGCTCGAGCTGCTCGGGCTGCCCTACACCGGATCTGCCGGGCTCGCGCTCGGCCTGGCGCTGCACAAGGATAAGGCCAAGGAATTGCTTCGAGCCCGATCGGTGCCGACCCCGGAGTTCGCGGTGGTTCGCGGGGTCGAGGACATCGAGTCGGTCGCGCTCCCCTTCCCATTGATCGTCAAACCGGTGCGGGAAGACGCTTCGGTGGGAGTGGACTTCGATTCGGTGGTGACCGACCGGGCAGGTCTTCGGCGCGCGGCTTCGGAGGTGCTCAGTATTTTTCGCCAGCCGGCGTTGATCGAAAGGTACATCGAAGGTAGGGAGATCTACGTTCCCCTTCTGGGAAACGGTCCGCGCCAGACGCTTCCGCTGACCGAAATCCAGTTCGGCAAGGCCTTCGCCGATCGGCCGAAGATCGTCTCCTATCGCGCCAAATGGGATCTGGAATCCCCCGAGTGCATCGACAGCCCGGCGTCGCTTTGCACGCTCGACCGCGAGGCGGAAGAGCGCGTCGTCGAGATCGCGCTGGCATCCTTTGCCGCCCTGGATTGCCGCGACTACGGCCGGGTGGATCTGCGTTTGTCCGCGGATGGACAACCGTACGTCATCGACATCAACCCCAACTGTGATCTCCATCCGGATGCCGGGTTTGCCAAGAGCGCGGCCGCGGCCGGGATGGACTATCCTGCTTTGGCACTGCGCCTGGTGGAGATTGCGTTAGAGAGAAGCTATGGAAATTCGTCCGATCGACGCCAAGGACCGCGAATCGCTCGCCGCGCTGCTGCGCCGAATCGACACCTTTTCGCCTCCCGAAATCAGTTGCGCCCTCGAGCTCATCGACCTCGCGCTCACTTCGAATAAGGCGGACTACCAGATCCTCGTCGCCACCAAGGGCGACTCCGTGGTGGGCTACGTGTGCTACGGGCCGACCCCGATGACGGCGGGCACCTTCGACCTCTACTGGATCGCCTCCGCTCCAGAAGTCCGTGGTCAAGGCGTCGGCAGCGCGTTGGTCGCGGCGATGGAGGGAGACCTGCGCAAGCGCGGCGCGCGGCTGATCCGGGTCGAGACTTCCGCGATGGAGGCCTACGGGCCGACGCGCGGATTCTACGAGTCGATGAAATATCGGGAGGAGGCTCGTTTTCGGGACTTTTACAAGGTGGGCGAGGATTTGATCATCCTCTCCAAGCGACTCTGAGCAAAAAGTACCTTCATGCCCACCTCCCTCCGTCGTCTCTCCCTATTCCTCTGTGTCATCGCGCCGTTCGCCGCGCGAGCCGCCTCCCCTGCCCCGAAGGCGCAGCTTTCCGACGCCCTCAAGGCTTCCCGGCCCAAAGGAGGCGAGCACTTCGGCCTGTACCTGCTCGATAAGAAGGTAGGGTACGCGTTCAACGACCTCTCGCTCGCCAACGGGACGATGGACAAGGCGAAGGCGGTGAGCGAGTTTTTCTTCCGCGCCCATGTCGGCGACAAGGTCTCGGAGAGGCGCCACACCGAAGTTCGTCTCTACGAGTCCAAGCCCGGCGGGCGCTTGCTGAGCTTCACCATCGAGGACAAGGGCGATGGCGGCGAGCAGCGGTTGGAGGGCGAAGCCAGGCCGGACGGCATCCGGGTGTTGCGAAAGCGCCCCGGAAGGGCGGTGGAAACGCTGAACCTGCCCGCGACGACGGAGACGATCGAGGATGCGGACCAGCCCCGGGTTGCGGTGTTTCGCAGCCAGCCGATCGTCGGAAGCGTCCTCGATGGACAGGATTTGGACAGCTACAAAATGACCACCACCCTCAAGCCCTCGGAGCGGCGGTTGGTCAGGGGCGTCAACCTGCTGCTGAACCGGGTGGTGAGCATCTCCGAAAAGGAGAAGGTTCCGACCGAGATCCTTCTTGCCGAAAACGGCGAGATGATCGAGCTGAGCATCAGCGGTTCGATGAAGATGGTCTCCGAGAGCGAGGCGGTGGCGAAACGGTTGGACCGGGTCGAGGTTTTCGGGCTCACCCGCATCGTCCTGCCCAAGCCGATGCCCGACAAGGCGCAAGGAGTGCCGGGGGAGGTTTCGATGGTGATGTCCGGCCTACCCGAGAAGTTCTGGCGAGACAGCTACCGCCAGAAGTTCAAGAAGACCTCGGAGGGCCAGGTCGAGGTCACCATTTCCGCAGCTGCGCCCAGGTACGAGAAGGCCTTCACCCTGCCCGTTGGAGATCCCAACGGCGGCGAGAATCTCAAATCCTCGCTCGCGATCGAGAGCGCCAGCCCGGAGATTCAGCGGCAGGCGAAGAAGATCGTCGGCGACGAGAAGGACGCCTATGAGGCGGCGAGGAAGATCGTCGGATGGGTCGGATCGAACATGAAAAAGGAGTACGGCGCCTCGGCCGATCGCGCCACCGACGTGCTCCATCAGATGCGCGGCGACTGCACGGAGCACTCGCTGCTCTCGGTCGCCCTCTTGCGCGCCGCGGGGATCCCGGCGCGGCGGGTGGACGGCCTGGTGTACATGGAAACCGGCGATCGGATCCCCGCGCTCTACTGGCATGAGTGGGTCGAGGCCTACGTCGGAGAATGGACGCAGCTCGATCCGACGTTCGGCGAAACGGTCGCCCACGCGACCCACTTCGCGCTTGGCGAGGAATCCGGCGCGGAGATTACGCCGCTCATCGGTCAGCTCAAGGTCCTCGAGGTCCACTGAAGCGAGGCAAAGGGTCCGTCGTTCGCCGGTCCGCGCTCGCCCGTGGTCAGGAGCCGGCGGGCGTTTGGGCCAGCGCTTCCTTGAGCTTCGCCGCGTCGGTGATCGGCGGCTGGCAACTGAAGTTGCGGCACAGGTAGGCCGCGGCCTTGCCCTTCACCGCGTCCCTACCAAGAAGGCCCTCGGCCATCGCCGCCGGTATCGGCTGGGAAGGATCGCGGAAGGCCACTGCCAAAGTGGGAGCGAAGCTCGAATTCACCGCTTGGAGCAGCGGCTGGACCTGCACCTGACTGCCCACCAGGGTGACCTCCGCCGCTCCCTCGAGCCAGTTGTCCGCCGCGATCATCAGATGGCCATACCCGAACGGATTGCGCAGCATCTCCTCTCGCATCTTGCGCAGGTATTTTCCCGCCTGCTCGAAATGGCTGCGGCGGCCGGTGATCGCCGCGAGCGCAACCTGGGCCTCGGTGAGCGTGGAGGCGCCGGAGGGAAAGGCGTTGTCGTGCAGGGCATAGGTGGCGCAGAACAGGTCGGTCGAATCCTTCGGCGCCGACCGGTAGGCCTGTTTCTCTTCGTCCCAGAAGAGCTCTACGGCGCGGTTTGCCAGGGCTTCGGCGGCCTCGAGATACCCCGGGTCGAAGCAGGCCTGATACAGCGCGACCAGACCGGCGGCGAGATCGCCGTAGTCTTCGATGAATCCATCGATCCGATTCTGGCCTCCCTGGCGGGCGCGAAGGAGTCGGCCTTCGCTCCACATCCGGTCGAGCACGACGTCCGCGGCATTTTTCGCCAGCGCAATCCAGTCCGCGCGCCCAAAGACACGGGCGGCGAAGGCCAGCCCTCGAATCATCAGCCCGTTCCAGCCGGCGAGGATCTTCTCATCGCGCCCCGGCTTGATTCGCTTCTCCCTCGCTTCGAACAATTGCTTGCGCGCGGCGAGCAGGTCGAGCCGCTGGGCGAGATCCTTCGGCTCTTCGATCAATTCCAGAATGGTCGCCCCACCCTCGAAGTTGCCTTCATCCTTGATTCCAAAATGCGCCTGGGCCAGGGCGGCCAATCGCGGGGGAAGAACGGTGCTGAGCTCCTGTGGCGTCCAGACGAAGAACTTCCCCTCTTCCCCTTCGCTGTCCGCGTCCTGGGTGGCGTAGAAGCCTCCTTCTGGATCGGTCATCTCGCGGCGGACGTACTCCACCGTCTCTTCGACGACCTTGCGCCATAAGGGATTTGGGGAGATCTGCTCTGCCTCGGCGTAGAGGTGGAGAAGCTGCGCGTTGTCGTAGAGCATCTTCTCGAAGTGGGGAACGAGCCATCGCTCATCGACGGAGTAGCGGTGAAAGCCCCCACCCAGCTGATCGTAGATGCCGCCTCTGGCCATGCTCTGGAGGGTGAGCGTCACCGCCGAAAGGAGACTGCCGCTCTTCGTCCGCCGATATCCCCGCAGCAGCAGCGCGACATTCATTGGATTGGGAAACTTCGGCGCCTGTCCAAATCCGCCGTGCTTCCAATCGATCAGGCCTTCCAGATCATTGGCGGCGGAGACGATGTCCCGCCCGGTGAGCTCGGAGGCGGATGATTCGAGCCCCGCGCTGGCGAGCTTCGAGAGCCCCGACTCGAATTGCTTCGATTGCTGGATCAGCTCCTCGCGCTGCTCGAGCCAACCCGTATGCACCGCCCGCAGAATCTTGGGAAAGCCGGGCATGCCGAACTTGTCCGCCGGGGGGAAATAGGTGCCGCCGAAGAAGGGGCGAAGATCCGGGGTGAGAAACACGGTGAGCGGCCAGCCGCCGCCGCGGCCCATCAGCTGCACCACCCCCTGGTAAAGCTGGTCCAGGTCCGGGCGCTCCTCGCGATCGACTTTGATGTTGATGAAGTGCTCGTTCATCAATTTCGCGATCTCCGCATCTTCGAAGCTCTCGTGCGCCATCACGTGGCACCAATGGCAGGCGGAGTAGCCGACCGAGAGGAGAATCGGCTTGTCCTCGGAACGCGCGCGGTTCAGCGCCTCGGGCGACCATGGATACCAATCCACCGGATTGCCGGCATGCTGGCGAAGGTACGGTGAAGGCTCGGCGGCGAGGCGATTGCGCCGTCCTTCCGGGCTTGAATCGCTCATGGCATTTTTCCTCGAGTCGGTGGCCGACAGGCTATACATGGGCCTGGTGAACGCTGCCGTCAAAACCACTCAACTCCGCAAGATCTATCCCGCCCCGAGCAGCAAGCGCTCCCCCGCCGGAAAGCCGCCCGCTGCCTCGGGCGGGGCCGGTGCGAAGCGGCCCGGGGTGGTGGCGCTCGACGGACTGGATCTGGAGATCGCCGAAGGGGAGCTGTTCGGCCTTCTCGGGCCCAATGGCGCGGGAAAGACGACCACGATCGGAATCCTCACCACCCGCGTCCGACCGACCTCCGGCAACGCGGTGGTGGCCGGCGCCGACGTGACCCGGGAGGCGGTGCTCGTCCGCCGGCGGATCGGCGTCGTTCCGCAGCGACCGAATCCGGATCGAAACCTCAACGCGCGAGAGAACCTCGTCTTCCACGCGGCTTACTTCGGGATCCCCCTGCGAACCGCGAACGCTCGAGCGAGGGAGCTTCTGGAAAAGCTCGGGATCGTCGACAAAGGCGAGTCGAAGGTGGACCAGCTCTCCGGCGGACAACAGCAGCGTCTGATGCTTGCCCGTGCGCTGATCCATCAGCCCGAAATTTTGTTTCTCGACGAGCCCACGGTGGGCCTCGACCCGCACGGGCGTCTCGCGGTCTGGGAGCTTCTGCGCGAGCAGCATCAGCAGGGCCGGACGATCGTGATGTCCACCCACAACATGGAGGAAGCGGACCGGCTCGGGGATCGCCTGGGAATCGTCGACCACGGCAAGCTGCTTGCCGTCGACTCGCCGGACAAATTGAAGGCCCGTGCGCCGGGGGGAACGCTGATCCAGCTTTCGCTGGATGGCGAGGCTTCCGCAGTCGTTCCGCTGGCCGGTGCCCTGCCCGGCGTGTCTCGCGCCGAAGCGAACAACGCAACCCTGCACGCGTACTCGGACCGCGGCGGCGAGCTGATTCCGGCGCTGATTCGCGCCGCCGAGCAAAGCGGGCGCACGGTGAAGGACATCCACCTTTCGCCGCCCAGCCTGGAGACGCTCTTCATCTCGATGACCGGAAGGAAGCTCGATTGAGCGCGATCCCTGAAAAAGTCCACGCGGCGCCCCCGGGGGCGGGGAAGGTCTTCTACGCTCTGCTGCTGCGGGATCTGGTCGTCAATCGCCGGGAGCTGCCCTATTTCCTCTTGCGCACGACGTTGCAGCCCCTGCTCTTCACGATCGTTTTTGGATTCTTGCTTCCGAGGATGAGCTTCGTCGGGCGGGCGTATTCCTCCGCGCTGATGCCGGGAATTCTGGCGATGAGCTTGGCCCTCTCGAGCATGCAGTCGGTGACCCTTCCGATGGTGATCGATTTTGCGACCAACGCGCTGGAGGATCGACTTCTCGCGCCGGCTTCGATCCGCGTCGTCGCCCTGGAGAAGATCGCCATGGGCATCCTGCAAGGTCTGGCCGCCGCATTGTTCGTGCTCCCGGTGGCGCGGCTGGTGATGGGGCCAATTGACGGTCTGACGCTCTCCCACGGAATCGAGATCGCGGCGGTGGCCCTGCTGGGGGCGGCGACCTTCTCGGCTCTCGGGCTCCTGCTTGGAACGGCGATCAGCCCCCAGCAGATCGGCCTGATCTTCAGCGCGATCATCGGGCCGATGATGTTCTTTGGCTGCGTCTACTATCCGTGGACGGGACTCGATGCGGTCCCGGTGATGAAGTACGCCGTGCTGGTGAATCCGATGGTCTACGTCGCGGAAGGACTCCGAGGATCCCTCACTCCGGCCCTGCCGCACATGAGCCTTGCCGCGGTGCTCGGCGCCCTGGTGCTGCTCACCACGTTCTTTTGCGCGCTCGGCTTGCGCAGCTTCGAGCGGCGATCGATCGCTTGAAAGTAAACCATGCCCCGTGATGTCTCATTCCTCGACCGGTTGGCCGGACTGCTCGAGCTGGAGCGAGACTTTCAGAAACGCGAATACGCCGAGGCGAAAAAGCAGCTCAGCCTGGCGCAGCAGGAGGCGCAAGGGCTTTGCGTGCTCGATCTCGAGGTGATGGACGACTCGGTCGGTCTCGGCGGCCGGTTTCTGCTCGGGTTGGAGCGATTCGACAGGGGTTCGCTGCCCATGCGCCTTTCTCCGGGCGATCTGATCCAGATCCTCCCCCGCCGCGCCGAGAAGGAGGAGCCGGCGCACGGCGTCGTCACCCGCGCCACGCACCGGCGCATCGAAGTGGCCCTCGATTCTTCGCCGCCACCGTTTGTGTGGGAAGGACGCCTCCGCCTGGACGTCGTTCCCAACGACGCGACGTTCAGCCGCGCCCGGGCGGCTCTTCAGCGGTTCCAATCGATGGAGGGAAAAGACGCGCGAAGGCGCGAGGTGCTCCTCGGCAACTCCTCACCCCAGTCGGAGCCCATCCGGGCGTTCGAGGCCACCGCTGCGCTCAATCCCGAGCAAGAAGACGCGGTTCGCTGCGCCCTCGCCGCCCGCGATTTCTTTCTCGTTCACGGTCCACCGGGAACGGGGAAAAGCACGGTCTTGGCTGAAATCGCGGTTCAGTCCGCTCAAGCCGGGGAAAGGATCCTCGCCACCGCCGCGAGCAATGCCGCGGTCGACCACCTTCTCAAGCTGTGCCTGACGCAGGGGCTGCGGGCGATTCGACTCGGACACCCAGCCCGGGTGCAGCCCGAGCTTATGCAGCACACGCTCGACATCGCGGTGGAGAGCCATCCGGATCGAAAGCTTTCCCTGGCGCTGTTCAACGAAGCATTTGAGAAACTGGGCTATGCCCGCCGGCAGCGAAAGCAAGGTCGAAGCCGGCAGCGATTCGCCAAGGCGCGAGAGCATGCGACCGAAGCGCACCGGATGCTCGACGAAGCGCGAGCGCTGGAGAGGAAGGCCGTTCGTTCCGTTCTGGATGGCGCCCAGGTCCTCTGCGGCACGCTGGCGAGCCTCGATGCCGGACCCTGGGCCGCCGAAACGTTCGACCTCGCGCTTCACGACGAAGCCACGCAGTCGATCGAGCCCCTGTCGTTGATCGCCTTCCTCAAGGCGCCGCGCGTCATTCTTGCGGGAGACCACCGGCAGCTGCCTCCCACCGTCCTGTCTCCGGATGCCGCTTCGCAAGGCCTGTCCCAAAGCCTCTTCGAGCGGCTGCTCCTCGACCACGGGGAGGCTCATTCGCGAATGCTGCGCGAGCAATATCGAATGCACGAGGAGATCGCGTCCTTTCCATCCACCGAAATGTACGGCGGTCAGCTGCGTCCGCACCCGTCGGTGGCAAGCCACACCCTGGCCGAGTTGCTGGCAAAGGCGGTCGACGCGCCGCCGGTCCTCTTTCTCGACACCGCGGGCAAGGGCTATGAAGAGACCCACCCCGAGGAGGGCGCGAAAAGCTTTGCCAACGAGGGCGAGGCGATGCTGATCGCGGCGCGGGTGCGCGAGCTGCTCGAGGCCGGCCTGCCCGCTGCGAACCTGGCGGTGATCGCGCCCTATCGCGCGCAGGTGTTGCTGCTGCGCGATCTGATCGAGGAGCCGGGCCTGGAAATCGACACCGTCGACGCCTTCCAGGGGAGGGAAAAAGAAGCGGTGTTGCTGGGGTTGACCCGCTCGAACGCGGAAGGAGAGCTCGGCTTCTTGTCCGATTTGAGGCGGATGAACGTGGCGATCACCCGGGCCCGGCGCCACCTGTTCGTGGTGGGCGATTCAGGGACCTTGGGCCGGCATCCTTTCTACGCGCGTTTTATCGAGCATGCCGAAGCGCACGGCGGATACCGCTCGGCCTGGGAATGGCCCGGTGCGGTCGATCCGCAGAGCCGCTAGACGGTGAAGCGGCGGCGGACGGCGACCCGCCTGGGGAAGACGAGGTAGCGCAGGATGAGGAGCTGTCCCACCGAGAACACCGCGACGTCGGCGATCAGCTTTGCGATCACCACCGGCATGCCGAGCCTGTCCGCGAGCCACCAGACGACGAGCGCATGGACGACCATCGCCATGGCGGTAGCGGCGATGAACTTCGCTGCTTGGGGCACGAGCTGCGGATGGTGATCCCGGAATGCGAAGTGCCGGTTCGCGAAGAAGGCGAACGTCGCGCCGACAGCGACCCCGGCCATCGCCCCCGCCGGATTGCTCCACTTGAGCCGAAGAACGCAGAACAGCAAAACCATGACATCGAGCGCGGTGGCCATCGCTCCCGCCGCCAGGCTGCGGGTCGCCCACGAGTCGTACGCCCACCTCGCCCAACCCAGAGCTCCCGGTTGTTTTGGCCGTGCCAAGCGCATTGCGTGCTTATATCAAGTGGCTAACAAATTCTTTGTCACACCTTGATGGAGCCTCGGTGACACAGCCCAACCAAACGGAATCCGTTCGCTTTTCGGCCTGG
>WNFG01004204.1_pt1 | contig 12099 bp, 6 predicted proteins | sample 5400431 | NCBI WGS metagenome assembly WNFG01 (sample SAMN13153346, study PRJNA577476) | soil metagenome | isolation source: 120 cm saprolite under Douglas fir tree site 2 hole 3 replicate 2 | place: USA:California | collected 2015-04-18
GTCCTAAGAGGAGCGCGGCCGAGGAATCCAAGCACCTCCGCCACTTTGCCCTTTTCCTCCTTAGCGCGGACTTCGTAGCGCTATTCATTTACTTGCTTCTGGTTCCGGCAAACGCCTGGGACGTCATTGAAAACCGGCTGCAGGCATTTGGGGCCTTGGCAAAGTCGCTGGGGACGGTCGCTGCCAGCGTGATTGCCTACTTCAGCCTGAAGGGCGTCCTGCGCAAATATCTTCTCAATGTCGATACCATTTTCGACCAAGTCTATTTCGCTTCCCTGGTCGGATTGGTGAGCTTGGTTATTTGGGCGGCAGTGCTGCCGATCTGGAAGGTCGAATTGCAGGTTGATCCACCGCAGCCCATGCAGCCCAAAGTGGAAATTCAGGGTAAGGCCCAAGCGCTTAATGAGTTGAGAAGCAAGGAGAAGGCAGATAAGACTTACATTCTCGATGGACTTCTGCTGCGTCCCTACGAAGTGAAAATCCAAGGCGCGCGCGAACCTCTTGTCTTGCCCCTCATCACCGTCTTGAAGGGCAGCTTGTTCCATCGACCACTATTCGTCCAACTGCCCTGCACGCTTGAAGTCTCCCCGCGTATGCCGGGCGCGGAAGTGTCCGTCCGTCGAACTGGCGATGAAAAGGAGATTCCTTGGGGGACGCTCCCGAGCAACGGGAAAGTGCAGCTACTACCTGGCTGGTACGATGTTGTCAAATTCAAGTATGGGAACCTTGAGGGTTCCCGTCAGTTGGAAATGAAGTGTCCCACGACACAGATCAGTGTTTCGCTTACGGCGCGCTAGAATTAGATGGTCAAACAGTCTCACAAGCGGGTTCTCTTCGGGCTAATGGCCGGAGGCCTACTCCTGGCTGTTCCGCTTGCCAGCTCCCCTCCCCAGAATACGGTTCGCGTGGTGGTCATGAGGTTCGAGCTGCAACTCACCGATCACGCTCTAAGAACTTGTCATGATGAGGATCTCAGGGGAGTACGAGTGGACAGTTGTGCCGCAGCCCAAATCCTTCTAACCAAGCTGACCTCCTACGTGCTGACCGAGATCTCGAAAGACCAGTCGGTCGACCTCCTGATTGATGGGGACATGGACCACGACTTCGAGACCGGTGAAGCCCTGCTTCTGAAGGAGTGGCGTACGGCCCGTTCCCACGATTCCCCGCCGCCCTGGGTTGTCAAGGCCATCGTGCAATACGCCGGGGAAAACTCTTACTATTGCCGGCTACAAGCCAGGCCAATTGGAGAGCAGAACCGGTTCGAGGAGACAGGCGGACACGACCCGCACGAGCCGAGAGAGAGTCTTAAGGCTTTTGTCGAAAACGACTATTTGAATATTGCGCAGGCCATGCGAAGTCTCTGCAAGAACGCTGGCAAGAAATCAAACCTGGAGCACCACCCGCATGGGAACTAGACGGGCGCCTTGCCGTACATCGATTACTCCGGTCCTCGCCGGAATGTTGGCCTTGGCGCTGCCGCTTGGCCTGTTTGGCCAATCCCTTAAATCGTCAGTCCGCCAGGTCAGCGCAGATTCGCAAGCAGCCGCCGCAACAATTCCCTTGGAAATCTACAACTTCACCGTCGTTGGCCCTGTCGACGATCCCCAATGGGCGGAGGGCTTGCAACTGGCGTTCTCCGAAGGCTTGATGCTTCAATTTTTGGGACAATCCAGGATTGATAGCCGCCGCGTTCGAGAAACCTACGGACCGGGGGCCATCACTCTGGAAACAAAGCTATCGGCGAATAATCAAAATTCCACTCGCGTGTCCCAGGGGCGTGTGCGATATGTCCTGGAGGGCCACCTCACCGTCGCCGAGCCGCCAGGCGTCACTTCCCACGAGCCCGACAGCGCCACTCACTCCCACATTATCGTCGTCAAGTATTCGCTGCGGGAAATCGGCAACGGGCGCGAGCCTAGAATGCTGCTGGACGCAGATGAAACGACGACGCTTAGCCGTCTTCCTTCCGTCATGGCGAGACTCTCCGAGCAGGTCATTACGCAATTGCTCCCGCCGTCCAAAGTCAGGGTGCATCTCGATTCCGTGGAAGTGGTAGGCCTCTCCCAAGAACGACGGTCTTTTTATTCGGATAATCTGCTGGCCTTGCTCCAGGCGGAAGCTCACGGTTCAGACTGGATCGACGTCGTTGGTTCCGAGTCCGAGGCGCAATACGCCGTGAAAGAAAGAGCTACTCTTCAAAACGGAGAATATACGCTGGAGGCCACGATTCTCTCACGAGAACGTCAACAGCCGCCGAGAAGTTTGCACTCTATCGGCCCGCAAGATAGCGTTCTGACCGCCCAACTAGCATTCGCCCGTAAAGTGGTTGAAAGTCTGGACCTGGAACGCCAGCGCACCCTGCTCTCTTCTGGGTCGGATAAATCCGGCGAGCTCTCCGCGGAGGAGTACATCAAGGCGGCCTCGGCGTACGATGAGAGCAATCCCGACGTCGCTATCCCCCTCTATCGTCGCGCCCTCGAATTGGATCCCTCAAGCCTGCGGGCCAAGCTCAACCTCGCGAGGTCCTATCTTCATAAGCAGGAGGGCGCAAAGGCCCTAAAAACCTTACAAGGGCCGGATGTGGATTCTTCTGCCTTGGGTCAATTAATGCGATCCTTCGCATATTCCACCCTCGCCAAGCCCGACAAAGCTTTGGAGGTGGCCAATCGCGCTGTCGAGCTGGGGCCGCGCCTTGATGTTGCGTACTGGTGGCGCGGCCAGCTCAAGGCTGATGCAAGTGATTTCCAGGGCGCGCTTCCCGATTATCAGAAAGCGCTGGAGCTGGATCCCAAAGACCCGGATTACTACGAAGGCGTGGCGCGCGTCCAGGAAGAGCTTAAGAACTATGCCGGTGCTGTCGAAGTTCTGGGCCAGGGACGTCAGCGAACTGATCAGAACGAAAAGTTGGGCCGTTTGCAAAACGACGTGCGTCGTCGTGCTGCCCTCACTTTGATTCAGGCCAGCCAGCCAAAAGCGGCGCTACCTTTCGCTCTGGCGGCCGTCAAGGACGAACCGAAATCAGAACTGGGTCAGCGGCTTTTGGGGATGTCTTACCGGCTTTTGGGGCGGTTGCCTGAGTCAGAGGCTGCCTTGACCCGGGCCCTGCAGATCGAGGAGACGCCCGACGCCCTGTCGGAGATGGCGTTACTCCGTTTCGACCAAAACCAGATGAAGGAAGCACACGAGCTTGCCGCTAAAGCAATTCAAAAAGATCCCGAGGGAAGTCAGGCTTATTCTGTGCTCACGGATACCGCTCAGGGGCTGGGGCTCGCAAGACAGGACATAGACTTTTTGAAGGCTATTTGGAAGGCCCACCCACGTAGCTTTCCGGCTCTGGAATCCTGGGACTTTTTGCAGCTCGTTTCTTTTTCCGGAGACCAGGCGGGACTCGATCTGCTCTTTGCAGCCTACGATTCCACGTTGCAGACGGTACCTTACAAAGATTGGATCGGTGGATGGGCCAACATGGTGGAGCTGGCGCTCATCAGTGGAAACTCTAATCGCGCCGCCACCATCTCGCAGGATCTTCTCGAACTGAAGCCCTCGCTTGATTACGCCGTGACGCTCAGCTTCTACATTTGGATAGTTCGCGTGCTGCAGGGGGATTGTGCTCAGGCCCAGGCCGCATGGAGCACTTTTGCGCGTTACTTGGGCAATCCGAAAGCGGATGGCCTGGAGAAGCGATGGGATTTCACGGCCACGAGGCAATTCATCGAGCAGGCTTCTCAAGCTGGCACGATCAATTCCTCGGCCCTCGCCATTTCCGAGTCAGGCTTTAAGTTGCTCGAACTGCCCATCCTGCGAAGAATCGAGATCAATCAATTTCTGAGGACGTACGCCGGGAAGAGTGCGGCCTCTTGCAAGGAAAAACAAACTCCACCAACTAATTGACGTGGGTCGCGGCTATCTGTCCGCTTCCTTCACTGACGGGCCCTTGTGTGTACCCTGATCTTCTTGACTCTTCCGAAACTTCCCACTAGCCTCATCCGTCTACCTTTACGGTTGCCGGGGGATGGCCGTCCCTTCAACGTCTTCGCGAGGAGTCTTGCATGCGTTCCAACTTGCTTCTCAGGTGTGCCCTAGCGGTCTGCTTCACCGCTCTTTTCTCTGCCGCGCCATTTCTCCACGCGCAGGGCGGCGAGCCGCAATACTTCGCCATTCGCGGCGCCAAAGTCGTCCCTGTTTCCGGGCCTCCTGTCGAGAACGCCACCCTGGTTATTTCTCGAGGTCTCATCGCGGCTGTTGGAAAGGACCTTGCCGTTCCCCCCGAAGCGTGGGTGATCGATGGCAAAGGCCTTACGGTTTATCCGGGGCTAATAGATTCTTTTACCGACGTCGGGATTCCTGCCGCGCCACCTGCGAGCAGCGAGGGCGGCCCGCGCCGCTCATCAGAGGGCGCGCGCGGCCCCGAAGACCGCCCCTACTCCTCGCCGTGGCGCAGCGCCGCCGACGAAGTCAGCCTGAGCGACAAACGCATCGAAACCTGGCGCAGCGGAGGATTCACAACCGTTGTCAACTCGCCCAAAGGCGGAATCTTCCCCGGCCAAGCGGCCGTGCTGGATCTCGCCGGCGAACGTGCAGGTGATCTGGTGGTGAAATCACCCGTTGCGATCCCTTTGACATTCCAGACTTCAGGAGGATTCGGCGGCGGGTTTCCCAATTCCATCATGGGGGTCCTTGCCTATATTCATCAGGTCTGGCTGGACACGGAGTGGAGCGTCAAAGCGCAAGCCACCTATGAAAAAAATCCCCGCAGCGTGGCGCGGCCTCGTTATGACCGCACCGAAGCCGCGCTCGCCGAAGCGCTGGAAGATCACGCGCTCGTTTTGATTCCCGCGAACAATTCGGTCCAGCTTCGCCGCGCTCTCGAGCTCGTCGATCGCTGGAACGTCAAAGGCGCTATTTACGGCGGCCAGATGGCTTATGAAGTCGCGCCGGAAATTGCCGCGAAAAAACTGCCTGTGCTCGTGAACCTCAAATGGCCCGAAGCGGAAAAAGACGCTGACCCGGAGGACAAACCATCGCTTCGAACGCTGCGGTTCCGCGATCGCGCGCCTTCTTCATCGGCGGCGCTGGCCAAAGCTGGCGTCAAATTTGCATTTTATTCCGGCGGCCTCGCCGCGCCGAAGGACGCCCTTAAAGCTGCCAAGAAATCCATCGATGCGGGTCTCTCGTCGGATGCCGCTCTTCGCGCGCTGACGCTCTCGGCAGCCGAAATCTTTGGCGTGGCGGACCGCTTGGGCTCCATCGAAAACGGGAAAATTGCCAATCTCGTGGTCACTGATGGCGACCTCTTCGAAGAAAAAACAAAAATCAAAATGGTTTTTGTCGACGGCCGCAGATTTGTGGTTCGCGAACCAGACAAGCTCAAGGATCCGCCGAAAGGCGATCTCAGCGGCAAGTGGAAGCTTTCCTACACCACACCCGATGGTCCCGAGGAATCCACCGCTGACCTCGCGATGGAAAAGGACGGCGCCATCTCCGGCACTCTCACCAGCAAGCGCGGCACCGCCTCGATCATCAGCGGGTACCTGAGCGTGGACAAATTCAGCTTCACCATCAACATCCCTATCGAGGGATCGCCTGCCGACGTCACCTTCTCCGGCTCCTTTGACGGAACTTCCTTGAAGGGCAGCATCAACGTGCAGGGTATATCGATTGATTTCACCGGCGTCAAACCCACGAACACCACAGCTGCAGCTGCCGTCCTTGGAGGTGCCCAGTGAAAAACTCATTTACACTCCCTGCGAACGTAAAGAACTTCCGAATCCTGAACCTCCTTTACCTCCTTTGCTTCCTTTACCTCCCACTGGCCGTCTCTGCCGTTCCGCCCGACGCTCCCTCCGTCATTGTCATTCAAAACGCCACCATCCTCACCGTCTCGCATGGCACCATCGAGCACGGTTCGATCCTTATTAAGGATGGCAAAATCGCCGAAGTCGGCGCGACTGTCAATGCCCCGAAGGGCGCTCAGGTCATCGACGCCGCAGGACAATTCGTCATCCCCGGCATTATCGATTGCCATTCGCACATCGCCGCGGAAAGCATTAACGAGGGCAGCATTTCCGTCTCTTCGATCGTGAATATGGCGGAGATCCTGAATCCGGACGACATCGACATTTATCGCGATCTTGCGGGCGGAGTCACTTCGGCAAATATTCTCCACGGCTCGGCTAACCCCATCGGCGGACAAACGCTGGTCATCAAGCTGCGCTGGGGCCAGCCCGCCGCCAAGCTTCCCTTCGAAGGCGCGCTCCCGGGCATCAAGTTCGCCCTCGGCGAAAATGTGAAGCGTTCGAACTTCAGTATCCCCGGCCAGCCCAAGCGCTACCCGGCCACGCGCATGGGCGTCGAAGAGACTATTCGCGGCGCCTTTATCGAAGCGCGCGATTACAAGAAGGCCTGGGAGGATTACAACAAGCGCTCCGCCGCCGGTGAAAAAAATCTCATCGCGCCGCGCCGCGACTTGCGTCTCGAACCGCTCGTCGAAGTGCTCGAAGGCAAACGCTACGTTCACTCGCACTGCTACCGGGAAGACGAGATTCTGATGCTACTGCGCGTCGCGAAAGAATTCGGCTTCAAGGTCCGCACCTTTCAGCACGTCCTCGAGGGTTACAAAGTTGCCGATGAACTAGCCGCCGCTGGTGTCGGCGCTTCCACTTTTTCTGATTGGTGGGCCTACAAAGTCGAAGCCTATGACGCCATTCCTTACAACGCCGCGCTGATGACCCGCCGCGGCGTGGTCGTCTCCATCAATTCCGACAGTGCCGAAGAAGCCACGCACTTGAATCAGGAAGCCGCCAAAAGCATGAAGTTTGGCGGCCTGTCTCACGACGAAGCGCTCAAAATGGTCACGCTGAATCCCGCGATGCAGCTTGGCATCGACAAGCGCGTCGGCACCATTGACGTCGGCAAGGACGCCGACCTGGCGATTTACAATCACGATCCTCTCAGCGCCTACGCCGTGGTTCAGAAAACCCTCATCGATGGCCGCGTCTACTTTGATCGCCAGCGCGACATCGCCGAACGCTCCGAGCGTGAAAAAGAAAAAAAGGCGCTCATCGACAAACTGAAAAAATCAGCGGAGAAGAAACCGGAAGACAAAAAGCCCGAGGCTGCCGCGCCCCCCGGACAAAAACCCGCTGAAAAGAAACCCGAAATGAAGAAGCCGGAGGAAAAGAAGCTCGAAGAAAAACCCAAACCTCCTGAATCAACACAGACCGGTATAGGGGCGAACCTCGCGTCGCCCGCCGCCGCTCGTCTGGCCGGAGGTGCACTGTGAACCTCACGGCAACTCGCGCTCGTCTCCTTTACCTCCTTTGTTTCATTAACTTCCTTTACCTCTTCATCTCTCCGAATGCTGGTGCTCAATCTCAGCCGCCAACCGCCTATGCGATCACTCATGCGAAAATCTTCACACTTGCAGGGAACACCATCGAAGACGGCACGCTCATCATTCGTGACGGAAAAATCGCCGCCGTCGGGGCTGGCTTGGATATCCCCGCGGGCGCCCAGGTGATTGATGCCAAACGTCTGCAAGTCTACCCTGGAATTTTCGACTCGATTACTCAAATGGGGTTGCGGGAGATCGGCGCAGTCAGCGCCACCGTAGATTCCACGGAAACAGGGAACTACAACCCGGACGTAATTGCGGCCACAGCCGTGTCCCCTTCGAGCGAGCACATTCCTGTCACCCGGGCCGCAGGCATCACGGAGGTTCTCGCCGTTCCTGGGAGTGGCGGCTTTGATTCCGGCGGTTCGAGCAACGTTATCGGCGGTCAAGCCTCCGCGATCCACATGGCGGGCTGGGCCATCGACGAAATGCTCATCAAGAAGAGCGCTGCAATGGTGCTCAATTGGCCTGAGATCGAGACGCAAACCTTCGATTTCACCACCTTTTCGCGAAAAGAAAAGCCCTACTCCGACGCCAAGCAGGAATACGACAAACAAGTGAATGAAATCACCGACTGGCTGGAGCGCGCCCGTCACTACGCCCAAGTTATGGAGAAAGGCTCTCCGGCAAAATACGATCGGGACGTCAAACTCGAAGCGCTCGCGCCCGTTGTTCGCGGCGAATTGCCCCTGTTGGTCTTTGCCGATCGCTCGCGCGAGATCCGCAACGCAGTGGAGTTTTGCGACAAACAGAGACTGAGAATGATCCTCGCCGGCGGCTCTGAGGCCTATAGGGTCAAAGACCTGCTGCGCTCGAAGGGCATCCCGGTAATCCTCCGGCCCTCCCTCTCGCTTCCGCCCGAGGAAGACGATCCTTACGACCGCATGCTGTCGCAGCCCGCGGAGCTTGCCGCTGCCGGTGTGAAGTTTGCCTTCGCCAGCTTCGATAATTCCTTCGCGCGGCGGTTGGGACAAAATGCCGCCAACGCCGTCGCATACGGCCTGCCGTACGAAGAAGCCCTCAAAGCCGTCACGATTTATCCCGCGCGCATTTTCGGCCTTGACGATCAGGTGGGAACTCTCGAGCAAGGCAAACTCGCCAATCTCATTGTCACCAACGGCGACCCACTCGAGCTGACCACCGACGTCAAGTACCTCTTCATTCGTGGGCAGCTCACTTCCATGGACAACCGGCATCTTCGCCTCTACGAAAAGTATTCAAAACGCCCGAAATCCGCGCATTAATCTGCGAGCCCCTGCGTGCGCATCGCAGGGAGAGAAACGTTCTACCGCCGCGTGCGTCAGATATGCTAAACCTCCGTCCCGCGAAGGAGAACTCATGGCCACTCTGCTGCAGGATCTTCGTTACGCGTTCCGCCTCTTGGCCAAGAGTCCCGGTTTCACTCTGATCGCCGTTTTGACGCTGGCCCTCGGCATCGGCGCGAACACCGCCATCTTCACCGTAGTCAACGCGGTTCTGCTTCGTCCGCTCGGCTTCCGCGACCCTTCGCGCGTCGTGCTCGTCGCCGAAAAAACTTCCTACCCCACAGTCTCCACTTCCTATGAAAACTACATCGACTGGCGCGGCCAGAGTCATTCCTTCGAATCGTTGGAAGCCACTCGCGGCACCACCATCACCCTCACCGGCACAGGCGAACCCGAACGCTTGAACGCGCGCATGGCCACTGCCCCACTTTTTTCGCTCCTCGGCGTGAACGCGATTCTGGGCCGCACCTTTCTGGCCGAAGAGGATCGTGCCGGGGGAGCGCCTGTCGTTATCCTCTCTTATGGATTGTGGCAGCGCCGCTTCGGCGCCGCGCGTGACATTCTCGGCCAATCGATCACTCTCGATTCGCAGCCATACACCGTCGTCGGCGTTCTTCCCAGTGGTTTCGAGCTTCTTCAGCCCGCGGATGTTTTTTTGCCGTTCACTCCCTGGGCGAAAACTCTTCCTGATGACCGCAACTGGCATCCTGGGATATTCGTGATCGGCCGCCTGAGTGACGGAATTGCGCGGGAGCAGGCGCGCACCGAGATGGTTGGCATCACCAAGCGCCTCGAACAGCAGTACCCCATCTACAACACCGGCAAAAGTGCCGATGTCGTTGGCCTTCAGGAACAGTTGGTACAAAATGTCCGTCCCGCGCTCCTGTTGCTTCTCGGAGCTGTAGGTGCTGTACTGCTCATCGCTTGCGTGAACGTTGCGAATCTCCTGCTCGCTCGGGCTGCGGCGCGCGGAAGAGAAGTGGCCATTCGAACGTCGATGGGCGCCTCGCGCTGGCGCGTCACTCGCCAGTTGGTTACCGAAAGCCTGCTTCTTTCCCTAGCCGGTGGCGCGCTCGGATTGCTTTTCGCCTGGGCCTCGCTCGGGCCACTCCTCAAACTCTCTTCAACCAGCGTGCCCGCGGTTTTGACTGTTGGTCTTGACCGCTGGGTGCTCTTTTTTACACTTGCCGTCTCCTTCGTGACGGGACTTGTCTTCGGCATCGTGCCCGCCGTTCGAACCGCCAAGCTGGATCTTCGCGAAACGCTGAATGAAGGTTCGCGCGGCTCCACCACGGGGCCCGGTCAGCATCGCATTCGCGGTGTGCTCGTCGTGGCGGAAATCGCCATGGCCATGCTGCTGCTCGTCGGTGCGGGCTTGCTGTTGCGCAGTTTTTCTCGATTGCAGGAAGTGCCGCCCGGTTTTCAAGCCGACCATCTCTTGGTTGCGGATCTTCCGCTTTCGCTCACTGCCTATTCGAAACCGCAGCAACGGTTCGAATTCTTTGACCGTCTCGTCGAACGCGCCAAGTCCCTCCCCGGTGTGCGCTCGGCTGGCGCCGCATCCTTTTTGCCGGTCAGCGGTGGCGGCGGAGCGCTGCATTTCAATATCAATGGACGTCCGCCAAAATCGCCGCACGATTACACCGTAACCGGCTATCGCACCGTCACTCCGAATTATTTCGAAACTCTCGGAATGCCGCTGGTACAGGGCCGTTTTTTCACCGCTGCCGACACGGAAAAAGCTCCGCCTGTCGTGGTTATTAATTCCGCCATGGCGCGGACTTATTTTCCGGTAGAAAATCCGCTCGGCAAACGATTGCAACTCGGCGCGATTCCTGAATCCGACGTGCCATGGATGGAAGTCGTGGGCGTTGTCGGCGACGTCCGCCAGGGACTGGATCTGGATCCGCAGGCGGAGATGTATTTGCCTTATCGCCAGGCGGACCAAGTGCTTCCGGTATTCCAGTTATCCATCGTGCTGCGCACCGCAACGGACCCGCTGCTGCAAGCAGCGGCTTTGAGGAGCGCGCTTGCGGAGATCGATCCTAATCAGCCACTGGTGAGAGTGCGCACGATGGAGGAAAATATGGCGGCCACGGTGGCGCAACCGCGCTTCCGCACCTGGCTTATCGGAATTTTCGCGGCGCTGGCGCTGGTTCTCGCGGGCGTGGGAGTTTACGGCGTCATGTCGTATACGGTGACGCAGCGCACCAGTGAAATTGGAATTCGCGTCACACTTGGCGCGCAGCCTGAGGATGTTTTTCGTATCGTTGTGGGCGAAGGCTTGCGGTTGGCTCTTGCTGGCGTCGGAGTTGGAATTCTTGCCGCATTGGCGCTTACCCGCCTGTTGAGAAGCTTTCTGTATGGCGTCAGCGCGTATGATCCCCTTACGTTTGGTGGTGTGGCGCTGATTCTTACACTTGTGGCGGTCGCTGCATCGTTTTTTCCCGCGCGCCGAGCCACTTTGGTCGATCCCCTGGTGGCCTTGCGGTACGAATAGCCAAGTTTTTTCGTCATTAAAAGACAATTCTCTGCAACTTTCGAGAAACTTTTCCCTGAAAACCGCGTTCTAGACAGAGAACGCCATGAAAACACGCTCCTGCTGTCCTCCCATCCTTGCGCAGTTTTTTGCCCTCGCTTTGCTTTATGGTTTTGGATTGACTCCGCCGGCACTTTGCCAGGAGGCGGGGAAGATCGTCGACCAGTACGTGAAGGCTGCGGGGGGCGGCAAGGCGCTGGCCAGGATTCAGACGTTGACGATCGAAGGGACGTTTACGGGAGGCGACGGCAAGAGCGGGACGTACACACTGGATACCAAGCTGCCGAATCGGTATTACTCGGAACTGCTGGTGGGCGAAAAGAACCTGATCGAAGCGTACAACGGGAAATCGGCGTGGCATCAGAGTGCGGCAGGAGAGCTTGGGACGCTGGTGGGTCCTGAAGGAATGCAACTGGAAGCGGCGGCGCAGTATTACAACTCGCGGTTGCTCAACCTCAAGAAAAGCAAAATCACATTGGCCCTTGTGGGACACGCGCAAGTGCGCGGGAAGGACGCGCTGCAACTCGAAGTGACCACAGCTACCGGCGTGAAGCGGCAAGTATTTTTTGATGCGCAGACACACTTGATCGCAAAGGAGGCGGCGACCGTCGGCGGCGTGGAGGAAGAAGTCTTGTACGACGACTACCGCACCGTGGATGGCGTGAAGTTGCCGCATAAAATCGAGCTGCACCGGGGGAGCGACAAATACAACATTGAAGTTTCGCGCGCGGCGATCAATGGGACGGTGGGCGAGCGCGTGTTTGATTTCCCGATCAAGTCGCAAGTGAAATTGCCGGACTTGAAAGCTCTTTTCAAAGAGATTGACGACAACCAAAAGGCCCTCGACAAGCTCAAAGAGAACTACGCGGGATCGGAATCGGAAGAAGAGACGGAATTCGAGG
>WNFG01007009.1_pt1 | contig 12099 bp, 9 predicted proteins | sample 5400431 | NCBI WGS metagenome assembly WNFG01 (sample SAMN13153346, study PRJNA577476) | soil metagenome | isolation source: 120 cm saprolite under Douglas fir tree site 2 hole 3 replicate 2 | place: USA:California | collected 2015-04-18
AGACCGCGTTCTTGCTGCAGATGTAGATGATGTCGCCGCCCAGGTCCTGTTCGGTCATGACCCGGGCGGCCTGGCGCGAGACCAGGAACGAGCCGCGGGCCATCACGTCGTGCTGGATGTCCCAGTCGGCCAGGGTGGTCTCAAGCAGCGGCTTGGAGATGGACAGGCCCGCGTTGTTGACCACGAGGTCGACGCCGCCGAAGGCCAGCGCGGCCGCGTCGAACGCGCCCGCCACCGCGTCCTCCTCGGTGACGTCCACGGTCACCGCGGTCGCGACATCCCCTGGGTTGACCGACCCCGCGCCGAGCTCGCCGGCGACCGTGCGCGCCGACTCGCCGTCGCGGTCGGCCACCACGACGCACGCGCCCTCGGCGGCCAGCCGCCGCGCGATGGCCCGGCCGATGCCGGACCCGGCCCCGGTGACCAGCGCGATCCGGGTGGCGAGCGGCTTGGGCTTGGGCATCCGGGCGAGCTTGGCTTCCTCCAGGGCCCAGTACTCGATCCGGAACTTCTCGGCCTCGTCGATCGGCGCGTACGTGGACAGCGCCTCGGCGCCGCGCATCACGTTGATCGCGTTGACGTAGAACTCGCCGGCCACCCGGGCGGCCTGCTTGCTGGCGCCGTAGCTGAACATCCCGATGCCGGGGACGAGCACGATGGCCGGGTCGGCGCCGCGCATCGCCGGTGAGTCCGGGCCCGCATACCGCTGGTAGTAGGCCGCGTAGTCCGCGCGGTAGGCCGCGTGCAGCTCGCCCAGGCGGGTCAGGACGTCCTCAAGCGGGGCGTCGGGCGGCAGGTCCAGGACCATCGGGCGCACCTTGGTGCGCAGGAAGTGGTCGGGGCACGACGTGCCCAGCGCGGCCAGTCGCGGGTGCTCCGCCCGGGACATGAAGTCGAGGACCACATCGGTGTCGGTGTAGTGGCCGACCTGCGGCCGGTCGGTCGAGGCCAGGCCGCGGATCACCGGGGCCAGGACGGCCGCGCGGGCCCGGCGCTGCGCCGCGGGCAGCGGCTCGAACAGAATCGGGCCGAACGGATCTGTGCGGCCGTTCGCCTCGATGAACTCCGCCGCGGTGCGGATGATCTCCAGCGAGCGGGCTTCGCACTCGCCGCTGGATTGGCCCCACGCGGTGATGCCGTGGCCGCCGAGGACGCAGCCGATGGCCTGCGGGTTGGCGGCGGCGATGGCCGCGATGTCCAGGCCGAGCTGGAAGCCGGGCCGCCGCCACGGCACCCACACCACCCGGTCGCCGAAGCACTCGGCGGTCAGTTTCTCGCCGTCGGCGGCGGTCGCCAGCGCGATGCCGGAGTCGGGGTGCAGATGATCGACGTGCGACTGGTCGACCAGACCGTGCATCGCGGTGTCGATGGACGGCGCGGCCCCGCCCTTGCCGTGCAGGCAGAAGTCGAACGCCGCGACCATCTCGTCCTCGCGGTCGACCCCCGGGTAGACGCCGGCCAGCGCGCGGAGCCGGTCGAGCCGCAGCACGGCCAGGCCTGCGGCGGTCAGCGTGCCCAGGTCGCCGCCCGAGCCCTTGACCCAGAGCAGCTCGACGTCCTCGCCGGTGACCGGGTCGGCGGCGGTGCCCTTGGCCGAGGTGTTGCCGCCGGCGTAGTTCGTGTTGCGCGGGTCCGAGCCGAGCCGGTTCGACCGCTCGATCAGCTCCTCGACGCTCATGCTCTCTGCCTTGTCGTTGGTAGTCATGCGCCCCAGCCTGCCTGCTTCCCGCCGACCCGCTCGGCGACGATCTTTCCCGCGTATCCGGAGGCGGCGTACGCCGCCATCGGGTCCGGGTCCAGGCCCTGCTCGGTCCGGAGCTCGGCGAGCAGCGGCCGGACGTCGGTGTTGAAGGCGTCCATCAGCACGCCGTGCGCGCCGAGCACGTCGCCGGCCTGCTGGGCCTTGGCCAGCGCGCCGGCGTCGACGAGCAGGGCCTTGGCCGTGGCTTCCTGGACGTTCATCACCGAGCGGATCTGGCCCGGGATCTTGGGCTCGATGTTGTGGCACTGGTCGAGCATGAACGCGAGGCCGGCCTCCGCCCCCAGGGCGTCCGCGGACACGACCTCGAACAGGATCCGGAACAGCTGGAACGGATCTGCGGCGCCGACGATGAGGTCGTCGTCGGCGTAGAAGCGGGAGTTGAAGTCGAAGGCGCCGAGCTTGCCCGCGCGCAGCAGGAACGCCACGATGAACTCGATGTTGGTGCCGGGGGCGTGGTGGCCGGTGTCGACGCAGACCTTGGCCCGGTCGCCGAGCTGCAGGCAGTGCGCGTAGGACGTCCCCCAGTCAGGCACGTCGGTGGTATAGAAGGCCGGCTCGAACAGCTTGTACTCCAGGATCAGCCGCTGGTGGGCGGAGAGCCGCTGGTAGACGGCGGACAGGGCCTCGGCGAGCCGGTCCTGGCGGGCCCGGATGCTGTCCTGGCCCGGGTAGTTGGTGCCGTCGGAGAACCACAGCTTGAGGTCCCGCGAGCCGGTCTGGTCCATGACGTCGACGCACTCGAAGAGGTGATCCAGGGCCTTGCGCCGGACCGCGGGGTCGGGGTTGGTGACGCTGCCGAGTTTGTAGTCGTTGTCCTGGAACACATTGGCGTTGATGGTGCCGAGCCCGATGCCGGCGTCGGACGCCGCCGTGGCCAGGCTGGCGTAGCTCTCGACGGCGTCCCACGGGATGTGCAGCGCCACGGTCGGCGCGACGCCGGTGTACCGGTGCACCTGGGCGGCGTCGGCGATCTTCTCGTACGGATCACGCGGCACGCCCGGCTGGGCGAACACCTTGAACCGTGTCCCGGAGTTGCCGAAGGCCCAGGACGGTAGCTCGATCTTCTGCTGGCGGAGGGCGCTTTTGACAGCCTCACGATCCATTTGTCTCCGAACCTGCTTTCTCACTGTGGGCGGCGAGCTGGTCGTCGAGGTTGAAGATGGGCTCAAGGAGAACCAGGTCCCCGGCGGGGGCCCGGCCGTCGACGCTGACGAAGAACCTGCGCATCTGGAGCTGCCACCGGGTGTTCGCCTCGGTCGCCTCGATCGCCCGCCGCGCGGCGTCCAGGTCCCCGGCCTCCAGGTACCCGACGACCAGCCCGTCGGGCCCGGCGAACAGTGAGTACCGCTCCCAGCCGGCCTGCTTCAGCGCCCGCAGCATGTCCGGCCACACCGCCGCGTGCCGTTCGATGTACTCATCGAGCAGTTCCGGCCTGACTCGCAGCTGAAAGCAGTAGCGCACAGGTTCCTCCTCAGGACCCGGCCGGCGTGCCGACGCCGGCCGGGGTGCCCGTCGGGAAATCAGAAGTTGAACTGGCTGATGTTCGCCTTGTCGAAGACGGTGGGCGGTCCGAGCACCACCGACGGGCCGGTGGCCCCCGCCGGGGCCAGCACCGTGTACGTGCCGAGCATCCCGCCCTTGAACGTCGACCCGGTGGCGAGGCTCGCGGTGCCCGAAGCCAGCGAGGCCGCGGCGTACCCGGCCAGGTAGCCTAGATTGGACGGGTTCCACAGCTCGAACTTGGCCACCGTTCCGTCCAGGACGTACTTGCGCATCTGCGACGGCAGGCCGAGACCGGTCAGCGTCAGGTGCGAGAGCAGGTTCTTGTGCGTGTCGAGGTACTGGGCCGCGGTGGAGATGCCGACGGTGGTCGGCGAGATGATGCCGCGCAGGTTCGGGTAGGCCGACAGCAGGCCCTGCAGCACCTGCAGCGAGGTCGCCGGGTCGTCATTGCCGTAGACCGTCGTCACCAGCTTCATGTTCGGGTACTTGGCCAGCTCCTGCTTCATGTACCCGATCCAGGAGTTCTGGTTGGTGGCGCTGGCCGCGGCCGACAGGATCGCGATCTGGCCCTTGCCGCCGATCTCGCTGGCCAGCAGGCTCACTTCGGACGTGCCGATCTGCTGGGTGTTCGCCTGGTTGATGAACAGGTGGTTCGGGGCACTTCCGCAGGTGACGTCGGAGTCGAAGGACACGATCTTGATGCCGGCCCGCGCGGCCTGGTTCAGCGACGGGCACAGCGCGGACGGGTCGTTGCCGGCGATGACGATCGCGTTGGCATGCGCCTGGATCGCGGCCTGGATCGAGGGGATCTGCGCGGCCGCGGTGTCCGCCGTGCCGCTGCTGACCACGACCTTCCCGCCCAGCTCAGCCAGGGCCTTCTGGCCGCCCTGGTCGGCGATGACCTCGTACGGGTTCTGGGTGTCCTTCGGGATGTAGTAGACGAGCAGGCCCTTCTTGATCGCGCCGCTCGCCGAGGCCGACGAGGTCGCCGAGGCCGACGAAGTCGACGTCGTGCCCCCGCTCGATGATGATGATGAACTGCTGCACGCGGCCGCGGTCAGGCCGGCCACGGCCAGTACGAGGGCGGAGACGGCCTTTCTCCGTGGTGCTCTTGTCATGGTCATTGCTCTTTCTCCTCTGGTTTCATGCCGGAATCTGGAACGTGCCGCGCGAGCCGGGGCGCGCGGGAGAGACCGGGTCCTGTCCGGAGTCGGGCACGTAGCCGGCGCACCGCCTCTCCGCCGTTGGGCAGGACCACGCTGATCAGCAGCAGGCCACCGATGATGATGTTCTGCACCTCCGGCTGGACCTGCATCTGCGTCAGGACCTGCAGGAGGGTGCCGAAGATGATGACCGACAGCGCGACGCCGATCACGGTGCCGCGGCCGCCGAAGATCGAGACGCCGCCGAACAAGACGATCGCCACGACGTTGAGCTCGAGTCCGGTCCCGGCGTCGAAGCTGACCGAGGCGTTCTTCAGCGTGAAGAGGATCCCGGCGAACGCGCACATCAGGCCGCTCAGCACGAACAGGCCGAACTTGACCCGGTTGACCCGGATCCCGGCGAACTGCGCCGCCTCCGGCGCCAGCCCGGTCGCCACGATGGCGCGCCCGGCCCTGGTCCCGTGCAGGACAACACCGAAGATGACGGCCAGCACCACGAAGATCACGGTGGAGTAAGACAGCTCGGTGCCGGGCACCGGCACCACGCCGATGTTGGTGAGCGAGGCCGGGAAGGCGGTGATGGTCCGCGCCCCGAGGATGATCTCGGCCAGGCCGCGGAACAGCGTGAGCGTGCCGATCGTCACCGCGATCGACGGCAGCCCCAGCCTGGCGACCAGCACGCCGTTCAGCGCCCCGCCCAGCACGCCGACCACGAGCGCCGCCACCATCGCCAGCGCGATGGGCCAGCCATCGGCGTGCAGCTGGCCCATGACGGCGCCGGACAGCCCGAGCATCGAGGCGACCGACAGGTCGATCTCGCCGGTGATCACGATCAGCATCAGCGGCAGCGCCATGATGGCGATCTCGCCCATGTTCAGGCCGACGTAGAACAGCGTGCTCGTGTTCAGGAAGGCCGAGGACCTGACGCTGCCGAAGATCAGCGTCGCGGCCAGCACCACGACCAGTCCGCTCTCCCACCGCAGGGCCCGCTGCCACCAGGCCTGCCGCGACGTGTCGATCCCGGCGTACTCCCGCTCGGTGGGCGTCCGGGTCGCTGGCTCAGAGGTCACGGTGCGCCCCTTCCGCCGACCGCAGGCCGCGGGCCACCCGCAGGCTCAGCCAGCGGTCGAACGCGATCGCGGCCAGCAGCAGCGCGCCGGCGATCGCCTCGTTCCAGAACGAGGAGACCCGGCTGGCCACCAGGGCCTGGTTGATGGTGTTGAGCAGCAGCGCCCCCAGCGCCGCGCCGACGACCGTGCCGCTGCCGCCGAAGATCGCGACGCCGCCGACGACGACCGCCGCCACCACGAGCAGCTCGTATCCGATTCCCGCGGTCACGTCGACCTCGGCGTGCAGGGCCAGGAACAGCGCCCCGGCCAGGCCGGCCAGGCTGCCGCTGATGACGAAGGCGGTGAAGACCCGCCGGGCCGCGGGCACGCCGGCCAGGGCGGCGGCCTCGGGGTTGGAGCCGATCGCGTACAGGTCCCGGCCGGACCGGAAGGACCGCATCGCGTAGGCCACGATGACCACGATCACGAAGGCGATGATCGCCAGCCACGGGATGCCGAGGAAGGTCCGGAAGCCAATGGCGACGAACGCGCTCGGGATGCTGCTCGGGACGATGATGTGGCCGTTGACGATGAGTCCGTCGATCCCGCGGATGATGTACAGCATCGCGAGCGTGACCACCAGGCTGGGCACCCGCAGGGCCGCGGTGACGAACCCGTTGATCGTGCCGATCACCGCGCCGACCGCGGTGCCGACGACGAACCCGAGGATCACCGGCATGCCGGGGTGATGGCTGAACAGGCCGCCGACGATGTACGCCGACAGGCCGACGACCGAGCCGACGGACAGGTCGACGTTCCGGGTGACGATGACCAGCGTCTCGCCCACGCCCAGCATGGCGATGAGCGCGGCGCCCGACAGCAGCTGCTGGATGCTGTTGGCGGTGGCGAAGTGATGGTTGTGCAAGGTGGTGGCGCCGAATACGGCCAGCAGCACCACGCCGATGCCGACCTCGCGGGCCCGCAGCAGGGCGCCGCCGCGGGCGAACTTCGGGCCCAGGGCCAGCGCGGTCACGCTCTGCCTCCCGCTCGCCTCCGGGGCGCCTCTAGGCGTCGCCTTCCCTCGTCGCTCGTTCCTCGCTCCTCAGTCCAGGCGGCGCCGCGCCCCTTCGGCTCCTTCATGCCGCCGCCTCCTTGAGCTGGCCGGTCGCTGCCCGCATGACCGAGTCCTCGTCGGCCTCCGCGCGGGAGAACTCCGCGGTGATCCGTCCTTCGCGCATGACCAGGATCCGGTCGGCCATGCCGAGCACCTCGGGCAGCTCGGAGGAGATCATCAGCACCGCGAGGCCGTCGGCCACGAGCCCGTCGAGGATGCGGTGCACCTCGGCCTTGGTGCCGACGTCGATGCCCCGCGTTGGCTCGTCGATGATCAGCAGGGAGGGCCCGCGGGCCAGCCACTTGCCGAGCACGACCTTCTGCTGGTTCCCGCCGGACAGCGTGGAGACCGCGTTCCACAGCCGCCCGAATTTCAGCTGCAGCCTGCTGGCCCAGGTCGCGGCGAGGTCCCGCTCGCGGGTGCGGCTGATGAGGCCGAACCGGCTCAGCCGGGCGAGCGAGGCCAGCGCGACGTTGCGGTCGATGCCGAGGTCCATGACCAGGCCCTGCTGCCGCCGGTCTTCAGGCACCAGGGCCACTCCAGCCGCCATTGAGGCAAGCGGCGACCCGTTCGGCAGCATCTTGCCGCCCACCCTCACCACGCCCGCGGACCGCCGGTCGATGCCGAAGATGGCCCGGGCCACCTCGCTGCGGCCGGCGCCGACCAGCCCGGCCAGCGCGACGATCTCGCCGCGGCGGACCGAGAAGCTGATGTCGTGCAGCACGCCCTCGCGGCTGAGCTGGTCGACCTGCAGCACGACCTCGCCGACGGCCGTCGTGGTCTTGGGGAACAGCACGTCGAGGTCGCGGCCGACCATCGACCGGATGACCTCGTCGACGGTGAGATCCTTGGCGGCGGCCGTGCGGACGAACCGGCCGTCCCGCATGATCGTGACGCGCTGGCAGATGGCGAAGACTTCCTCGAGCCGGTGCGAGATGAACAGCACCGCCGCGCCTTCCCGGCGCAGCGTGCGGATGACCTCGAAGAGCCGCTCGGCCTCCACGGTGGTCAGCGCCGCGGTGGGCTCGTCCATGACCAGGATGTTCGAATTGGACGACAGTGCCTTAGCGATCTCGACGATCTGCTGGTCGGCGACCGACAGGCCGCGCGCCTGCCGCTGCGGGTCGAGCGCCACGCCCAGCCGGGTGAAGATCTCGCCCGCGCCGCGGTTCATCGCCGGGCGGTCGATGCGGCGGCCGGCTCGGAGCGGCTGCCTGCCCACGAAGATGTTCTCCGCAACGGTGAGGTCGGGGAAGAGCGTGGGCTCCTGGTAGATGATGGAGATGCCGGCGTCCCGGGCGGCGAGCGGGCCGGACAGGACGATTGGCTGGCCGTCAACGGTGAGCGTGCCGCTGTCCGGCTGGTACACCCCGGCGAGGATCTTGACGAGAGTCGACTTTCCCGCGCCGTTCTCGCCGACGAGCGCGTGCGCCTCGCCGCCGAACAGCGAGATCGAGCCGTCGGCCAGCGCCTGCACGGCGCCGAAGGCCTTCGCCGCCTTGTCAAGCGCCAGGCGCGGTACCGCCTCTGGCTGCTCACTCACGCTTGTTCACCTCTGGATTTACTGAAACATTTCAACCCGGTGGGCTGAAAATAGCCAGGCATGACGCCGGATGTCAAGAGCCTGTTTCGGTCTGTTACGAGCGGATTTAGCGTCCCCCTGGCTCCCCTAGCTGCTCCGTCCTGGTCAGGAGCATGCCGACCGCCACCGTACATCCGCTACCTGCGTTGATACGTTTTATGCACCACGGCAATGGCCGTGCCGCCCGTGGCCGGCGGAACCTCCGCCGGACCCGCGCTCCGCATCCGCGCCTCGCAGCTAAGGTCCCGCGCTCCGCATTGGCCTTTCGCGCTATCCTGCGTCCGCGCCCAGCTTGAAACGTCCGTATCGTGCGACGTCGGCGGACCTGGGAGAAGGCCCGGTCCTCGCTTCGCCTTACGATCACCCTTGACAGCAGGATCGGCGCACCCTACCTTTCAGATCAAGCCAGAAACTGTAACGTTTCAAGAAAGATTGTGTCCGGACCAGATCACAAGAAGGACATCATGACCGAGTCGCTCACGGCCGTTGCCCCGCCGGGGATCGCGAGGATCACGCCGCGCAAGACGAGGGTCGGGCTCGTCGCGGGCGGGCTCGGCGCCTACTGGCCGCAGTTCCCCGACCTGCTCCCGCAGCTGCAGGCCTCCGCCCGCCGCGTGTCGCAGCGGCTGGCCCGGCTCGACTGCGAGGTGATCGACGCCGGCTTCATCTCCGACGCGCCCGAGGGGGCTGCCGCCGCCGAGAGGTTGCGCGTCGCCGACTGCGATCTGATCGTCGGCTTCCTCACCACGTACATGACCGCGACCATGCTGGTACCGGTCGCCCAGCGGACCGCCGCGCCCATGCTGCTGCTCAACCTGCAGCCCACCGAGGCGATGGACCACGCCAGCTTCGACACCGGGGCGTGGCTGGCCTACTGCGGCGCCTGCCCGCTGCCGGAGATCGCCAGCGCGTTCCGGCGCTGCGGCATCGGCTTCCGCTCGGTCTCTGGCTACCTGGAGGACGACCGGGCCTGGACCCGGATCGAGAGCTGGATCAAGGCGGCCGGCGTGCGGGCCGCGCTCCGGCACGGGCGCCACGGCCTGATGGGGCACCTGTATCCCGGCATGATGGACGTCTCCACCGACCCGACCCTGGTCTCGGCTCAGCTCGGCGGGCACGTCGAGATCCTGGAGATCGACGACCTGCGGGTCCGGGCAGAGAAGGTCACCGACGCCGAGACGAATGCCCGGATGGATCTGGCCCGCGGCGTCTTCCGGCTGGACGGCTCGGTGGTCGAGGAGGACTTCCGCTGGGGTGCCCGGGTGTCGGTCGCGCTCGACCGGCTGGTCGAGGACTTCGCGCTCGACTCGCTGGCGTACGCCCGGGGCATTCCCGCCGCCGGGGAGTATGAGCTGCGCACCTCGCTGGCCATGCTTATCCTGGACCGGCTCGGCGCGGGCGGCTCCTTCACCGAGCTGCAGGCCCTCAACTTCCGCGACGGCGTCGTCGAGATGGGCCACGACGGGCCCGCCCACCTGGCCATCAGCGCCCGCCAGCCGTTGCTGCGCGGTCTGGGCGTCTACCACGGCAAGCGGGGCTGGGGGGTTTCTGTCGAGTTCGACGTCAGCCCGGGCCCGGTCACCGCGTGCGGGCTGGCCCAGGACAGGGACGGCACGTTCTCGCTGGTGGCCGCCGAGGGCACGGTCGTGCCGGGCCCGCTGCTGCAGATCGGCAACACCACCTCCCGCGTCGATTTCGGGCGCGATCCCGGCGAGTGGACCGACGAATGGTCCGCGTCCGGCGTCGGGCACCACTGGGCCCTGGGGACCGGCCACCGGGTCCGGCAGCTGCGGGCGGTCGCCGAGCTGCTCGGCCTCGGCCTCACGGTGATCTGCTGCGGCCCGCCGGACCGCGGCTGATATTGTTACGTTTCATTATCCCGACGGGGGTGGCACGTGGGCGTCAGCATCCGCGACGTCGCTGCCCGGGCCGGAGTCTCGCTCGGCACGGTTTCAAATGCGCTGAACCGGCCCGACCGAGTCGCGCCATCCACGCTCGAGCGCGTTCGCGCCGCGATCGAGGAACTCGGATTCATTCGCAACGAGGCCGCCCGCCAGCTGCGGACCGGCCGGAGCCGCACCATCGCGCTGCTGGTCCTGGACGTGGGCAACCCCTTCTTCACCGATGTCGCGCGCGGGGTCGAACGCGTCGCGACGCAGCGCGGCCTGTCGCTGATCCTGTCCAGCAGCGACAGCACGACCGACCGGCAGCGGCATTACCTGTCGCTGTTCCAGGAGCAGCGCAGCTACGGCGTCCTGCTCACCCCGGTGGGCCGCGACCTGGCGCGCATCAACGAGCTGCGCAGGAACGGCGTCCCCGTCGTGCTCGTCGACCACGCGGGCAGCAGCCGTCAGTGCTCGGTGTCGGTCGATGACGTGGCCGGCGCGCGGCTGGCCGCCTCGCACCTGTTCGGCCTTGATCACCAGCGGATCGCCTTCGCCGGCGGCGGACTCGCCGTGCACCAGGTGGCCGACCGGCTGGCCGGAGTGCGGCAGGCGATGGCCGAGGCGGGCCGCCCAGAGAGCGACCTGACTGTGGTGGACAGGGTCGGGATGACCATCGACGGCGGCCGCGAGGCTGGCCGCGCCATCCTGGCCATACCGCGAAGGCGCAGGCCGACCGCCGTGGTCTGCGCGAACGACCTGATCGCGCTCGGCCTCCTGCAGCACGCGCTGCGCAACGGCCTGGCGGTCCCCGAGGAACTGGCGATCGTCGGCTACGACGACATCGAGTTCGCCTCCGCCTCCGCCGTCCCGCTGACCTCGGTGCGCCAGCCCAGCGTCGACCTGGGCGCCGCCGCGGCCGAACTGCTCATCGACGAGGTCGAGCGGCCGGGCGACCATCACCATCGCCAGGTCCGCTTCGATCCGGTCCTGGTGCCCCGCGAGTCGACGAACGCCGCGTCGGCCGGCGAGGGCGCGGCCTGACGGCGACTCGCCGCCTCGCCAGGACGGATCGGATGCCCCACTGGTCTCGTTAACCTAATCAACACAGTAATTCGCTCGCCAGTTCGAGATAAGCAGATTTTCCGTGGTTGATTCGAGCTTGGTGGTGGATTAAGTGGTTTATAGTGCACCGAATCAACCGCCAAGCCCATTTCCTCCAAGATCTTTTCGCGGCCAGGCGCCCCACGGAGCGCTCGGGCACCACAGCACCCGCCGGCATCACCGCGCGCAAGGCGGACGCGGCGGCAGGGCCGGTGCAGGGTCCCGATCCAACCAAGGCACTCAAGCGGAGGCCGTCACACCGGCCGGGGTGTAGGTGACGTGCACGACCCCGCTGTCATAGGTTTCGCAGCTTGAGAGGGAAAACTTGATCGCGAAGCCGTCGGTGAAGAGCCGCTGTCCCGAGCCGAGCGTGAGCGGGAAGACGAATAGGTGCAGCTCGTTGACCAGGCCATCGGCGAGTAGCGCCCGCACCAGGGTGCCGCTGCCGCTGACGTAGATTGTCCCGTCGACGCGGTCCTTGAGCTCGCGGATGGCGCTGGCGCTGTAGGGCCCTAGGACCGAGGAGTTCTTCCAGTCGGCGCTCTGCAGCGTCGAGGAGACGACGTACTTGGGCGTCTCGTTAAAGAACGGGGCACCGGGATCATCGTCGGCGGTGCGCGTGGACCAAACCGGCGCGAACATCTCGTACGTCTTCCGCCCCAGCAGAATTGCTTTGCCCATGATGGCGGCGATGGCCTCGCCCATCTTGGGGTCGAACGGATAGTCGACGGTCCAGCTCGGCGTCTCGATGACGCCGTCGAGCGTGATGAATTCGTGTACCCCGATCGTTCCCATGGTGCTCTCCTTGCTGGCGTTGTCCCGAACCTCAACGGCTGGACGGCCCGGTGTTCGGCACCGCCACGCTCGACCTGTTCCGCCAGGCCGAGGCGACCGCCTGAAACACCGGCTAAAGGCGTACCGTCCGCAGCGCCATGGTGA
>WNFG01004205.1_pt1 | contig 12097 bp, 8 predicted proteins | sample 5400431 | NCBI WGS metagenome assembly WNFG01 (sample SAMN13153346, study PRJNA577476) | soil metagenome | isolation source: 120 cm saprolite under Douglas fir tree site 2 hole 3 replicate 2 | place: USA:California | collected 2015-04-18
CAGCCCTCGCCGGCCCACCGGCGCTGCGCGCGCACCTCGGGCCGGGGGCGTTTTACGAGGTGGTGTCTCACGGCGTGATGGTGGTCCTCTTCGGGCTCTCGTTTGCGTATTCGATTTTTGCCCTGGCGATGGCGTGCCGCGCCTTCTGGCGCGAGTCGGGCGAGTCCGGGCATCGGCTGTCGGTCGCGGCGCACGGCCGCGCGAGCATGGACTCGGCCCGCCTTCGCTACCTCGACGGCGGGGGCGATGGCTGCACCTATCCCGACGAGAGGCCATCGATGAGCCGCCGCTGGTATCACCATTTCACCTTCTATGGGTTCCTGCTCTGCTTCGCCGCGACATGCGTGGCCGCCCTCTACGACTGGTTTGGGCGACCCGCGCCGTATCCTTTATGGAGCGCTCCGGTGGTGCTCGGCTCGGCGGGCGGGATCGGGCTTCTCATCGGGACGATCGGGCTCCTCGCGCTCAAGGCGAAGAGCGACGCCGCGCCGAATCCCCGAAGCGGTATGGATGTCTCGTTCTTGTTGCTCTTGCTGCTCACTTCGGCGACTGGATTTCTTGTCTTGCTTTTCCGCGCCACACCGGCGATGGGGATCCTGTTGCTCGTCCACCTGGGCGTGGTGATGGGCCTGTTTCTCACCCTGCCGTACGGCAAATTCATCCACGGGCTGTTCCGGTACGCGGCGCTCGCCCGATACGCGATCGAGCGCGCCAAACCGCCCGCCGCCGAGCCGCCGGAAGGGTAGATGGCGTTTTCACGGGGGGACTGTTTTCAGGAGGGGAAGATGCGCTTTCACGAGGGGAAGATGCGAATCGAGGCCGAGAACAAGAGAACGCGAGTCGAAGCCGAGAATAGGAAGATGCGAATCGGTGCAGGGAAGAAAGAGATGCGAATCGGCGCAGAGAGCAAAGAGATGCGAATCAGTGCCGAGAAGAGAACGAGTCAAATCGTTGCCTTGGTGCTGCGCGCTGCGTCGGTGAGCGCGATCCTGCTCCTTGCTTCGGCGTCCCAGCCGGCGCACGCCGAGGTGCGCGAGATCACCATCGCCAAGGAGTTCGGCATCGGCTACCTGCCGTATCTGGTCATGGAGCACGAAAAGCTCGTCGAGAAGCACGCCAAAACGCGCGGTCTCGGCGACCTCAAGGTCAACTGGAAGACCTTCGGCGGCTCCGGCTTCATGCAAAGCGCGATGATCTCCGGGCAGCTCGAGTTCGGGTCGAGCGGCGTCCCCTGGTTTGTTCTCCTCTGGGACAAGACAAACGGGGAGGTGAAGTCGCCCGGCGCGCTCGACTCGATGCCGATCTACTTGAACACGCGCGACCCCAAGGTGAAGTCGCTCAAGGACTTCGGCGAGGGAAACAAGATCGCGCTGCCGGCGATCAAGTCCTCGATCCAGGCGATCACCCTACAGATGGCGGTCGCCCGCGTGTTCGGCCCCGCTCAGGCGAGCAAGCTCGACCCGATCACCGTGTCGTTGAGCCACCCGGACGCGATGACCTCGCTGTTGTCGGGGGGAAGCGGAATCGACAGCCACTTCACCTCTCCCCCGTTCCAGGACCTCGAGCTCAAGGACCCGCATATCCACCGGGTGTTGAGCTCGTACGAGGTGCTGGACGGAGCCGCGACATTCATCATCACCGCGACGACGACCAAGTTTCAGAAGGCAAATCCCAAAACCTTCGATGCCTTCGTCGGCGCGCTCGAGGAGGCGCAGGCCTTCATCGGATCGAAGAAGCGCGAGGCCGCGCAGATCTACCTCTCGATGTCCGGAGACAAACGGCTCTCCCTGGATGATCTGCTCAAGATGCTCGACAATCCCGAGTACCGTTTCACCCTCGTCCCCGAGGGCGTGATGAAGTACGCGACCTTCATGACCTCGACCGGCGTGATCAAACACAAGCCGGCCGATTGGAAGGAGCTGTTCTTCCCCAACGTGCATCGGCTTCCAGGGAATTGACGTGGTGAGTCCTAAGGTTCGATGGTCCTCCGTTCGGACGGTGTCCATCATCGAATCGGCTCGGTGCCCTCGCTGAGCAGCTTCACATAGGGCGCATACGCAAAGACGCGGTTGCGTTTGAAGCCGGTGAGCTCCTTGACGATACGTGCTTTCTTCATCCGGTCGAGCGCATCGGCCACGGTCGGATAGGTGAGGCGAAGGCCTTTCTCGATCTCGCGGATCCCGCTGATCGGCTTCTTCTGGAGGTACTGATGAACCCGAAACGCTGAGGCTGCGGCGCGGCCCAGCTTTTCGAGCTGGCGACGGTCCTTCTCGAAGAGTGCGAGGATCCGCCGCGTCGTGCTCACCGCCTCGTCTGACGTGCTGATCACGCCTTCGAGAAAGAAGCGAAGCCACCCTTCCCAGTCGCCATCGGTCCGCACGCGCTGAAGATGGTCATAATACTCTTGCCGGTGGCTCTTGAAGTAGAGACTGAGGTAGAGGATCGGCTCCGAGAGAGCGCTCTCGGCGCGGAGGAGCAAGGTAATCAGCAGTCTTCCGAGTCTGCCGTTGCCGTCCAGAAACGGGTGGATGGTTTCGAATTGCACGTGCGCGAGCCCCGCCTTGAGCAGCGCGGGTGTCTCTATCGGATCGCCGTGAAGGAATTTCTCGAGGGCACCCATACACTCGACGACGCGGTTGGCCGGCGGCGGAACAAAGCGAGCAGCCTGCGGGCGAGAACCACCGATCCAAACCTGGCTGCGGCGGAGCTCGCCTGGTGTCTTGCTGCTCCGACGGCTGCCGCGAAGGAGGATCCCGTGGATCTCGCGCAGCAGCCGCACAGAGAGGGGGAAACCGCCTCGGAGACGCTTGAGTCCGTGATCGAGGGCTGCCACATAGTCCGAAACCTGCCGAACATCCTCTATCGGGACGCCGGGAGCCTGGTCGCTCTCGTAGAGCAAGAGATCCGCAAAAGACGACTGCGTCCCTTCAATCTGCGAGGAGACCAACGCCTCCTTGCGCACGTAGGCGTAGATGAACAGCGAGGTGTCCGGCAAGAGCCAGGTCATGGCGTCCAACTTCTCAAGCGCCCGATTCGCGCGCCCGAGGAGGACATCGTCGGCTGCAGTCAGGTTGATCGGTGGATGTGGCGGCAGCGGAGAGGGGACGAAGGCGTGGAATGCCCTCTCGCCGCTGCCGAGCCTAACCAGCTGTCCAGTGCTCCGCGTCATCAGTATGTGGATCAGGAACCTTTAACAAGGACTCGATTCCTTGACCCATATTAAATCTAGCTTTAATAAGAATCAAGAACTACGGCCTTGCGAAAGGCAAGTCACTGAGGCGCCAGGTTGACAGGCGAGAGGGGCCACAGTATCGCTGGCGCAGAGTGTCCGGAGAGCCCGCCAGACGTTCGCGGTGGTGGTTCGCGCTTCTTGCGGCAGCCGCGGTTGCCGCAGCGTTCGCGGCATACTCCAATCACTTCCACAATTCATTCCACTTCGACGACCACAACGTCATCCAGAACAACGTCTACCTGCGCAGTCTGAGCAACGTTCCACTGTTCTTCAAGGAGGCATCCACCTTCTCCAGCGTGCCCACCAACGCGACCTACCGGCCGCTGACCAGCGTGTCCTTCGCGCTCGACTACTGGTGGGGGAAGGGTTTGAACCCGTTTGCCTTTCATCTGACGCAGTGGTGCCTCCATCTGGCATTGGCGGTTCTGATTTTCTTTTTTCTCCGCCGCGTCCTCGGGCTGGCCGGCGTCGGACCGCGCTGCGACTTCCTCTCCCTTTTCGGCGCGGCGCTTTTTTGCCTGCACCGGGTGAATACCGAAACACTCAATTTCCTGACTTTACGGTCCGAGATCCTCTCCACCCTGGGCGTGGTGGGGTCCTTCGTTCTCTTCCAATACGCCCCCCGGTGGCGGAAGAGCTTTCTCTGGCTCCTCCCCGCGATCGCCGGCGCCTTCGCCAAGCAGTCGGCGATCATCTTCGCGCCGCTGTTTGCCCTCTACCTGGCCTTCTTTCCAGAGGAACGGGAGGTCGGATTGGGTCCGGCCCGCCCAAGGAGCTGGCTTGCCGCCTCCCGATTGTGGATTCCTCCCTTCGCGTTCTCGGTCGTCTTCTATTGGCTGCAAAATCGCCTGAATGGTGAAACCACCGTTTGGGGCTCTGCTCCGCGGATGGAGTATTTCCAAACCCAGACGTTTGCCTGGCTTCATTACGTTCGATTGTTCCTGATTCCGCTCGGTCAATCGGCCGATTCGGATTGGACGGTGATCCCGCACTGGTACGACACCCGCGTGGTGGCGGGAGCTCTCTTCGCGCTGCTTCTGGTCTCGATCGGAGCGTGGGTTTCGCGCGCCAGCCCGCTCGGCCGCGCGTTCTTCTTTGGACTTCTATGGTTCTTCGTTGCGCTGGTCCCTTCCTCGTCGGTGTTTCCGCTCTCGGAGATGATCAACGAGCACCGCCCGTACCTGCCTTACATCGGTCTCATTCTCTCGACCGTGGCGGCGATCGAAAAAGGCCTGCTCTGGCTTCGGCAATCGCGGGCCGGGCAATCCGCGGCGATTCGGGCCGTCCCGGCGCTCGGCGTGGCGGTGCTCCTCGCGCATGCCTTCGGCGCTCACGCGCGCAACGAAATATGGGCTACCGACGAGAGCCTCTGGCAGGACGTCACCGAGGCCAGCCCCGGCAACGGCAGGGCCTGGATGAATTATGGTCTGATTTTCATGCGACGCGGCGATTACGCAAAGGCTCGCGAGTGCTTCGAGAACGCCTGGCTGCTCACTCCGCGCTACGATGTCCTGGAAGTCAACATGGCCATCCTCGAAGGGGCGACGAATCACCCGGCCGAAGCGGAGCAGCGTTTCCTCAGGGCGCTCGCGTTGAACCAGCGCCCTTCGGTAGCGCACTTTTACTATGCGCGCTGGCTCCATGAGCAGGGGCGAAACGCCGAGGCGGCGACCCATCTGGAACAGGCGATGGCGCAAGGTCCGGCCGATCTGGACATCCGCCATCTACTGATGACTGTCTATTCTGCTCTGAACCAGCAGGGGCCGTTCTGCTCAGTGGCCCTGGACACCTTGCGCATTGCACCAGGCGATGCTCCGGCCGCCGCGGCGGCCCGCGTCTGCCGGGAGGGCTCTGCAAGAAGCGGCCGCCCCTGAACCGCCGCCTGGCGGGCGACCAGACAAATGGGCCACCTCGCTGGCGCCCACTCGACATGAGCAAGCTCGGGCCCGGAGTCCGAATCGGCGACTGAAACATTTCAAGGCGGTTCGCAGCTCCTGCCACGCCCGACGGTTCCGACGAAAGAATCGGCGGCTAGCAGGTAAAAAAACTACCGCTTTTCGTAACTTTTTTCACAGACAAGATCGGACGAAGCGGGAGCCAGTGCCGGCAAACCATCGCTACCCGTCGAAGTGATGACGACTGGTGCCGTCTCGCAGCTCAACTTAAGAGACTCAGCGGGCGCCTCTACTTGCGCGCCTTCGCCGGGCGCGCGCCGATGGCTTGAACCGCACCCTCGATCCGGCGCGTTCGCGTCTCGGGTTTTTTAGCGCCCTCGATCGCTTCCACATGTTCGCGCTGGTGGCTGTAGCTGAGCTCACCCCAGCGATCCCAGGCGGGCGGCGCCGCCTTGAGGGCCTTCGCGAGGTCCGGCGGAAGCTGGATCTCGCGTTTGTCGGTGTCGAGCTCGAGCTTGACCTCGAGCGTCTCGCCGCCCTCGAGGCCGGCGGCTTCGCGGTTGCTCCTCCGAAGCGGAATGCAAACCGTCCCTCCCATCGCGGCGATCGTGCTCCGGTAGGTGTAGCCGTTGAGCGTCACCTTCACCGGCGCCCGAACCTTTCCGAAGATGGGTTTTGGATCGAAGGGGACGGAGATAAAGCAGATCGCGCCGTTGCGGTGGATGGTTGTTTTGAACCTTTTCGAGATCATTGATGTCCCTCCGCGGTGGCCAGGACAGGCATCACTGTTTCCAGCCGCCGAAAGATACATCGGTTGCCGGGGGAACAGCGATTGAACGTGCGAAGGGGGCACGGAGGGCGCGCCGGGTTAGCGCACCCTCGCGTCGGCGACCTGGATCCCGAACGCCTTCGCCACCCGGCTCCCGTATTCCTGATCCGCCTTGGTGAAGTGCTGGACTTGCCGCTGTTGGACCTCCTTGCCGGCCATACCGAGGTTCCCGGCGATGTTTGCCACCAGGCGGGCGCGCTCGCCCTCGTTCAGCACCCGGTAGAGGAGCCCGGCCTGCTCGAAGTCGTCGGCGCGATTCGCTTTCGGGTACTCGGTGCGGCCGGTGGTGCCGGCGAACGGCACCCGGATCTCGGCCGCCCGGGGGTCGGGGACCGGTCCGCCGCGGCCGTTGGGGGAGTAGTTCGGCGCCGCGCCCCCGTTGCCGTCGACGCGCATCAGCCCGTCCCGCTGGTAGTTGTTCTTCTTCGCGTGCGGGCAGTTGACCGGAATCTGCGCGAAGTTCGGTCCGAGCCGGTGGCGCTGGGTGTCTGGATATGAAAACAGACGGCCCTGGAGCAGCTTGTCCGGGGAGGGCTCGATCCCGGGAACGAAGGTCGACGGGCTGAAGGCGGCCTGCTCGATCTCGGCGAAGAAATTGTCTGGATTCCGGTCGAGCACCAGCCGGCCGATCGGGATCAGCGGGTAGTCCTGGTACCGCCATACCTTCGTCACGTCGAACGGGTCGTACCGGTAGGTGTCGGCGTTCTCCAGCGGCATGACCTGGACGTAGGCCTTCCAGGCAGCGATGCCGCCGCCCCGGATGTGCTCGAAGAGGTCTCGGGTGGCGTTATCCGGATCCCGGGCGACGACCGCGGCGGCCTCCTCGGAGGTGAGGTTCGAGATCCCGGTCTCGGTCTTGAAGTGGTACTTCACCCAGCAGGCCTTGCCCTCGGCGTTGACCCATTTGAAGGTGTGGCTGCCGAAGCCGTGCATCTGGCGGTATGAGCGCGGGATGCCTCGGTCCGAGAAGAGGATCGTTACCATGTGCGTGGACTCGGGCGAGCGCGAGAAGAAGTCCCAGAACGCGTCCGGATCCTTGAGGTTCGTCTGCGGATTGCGCTTGTGGGTGTGGATCATGTCCGGGAACTTGAATGGATCCCGGATGAAGAAGATGGGCGTGTTGTTGCCGACCAGGTCGTAGTTGCCCTCCTGGGTGTAGAACTTCATCGCGAAGCCGCGGGGATCGCGGTCCGCGTCCGCCGAGCCTTTCTCGCCGCCCACGGTGGAGAAGCGGACGAGCGCCGGCGTCTTCCGCCCGACGGCGCCGAACAGGTGCGCGCGGGTGAGCTTGGACATGTCGGCGGTCGCCTCGAAGTAGCCGAACGCGCCCGCTCCCTTCGCGTGGACGACGCGCTCGGGGATTCGCTCGCGGTCAAAGCTGGCGAGCTTTTCGATCAACTGAACATCTTGAAGGAGCACCGGACCGCGTTCGCCCGCGGTAAGCGCGTGCTCGTTGTCGGGCACCGGGGCCCCGAAATTGTTGGTCAGCGTCTTCTCGTCGGACATCGTTCCTCCAAGTCGCGGGTTGGTTGCGTTGTGGGGAGACAAGATGCGCCGGACAAGCGTGTTCGAGCCAAGACATCGTTTCGAAGAAGATGATAGTCTGGGACTATCAATGAGATCCGGCCCGCATCCCTTCACGCTGCGCCAGCTTCAGTACGTCATCGCGGTGGCCGATGAGCTGTCCTTCCGCCGCGCCGCCGAGCGATGCCACGTCTCTCAGCCTTCGCTGAGCGCCCAGCTGGCGCAGCTCGAGGAGCTGGTGGGGGTGCAGATCTTCGAGCGGGACCGGAGGAGGGTGCTCGTTACCGCCGCCGGACGGGACATCGTCGAGCGCGCCCGGCGATTGCTGGTCGAAGCCGACGACCTGGTCGAGGCGGGCAAGCGCGCGGGCGATCCGCTCTTGGGCACGCTGCGCATCGGCATCATCCCGACGATCGCGCCCTATCTGCTCCCGAGCGTCGCGCCCAAGCTCCGGGCGAGGTTCCCCCGACTGACGCTCGCGTGGCGCGAGGACAAGACCGGCGTTCTGATCGAGGCGCTCGAGGCCGGCGAGCTGGACACGGCGCTGGTGGCGCTCGAGGCCGAGATCGGCGACGTTGCGCGGGAGATCATTGCCAAAGACCCTTTTGTCCTCGCGATGCGACTCGAGCACCCGCTGGCCAGGAAGTCGTCGCCGGTGGAAGCGTCCGATCTTCGAGGCGCGGAGATGCTCCTCCTCGATGATGGCCACTGTTTCCGGGATCAGGCGCTCGAAGTCTGCTCGATGGCCGGAGAATGCGAGTTCCGGGCGACGAGCCTGACCACCCTCGTCCAGATGGTCGCCGGCGGGGCAGGGGTCACGCTGCTCCCGGCGCTCTCGCTGGCGACCGAAGCGAAGCGGGCGCGCCTGCGCGTGCGTCGGATGGCCTCGCCCAAGGCGCACCGGACGATTGCCCTGGTCTGGCGCAAGCGCGCTCCCCTCGAGCCGGCGCTGCGCGAGCTCGCCGGCGTCCTGCGCGAGACTTTCCCGGTGCCAGCGCTCTAGTCGATGGCCGAGCTGGTGACCACAACAACCAAGGAATTGCAGCCCCCGAAAATCAGCAAATAGAGCTCATTTACCTGGAAGGCCGGTGTTCTCGGCACCCGCCCTCGCACCGTTTGCAGTGAATACAGAGGACAGCACTGGCGAGGTGCTGTCCTCGTTCATTCTGAGCCAGCGAGCGCCAGGGATCGCTTCAATTACAGGCGATGCACTTCCTTGCCCTTTTCGCGGCCCGTTTCAGGCTCGAGGAAGTTTCGATCCGACGTGCCCTGCGGTTGCCCTTGCTCGGAGGTATTGGGCTCAAAGGTGTCGACCGGCAGTGAGGGCGCGAAGGTGGGAGTCACGCGCGCGTGCGTTTGCGCTTCGAACCCCGCGGCGAACCTGATCAGGGTCGGCTCGCTGAACGCCGTGCCGATGAAACTGATGCCGACCGGCAAGCCCAGCACCGTGCCCGCGGGCACCTGCACGATGGGAAAGCCGGGCCCGCCCGCCATGCCGGAGCTGGCGAAGAGGAAGTGGTCGGAGTTGATCAGGTCGGTTGTCCAGGCGGGACTGTCGGTCGGCGCCACGATGGCCTGGACGTTGTTGTTCCGCAGCACCGTATCGAAGCCGACGCCCGCGAGGCGGTCGATCTCCAGCGCCTGGTTATAGGTCCTGCCGCCGAAAAGCGGTTGGGGGTTGTTGCCGGGGTTCGGACCGCTGGTATTCATTTGATTGGCGAATACGAAGATCTCCTGGAAGAAGAACGGCATCTCGGTTGCGGCATTGGCGGTGTTGAAGGCGATGGCATCGGCGAGCGTCTTGTGAGCCATCGGGACGCCCTCGCGGGTGGCGAAGTACGCCGCCACATCTACCTTGAAATCGTAGAGGAGCACTTCGAACTCACCGCCGGCCGGTGGGAAAGCCGAGGCGGGGATGTCCACCGTCGTTGCCCCGGCGGCCCGGATCGCGGCCACCGCCGCGTCGAAGGCGGCCCTCGTCTGGGGCGTGGCGTTGTTGAGAAAGCTGGTCGGCCGCACCACGCCGATGCGGGCGCCGTTCAAGCCGTCCGCCCGGACGAACTGGGTGTAGTCGGTGGGAATGGAAGGGCGAGTCCTGCCCGTTCCCCTCCAGCCGAGCGGAACGTCCCCGGTCGCGGGATCGCGGGGATCCGCGCTCGTACTGGCGATCACGCTGAGCAACACCGCCGCGTCGGCCACCGTGCGCCCATGCGGGCCGGCGGTGTCTTGAATGTGGGAGATGGGGACCACGCCCGCACGGCTGGTCAGGCCCACCGTCGGCTTGATTCCGACGACGCTGTTCACGCTCGCGGGGCAGACGATGCTGCCGTCGGTCTCGGTCCCGATCGATACCGCGGTGAAGTTGGCGGCCGCCGCCGCGCCCGAGCCGGAGCTGGATCCGCAAGCGTTGCGATCGAGCGAGTAGGGGTTGCGGGTCAGCCTCCCGCGGCCCGACCAGCCGCTGGTGGAGAAGAACGAGCGGAAGTTGGCCCACTCGGAAAGATTGGTCTTCCCGAGGATCACCGCCCCGCCCGCGCGGAGCTTCGCCGCCACCGTCGAGTCGCTCAGCGCGGGCCGACCGGCGAGCGCGAACGATCCCGCGGTGGTTTGCATCCTGTCGCCGGTGCCGATGTTGTCCTTCAGCAATACCGGGATGCCGTGCAGCGGCCCCATCACGTGGCCCTGGCGGCGTTGCTCGTCGGCTTGCCGGGCGATCGCCAGAGCGTCCGGATTCACCTCGATCACCGAGTTGACCGACGGCCCGTTCTGGTCCAGCCGTTCGATTCGGTCGAGGTAGTAGCGGGTCAGCGCCACCGACGTGAGCTCGCCCGAGCGCATCATCGCCTGGAGCTGCGCGACGGTGGCTTCGTTGAGGTGGCTCGGCGCCTCGTTTTCGTCAACCTGGGCACCGACCGCAGATGGGGCGACGAATGTCGCCGCCGCTAAAACGGCAATCAGCAATGCGCGCATGGTTTTCTCCCCCAAGGGCCGTTGTCCGGCATGGCCCGGTGGGTTTTGAAAAGCACACACGGTGTCTTAGTCCCAGAGTTTTTTTGCGACCGTCGCTCTCTCGTCAACCTCCCGACACTTTCTGCCGCAGCGCGTAACGCCAATCGATCCTGGAAGGCAGGGCCGAGATCTGACGCGAAAATGACGACAATCGCGAGAATTCCCAGCGGCGCGAATCCGCGCAGGCTCGCGGCAAGGGGATCGTCTGAAGGCGGTGCGGCTCGCGTTTTACCCGGAGCCTCGATATCCCGTTCCGGCGACTTCGACGCCTCGTTTGTCATCATGCGCCTTGTACATCATCGGCGACGACGTTCCGTCAGTGGGCGTGAATTCGCAGGGCCAGCTTGCCGAGGTGGTGCCGGTTCAGTTCCTGATGCGCCCGCGCCGCGTCCGCGAGGTCGTAGGTTTTTCCGAGCTCCACGTGAAAGGGGCCGGCGGCGATCAAGTCATTTAGCCGGTCGAAGATCTCCGGCTTCGGAACACCGTCATAGCCGATCACCTTGATTCCGGCCGCGGCTTTGGGCTTGGGCTCGACGCCGTTCGGATGGGCGACCCGTCCGCCTTTCTTCATCCCGGCCAGTGCTCCCTGAAGCTCTTTGCCGCTTGGTAAGCACCAGCGCCGCGTCGAGGCCTTCGGCAGCGAACTCGCGGACGGCCGATTCCACGTCGTCCTTCCGCCCGTCGACCGCTGCGTCAGCACCGAGACGTCTGACCAGCGCGACGCCGTCTTTGCCGGACGCGACGGCCAGAACCCGGGCGCCCATTCGCTTCGCGAGTTGCACCGCCATGTGCCCGATCCCGCCGCTGGCTCCGAAGATGAGCAGGCTCTCGCCCTCGCGAAGCTTCAGCTCGTACTGTAGACCGGTGAGCGCAGTGACACCGTCCGCGCCCAGGGCGCCTGCCTCTTCGGTCGGAAGATTCGCTGGCGCCACTGCGAGGTCGTCCTGCCGGACCTCTACGTATTGGGCGTAGAAACCGCCCTCGAAGGAATAGGCGTAGACGCGATCGCCGATCTTGGCGCGGTCGACTCCCGTCCCGACGGCGATCACCGTTCCGCTGCCATCGTTGCCGAGGACCTTCGGGAATCCGCTCTTGCCAAACTCGAACTCGCCGGCGCGGACATCGGCGTCCCAGACTCCAATCCCGGCCGACTCGAGCCGGATGAGGACCTTCTTGCTCCCCGGCCGCGGAACCGGCAGGTCGTGCAGGCGTAGGACTTCTGGGCCTCCGTAGTGGTCAATCGCCGCCGCCTTCATCGTTTCAGGAATGTACGGGTCCATGTCCAGCTCCTTAGGTAGAGCGCGAGCGCAGTGGGCACGTGCCTACGGTGCTCACCTAGCCCACTTGACTCACCCAACCCATTGTTCCGGAGACGCTGGAAAACGTTACCGCCCGGACTCGTTTTATACGCTCGAGTTGCCTATCGGACGTGCGCGGCGTGCTTTAGCGCCAACGGCCGAGGTCGAACAGCAACAGCTCGGTCTGCTCGCGCGCGGTGAGCGAAACGGCGCGCTCAACTGCGATGCCAACGCCGTCGCCCGTGGTCAGCACGACGTCGCCGAGCATCACCGATCCCTCCACGAGGTGGAGCCAGGCGCTGCGCCCCGG
>WNFG01005370.1_pt1 | contig 12094 bp, 15 predicted proteins | sample 5400431 | NCBI WGS metagenome assembly WNFG01 (sample SAMN13153346, study PRJNA577476) | soil metagenome | isolation source: 120 cm saprolite under Douglas fir tree site 2 hole 3 replicate 2 | place: USA:California | collected 2015-04-18
CCCCAGCGCCAGTGCCCGTGGCTGCCCCAGCGCCAGTGTCCGCCGCGGCTACCCCAGCGCCAGTGTCCGCCGCGGCTGCCCCAGCGCCAGTGCCCGTCACTGCCCCAGCGCCAGTGTTGCACCTGATCCACAGGATCGGTTACGGCGGCAGCATCATGGATCACTGCGCCGATGGCCGGCGCGGCCGAAGCGCCCGAGGTGCCGACGAAGCCGATACCCGCGGCCACAAACATCGCAATCAAGATCGTTCGCATTCGCTTTCCTCCGCTTTGCTTCTGCATCCGAGATTGCCACGAGAATTCTGAAGGCCTCCTGACCAACTCGTTCATCTCTGTTCTGTTGCCATCTCTCTTCTCTGCGGTCGGACCAAGTTGACCTGCCGTTTCGGCGTAAATCGCGCGGTTTTGGCTTGGAACCAAGGCGGTCTGAATGCATCTCGGGTCCTTTTGCGATGCCGCAGCCGCGATCGCGGTGAGAAGTGCCTTCCTCACCGCACCAGAACACCGACCGATTTTCGAGACGAACGAATATGAACAATTAGATGAACAAGGTTCAGGAATCTCGAAACTCGGAAAATGGGAACTTTTTCCGCGTTTCGAACATTATCAGGTCCCACACATGGGGGGCGCTCTCCCCCGCGTCCTCCCGGCAGATGGAGGGCGCCATGCGGTTGCGTTTTCCGACTAGCTTGCTCGGTCGGCTGATTGCCGGCGCCGTACTCGCAGCATTCGCCGCGCTCGGGCTGACGATCGACGGATCTGCTCTCGCCGCCCGGGCCAAACCGGCGGCTTCTCATGCTACGTCTGATGTTTCTGGTGATCCTACGTCCCACGCTTCGTTATCCGGCGAATTCCACCGCACCCTTGATCGTCACGGACACTGGACCACCCATCGGCGCTGGGGCGAAGCATGGGTGCCGGAGCATATTCCGCAGAATTGGCGGCCTTATAAGACGGGCAAGTGGCTCTATACCGACGAGTGGGGATGGTACTGGGCTGCTGACGAGGAGTGGGGTTGGGTCACCTATCACTATGGACGCTGGGCTTTCGATCGCGAGTTCGGCTGGATCTGGGTGCCCGGAGACGAATGGGGCCCAGCGTGGGTGCGTTGGCGCCGGGGAGGAACGCACATCGGCTGGTGTCCATTGCCGCCCGACGACATCGTAGCGGAGACGGACACCGATCCGGACCTCTGGATCTTTGTGGAAGCGCAGGACCTGGTGGTGCCGGAGATCGATGTCGTCGTGCTCGCCTTTGCACAAACCGCGGTCTTCATTCGCCAGACCGTGATCGTGAACCAGACCCTCATTGTACGAAACAAGAATGTCGCGGTAGCGGCCAACCCCGGCGTGCCTCCGTCGATCGTTGCGGCGGTGCTCAAGCATCCGGTTCAGCCGGTCACCGTCCGTCCGAAGGTCGTGCCGGGCACCCAGGGCGTCGCGGGCGCGATCGTTGCAAAGGTGGGTGCCCGAGGCCGAACCGCCACGCGCGAAATCATTCGGCCTGAGGCGAAACTCATTCAACCGGCGGCCTCGGTTCCGCGCGCGACCCGCTTCCGTCCAGGCCAAGCAGCCGCCGCGGGACCGGATACGCCGAACGTGCTGAAGCGCGGCGGACAGATTTCGACGACCAAGAGCCAAGCGGTTCAGCCGAGCGCAGCGGCTACCGCCAAGCCGCAAAAGGCCGCTTCGGAAAAACGCACAGTTGCTGCGCAAACCACCGAGCGCGGGAGCAAGACGCAGCGCGGTCGTGTCGCCGAACACCGGGCGCCGCCCCACAAGACCATTGCGCGCCATCCGCCGTCGGGGGCTTCCGTGACGCGGCGCCACGCCGCGGTGCCGAGTCAGCGGCACGCCGCCAGACCGCCTGCCGTGAATCGGCCGTCGCCGTCGGCCATGGTCCAGCGCCACGCCGAACCGCCTGCCATGCAGCGGCCGTCGCTCTCGAGTGCAGGGCGGGCCTCGCCTCCTACCGTGACGCGTCATGCGCCGGCGGTTGGCCACGCCATGACGCCATCGGCGGGTGCGCACGGTGGCGCCGCACCCTCGGTTCGTGGATCCGCACCCGGCCCGGGCAGGAAGGAGCATTAAGCGAGATACAAACCTCCCAACGGTGGACTGCGCGCGGTCGAATGGCGGTGCCGGCTGACGATGTCCGCCAATGGCACGTCCGGTCAATACACCGCGGGTGAAGTCGAGCAGCGTTCGCCCAAGAGCTCGCGCAGCCCGGGAGGACTCGCAGCCGCCCGTAGGGGACCTAAGATCCTTGGGCGAGAGCCATACGACCCGCCTCCGCACCTCGCGTCTGTCTTCCAGGAAAGCCGCAGAAGCGCTAAAATTCGGGAGTGATCGGGGAAATCCCGGCCAATGGGAGGGCACCATGATCACGCGACGCGGCCTATTCGAGGTAGGCGCCGGCGCGGTGCTCACTCGATCCGCGCTACCCTATCTCGGTGCCGCGGCTTTCGCGCAAGCGAGGCCCCGGCTCTCGCCGCTGTTGCCCGAGGGCACCCGCTCTGAAGCGATCTTCGATGCCCTGCCCGGCAAGACGCCACTCATCAAGCTGAGCTACCGCCCGCCCAATTACGAGACGCCGGTCGAATATTTCCGCTCGATAATCACCCCCAATGACGCGTTCTTCGTGCGTTATCATCTCACCGATATTCCCGAAGTCGATGCCGCCAGTTGGAAGCTCAAGGTCGGCGGCGATGGCGCCAACAACACCGTCGAGATCGGACTCGATGATTTGCGGCGATTGCCTGCTTACGAGGTCGTTGCCGTCTGTCAATGTTCCGGCAATCGCCGCGGTCTGTTTCAGCCGCACGTCCCCGGAGTGGAATGGGGCTATGGCGCCATGGGCTGCGCGCGCTGGAAAGGCGCGCGTCTCAAGGACGTCCTCGACCGGGTCGGAGTGAAAAAAGAAGCCGTCGAGATCGTGTTCGACGGCGCCGACGGGCCGGTGGTGGAAAAAACCCCGGATTTCCTCAAAAGCCTGCCGGTCGGCAAGGCGCTCGAGGAGACGACGCTGGTTGCCTACGAGATGAACGGCGCGCCGCTGCCGCACTGGAATGGCTTTCCGGTCCGTCTCGTGGTTGCGGGCTGGACCGGGACGTATTGGGTCAAACATCTCACCTCGATCGAGGTCGCGACGAAGCCGTTCGACGGCTTCTGGATGAAATCCGCCTACCGGATTCCGGTCGGCAAGTTTCCCGTGGTGGCGCGTTTCATCTCGCAAGAGACCGCGACGAACACACCGATCACCGAGATGGTGGTCAATTCGCTCATCACCAGTCCGGCCGAGGGCGCTTCGGTCAAGGCCGGAAGACCAATGACCGTCAGCGGGGTCGCATGGGATGGCGGCTACGGCATCCGCGTGGTCGAGATCTCCACCGATGGCGGCAGGACCTGGGTCGGGGCGTTGCTTGGCGAAGATGCCGGCCGCTTTGCCTTCCGAGGCTGGAGCTATGGGTTCGTGCCGAAAACCCGCGGCGAGCACGTCATCATGGCTCGCGCCACCAACCGGATCGGCCAAAGCCAGACCACGGAGCTGATCCTCAATGCCGCCGGTTACCATCATAATCTGATCCAATCCCTCACGATCGTGGCCACGTGAGGCCGGACATGCGTTGCGCCATCCTCCACTTTCTTGCCTGCGCCAGCATCGCTCCCGTAGCCGCCGCCGAGCAGACGATCGAGCTCAAGCGCGCGCCCGGGGTCGAACGAGTGGAAGCCAATTGCGGCGCCTGCCACAGTCTCGATTACGTGCCGATGAATTCCCCCTTCCTGAATGCGGCGTCCTGGCAGGCCGAAGTCAACAAGATGATCAACGCTTTCGGCGCACCGATCGACGAGGCGGATGCGAAAATCATCACCGAATATTTGGTCAAGAATTACGGCGAGTGAGGCGGCCGCATATGTCGACCGACCCTCAAGGGCGAGAAGCCGGGCGAGCTTCCGGTCGAGCAGCCGACCAAGTTCGAGCTGATGATCAATCTGAAAACCGCAAAGGCACTCGGGCTTGAACTTCCGACCGCGCTGCTCGCCAACGCCGACGAGGTAATTGAATGAGGCGCAAGGTACCGGCGATTCCTTTCGAGACGGGCTCTTAGGGATTGCTAGCCGCGAGCATCCTCCATGCGCTCCACCGACATCGATCCCGCCCAGCTCCCCGACATCGCACATTACCGGGGCCACGGGATCGATCGCGCTCGGCGGTCAAATGTACGCCATGCGAAAGTCGGACCTGAAATCGTTCCGCAGCGATTCGCGAAGCGTATGCCGCATCGAGGATGGCAGCACGAACGCTTATCTCACCGAGGAACGGGCCATCGGGGAGTGGGATGAGGACCTGGATTACCTATACAAAAAGTTCTACGTGCCCATGATGCTGCAGTTCCAGTGGCCAACGACATTGTAAAGCATTTAGAGCCACTACAACCATGCGCACTGATTTCACGTGATCCAATCAATAACCAACAACTGGTCTTTAACGTTCGTGTAACCGACGGGTTTTCTGGGCTCTATATTTCCTGACCACCCTAAAAGGGGGTCGCCCACCCGGGGCAGGCCTGTCCAGATAGGGGTGTGGCTACCCGATCCCCGTACCTAGGCTGAGGACCAAACAGTTTCCTGGTCCGAGCGCCTCCCGCGCAAGCGGGTACGGGGTCACTAGACCCGCGGGCGTGGAAGCCGAACTCAGGCACAGTGTCGGACAAGGGCACGGGTACGTTTCAAACGCGGAACCCTGGGCACGCGACCCTCCGAGGTCGTGGTGGAGAATAGCTGGCTCCTGCATGACGAGCGCGCCCTCCGGACCGGGCGGACTTATCGAAAAGCCGGCGCGATCTCCTCGCGGCCTCGCAAAGCACGCGGTTACGTGCGGGGCAAACGCCTCACCAGCGCGCGATGAAGAGATACGAGCAGCCGATCATGATGGCGCCGCGTGCCAACGCGGGTCTGATCGGGAAGGCTCAAGCCCCGCACATAGAGCGTCGCGGATACCTTTCAACCCATAAAAGACGGGAATTGCGCTCCGGCTTGCGGCCGTAAGGCAAGGAAGCGGCCGAGGCGCATTAGATCATTTTCGGCTCGCGAGCACCGCAACCAATGGCGGGATCACGGCTAGACCAAATGAACTGCAGCGCCATGTCCCAACCTGCAGGAAAGGGTCTCAACCGCGTTAGGTGCTCGCCCCTTACCTCGGGAGGTAACCGTGGCAAATCATGCCATGACCGCAAAACTTCGGCGTGCTCGCACTCAAGCTCGTGAAGCTGCCGCGATCGAGTTCACCAAGCCCCATTACCTCATGCAACCGTCCAAACGCGAACTGCGCGCGATGGTCGGATCGTTGGATGGTTTGATGGTCAAGCGCGGCCCCAGGTTGGTGCCCAAGCGCCGGAACAGATTTCACGGCGATCCGGCACGGCGCGGCTCGATCCTCACTGCCGACGTGTACGTGTTCGATACCCGGCTGATCCGTCGTCACAAGGGCAAGGCCTGATATGGCTAGAACTCCATCCATGACAGTCGCCGAGGCGGAAGCCGCGATCGGGGCGCGCGGCAAAATCGTCGTCACCGCCGAAAACCGCGGGCTGGTCCGCAAATGGTTCGTGGCGCAGGGGCTGCCCGCGTTGTTCGTCGGCGGCCTGTCGATGCGCGAGCTAGCCCTCGCCTACAACGACACCACTGGCGAACAATACACGCGCTTGCTCCGCAAATACGAGGAAGCGAAAGACGCCGCGGGCGACGAAGCATCGGAAGATGGCTTTGTGCCAAATGAGACAATCAAGACCGTTGCGAGCTCTAGCAATGGCCACGCAAACGGCGACGCCGCGGCCCTGCTCGAAATGCTGCGGAAGGTCATAGGCTCCAGCGTTGATGCCAGCCAGGTCCGGGAGATCGTCGATGCCACGATCAAGGACAAGGCGGAATCTATCGCTGAGGACCTGAAGAAGCTGATTTCGCCCGCAATCCGGGTCGAGCTTGTAACTCCGAACGGCGAGATCAAGCCGCTCGACGGCACTGTGCATCCCAGCTTTCCGAAGCTCTTGAAAATGGCGCAAGCCCGAGACGCGCAAGGCTATCACGTGAATATCTTCCTCTCTGGGGAAGCTTCATCGGGCAAGACGACTGCCTGCAAGCAGCTAGCCAAGGCGCTTGACCGCAAATGGTACTTCAACGGTGCCATCAGCATGCCGCATGAGATGCTCGGGTTCATCGACGCGGCTGGCAACTACCATCGCACCCCGTTCCGGGATGCTTACGAATACGGCGGGGTCTACACCTTCGATGAGGTCGATCGATCGGATCCGGTGGCGTTGCTCGCAGTCAATCCGCATCTCGCGAACGGCGTCGCCACGTTCCCCGACGGTCAGATCCAGCGGCACAAGGACTGCCTGACCATCTGCACCGCGAACACGTGGGGTAATGGCGCCAACCCGGATTACTGCGGCGCCACGAAGCTCGATGCCGCCTTCCTGTCGCGGTTCCCGGCACGGCTGCCCTGGAATATCGATCCGGCGTTCGAACTCTCGATTTCGGGCAATGAGGCCTGGGCAGCGCGCGTGCAAGCCGCACGGGCACGGGCGAAAGCGGCTGGCCTCAAGGTGATGATCGATGTCCGGATGACGCTCAGCGGGGCCGCTTTGATCGCGGCGGGGCTATCCGAGCAAGACGCAGCCGAAACGACGTACCTCGCAAACGTCACTCCCGACCAGCGTCGGATGATCGAGGTCTAATCGCGCCATGATCCAGACGATAACGCTTCCTGGAACCGACGCGGTTCTCAGGGTGCAAGCCCGCGCCAAGGAAAACTTCGTCGTATGCGACCTTCCGGGCTTTGCGGAGTTCGCGGACCGAGTTCCGGGCGAGAGACGCTCGGAGAATGACCAGCGGAGGGACTGGTACGGCGTACTGAGCTTCGACCGCTCGCTCGCGGCAGTGCGTTGCGGAGACCTGAGCGGAGTCGCGGCAAGTGACAAGCTGCTGGCCGACATGGAATCGCTCGTGCCGGTCTCGAAATCCTGGCGCACAGTCGATTCAGTCGTTGGCATGTGCCCAAACGTGCCGCAGTATCTGGCTGGCAATCCGTACAACATGAGGCTGAAACGCCGTTGCGCGACCGTCACCGCGCCGCTCGCGATCTTCGTCGAGCTCGTGGCCAGCGCAGGCGTAACCGCCCAAACCTGCCTGAAGCGCGGTGCGGCGATGCTGGCGCTGGTCCGCATGTTGGCTAACGTAAGGGTTGTCGAGCTGTGGTGTTGATCGCAATCGGGCAGAGGAATTCCCGGTCCAGTCTGTGTGTCCGGCTCGACACGGCGCCGCTGGATCTGGCGCGCTCTGCTCATGTGCTCACCCATCCCAGCGTGTTCCGGGCTCTGGGTTACAGATCCCTGGAGCAGGAATTCTACAGGGGCGGCTGGAAAGGGTATTGGGCGTTCGGCGACCATGGCTTGCACGTTCGGACAGCCGCGGAGAGCTACAAGCGAGTGCTGAACCCCGGCTCCGACGTGCTGTTCATCCCGCCCGTGCACGTGAACGACCTTTATCTGACGGACCCGGCCAAGTGGCTGCGCAGCATGCTCGCGCAGTACGGCGGCACCGAAATGGAACGGGCCGCCTAGCTGTTTTGCCAAAACGTCCATGAACCACGCAAACACGCGAGGATGCTTCCGTGACCCCGAAGAGAATCCGAACGGCGCTCCGGCGAGGCCGGCTTCTGATGTGCACCCATGAGACTGTCGGTACGGTGTACAGCCTCGACAACGGCGTCGCGGTCCCGAAGAAGCTGGCAGCCGAACTCACCGGCGCCGGCAACCTGCAAGCCGATCTATTCCTGCGGCCCAACGAAGACGGGCTGTTCCCCGGGTTTACGCAGACTTGGCGAGCCGAGGGATGAAACGGTCTCGCGCACTCATCCGTGCTTCCATATTGCTTCCACGGCAGCGCGCTTTGGAAGCAGCCCAATTTGCTGCATCGAAATACGGTGGAATTTCAGTGGTTTGTTGGCGCGCCGGAAGGGATTCGAACCCCTGACCCCCAGATTCGAAGTCTGGTGCTCTATCCAGCTGAGCTACCGGCGCGGGCAAGTCCCCGTAGCGCAATCCCGGGCGCAGGCCAAGCCGCCCCTGCGGCACGGCAGGGCGCGGAAGCCGTCGATGTGCTGCGGCAGACGGGCTGGCCCGGCCGGTTCACTCTCCCGGCAGGACCTGGAACACGGCCTGACGAAACAGATTGCCCGCCGACTTCACGGCGTCTTCCGATTTCCCCTGCCCGGCGATCGTGAACAGGTAATGCCCGCCGCGTTTGCGCGGCACGACGATGTAGCTCTCCGACCAGGTGTGCTGGTCTTCGCACGCCGTGAAGATGGCGAAGGAATCCGGGCGGTCTTTCTGCATCGGAAGAATGCCCGACGCGAATTTCCCTGTGCAGATGCTGCTGTCCCAAGCGAGCAGACCCGCCTTGATGGTAACCGTCGTCATCGCCCGGCCGTCGGCCAGCACCCGAAGACTGCCCACGAGGCCATTCACGGTCCATACGGCGTCGTGGATCCGAACGCTCTCCGGAATTTCGTCGCCGCTCAGGAAATGGAACGATGAAATGCCGGCGGCTGCCAGTACGTTGGTGGCAAGCGTGACGGCTTCGAGGCGGGATTCGGCCGTAGGAGCCGCCGTGGCGGCGGCGGGCACGGGCCCCGTGTGTCCCCGATTCTGGTTCGAGAACATATTGGCGGTGGGGACATGGACACGCCCGTCGAGGGAATCCTTGGCGCATGCGAGAAGATCGAACAGGATTTGACTGGTGTTCGTCAGCGCGAACTGAGCCACGCCGCCGTTTCCGGTGCTGATAAACAGCATTTTGCCCTGGCGAAATTCATTGATCAGCGAAATCTGGCCCGGCAGTGGAAACAACACGACTTCGGGGGCGAGCGCCGAACCCGACGCTTCCTTGAAAAGATTGTTGTCGATCCAGTACCGCAGGTTGACTGCTGCTCCCGTCGTGAGGTTCCAGCGAGGATTGCCGAACAAGATCGACCAGGTGCCATTGTTCTGGGGCGAGACGGAAAATCCCAGGATCGTGCCGGTTTGGTATTTCGTCGTAGCTATGCAAGGGCCGAGACGGCCGGAACGATCGTCGGCGTGCACCACGACGGACCAGTCTCCGATCGAGTACACATTGACGATCTTGCCCAGCACGGCTTGCGGCGCGGCGATCAACGCCAGACAGATGAGGAATAAATGCTTCATGGCTGCCCCCCGGCCGACGACAACGGCCCGACCCGCTAAGGTGTCCCCCGGGAACAGTCTGCCTTTCCATGCCGCGGGTTGCAATCGCGGCACATTATCACGCTGATTCCGATAGATTTTTTTGCAGCGAATGGTCTGCACGGGGTTGGCGCCGGCCGGCCAGTTAGGGAGCCGCGGAGGCGCAACCGCAGCAGGAGCACGCGCCGTTTCAAGCCATCTCGGCCAGCGGCGGGACGCTGCGGGCGTAATTGTCGACCCAGCCTTGCGCGACCTTGAAGCTGTGGGTCTCCTGGCAATGCGGGCAGTCGAGATAAATGGTCCTGCGGCGCGTGCGCGCGATGCTGCCGCGATCGGTGTTGATGCCGGTCTCGATCTCGCGCGCGGTCTTCGGGCACAGGAATACCAATTCGCCCATGCTACTCTCCCAAAAAGGGGCCTGACGCATTCTACCGGGTATGGGGGCCACGGAGAATTGCGTCCGCGTGCGGCCCTCGGCCTGCCTGTGGATATGTGGATAAGTGCGCAGGCCGTTGAATCGAAGAGGTTATTGCCGGCGCGCCGCGCGCCGGATCGTCCCGGCAGGGAAGCCAAAGGAGACCGCCATGGCACAGCCGCAAAGCCCCGAGCACCGCATGGTCGAGACGAACGGCATCCGCCTGCATGTGGCGGAAATGGGCCAAGGGCCCGCGATCCTGTTCTGCCACGGCTGGCCGGAGACCTGGTATTCGTGGCGGCATCAGCTGCCGGCGCTGGCGCAAGCGGGTTTCCGCGCCCTTGCGCCCGACATGCGCGGCTACGGCCGCAGCGAAGCTCCCGCGCCGATCGAGGCCTATACCCAGCTCCACATCGTCGGCGACATGGTCGGGCTTCTCGACGCGCTGGAGATTCCCGAGGCCGTCATCGTCGGCCACGACTGGGGCGCGCCGGTCGCCTGGAACGCGGCGCTGATGCGGCCCGACCGGTTCCGCGCGGTCGTGGGCATGAGCGTGCCGTATTCGCCGCGCGGCAAGGTCAGCCTGATCGACGTGCTCAAGAAGACCGGGCTCAACGATTTCTACATGATGTATTTCCAGGAGCCGGGCGTGGCCGAGCGCGAGTTCGAGCGGGACGTCACCGCCTCGTTGCGGCGCGTGCTCTATTCCGCATCCGGCAGCCGCCCGGAGGGAACCCATTGGAAGGCGTTCGCGGCGCCGGGCGGCGGGCTGCTCGACAATGCGCTCGACGCCGACATGCCGTTCGCCTGGCTGAGCGAGCAGGATCTCGCGGAATACGCCGCGGATTTTCGCCGCAGCGGGTTTCGCGGCGGCTTCAACTGGTACCGCAACATCCACCGCAATTGGGAGCTGCTCTCCGCGTTCACCCATGCGGCGATCCGCCAGCCGGCGATGTTCGTCGCCGGCGAGCGCGACGGCGTGCTCCGCATGCCGGCGATGCAATCGGCCGTCGACAACATCAAGCAGCTGCTGCCCGGCGTGCGCAGGAGCGAGATCATCCCGGGCGCCGGCCACTGGATCCAGCAGGAGGCGCCGCAGATCAGCGGCTCATTGCGTGCTCGACCGGGCGGCGATCGTAGCCCACATGGAGCGAAGCGGAATGCGGGAGCTGCTGTCCCGGATTTCGCTTGCGCTCCATCCGGGCTAGCACATTTGCCCGCGGACCGGTCAGGCCTTCAGCCAAAACCCGAGCAGAACGCCGATCGTCGCGTAGGCCCAATGCTGTTGCTTGGCGCCGTGCCGATCGGAAAAAATGACGAACAGGCTCAAGGCCGCGAGCAGCAGGCTGATGAGAATTTGCACGATGATCCGCGTTGAAAACGCGCCTTCCTCGATCAACTTGCTGCTCTTGGGCGTGGCCCAGAACCCGAACAGGTCGCCGACGAGATCTCTCAAATGATAAAATAAATAATACGCCGTCTCGGATCGGGCGGCCCACCCCAGGCCGAGCAATACGATGACGCCCAACAGCAGCACAATCGAAACCAGCTTCGGCATTTCCCCCTCCTCAACGTCGCGAAAACAGACCCAATCCCAATCCTGAAGCTCTCGGTGGCGTTCGATCCTATTCTCTCAGGTTCCCGGATTTCGGCAACATTCCAAGCGGGCGAAAACTCTCAATCCCGAACTGCCGGCCCGATTTTTCCCCGCACCAGCGCCAGCGCGATCAGCGCCACCGCGGTGAACCCCGCGCCCGCCAGGAATGTCCCGCGCGGGCCGAAGAGATCCCACAATCCGCCGGCGAGAATGCTCGCGACCAGCATGGCGACCCCGGTGACGAGGTTGAACATGCCGAACGCGGTGCCGCGCAGCACCGCCGGCGCGGTGTCGGCGACCAACGCCGCGAGCAGCCCCTGGGTCAACCCCATGTGCAGCCCCCAGAGCGACTGTGTTCATAGGTCCCGGCTCGCGCTTGCCTTGCTCGCTTGGCCGGGACGACGGGAAATTGGTGAATTGCTAAGCCCCGTGGCGGCCCACAATCGCGATCGAGCAGACGTTCTGGTGGGGAAAGCCGCCGAGGTTGTGCACCAGCCCGCGCGCGGCTTCCTTGTGCCGTTGGCGCGGCCCGGCGCGGCCCTGGAGCTGCAGATAGATCTCGTAGATCATCCGCAAGCCCGGCCGATCGGATGCCCGAAGCATTTGAGCCCGCCGTCGATCTGCACCGGCAGCCCGCCCTCGGCGTCGAAGAACCCGTCCATCACGTCGCGCGGCGCGCCGCCCTCCGGCGAGATCGCGAGATCCTCCATGGTGACGAGCTCGGTCACCGAGAAGCAGTCGTGCGCCTCGACGAGATCGATCTCCCGGCGCGGATCGTCGATGCCGGCCTCGTGGTAGGCGCGCTTGGCCGCGATGCGGGT
>WNFG01007277.1_pt1 | contig 12094 bp, 15 predicted proteins | sample 5400431 | NCBI WGS metagenome assembly WNFG01 (sample SAMN13153346, study PRJNA577476) | soil metagenome | isolation source: 120 cm saprolite under Douglas fir tree site 2 hole 3 replicate 2 | place: USA:California | collected 2015-04-18
CGATCTGCGAGGTCCGCTGCACCGCCTTGAGCGCCTGGCAGACTTCCCACCCGCTCCGCTTCGGCATCATCACGTCGAGCAAGACGACGTCAGGCAGGCGCGACTGTGCGATGGCCAGTGCTTCCTCCCCATCGCGCGCCGTCAGCACCTCGCAATCGAGTGGACGAACGTACAAGGTCAGCAGCCGCTGGACATCTTCATCATCGTCCGCAATCAGCAGGACCGGACGTTCTGGCATTCGGGCAATGATATTGCGTGAATCGGGCCATGGTTGCGGTTGCACGGTCTCGCGATGGGGGCTGCTGGGTTCCTAGGTTGCAGAGTAAGCAAGGTTTGCCGCGTAAGAGGTCTCACCCTGCAACCCAGCAACCCTGCAACCCAACACCCCGAGACCGCGAAACCGCGAGACCCCGCAACCCCGCACTGTGCTAAGTTCCCACGCCGCAGTTCATCAGGAGAATCATGATCAAATTCGGGACCTCGGGCTGGCGCGGCATCATCGGAGAGGATTTCACGTTTGACAACGTCCGGATCGCCAGCCAGGGCATTGCCAACTATTTAAGAAAATCGAGTCAGAAGGGACGCGGCGTCGTGATCGCCTACGACACGCGCTTCCTTTCCGAAAAGTTCGCCTCGGAAGCGGCACGCATCCTCGCTTTCAACGACATCCAGGCCTACCTCTGCACGCGCGACGTTCCCACCCCATGCGCGTCGTTCGAAACGGTTCGCCGCAAGGCCATGGGAGCGATCAATTTCACCGCCTCCCACAATCCGCCCGAATACAACGGCCTGAAATTCTCGACCTGGAACGGCGCGCCGGCGCTGCCGGAGATCACGAAGCAGATCGAGGAAGAGATCAACATCGTGGCCGCGACCGGCGAGCGGGTCGACGTTTACGAGAAGGCCGAGCTGATCGAGGAGATCGATCCGAAGGACCGCTATCTCAACGAGCTGAAGACGAAAGTCGACGTCGATACCATCCGCAAGAGCGGCCTGCGCATCGCCATCGATTCGCTCTTCGGCACCTCGCGCGATTACCTCGACTACTTCCTCCTGGAGTCGGGCGTCGAGGTAAAGATCATCCACAACTACCGCGACCCCTACTTCGGCGGGTTCTCTCCCGAGTGCAACGAGAAGAATCTCACCGAGCTGCGCAAGGTCGTGACCGACGAAGGCTTCGACCTCGGCCTGGCCACGGACGGCGACGCCGACCGCTTCGGCATCATCGACGACCGCAACCGATTCGTCTCCCCGAACGTCATCCTCTCGCTCCTGGCGATCTACCTGAAGCGCGAGCGCAAGATCCCCGGCGGCCTGGCGCGCTCGGTGGCCACGACACATCTCATGGACGCCATCGCCCGCAAGCTCGATATCGAGCTGCACGAAACCCCGGTCGGATTCAAGTACATCGGCGAGCTGATTCTCGCCGACAAGATCGCCATGGGAGGCGAGGAGAGCGCCGGCATGTCGATGTACCGGCATCTGCCCGAGAAGGATGGCATCCTGGCCTGCCTCCTCGTCGCCGAGATGGTCGCGCATACAGGCAAGAAACTGAACCAGCTCATCGAGGAGATGTACCAGGAGTTCGGCTCCTTCTATTCGAAGCGGATCGACATGAAGCTGACGCCGCAGCTCAAAGACTCGCTGGCCGCCAAACTGGCCAATCCGCCGGCTTCGATCGACCACTTCATGGTGCGCGAAGTGAACAAGACCGACGGGGTGAAGCTGATCTTCGACGACAACACCTGGCTGCTCTTCCGCCTCTCAGGGACGGAGCCGGTGGCACGCATCTACGCCGAGGCCTGCAGTCCGAAGGATCTGAAGCATGTGCTGGATGCGGGGAAGAAGTGGGCGTTGTCGTGATGCACCGGCCCCATCCTGCAAGAGATCTCATCCTGCAGGTGAGCGTAGCGGACCATGGCAGGATCTCCGGTGATACCGCGCGGACGCTGGCAATAGGCGCAGCCCGCGCAATGCCACCGGAGATCCTGCCGTGTTCGCTGCGCTCACAGGCAGGATTGGGGGTTTGGAAAGTCCCATGAACTACCCCTTCGAAAAGCAGTTCCTCGTCTGCGTCGGCGGCCGCTGCGGCAATCCTGACCGCGGGATCGAGCGTGGAGAGTTCATCCACGCGGAGCTGAAAGGGCATAACAAGAAGATGGGGCGCAAGCCGCTGGTACGCGTCTGTACCGTGTCGTGCCTCGACCTCTGCGACCACGGGCCGAACATGATCGTCGACGGCGTGGTTTACTCGCATCTGACCCGCGAGTTGGCGCGCGAGGTCTACGCCGGCATCATGGGCGACGGACCTCCGCGCGATGACCTGCAGTTGAGCGAAGACGAATTCCGCGGCGGCGGAAGCGCAGCGGTGAAGAAGTAGCGATGCGCCGTGTCTTTGCTCTCATGACGCTTGTGCTGCTGCTGGCCGCCTGCTCGCGCGAGCCGAAGGCGAAGTCGTTCATCCTGGCCACGACGACGACGATGCAGGGCTCGGGCGTCCTGCCGATGCTGTTGACCGAGTTCAAGCGCGACACCGGCGTCGACATCCATCCTCTCGTGCTCAGCTCGGGGCAGGCACTGCGGATGGCCGAGCAGCACGAGGCCGACGTCACCATCACGCACGATCCCGCGGCCGAGCGGCGGTTCGTCCGAATGAACGGCGCGAAGCTCTACCGGCAGTTCATGTGGAACGACTTCGTGATCGTCGGCCCACCTGACGATCCCGCCGACGTGGCGCACGCCATCAGCGCCGCGAATGCGTTCCGGCGCATCGCATCGACCGCACGCATCGGGTTTTTATGTCGCGCGATGACCAGTCGGGGACGAATACGAAGGAGCGCGCCATCTGGAGGGCGGCGTTGATCGTTCCCGAATTCAATCCCGGCTACCTGAAGATGGGCCAGCCGATGCCGGCCCTGCTGCGCTCCTCGAGCGAGATGCGCGCGTACACTCTCAGCGACCGCGCCACATTCGAACAGCTTGCCGGCGAGTTGCAGCTCCGGCTGCTCTATGCGGGCGATCCGTTTCTGCGCAACGTCTACGGGGTGATTCTGCCCAAGCCCACGCGAAGGCCGGAAGCGGCAACCGCGCAACGTTTCGTCGACTGGCTGCTGCGCGGTCGCGGGCATTCGTTGCTGGAAACGTACGAGGTCAAAGGACATCGCGCGTTTCACATGATGTGACGTCAAAGGCTTTAACCACAGAGACACAGAGGTCACAGAGAAAAACCTCTGTGTTCTCTGTGCCTCTGTGGTTAAAGCTTTCCGACAACATCTACGATTCGTAGATCGTCACGAGCCGCCGCTGAGAGCGGCGGCGATTCGCCGGCGGTCCACGGGCGGCCCTTCGTTACAATCGCAGCACGTGGCCAGGAAAGCAGCGGTCTTCTCGTGCAGTGAGTGCGGCAGTCAATCGCCCAAGTGGCTGGGGCGCTGTCCGGATTGCAATGCCTGGAACTCGTACGGCGAGGAGCAGCTTGCGCCGGTTCTGACGGCGTCCGGTGCGGTGCCGGTGTCGATCGGGGCGATCGATGGCGATACCGCGCCGCGGATCTCGACCGACATCGCCGGGCTCGACCGTGTTCTCGGCGGCGGTCTCGTATTCGGCGGGGTCACGCTCGTCGGCGGCGAACCGGGCATCGGCAAGTCGACGTTGCTTCTGCAGGCCGCCGAGCGGCTGGCCCGAGACGGAATCGTCCTCTACGTCTCGGGCGAAGAATCGCCGCGCCAGATCGCCATCCGGGCACGGCGGCTGGGGACGACCAACGAAAACATCCGTCTTTTCGCCGAGACCTCGGTGGAGCGGATCATCGCCGTGACGGAGTCGATGAAACCGGTGGCGGTGATCGTGGACTCGATCCAGACCGTCCACACCTCGACCAGCGCCTCAACCCCGGGCTCCGTCGGCCAGGTGCGCGATTCCGCGGGATTGCTGATGACGGCGGCCAAGCGCCTCAACATCCCCATCTTCCTCATCGGCCACATCACGAAGGAGGGAACGATCGCCGGGCCGAAGTCGCTGGAGCACATCGTCGATACCGTCCTCTACTTCGAGGGGGAGAAGTTTCAGAACTATCGCGTCGTCCGCGCCTACAAGAACCGCTTCGGGCCTGCCAACGAGGTGGCCATCTTCGAGATGCACGACGATGGCCTCAAGGAGGTTCCGAATCCCTCGGCGGCTCTGATCTCACAGCGAAGCACCGCCGCCGGATCGGCGATCGTGGCGGCGCTCGAAGGGACGAGACCGTTATTGATCGAAGTTCAGGCTCTGGTCTCGGCCACGCACTTTCCCTCTCCGAAGCGTATGGCGATCGGCATGGACGCCAACCGCGTGTCGCTGCTCCTGGCCGTGCTGGAGAAGAAGAACGGCGGCAATTTCCTGCTGAGCGACGTCTACGCGAACCTCGCCGGCGGTCTGCAGATCGACGAGCCGGCGATCGACCTCGGCGTGGTGGCGGCGCTGATCTCCTCGCAGCGCAATGTACCGATCGCACACGACGTGGTCGTCTTCGGCGAGGTCGGCCTGCTCGGCGAGATCCGCGGCGTCTCGCAAGCCGACCTGCGCGCGCGCGAAGCGGCGGCGCTCGGATTCCGGCGCGTCATCATGCCGCAGTCGAACGCCGCGGAGATCCGCGCCGATGTCGATGTCGTCGGCGTCCGCCGCGTGGATGAATTCGCTGACGTGCTCTTCCGTACGTAGTAGGTTCTTTACACTTTCGTCGAAATTATTTACACTCCAGCCCGTTCCATCGGACCGGATGAATCCTCTTCGAGCTCGCTGTGTGTGGGTCGGCGCGATCGGCGTGCTGAGCAGCGTCATGCTCTTCGCTCTCACAGGTTGCGCCTCGCTCGGTTCCGACCAGACCGCCCAGGCGGCACCTTCCATAAGCGCGGCGTCGCTCCCCTCTGAGGATGACGACTGGAGCCAGCTCAAGGCACAGATGCGCATCGATCTCAACCGCTATAACAGCCGCGAGATCGCCCGCACGTCCATCGCCACGCCCCCAGCGGCCAGCGCCCAGTCGCGCGACCGTGAGTTCACTCAGCGCGCCCAGGCGCTGTTCGCTCCCCTCTCGCGTATGCCGTTGCGGCTACCGGTGGTCGGTATCCGCTCCTCGAGCCTAGACGACAGTTGGCACGCCTCACGCGACGGCGGCGCGCGCGTTCACAAGGGAATCGACATCTTTGCCCCCAAGGGCACCGAGGTCGTGGCGGTCGTCGACGGCGTGATCAGCTTCATCGGCGATCAGAAGCTCGGCGGGCATTGCATCTGGCTGACCACCGAAAACGGCGCATCGTTCTATTACGCGCATCTCGACCGCTGGGCGGCCGGGCTGTACGAAGGGATGGAAGTGCAGGCCGGCGATCTGATCGGCTATGTCGGCAACACCGGCAACGCCAAGTACACCCCGTCGCACCTCCACTTCGGCATCAACGAGAACGACGAGATGGTGAACCCCTACCCGCTGCTGACTCACGCCGCGCCGACGCTTCACGCGAAGGTGCATACGACGCTGAGCGGCGGCACGGTCGCGACGCGGTAGGCGGCGCGCGCCGCCCCCCTGGGACCGCGGGCGTCTCCACCGCGTTTGAGCAGGATGCTGCAAAGAAGCGCGGGCGAGACGCCCGCGGTCCCAGGGGGGCGGATTTAGACTCTGTCGCCTGTGGCCGGATCCCGCCACCCTAACCGCAGCTCCCGCATCGGTGCTCGCACAAACTCCCGACCGAGGTAGCGCGGATGGGGCACGGTCAGTGATCGGGTTCGGACCAGATTCGCGCTGTGAAGGATGAGATCGAGGTCGATGACGCGCGGGGCGTTGCGAGTTGTGCGTCGGCGGCCGAGGCCGGCCTCGATTGCATGCAACGCGTCGAGTAGAGGCCGCGGCTGAAGATCGGTGTAACCGGCGACGACGGCGTTCAGATACTTCGGCGGCGGCGCATCCACCGGATCGGTCTCGATGAAGGTACTGAGGCGGACGACGTGAATGACGTGCCGCAACTCTTCGATGGCGCGCCGGAGAAACAGCGCGCGGTCGCCGAGGTTCGAGCCCAGGGCGATCAGCACCGACGACGCCATGTCACTCCTCGCTGAGGTCGATCTCGTCCGACAGCTCGTTGACGTCGCCCTCGGCTCGCGGGAAGTACGTTTTGAGCTGGAGCCCGGCCGCGGTGATCGCCTCGACGATGCCCTCGGTGAACTCGCCGTTCCTGAAACGGATGGTCAGCTTCGCCGCGATCTCATCCCAGAATCCTGCCGGAACCTTTTCGTCGATCCCCTTGTCGCCGAGGATCACGAAGCTGCGCTCCTCGGAGGCAATGAAGAGAAGCACGCCGTTGCGAAGCGCGGTCTTGGTCATTCCGAGGCGCTCGAACGTCCGCTCCGCGACGAAGCGGATATCGCCACCGCCCACTTTCCGCTGGATGTGAATACGGATCTCGCCGGACGTCTCGCCTTCCGCGGCTGCGATCGCCGCGACGATGCGCGGCTGATCGAGCAGGGCCAGGAACTCTTTCTGGTTCACCATCCACCTCCCGCGCCGCCGCCCCCGAAGGAACTGCCGCCGCCGCCCCACGAACCGCCTGTGCTCCAGCCTCCCCCGCTACTTCCGCCGCCGCCGAAAGTCGTTCCTCCCCCTCCGCCGCCGAGGAAGAACATCGGCCAGAAGCAGCCGCCGCATCCTCCGCGCCGCCGCCCGCGAGACAGCAGCGGAACCAGCACGAAGAAGATGAAAAAGAAAAAGAGGAGGCCGAAGATTCTGTCGACTCCGCCTGCGCGCCGTGATCGCCTCACTGGCTGCCTCGGCGCCGACGTCGCACCGACCGCGGTGGGATCGATCTTGCCCACGATCTGATCCATTGCGGCGTTCAGTCCGCCGGCGTAGTCGCCGGCGCGGAAGTACGGTGGAACCGTCTGGTGCAGAACATCCGACGAAAACGCATCGGTGATGATCGGCTCCATGCTGTAGCCGACCTGAATCCGCGTCTTGTGCTCCTTGATGAAGACGAAAAACATCACCGCTTTGTCGTCTTTGACCTTCCATACGTTGGCTACCTTGTTCGTGTAGCCGAGAAGGTCTTCGCCTTCCAGCGAAGGGAAGATCATGATCAGGAACTGGACGCCGGTCTTCTTGTAGAACCCTTCCAGCTTCTCGTTGAGCTGCTGGGTATCCGAGGCGCTGAGCGTGGTCGTGCCGTAGTCGTTCACCCACTGCGTCGGCTTGGGCGGGATGTCGAGCGCGAGCGCGGCCGAGGCGAGAAGCGCGATCGCGGCGAACGCGATCGCGCTGCGGCGGATGTTCATCGCGTTCCCGTGGCGGGGGCCGGTGTCGACGGTGTATTGCCGAAGTTGAAGTTGACCTCGGGGGCCTTCTCCGAGCCGGCCGCGCCCTTGAAGTACGTCTTCTCTTTGTTGAACCCGCTCATGTTGGCGACGAGGTTGGCAGGGAACTGCTTGATGGCGGTGTTGTACGTCTGCGCCACATCGTTGTAGCGCTTACGCTCGACAGCGATACGGTTCTCCGTCCCTTCGAGCTGCGACTGCAGCTCGAGGAAGTTCTGATTCGACTTCAGGTCCGGATAGCGCTCCACCACGACGAGCAACCGCGAGAGCGCGCCGGTGAGGTTCTCCTGCGCACCGGCGAACTGGGCCATGGCATTGGCATCATTCGGCAGGCTCGACGCCGTTCCCGGCGCACCGCCGGCAGGCGCCTGCACCTGCCCGACGCGCGAGCGTGCGCTGATGACCGCTTCCAGCGTCGACTTCTCGAAATTCGCGGCGCCCTGCACGGTGCGGACGAGGTTGGGGATCAGATCGAACCGGCGCTGATAGTCGTTTTCGACCTGCGCCCACTGCGACTGCACCTGCTGATCGAGCTCCACCATGTGATTGCGGACGCCGATGAACCAGCCGCCGCCGATCAGCAGGATGAGAACCAGCACTCCGAGGCAACCAAGCAGACCGACTCTACCCATCAAATCCTTCTTTCTGACAACTCAATAATCTTCGTCTTCTTCTTCGTCGGCGGGTTCCTCTTCACGATCGGCCTCGGGGATGATGTCTTCATCCTCATCGCCGGCCGCGGGAGTAACCTCCGCCTCCGATCCAAACTCTTCGTCGGCCGGTTCCTCCACGATCGGCACCACGGCGGCCGCGCGGGCGCGGCTGCGCGAGGTGGGTACGGAAGGCGCCTCATCGGCATCACGCTGGTCCGCGCCGCACTTCGGGCACGTCGGAACAGGCTTGCCGAGGTCGTAAAACTTCGTATGACAGCTATAACAGGTGTACTTCTTTCCGAGATCAGGCATAACTAGAGAATCTCCCAGCGCAAAAGCGGCGACACGTTAGCACCGCGACTCATGTGTAGCAAGTGAATGAAAAAAGGTTGCGGGGTCACAAGGTCACGAGGCCGCGCGGCACTCGCCGCGTTCCCTCGCGCCACGCGACCCCGCAACCTCACGGAGTGGTTTTTTTCGTACAGCGTTCTACTTCCCGTGCGGCAGCGCCTGCGCGGCACGCGTACCGGCATCGGACGAATTCGCGCCCGGTGCTGCATGAAGCGCGGCCGCTTTCTCGGCCAGTTTCTGTGAATCCGGCAATACCTCGATGGCCTTGGCGATCTGATTGTCGCCCTGCAGACGATAGGGATACGACGCATCGAAACCAAACTTCGCGGCGATGATCTCGGCCTTGATGGCCCGCTCGATGAAGCCGCGGTCGTTCGGCTTATCCAACGCCTCGCGAATGTCAGCGATCGGCGCGATGTCCTTGTCCGCCGCGAAGTGGACGAAACCTTCCATGACGACCGGCGTGACCGCGACCTCTTCGGTCACGTCGGGATGTTTGGCGACGTAGTCGACGCCGTAGTTGAAGAGAGCGCTGCGTACTTCGAGCAGTTGCGTCGTGCGCGACAGCGGAGCCGGTTTGACGAAGATGTCCGGGGTGATCCCGCCGCCACCGTAGACGACGCGGCCGGTGGCCGTCGTGAATTTCTTGCGGTCCTTCAACGGCATCTCCGTGGAGTTGCCGTCTTCGCTGTCGTCGGCGACGTAATAGTCATAGAACGAGCTGTAGTCGCGCTGGATGTTGCGGCCGGACGGGGTGTAGTACTTCGACGTCGTCAACGCCAGGCCGGCGCCGTACTGCAGGGTGTAGACGCTCTGCACGAGGCCTTTGCCCCAACTGGTCTCGCCGACGATGATGGCGCGGTCGTGATCCTGAAGCGCACCCGCCACGATCTCCGAGGCCGAGGCGCTGCCGCGGTTGACCACGACCACCATCGGCATGTCGAGCTTCTGATGCTTGCCCGGCGCCAGGTAGTTCTGCTCGGAATCGGGAGTGCGCCCCTTCGTGTAGACGATCATCTGTCCCTTGTCGAGGAAGTGATCGGAGACGCCGACGGCGGCATCGAGCAGACCACCCGGATTCTGGCGAAGGTCGAGGACGAGCTTCTGCATCCCCTGCCCCCTGAGCTTGTCGATCGCCTCATCGAGCTCGCGGACCGTGGTGGCGGTGAAGTCCTTGATCCTGATGTAGCCGACGCCCGGTTTCAGCATCAGCACGTTCGAGATGGAATTCGTAGGAATGGCGGCACGCACGATCGAAAGAGGGATCGGCTCCTTCATCCCGATGCGGACGATTTTGATGTGTACGGTGGTCCCCTTCGGGCCCTTGAGCCGTTTGACGACGTCGTCGAGCGGCAGGTCGTCAGTGGAGACGCCTTCCACCTCGGAGATGACATCGCCGGCGCGGATACCAAGGCGCGCCGCGGGCGTACCCTCGAGCGGCGTGATGACCGTGACCTGATCGTTCCGCTTCGTCACCAGGATGCCCAGGCCGTAGAACGAGCCCTTCTGGCGATCCTGCATGTCGGCGTACTCCTTCGGCTCGAGGAAGGAGGTATGCGGATCGAGCGTCCGGAGCATCCCGTCGATCGAGGAGTAGACAAACTTGTCTGCGCCGACGTCATCCGGTGCCCAGGCCGTGACAGCGTTGAGCAGATCCGTGTACTCTCGGAAGCGCTTCGACACTTCGCTCTGCAAGGGCGCGCCGAAGAGCCGGTTGCCGTAGAATCCACCGAACAGCGTCGCGCCGAGGATCGCGACCGCCAGCGTCAACGAAAAGGTCCACTGCTTCGTCTTCAGTATCTTTGCCATAGCTTTTGATCGCCTGATTTTCACACGAAGAACTCATTATAGGCGCGGAGTATTCGACAGCCCGGCGATGTTCACGCGGCCGTATCAGTCAGAGGAGACTTCCTTCATGTTCGGTTCGCTCGGCATCCCTGAATTAATCCTCATCTTCATCGTTGCCCTGATCGTTTTCGGCCCGAAGAGGCTTCCCGAGATCGGCCGTACCCTCGGCAAGGCGATGGGTGAGTTCAAGAAGGCGACGGATGATTTCAAGAACACGATCGAGCGCGAGGTCCAGGTCGAGGAATTGAAGCAACTGGCATCGACGACGGTCCCCGTCCATGAAGCCATATCAAGGAGCGAGCCAGTGACGAATCCTGAGCCAGTGACCACTCCCAGCGCCACCGGCGAACCGGCCGAGCCTCCTGCCCAGATCGCCGATCTCACTCCCGAGGCCGTCAATCCGCACCGCACAGCCAGCTGATGACCGAAAACGCTGATACCGCCTCGACCGACGATGAGGTGCCCGACGTTCCGGAAACGGAGCTGCCGAAAATGTCGTTCCTCGATCACCTCGAGGAACTGCGCAAGCGGCTGATCGTCATCATCATCGCCATTGGCGTCGCCTTCCTGGCCTGCTGGAACTACGCCGACAAAATTTACGCCTGGGTTCAGGCACCGCTGACGAAGTTTCTACCGCCGGGAGATCAGAAGCTTGCCTATACCCACCTGACCGAGCCATTCATGGTCTACATGAAGGTGGCGTTTTTCGCGGCCATCTTCGCCGCGTCACCGATCGTGATGTGGCAGGTGTGGCGCTTCATCTCTCCGGGTCTGTACAAGCGCGAACGCCGTTACGCCGCCCCCTTCATCATCGTGGCCACCCTTTTCTTTCTCCTCGGCGGCTACTTCGGATACCGAGTGATCCTTCCGGGCGCCTGCGCATTCTTCGTCCAGACCGGTCTGAAGTTTAAGCAGATGATCAAGATCGACGAGTACTTCTCGTTCGCCAGCACGATCATGCTTGCCTCGGGCGTGGTATTCGAGACTCCGATCCTGATCTTCTTCCTGGCGCGGCTCGGCATCGTGACGCCGGCGTTTCTGCTTCAGAAGTCGAAGTGGGCGATCGTGCTGTCGTTCATCATCGCCGCCATCCTGACCCCGTCGCCGGACATGGTGAATCAGACGTTTCTGGCAGTGCCGATGATCGCTCTTTACTTCCTGGGGGTCGGCGTGGCGTACGTCTTCGGCAAGAAGTACGACAAGTAGTAACCTTACGGGCCATGGAAATCCCATCGAAGGTCCTGATCTTCAGCCGCGCACTCGAGCTGAAAAACCACCCCGCGACGCTCGTGGCAATCAACGACGGCTTTTACGAGATCGTCATGGCCTCCCAGGGAAGGAATCACACCGTCCTCCTGCCGATCGCGGAGACGGCCATCATCTTCAACGACGCCCTGCCATCGATCGCGGCGGACTTCGAAGTGGAGCGGTGATCCTGGCGGAGAGCGGGCGTCTCGCCTGCTCTCCGCTCGAAGCGCGAATTGGAATGTCGGACGCGGAGCCCGATACGACACCGCCGCCGCATCGCGGCGCAGATCCCGCGCGTGGATGCGGGACAGAACATGTAGGGGGAGGCCGCGGTGTCGCGTTACCTCGCGGTCGTGACGCACGTCCGTCCGCGGCTTGCGGCGTTGCAGCGCTGCCGTGTGTCACGTCCGTCCGCGGCTTGCGGCGTTGCGTCGCTGCCGTGTGTCACGTCCGTCCGCGGCTTGATGCGTTGCAGCGCTGCCGTGTGTCACGTCCGTCCGCGGCTTGATGCGTTGCAGCGCTGCCTTGAGTCACGTGCGTCCGCAGCTTGCGGCGTTGCAGCGCTGCCTTGAGTCACGTGCGTCCGCGGCTTGCGGCGTTGCAGCGCTGCCTTGAGTCACGTGCGTCCGCGGCTTGCGACGTTGCAGCGCTGCCTT
>WNFG01004208.1_pt1 | contig 12091 bp, 10 predicted proteins | sample 5400431 | NCBI WGS metagenome assembly WNFG01 (sample SAMN13153346, study PRJNA577476) | soil metagenome | isolation source: 120 cm saprolite under Douglas fir tree site 2 hole 3 replicate 2 | place: USA:California | collected 2015-04-18
AACTGGCGCCGGCGCCGGCACCGGATCTTTCCTTCTGAGATTCCAAATCTCAAGTCGCTACTTCAAATCTGTAATCTCATATTGAGATTCTGAAATTGGGACTCTCAAGTCTCGAATCTCGAATCTGGAATTTCGCATCGGGAATTTGAGAATCCTGCCCTGCTTCAGAAACAAAGCCCGCACCCTCGTCCAAATTGCCGATTTAAGTTACACTCAGCTTGGCAGCGCCGCCTGCGAAACGTTTGTTCGTGCCGAGGCTCTGCTGACCAATTTTCAAACGGTCATTCAAGGAACGTTTTGTTGAGCGATATGTCGCAGAATCAAGTTTATGAGGCGTTGACCGAGGCAGCCGGCGGCCGTTTGGCTGCGCCTCGATCCAGAAAGCTGGCGTCGGTCCGGGTGTCACCGGGTGGTTACCTCGCGGCTGCGGCGCTGCTGACGTTTGTTTCCCTGATATTCCTTCGAACCCACAGAGACCTGACCGCGCTGCTGCTGATTGCCGGCACGTGGACAATTACGCCGGTGTTGATGTGGACTGATCGGCTGAACTTTGACGGACGCGTGGTTTCAAGAGCCGGGATGCCGGCGTTTCTGTCACGACTGATTCGCCGCAGCGTCACTAGCGTGAAGGTCGAAGACATCGAGCGAGTCGATGTGGCGACTCTGCGCACGCTGCGGCGGGGCGGCAGCGTCCGCTATCGGTACCGGATCGAGATTGCCGGGCGCGAACGTGTGTTTGCGTTTGCATCGGGCGGGCGGAGATTTCGCCAGATGGTGCAAACCCTGCTGCCGCTGATTTCGGATCACAAACTTGACGCCCGCGCGCGCGAACTTCGCGATCACCTCATCAGTCCAAAAGACGTTCGTCTCGAGGCAGCCCGACTGGGCATTGCTTCGGCGTCCGTGCTGGAAGAAACAGCCGAGGCCGCCGGCAAGAAAATCGCCCAGCACCGAGCCGCTTCAGACTCTGAAATCGTGCCCGAGGAGATCGAACGCGGCCGAAAACTGCGAAAGGCGGCGAATGATCTGCGGGTTGCCGGACGCTTGCGAGAATCGGCCGAAGGATTCCGCCGCGCCCTGATCATTTCGCCACGCGATCCGTGGCTGATTTATGAATTCGCTCGCCTGCTGAGATCGCAAGCCAGCGCGCTGGGCGAGGCGCGGATGCTTTCGAGAGCCTGCGCGGCCCTGCGCCTGGCGACGCAGCGCGGCGCGAATGATGCTCAGCTACTGGAGCGGATTGGCGAAAGTTTTCTCGAATACCTCGATCCGGCCCGGGCGGCAAAGTCGTTTCGCCGGGCTCTGGAGATCGATGCTCACTCTTTCCGTGCTCAGCTCGGTCTGGCGGAGGTGGCGCTGAACGACGGCAAGCTGGCGCACGTCATTCATCATTACAACGATGCGTCGCGGATCGCGCCCGACAAAGCTGACGCGCGCCTGGCGCGCAGGGAAGCGGATTATTATGCGCGGCTCAATGATGACGAGGCTTATCTGGCTACCGAGCTGCGCCGCATGAATTGGCTGGAGTACGCTAACCGGGCTCAGTCTCTGGCCGCGCGCGTCAGCTTTGCCAGTCTGTTGATTGCTTTGATTGGCCCTTCGCTCGATCAGAGAGTTGCTGGGATCGGCTGGGCGTTGGCGACTTCTTCGATTCTTGCCTGGACGGGCGCACTGATCTCCCGAAAACTTTTGGCGAGCAGAGGCCGGCCGGTTCTCAGCGATTCATAGGGTCTTCACGGCGTTGCTTCTTTCGCCTTTCCACCTTTTTTCCTGCCCGACATAGCCTTTGGCGTGATCGTACGCCCCGATTGCTCTGACACGGAAGCAACCGCTTCAGTTCGGGCCGGCGCTGGATTAAGAAATGCATCCCAGCGATAGCGCGGGCGCTCAGTTGTTTCACCCAGCCGCTTAAACACTAAATTGGTTACGGCTTCGGTCACCCAGCCGTGATAAAACTCGCCGACCGATTGCAATTCAGCATCGGGCGCGGGATTCATGAAATCGATCGCGTAAGGCACGTTGTCTTTGATCGCGAACTCGACGGTATTGATGTCGTAGCCCAAGGCCCCGCACAGCGTCCGCACGTCCTTGATCACGCGCGCCTTCAATTCCGGCGCCAGATAATCCGGGTCGTAGATGTACTGTTCGCCTGACAGGTAAGGCTTGCGCGGATCGTAGGCCATGATCATCACTTCTTCCTGCCCGATGCAGTAGCAGCGAACGAATTGATCAAAGTCGACGAACTCCTGCAGGGTCATGCACAGCGTGCCGGTCTGATCGTATTCGGTGATCAACTCTTGCAGCGTGTTGACGCGCGAAACGTTCTTCCAGCCCCCACCGTCAAACGGTTTCATGATCGCCGGCAAGCCGACGTAGTCAATGATCGCCTGCCAATCGAGGGGAAATTCAAGATTGCGCAAACTCTCGCTGACGATTCCTTTGAGGTAGTCCTTTTGCGGCAGCAGCACGGTCCTGGGCACGGCGACGCCGAGTTTCCGCGCCAGCGAGAAATTGAAAAACTTGTCGTCGGCCGACCACCAGAAAGGATTGTTGATGATGATTGCGCCTTCCAGCGCCAAACGCTTCAGCGTGGCGCGATAGAACGGCACCTCGTGCGAGATGCGATCGATTACCAGGTCGTAAGGCGGCGGCGCATCGTAACGAACGCCTCCCAGCGTGATGAAGTCAGCCGTGACTGCTCCCTGGCCGCGCTCGTTAATGTTTCTGATCAGCGCCTCGGGAAAAGTCTTTTCCCGGCCAACTAAGATGCCAACTCGCTTCATGAATCTCTGTTATCCTCTCTTGGACAAATCGACCGTCATCCGGGACGGTGATCCGTACTTTCATCCGTCAAGATTGTTTGAACCAAGCTATCCGTCACTCGGAGTGGTTGTCAAACTTATCAGAGACATGGTAGTGCAGGCCACTACCGACAACGAATCAGCATCCCTGCTTCTGGTTTAGCTTATGTTACAATCCCGACCAACCCAGGCGAGTTTAACTAATAGGAGTTTGGGGTCATGAAGGTCGGGGAGAATCTTTCGATGTTTCGGGCGACGACAATTCTGGCGACGTTACTGTTGCTAGTTGCCGGCGGCAGTTTTGTTGGCAGACCGGTAAGCGCGCAAGCGCCGAAGGCCCTTACGCCAGAGCAGATCGCGGAAATCGCAATTGCGGTTGCCGGCGGCGGTCAGGGCCGAGCCGTGTTGAATCAGATTCGCCGCAACGGTATCGAGCGCGGCCGGGTGTCGCGAATCGGCCCGGACGGACGGTCCGAGGACACCCGTTACGAACTGCGATTTCTTCGTGGCGACAAGCCCGAGAAAGACAAGTTCCGAATCGACAATAAGACGCCACAGGCGGAATACTCGCTAATCTTTGGCGACGGCAAGATCTTCGGCATCATCAATGGCTCGCCGTTTCAGCCGCGCGCCGAGGCCACCGCGGATTTTATCTCGCAGCAGGCGCACAGCATCGACGCCTTGCTGCGCTACAAAGAGAACGAATCAAAACTGGCCTCGGCCGGCAAGGACAAGCATCAGGGCATAGATGTCCACGTTTTAGACCTGACCGACAAAGCCAATCGAAAGACGCGATACTTTTTGAGCGCCAGGAGTTATCGGGTGCTGTGGTTGGAATACGAAGAGACTCCGCCCGGCGCGTCGGCGCCCGTGAAATACATGAAGCGATTTTACGATTATCGCGTGGTGCAGAATACCTGGGTGCCGTATCGAACAGTCTTAACGGAAGACGGCAAGCAAACGGTCGAAACCCGCATTTCCACAGTCACCTATGGCGTGAAGATGGAAGACGCGCTGTTCCAGAATCCTGAGGCAGCGTCCACAGTTAATCCTTAACGCAGTAAGCAGTGAGCACTAGCCAAGGCTATCCCGCCAGCCGTCAACCCGTCTCTGGTCCGCCGTCAACCACAGGACATTTCGGAACTTGCTGTCCCGGCCGGCGTGTTTACTGCGGGGTCGGCGCGGGCTCCGGTGTATAATTTGGCCCGCAAAATATGAGCGAAGGCACGAATGCCGGTGCTCCTGACCGAAGCGAGAATGAGAGCGAGCCTGCCTGCCCGATGAGAACGCTAAGCTCGATTGATGATTTGGATTTCGCCGCCCCGAGGCCTGCGCCAATCATGGTTCGCCCGGTGTCGGATCATGCACTGCTGCAAGGCACGCTCGCCGGCGACCAGGATGCGTTCGCGGAATTGGTTGGTCGCTATCGCAACCAGATTACGAGTTACATCTATCGCATGACGAACGATTATGACGGGGCCGTGGATTTGGCGCAGGAGACATTCCTGCGAGTCTATCGCGCCGCGGGCCGGTATCAGACGACGCATGCGTTTTCGACTTACATCTACCGGATTGCGACGAATCTGGCGATCAGCGAATTGCGCAAGCGCAAACGGCGGCGGCTGGTTTCGCTGACGGGCTTGCTTACTTCGGGCGAAGGCCAGGAGCCCAGGGACTTTGACGCGCCGGACGAGCGGCCTTTGCAGGATATCAGCCTCGTCGATGCCGAAAGGCGTGCAGTGATCAAGCGCGCGATTGCTACTTTGCCGGATAAGTATCGCGCGCCGCTCGTGCTGCGAGACGTCGAAGGCAAGAGTTATGACGAGATCGCTTTGATCCTGCAGACGAGCGAAGGAACCGTGAAGTCGCGCATCAACCGGGCGCGAAATTTTCTGCGCGACAAGATGCGCAATTACCTTTAGGTGGTGGCAATGATGAAATGGATGGAATGCCGCGCAACGCGGCAAGAGATTGACGAAGGTGGCGGGCGGTTGAGCGCCCAGGCTCTGCGACATGTCGCATCATGCGCGCAGTGCCTCGCGTTTCAAAACGAGCGCGCGCGCCTGCGCGAGTTATTGACCAGCCTTGAGCCGGTTACGGCGCCCGCGGATTTCGACTTTCGGCTGCGGGCTCGCATTGCGGCCCAAACCGAAAAGCTTGGGCTCCGATCGTTCTTTGGTGGTTTCGCTCTGAGTACGCCGGCGATGGCCGTGGCGGCCCTCGTCATCGTCGCGCTGGGTGGGTCAATCGTATGGATCAAGCAGCGGGGCGCGAAGCAAGCGTCTACTCTAGCAGTGAATTCGACGAGCCAGGTCAAAGTAAGGAATTCGACGACAGCCGATAACCTGCCGCAGAGCAAGCAGGCCGACGTGCCGGACTCCGCGACTCCGGCTTCGACCAGGGGCACTAATGCGGACGCGCCGAATTATCTCGTGCAAGGCCGCAAGCCTCAGTTCCGAGATCCCGGATTATCTCAATCCGGCCGGTCCAGCAGAGATCTAAGCGCGAGTTCAGCACCGAGCCTCAAGCAGGGCCAGAACCCCGGCGCTGTTTATGTGAGCGCGCCGGTAAAGCCAATGGTCCTGTCTTTACAGGACAACAACGGCGCGACGAGAAGAATTTCTCTGCCGCCAGTAAGCTTTGGCTCGCAGCGTTTGCTCGTCGGTAGCCGCGTCGCGCCCGTGAGTCCAGCGAATGACCGAGTTTGGTAGTGGTGGTAGTACGAAAATGAAGACCATGTTTTCTCGATTGCAGTTTATGTTTATGACGGTGGTTGCGCTTGTCTTAATGGCGGCGGCTGCCTTGTCGCAGACAACCACGACGGCGCCCACGCCGATTCAATCGCCGCCAGGGCCGGCGGTTCCCGAGAAGACTCAGCCGCGGCGAAGGCCGATGCGCGTGGCTTCGGCTCCGCCGGCGAAAGTTACCGTGATCCCCGACCAACGCGCGGTGGCGCCACAGGTCGTGACCATCGTGCATCGCTTAAGCGGGATCAAAATGCTGCGGTTCCTGCTAAAACAATCGGGCCAGGCAGGTACGGTGGCGATGATAGATCCGCTTTCAATGACCAGCGACGCGCATGCGAGCATTATTGCGGGCTGGGCAATTGATGATAAGACGATAACGGCGCGCCTGCCCCAAGCGGCGGCTGAGATCGAGTTTTCCCAACATCCGTTGTTTCCGGCTGAGGGTCCCGGGATGTTTCCGGATGCAAACCCGCGGCGCGCAGCCACGGCGCCGCGCGCGCAACCCGATCTGACTGTAATCACTCGCGACGGACAAAGACTGGTCGCTCGTTATGTTGGTCTCGACGGTGTAACGGGGTTGTCGGTGCTGCAAGTAGTGGGCATGACTGCGCCGGCAACAACTGCGGTTACTCCGAAGACAGTGACGGTGGGCCAGACGATTCAAGTGTTCGCGCCGGAACGCACCTCGCCTAACGAAGCTGCGCCGGGCATCGTCTATGTGCGCGTCGGCCAGACCGAAGCGAAAGTTTCCGCTCTGGCGCGACTAAGTTCCGGCAAACTTCAGCGCCTGAACGTGCGGGCTGCAAAGTTCTCGCCGGAAGTGGTTGGTGGTGTCGCTTGCGATGCGTCGGGAAATACTCTGGGTATCGTCGAAGCGATCGAGGGAAACAATGCCAGTCTCGTCCCCGCTGAGGCGGCCCGAGACGCCGCGCGACGGGTCCTCGGAAGACAGGCCAGCGTGCCGAGACCTCTGCTGGGGATTCGGGGCGAGCCGGTGGAATTCAGTCAGCGAAATCTGTTCGTCGCCAACGGCTGGCGCGAAGATCAATTGACGAAGCTCTTTGAGGATCAGGAGGGCATCCTGCTGCTGCAGGTGATGCCCGGAACACCGGCGGCGCGGGCCGAGCTTCGACGCGGCGACGTGATCATGAAAGTCAACGATGACGCCGTGAAGAGTGCCGAAGACTTTTCCGCTCTCCTTGGCGACGTGGGCAGCGGGGAACAAGTGAAGTTTACCGTGATGCGACCGGACACTGTCGGCCCATTCGCGATTTCGGTAAAGCTCGGCGCCGCTTTCGATCAGACTTTCAATTGGCAGTTTGAGATGCCGCGCGTGAGCACCGCCCAGCTAGGTTTGGAAAGCGTGGGCATCGAAACGGTCCCGCTTTCGGCCCGGGCCGCATTGCAGATGGCCGCGAAGAGCGGCCTGTTGGTCGTCGCAATCCAGCGGCAGACCGCTGCCGCGCGCAGCGGTCTACGCGAAGGCGATTTGATCGAAGCGATTGACGGACGCGCGGTGGCGACCGGCCTCTTGCCATTTGCATTCGAGTTCAGCCGCGAGAAGAAGCACATCTTGTCGGTGGTCCGGAACCGCGAGAAATCCCAGGTAGAGCTTGAGGCAAGCAACTAAGACTTCCCGGCCCTCGCTAGTCTGAAAGCTTGCCTTCGAGCAGTCCTTCGCACGAGAGCGTCTGCGGGCCATTCGCGTCGCAGATCGCGAACTTCGCCTCCGATCCCTGATACATCGTCACGCCGGCGTACTCACCTTTGGCGTTCAGAATGTAAAAGTTCACGTAGAAGTTCGGCAGCCCACGGCTGTTGAGCAGGCGCTTCTCAATGGTGTTGGCCTTGATCCGGCGCAGCGCTTCCATGCCGGCGTCTTTCGGATGCGCGCCGCGACGCATCTCTTCGATGATCAGAAACGAACTGAGACCATAGAGATTCGCTTCGCCGCGTCCCGTCGAGCCCGCCGCGCCCACGCTGCCATCCAGATACAAACCGGCGCCGAGGATCGGCGAGTCACCCACGCGCCCTGGGATCTTCCAGGACAAGCCGCTGGTGGTGGTGACGCCGCAGATTTCCCCTTTGGTGTTGATGCCGTCGCAATTGATCGTGCCGTAGAAGCTTTCGGGTCTGAGCAAGCCTTCGGCGAGCATTTCCATCGTGGCGCGCCGTCCGGCTTCCGCTCGCTTCTTCGGATCGAGATAGTGAGATGGATCGATGCGGCGTTTCCAGTCCAGCCAAAGCTCGCGCGAGTGCGGGGTGTTTAGATCGTCTTCGATCTTAAATCCCATGCCGCGCGCGAAGTCCTGCGCGCCTTTGCCGACGATCAAATGATGGTCAGTCTGTTCCAGCACCGCTTTGGCGACCAGTGAAGGCGTGCGCACGCCTTCGATCGCGGCGACTCCACCGGCCTGTTTTTTCGGACCGTGCATGCAAGAGGAATCAAGCTGCACAACGCCTTCGGCATTCGGCAAGCCGCCATAGCCCACGCTGTCGTCCAGCGGATCGAGTTCGACGATGTTAACGCCCGCAATGACGGCGTCGAGCACGTCCGCACCCTGCGTGATCATCGCGAACGCCTTCTGGACGCAGGTTACGTTGCCGCCGTTCTTGAAATGGTTTCCATTGGCCGAGGAAATGACCAGAGGCTTGATTGCGGCGGGAACCAGCACAGTTGGCGCGCCGGCTTTCGCTTTGCGCGCCGACGCGATCGCGACGCTGGCAGCGGCGCTCCCGATCATGAACTCGCGACGTTTCATCGTTTCGTTACCTCGCTTTTAATGATGCCGGCCTCTTTTATGCGAGTTCGCACCAGCTCAGTCAACTTCGAAAGCGAATCGCTGCGACGCGCTCGTCTTGGCGATGCGATCGATTACGGTGACTTGCAAAACATAACGGCCCGGTCGCAGACCGTCGAGCGTCAGCTCGGCGGCGTAGGGAACACGACTGAGATCGGCGATGCCTTCGATCGAAACCTTGTGCAATGGATCCGTAATGACGGGCTCGTTATCGCGAAACACCTGAACCTGGATGGCCAGGTCAGGTCCCGCGCCCGAGGCGCTGGTCGGGATCATCGGCGCGTTACTTTGACCATTGTCGGGGGATTCGGGAGTTGGAACTACGGGCTTGGCTCCGAAGGCGTTGTAAACAAAGGTCAAGAACCGCAAGTGCGAGGTTCGAGTGAAGTGATGATCGATGTTCAATCTAACCTGGTCGAAAGGGTCCTTCTCTGCGCCCGGTTTGCTCGGGTCGATGCGTGGCGCGCCTTCAGTTCCCAGTTTTCTCTCGCCCACAATCAAGGTGCTTAGCGCCAGCGTTTTTGACTCCAGGTCGGGAATTTCAATCCACTGAAAGCCACTTCCGGAGCGACCTTCTTTTTCATCGCGCGCGGCGACCCGTACCTGGTAGAGCCCGGGTTTGATGGGCGAGAAGTGGTTATAAGCAACGCTGTCCGGCGGCGCCGATTTGTCGGTGGAATTGACCTTCATCGTCAGACGATTTTCAAAGCTGCTGACAACTTTTCCCTGATCGTTCAATATCACCGCGGCGATGTCAATATACGCCGTTTGCGTGCCCCCCACGGGTTCCAACCCAATTCGATTGGTGGCGATTTTCAGCGACGTAGCCAGCACTGAGCCGCGCTGGGGAACATTAAGAAAGTTGAGCGTCAGTGAAACTGGCAGAGCAGTCTCTGGATACAGCGACCGCAGGGTTGCGCGCAATTCATCGATCGGAAGTTTCAGCACCGCGGGTTCCTTCCCGCGCTTCGGTTGCGCCGCTGTTTGCGCCGGCTGAACCTCGCCAAAACCGCGTCGAAACCGCACCAGCAATTCGGGCCGGCCGACGACGCTCACTTCGATCTGACGAAATCGCGGGCTCCGCTGTTCTTCGCTTTCCGGCCGCCACGCCAGCAGATAGTAAACCGAACTCTCTTGCACTGCGGTAGTTACCGCGGCAGAGAGCGCGTTGGTGTTAAAGAACGCGCGGCCACCCGTGTCACGCGCCAGCGCGTTGAGGCCGTCTTGCGTCGCGCCCAGTTCTCCCATGCTCGCCCGCTCCAATCGTCCGCTCGGGTCGAAAGGAACGCCGCCGCTAAGATCGACGGTGGAAGCGACCAGGCCTCTGGCATCGATCGAATAGATGACGACGCCGGCACTCGCCGCCGCTGACGTTACTCTTCTCAATCGATCGAAGGCATCCGAGTTGTTACGATCGAGCAGGAAGCCGCTTGAGACAAACAGCACCAGTTTCCGTCCTGGCAGGCGAGCCGTTGACTTCACCAGGCCCTCCAGGGCGGCGAGCGTGTTCGTAGTTATCATCCCCGACTGTTGCAGCATTGCCGAGGCGCGCTGTCTGACCATGTCTCCGGCGATCTGGCGCGGGATGCCGGGAAAATCACGCAGGATCGCGTCTATGAAAACATCCAGCACGTCGCTGTCGTTCTGCTGGACCAACATTGCCTGATACTCAGACATCGCCGGACGTTCAGCATCTTGAGAGTGCTGGAAGCGCGTCGTGATCCGGCCGACCGCGGCTCGCAGCACGGCTTTGTTGTCGGTGAGCTGCTGCAGAAAGCCGACCTGGCCGCTGGTGGTGATAATCGCGGCTTCGTCATTCTGGCCCATCGTGCGGTCGACGAAACGCTTCAGCGACTCGCGCACCGAAACAATATCCGTCGCCGGCACATGCAGGTCATCGACAAAAAAGAAGATGGTGCGTCCCCGATCCAGCGGGATGGGGGTGCCGCCCGGGTTGCCGCTAATCGCGTTGCCGCGGGCAGCCGCGAGTTGCGCCTCTTCACTGTGACTGCCGGCCCTGATCTTTTCGAAAAAAGAAATCTCGCGCGGTTTGCCACCAACCTTCAAAACAAATTGCTCGCGCTTCAAATCTTCGACAAAGGTTCCGCGCCGGTCAAAAACCGTGACGTCGGTTTGCACCAGCGCGGTATTGACGCGAACCACGTCTTCGCTTTGACCGGGTGTACTCTGCGGTTGTTGAGCAAGTGCCGGAACGGCAAACGATGAGAGTGTCGCCAGGAGAAAAAGCGTTACTGGAAAACCGCGAATTCGCATGAATCGAGCGTTTTCGAACTCGGACGCGGGTGGCCGGGGAAATCGCTGGTGATGATATCATGTCGCTCGCCGAAATTGGATTGCTGAGCAGCGATTAAGGGAGAAACGACGCCACATCATGGACCAACTGAAACAACTGATTCGCGAGGTGCCCGACTTTCCAAAGCCGGGCATAAACTTTTACGACATCACGACCTTGCTGAAACACCCTGAAGGCCTCCGCCAGACCGTCGACGCCCTGGCGGCGGAGTTTGAAGGCGAAAAAATCGATACCGTGGTTGGCGTAGAGGCGCGGGGGTTCATTTTCGCGCCGGCCCTCGCCTATCACCTGCGGGCTGGATTTGTGCCGGTGCGCAAGCCAAAGAAACTGCCGGCTGAGAAAGCTTCGATCTCTTACGCTCTCGAATACGGCCAGGACACTCTCGAGATTCATCGGGACGCAATCGGCGACGGTCATCGCGTCGTGATCGCCGACGACTTATTGGCCACGGGAGGGACGGCGCGAGCGGTGGTCGATCTGGTTGAAGGTCTGGGTGGAAAAGTCGTCGGCCTGGTCTTTGTGGTCGAGTTGGAATTCCTGCCCGGACGCGAGAAGCTTGCGGGTTATGATGTGCGCTCATTAATCAAGTATCAATCGTGAGCCGCGGCTCGCCGGTGGCCAATCTTATCCGGTCTCTTCATGCGATTCAATGTCGTCCGGACAACGAAGAAGAAACGGGTAAGGATAAAGGGCAAAAAGCAAAGTCGAAAAACTCGGCCCATAATTAACTTGGATTTTCTGCTCAGTCGAAAGAAGATCCGCGCATTTGTAATGTTTTTGTCAAGCGTACTTTATTGCCCTAAGGCTAACTGGTGTGATAAACACGGTGCATGGCGTTCACAGAAGACGACATGAAAGCTTTGCGTTTGCTTCTTCGGGAGGAACTGCAGGCTGAGGTTCGCCCGTTTCGAAATGAGGTCGGTAAACGTTTTGACGAAGTTGCCACGCAGATGGATGGCCTCTACCAGCGTGATGAGAAGCGAGAGCAAGAATACCTATCTATCCGAGAACAGATCCGACGCCTCGAAGCCAGGTTCCCTTAGCTGATGTTTACGTCAGCGTCATTGCCCAACTTATCGAAAACACGACGTCACGTTCCCGTCATTTGCTCTCTAACTAAACGCTTCACCCGCGGCTTTAGCCAAAGCAGGGCGAGCGCCGCGGCGATGACGTTGCATGCGACTGCGGCCCAAAACACCGGCACCCACGAGTGGACCGTCAGAGCCAGCCAGGCTGCGCCGGGTACGCCGAGGATTGAACCGATTCCTTTCGCGGTGTACTGGATGCCATAGTTCGTCGTCGCATGTTTACTCCCAAAGATGTCCGCGATCGCCGCCGGGAACAGCGAATAGATATCACCCCAGGCAAAGAACATCAGCGCCGAAATTATGATGAACCAGAAAGGCCGCGCCACCACCAGCGTGAGCA
>WNFG01006980.1_pt1 | contig 12090 bp, 13 predicted proteins | sample 5400431 | NCBI WGS metagenome assembly WNFG01 (sample SAMN13153346, study PRJNA577476) | soil metagenome | isolation source: 120 cm saprolite under Douglas fir tree site 2 hole 3 replicate 2 | place: USA:California | collected 2015-04-18
CAGCAGATTCCAGCCGGCCCCGCCTGGCCCCCGGATGCCGCTGGGGCGGCAGCGAGGCAAATCGCGTGATCCTGTTTCCCGAAGGCGCCATCCAGCTGCAGGCCACGGGGCGGCAAGTGCTCGAGCGTTGCGACGGTCAGCGCACATTCCTTGAGATCATCGGGGAACTGCAGGGTCAGTACGCCGCATCGGACCCCGCCAAGATTCGCGACGATATCGGCAAGTTTCTCGAGCAATTGCAGCAGAAACGGATTGTGGATTATTAGAAGATTCTGGCAATTGCTGGTTCTTTGGTACGAAGGGTTCATTCCGGAGCTAACCATTCCCGCAGGCAACCTCGACGTAGCTGCCAGGCACGGCCGCGTTTACCGCTGCCGCGACTTTTGCGGTGTGCAATCGAACCAGCGGCCATTGGGGAGTACCAAGCACCACAACCGCTATCCTACGGGCCGCAAGATTCTGCTGGTATCGGATATTCTTGTCCGCAGTGAGAAAGACATCGAATCCGGCCCGCTGCGCTTCGGTTAGCAACTCGCCGTTGGAAAGCGTGTCCCATCCTCGATTTCTTGCCTCTGTGACCGTGTGGCCAATCAGGTAAGAAGACAACGGAGCTGGTGTGCTGTGGTCAAAAAGAACGAGCATCGGGAGAGGACGCGGGCACTGGCTCAACCGGGACGGGGGCAGCAAGGCTGCGAGCGGCAAACTCCAGAACCTCGATCACCTGCTCCTTAGAAATGTGAAACCACTCCGTAATCTCATCGACCGTCGCTCCAGCTTCGAGGTTTTCGAATACCGCGGAAACTGGCATTCGAGTGTTGCGAAACACCCAGGCGCCGCCCAATCTTCCCGGCACGCTTTCAACGGCGTGACATTGGGACCAATCCAGAGTTGCCATGGTTCTTACCCCCTCTTAATCTTAACCTTGTGGAAATGCTGCAGCAATAGGACAACAGCCCGCAACTCCTTTATTCTATGAATTGCGGTCCAGCAGCATGAATCGTAGCCATCACCCATGGTTCCCAATCCTCTAGCCCTCATCGCCGAAATCACGCACCGTTGCCCGCTGCATTGCGTCTATTGTTCCAATCCATTGCAGATGGCCGGGACGCACTCGGAACTCTCGACCGGCGAGTGGCAGAGCATTTTCGCGCAAGCGGGCAGGCTCGGAATGTTGCACGCGCACTTCACGGGCGGCGAACCGCTGGCCAGGCCAGATCTGGCTGAACTTATCGCCAGCGCACGCGCCGCCGGGCTCTATACCAATCTGATCACCTCAGGCATCGGCCTGGCAGAATCGCGAATGCAGGCTCTGGTCGCCGCCGGGCTGGATCACATTCAACTCAGCTTCCAGGACTCCCGCGAGGACGCCGCAAACTGGATCGCCGGAGCCAAGGCGCACGTGCACAAGATTGAATTGTCGCGCATCATCCGCCGCCACAAGATCGCTTTCACCGTGAATCTTGTCGTGCACCGGCAGAACCTCGATCATCTGGAGGAAATGATCGCTTTCATCGAGCAACTGAATCCGGAACGCGTGGAGATCGCGCACGCCCAGTACTACGGATGGGCGCTGCTCAACCGCGCGGCACTGATGCCGACGCGCGCACAGATCGAGAAAGCAGTCGAGATCGTTACCGCCGCTGAAAAGCGGCTAGCAGGGCGGATCCGCATCGATTCCGTCGTGCCCGACTACTATGCGAAATATCCGAAGGCTTGCATGGGCGGATGGGGACGCCGGTTGATGTTGATAAACCCGGCGGGCAAGGTTCTCCCCTGCCACGCGGCCGAGGTGATTCCGGGACTTGAATTCGAAAACACTCGAGAACAGACCTTGGAATGGATATGGCAGGAGTCTCCGTCATTCCAGCGTTTCCGCGGCGAAGCCTGGATGCCGGAACCATGTCGCAGTTGCGATCGCCGCACCGAAGATTTCGGTGGCTGCCGCTGTCAGGCGCTGTTGCTGACGGGAGATCCCACGGCAACCGATCCCGCCTGCACTCTCGCCCCTGCGCATGCCGTCATCGAGGCAGTCCTTGACGAAGTCAATTCAGACGCCACGATTACGCAGCAGAAGTCGGCGGCGTCACTAGTACAACTTCAGCAGCAAACCTCCGGCCATTGGGACTACCGCACGAACTCCGAATAGCCCCCTCTCTTCTCGGCAGGAACTGTTACCAGCGCAGCCCGATCGTGATCGGTCTGAAGTCGGTCGTAATGTTGTTGTGCTTGCCGTGGAGATAGCGGAACTCGCCGTATAACTCAAGATTTCCGCGAATCTTGCGCGCCACGCCCCCACCAAAGTTGAATCCAAATTCATTCTGACTCTCGGCGAGAAAGTTCTTGTTGAGCGGAACGTTGCCGTTGAAGCAAGTTCCCCACCAGGTCCAGAATGCGTTGCAGGCCGACCCAGGAACAACCGTCGAAGAGTCGAGCTTGCCCGAGCGATGATAGAAGCCCGGTCCAACGAGAAGGTATCCACTATATTTCTGCGTGACCGGAATATTGATAATCGGATCGAGTGTCACTGCATAGACGTGATCCGTGCCGCCCGGCGACTGAGCCAATTGGAGCGCAGAGGTGCGCAAGGGCAGATTGGCCCACATAAAATCCAGCCTGAAGCCGAAATATTTATTTAAGTTGCGGGCCGCGCCCACCTCCGCCACGCCGCCGCCACCTTTTACGAAGGTTCGGGTCGTGCCACTCGGAAGATTCACCCCTCCGCCCACGTTGAACGTCCAGTTTTGATAGTCATGCGGACGGGTTTTTCGTTTCCGCGTCGTATCCACTTCCGGAGTTTCCTGACTGCTGGAACTGGAACTGGTGGAAGGCTGCTGGCTATCCGGCGCCTGCTGTGCCGGGAGCGTTCCCGCCGCAAGCATCGCGAACACAGCTAGCATCACGAACTTTCGAATCATTCATTCTCCTCCCGCTACCGGGCGTGCTTGCGGACCGAGCGCTCGGCATCGAGAGGCGCTGGCAAAGATCATGTCCGCGATTCTCCCGCCGCTAGCTTTCCAATGGCAGCAGGAACGCACCATCTTATCAACTTTGATGCAGTTTCCGCCGCTACAGACACCTGCACTGCTATCGTCTCTTCAGGCAGTATCCTCAATTCGTCAAACACACAGGACACGAAGTCACACAAAGGACACCGTCTCCGCATTGCGGTTCACGAAATGCGCCCTCGCACGTATGATGTCTCATTCACCGCAATCCATTGACCTGATCCATTGAGAAGACAAATTGCCAAAAGCTGACTCCAATTCTGACCCGTTCCCCGCGGCCAAAAGCTGTCGCGTCGCCCTCATCGGTTTCGGGACCGTTGGCCGGGTCGTCGCAAGAATCCTGTGCGAGAGCCCCCATGGGCCCCTGCGCCTCACCCACATCTGCAACCGCAATGTAGAGAGAAAAAAACAACCCTGGGTGCCCAACGACGTAATCTGGACGGAGGACTTTCAGTCAATCCTCAGTTCGGATGCCGATATCGTGATCGAATTAATTGGCGGCCTGGCGCCCGCCGAGCAGATCGTCCGCGGCGCATTGCAGGCGGGCAAGTCGGTGGTCACGGCCAACAAGCAACTCATCGCCCGTCACGGCCCCGATCTGTTGCAACTCGCCAGTTCGCGCGGATGCCAGATCGAGTTTGGCGCTTCCGTCGCCGGTGGCGTGCCGGTTCTGCCCGCACTGCGCACGGGATTGTGCGGCGACCGGCTGCACGGCATCGCCGGAATTCTGAACGGCACCTGCAACTACATTCTGAGCCGGATTGAAAACGCCAGGATTCCGTTCAGCGAAGCGCTGGAAGAAGCGCAAGCCCGCGGATACGCCGAAGCCGACGCCTCCGAAGATCTGGACGGTGGCGATGCCCGCGCTAAACTTTCGATCCTCGCCCTCGCCGGACTCCAAACCCGCGTCGCCCCAGAAAGCATCCGCGCCCGCACCATTCGCGCCGTCGACGCCGTCGACTTTGATTACGCCGCTGAACTCAACTGTACGATCCGCCAGATCTCGCGGGCCGATCTGCAGGAAACCGCGCTGTTCGCCGAAGTCGGGCCCAGCCTGGTTCCGGCAATTTCGCCGTTCGGCCGCGTGCAGAATAATCAGAATATGGTTTTGACATCGGGCAAGTACGGCGGTGATGTGGCATTTCTGGGGGCGGGAGCCGGCGGAGATCCAACCGCCGTCGCCGTAGTTTCGGACCTGTTCTTCGTGGCGCAAAATCTTTCCACAGGTTCCCGGCCGCAACTGCCGCAACAACTATCGACCGCGAAAGTAAGCTGCGATTTCGAGACGCCGTGGTACCTGCGTTTTCTGGTGCGGGACCGCCCAGGAATCGTGGCAAAGCTCGCCGCAATCCTGGCCGCGCATCGTCTGAACATTGATTCCGTGCTGCAGAAACCGGGCTACGACAAAACGGCTCTTCCTTTTGTAATAACACTTGAGCCCTGTCGGGATTCGCTTCTGCATCCCGCACTCGAGGAAATGTCCGCGCTCGACTTCGCCATCAAGCCGTGTCTCTGTCTGCCGATTTTGCGTTAGGAAGGGCCTGCGCGGCTCGCCGCGTTGCATATTTCAGCGCAGCGAGCCTGCTCAGCCAGTTAATTCCAGAAAGGATTGTTCAGCCCGGCGGGCGCGAGAGCGCTGTTCGTATTCGCTTCGGCGCCGGAGTCATCTGATATCTTCTCATCCAGGAAGCGAGAAGTGGGTAGGCTGATTTCGTCTTTCCTCTCCGGCGTATGCGGAGACGGATATTCGGATTTCATGAGGACCTCCTTTGCTCGTGATGATCTAGTCCTATTGAAACACCCGCTGATGAGTCGCGAGGCCGCAAATTTTTAATCGTTCGCATCGAAAATTCGCATCGAATGACTTGGTCTGGTTTTGGGTGGCGCGGCACTTTCAGCGCTGCGATAAAGGGCCTTGTCCAGCGGGGGCTTCAGCCCTGAGGTCGTGACTTGGGATTCGTATCAGGGCACGACTTCAGTCGTGCCGTAAGTTGCTGAAAAAGCGCTCGGCTTTAGCCGCCGGGGTTGATTTCGTCCCCGTAGGCTTTGAGCACTAGCCACCATCATCAAAGCGAGGGAATACCATTCATGAAATACCGCAAGCTGGGCCGTACCGGTTATGAAGTGAGTGATGTTGCCTACGGACTTTGGGGCATGAGCGGCTGGACTGGCTCCGATAACGTGGAATCACTCGCGTCCCTGCAATTGTCTGTTGACCTGGGCTGCAACTTCTTCGATACCGCATGGGCCTACGGCGATGGCAAGAGCGACGCCCTGCTCGGCGAAATTTTGAATCGCAACTCGACGAAGCGACTCTACGCTGCTTCAAAAATCCCGCCTGGAAATCTGCAGTGGCCGGCCTTGCCAAAGTATAAGTACAAAGACGTATTCTCCCCGAAACACGTGTTCAAGCACGCGGACCTGATTCGCAAGAAGCTACGAGTTGACGCGATCGACCTGCTCCAATTCCACGTCTGGGACGACAGTTGGACCGACGAACCCGATTTCCGCTCCACCGTCGAGAAGCTGAAGCACGATGGCTGGATCCGTTATTTCGGACTCAGCCTCAACCGCTGGGAGCCCGATAACGGCATTAAGTCTCTGCGCACGGGCCTGGTCGATGCCGTGCAGGTCATATACAACATCTTCGATCAGTCCCCTGAGGACGAACTCTTCTCGGTCTGTCAGGAACTCAACATCGGCGTCATCGCCCGCGTTCCCTTCGATGAAGGCAGCCTGGGCGGCAAGATGACCCTCGAAACTCGCTTCCCCAAAGATGACTGGCGTTCCGGCTACTTCGGTCCAGAGAACCTGGGCAACACCATCAAGCGCGTCGACAAGCTGAAACAGATTCTGCCGGCCGGAATGACACTTCCCGAGATGGCCTTGCGGTTCATCCTGTCCCATCCCGCAGTGAGCACTCTCATCGCAGGCATGCGGAAACCGGAACACGTGCGTCAAAACCTCGCCGCTAGTGATGCCGGGCCGCTGGATAGTCAGCTGCTTGCAGAGTTGAAGAAACATCGATGGGACCGGAAACCGCAAGCGTGGTCCGATTAGGCGTATCGCACACTCCGCCTGAAAGACGGAAAATAGGTTATGACCGTACGAATGGATAAGTGGCTTTGGGCCGCGAGATTCTTCAAGACCCGCACATTGGCCGCGCGAGCCTGTGAACTCGGCAGGATTCAATCCAACGGGCAGCGCGCCAAGGCTGCGCGCGAGGTCCGCATTGGGGACATGTTGCGCGTGACAAACGACGGCGCCGACTTTCAGGTAGAAGTTCTGCTCCTCAGCGAAGCGCGCGGCCCAGCTTCCGTTGCCCAAACCTTGTACCGCGAGACCGAGGCCAGCCAGGAACTGCGCCTGACGGTAGCAGCGGAGCGTAAGGCGATGATGCAGTTCGAACAGTTACCCGCAGGCAGACCTTCAAAACGGGATCGCGGGAAAATCATCAAATTCCGGGGTAGAGCCTGAAGCCGAATGCAACTTCCCAGCTGTCGTCATAAATGGGGACGAACGTCGCCTGCAGGCCGCAGATTACAACATTCGAAGTGGCATCATCCAAGCTTGGCCAGTCGTGAAAGAACAGGAGCATTCTCGACAACGGCGCAGAGCGATTCAAGATTTCGGCGATCCAAAATTGTCTTGAGCGCTTCAAGAATGTGGCCTTCGCGCAAGCTGTCAAGGGCATCGCCCAGCGAGACTGCAAAATGAAGCATCACGCTTGAATCGCGGTAGCAGTCTGCAATACACGCGGTGCAGCCATCGCGCACCAGAGCGGTTTCAGCAAAGTCCCAAACCGAGCACATGCGCTCCCGCCAGGCATCGCAGCGCCATATGTCAAAGTTCCAGTCCATATAGAAACTCTTGTAGCCGCCGTAACAGACGAAGTGTTCTGGCTCATCGCGCAGATGTCGCTTCATATCGGCGATCGAAGCTCTGGGATTATTGACGCGAAAAGTTTTGCGGAGATCATCGACCGCCTCAAATGCCTGCGCGAGTTCTGGGTCGGTAAACTTCATCAGGTCCGAGTCAGCAGACCAGGCGAGGGATGATGATCCCAGACGCATCCTTTGCGGATATGAGAATGCAACCGCCTCGAAGCCGAGTTCGCGAAGCAGGGGCACAAGAGCACCATAATCACAGATCAGCTTGCTCATCGTGACTTGCGCGAGTGGTGTCATGCCGAGGCTCGGCATTCTCGAGGTAGCGGAGCGAATCCGCTCGCCCAGGCCCTTCAGACCACGGTTTGCTTCGTGGTCTGCCATCTTCGGGGCATCGATAGAAACATAAACTGTCTTTAGCCCGGCTTTTGCCAGTTGATCAAGCTTCGAAGAAAGCAACCAGCCATTGGTGATAAGAGCGGGACCCATGCCTTTTGCTACCGACATCGCGATCATGTCAGCCAGGCGGGGATGCAGAAGCGGTTCACCACCGAAAAAGCTGACATAACGGATACCTCGACGGTGCAGAATCTCCAAGGCGCCCTCGAATTGGTCGGCATCGATCCATCGCAGGTCCGCGCGTTCCACCTTCCCGTTCGCAAAGTTGCAGAAGTCGCACGTGGCATTGCAGGAGTTGGTGACGGCAATATTGCACAGAGCAGGGCCGCCGTGGCGGATGAGGTGAAGCATGTCCCAGACTCTCGATGCGATAGTGGTCATGGCATACCTCTGCGATCGCGTACGGCCGGCGAGACGGAGGGAGAGTAGTCTTTTTTATCAATTGAGGTATATACAAGTCTTACCCGATTTACTGGAATGCCACCATTTTTTCGTTGTAGAGACGGTTCAAACCTCCAGATCAAATGGATTAGGAGGGATTGATCCCGCAGTTGCGTTCCTCGTTTTCTACGGCCGCTGGTAGTAGTGAGCCTCCCAAGCTAACCTCCTTTGAGCACGATGCGCCCTGGGCCCAAAGCGGCCAATGCTCCTACTTCACACTCAGGAAAGAACCATTGCTCAGAAGAGCCCTTTTCGTGTTCGTTTTTGCAATTTCGCTCTTCACTTCTTCCCAGTCCCAGAACTCAAGAGGCTCGCTGCGTGGCACGGTTCAAGACGTTACCGGAGCTCGCGTTCCGTCCGCGAAAATTGTCGTCCAGACCCGAGATTCCTCGATGCAGCGTGAGGCCCTCAGCGAAGACCGCGGCGAGTTTCGAATTGACGATCTGCTGCCCGGCTCATACCAGGTCACGGTCAGCGCCACTGGATTCGCACAGGCGCAGGCGGTCGTCTCCATCGCAGTCAGTTCCGTGCGCGATATCACAGTCACCCTAAAACCTTTGGCCGCCTCAGAAACTCTTAACGTTCAGGCCCAGGCGTCTTCCATTACTACTCAGCCCATCGATCTGGTAAGCGTTGTACAGCAGGGAGTAATTACCTCTCAGGATTTGCAGACTCTTCCGCTCGCCGCCCGCAGCTTTGCCAATATCGCTTACCTCGCGCCCGGAACCGAGCCGGTAGAACCTTCCGACCCAACCAAAGCACGCATTACTGCGGTAGCTACCGGCGGTAGCTCCGGACTAAACAATGAGATCTCCGTGGATGGAGGCGACAATTCCGACGATTTCATCGGCGGCTTCCTGCAGAATTTTTCGCCCGACGCGATTCAGGAGTTCTCGATGCGCACGGCCCAGGAAGATGCCGATACCGGAGGCACCACCGCCGGCTCAGTCGTGATCACCACTAAGCGCGGCACCAACCAGTGGCATGGCGACGCAGCAATTTACGAGCGCGCGGCCGCGCTCAACGCCCGTTTTCCCATTGAGAATCCTGCACCCGATCCGAAACAGCCCTTCTCGCGTCAGAATTACGTTGCCACTCTGGGCGGGCCCATCAAGAAAGACAAGCTCTGGCTATTCTCGTCGTTCGAGTACGTACACGAGAACGCGAGCATCGCCTATAGCCCCGCCAGTCGAACCCAGTTCGACGCTCTGGCCACGTTAGCTTCGGATGGCTTGATCCCCGGCGTCAGCTCGATTCCCGTACCGCAGAATGTTCCCATTCCTTTCCGCGACTATCTCGGCTCCCTGCGTTTCGACTGGTCCCCATCGGCAAAGTCGCAATGGTTTCTACGCGCTTCAGCGGACAGCTATCTCACCCACAACGCGCTGGTGCAGCAGGCTACGCTGCCGTCCACGGGCCTGACCACGCACAATAACTATTGGAACGCAGTCATCAGCAACACTTACGGCTTCGGCCCCACCTGGCTGGGCACCTTCGTCTTCGACGCCAGCGAATTGCACCTCACTCAAACGCGCAACGCAACTCTGGGCTTCGCGCTGGCATTTCCTTTTAGCGCCACATCAAAAACTGTTTCCGGCTTCGAGACCTTTGGCGACAATCAGTTCATCACCGGCATCACTGCCTTCCCCTCCCTGCGCAATCAGGAAAAGTATCAACTCCGGTATGACATCGGACACGCGACCGGAGATCACGCGATCAAGTTCGGCATCAACTTCATTCACGAGCCCGTACTGAGCGGCTTATTTCCAGGGAATCAGAGCGTCGACGACTCCCGCCGCCGACGGCAGTTTCTCGCAGAACGTTCAGCGCCTCGCGCTCTACGCTCAGGATTCATGGCGAGTCTCGCGCCATATCACGCTCAACTACGGACTCCGCTATCAAACAACTTTCGGACTCTTCACCGCTTCCGGCCGCAGCCAGCTCCAGAACCCGGCGTATTTGACGCTGAAGGCTCTCGGGATTCCTTTGGGCATTCCTCTGAACGGCAGCGCGCCGCATGACTACCGCAAGCAATTCGCCCCGCGCGTCGGCGTTGCGTACTCGCCGGGCAATAGCGGCAACACTGTGTTCCGTGCGGGTTTTGGGATGTTCTATAACGACCTTGCGCAGGGTGGATGGGCCACCGCGTTTCAGGCGGTGAACGCATCGCCCGGCACATGCGTTGTGCCTTCGGACCCTGGCTGTCTTTCACCCGGAAGTCCCGGCGCTCTGATTGATCCCAACTACAAGACTCCCTATGCCATTCACGTCACGGCGGGAGTCCAACATGCGCTCAACACCCACTGGACTGTCAGCGCCGACTACGTGCACGAGCAAGGAAATCACGGTTATCGCGGGTACAGCTACACACCCGGCTTCACCATCGATGCCACCGCTCCCAGCCTGGCCGTGTTCCATTCCGACAATCGGTCCAGCTACAACGCGCTGATGCTCGTGCTGCAGGGCAACGTCTCAAAGCGTTTCAACCTGATCGCGCACTACACGCGCTCCAGTGCCAAGACTTGGGGCTGCATTGTCGGGGAACTATTTGACTACGTGAACGGCGTTTGCAATCCTTTGAATGCCTTCGCACCCGACGACTACGGACCCTCCGGCGAAGACGTAAAGAATCGATTTGTCCTTGCTGGCACGCTGCACGTGCCCGGCGGCTTCGAAGTCACGACTCTGACCCAGGCGGAAGGCGCTCGTCCGCTGACCCTGACTACTCCGGTAGACATCAACAACGACGGTAATCCCGGCAACGATCGCGCGGTCATCAACGGCGTGCAGTCCAAGCTCGATCAGTTTCGCGGAACTCCTTACATCCAAGTCGACCTTCGCGTCAGCCGTCCCATCAACTTCCACGACCGCTGGTCCGTCGTTCCTTTTGCCGAATTCTTCAATCTCTTCAACCGCAATAATCCCGGCGCAAACTACGTGACGGACATTTCCGCCCTGCCCCACCCGGTCAACGACCTGAGCAACGCGACAGCGATCTGTTCAGACCCGCCCGCCTGCACACAGTTTGTTCCCATCACCAACCCGAAGCAGTTGCTGGTTCCCGCCGGAGGTCTGGGAGATTTCTTTGGCCCTGGCACGACGGTAGGTATTCCCTTCGCCGCGCAGTTAGGCGTGCGTGTGACCTTCTAATGGCCAGTGTGCTTGAGGTTTTCAATGATGCAGCGGAATTTGTGTGGCGGATGGGATTGTGGAGGGCGCAGGATTTGGGTGGCGCAGCGCTTTCAGCGCTGCGGTTAGTGCTTAATAGCCGTGTAGGCTTCAGCCGCTGGGGTACTTAGGAGAAAACCCAAACTATCTTCGCTCTAGCGCACCAGCCACTCCGTAGCCGTGTGCACGCGCACCAGCAATTGACTATAGGTCACAGCAAATACGGCAACCACCGTCAGCCCTGCCGTAAGCCCATACCACGGAGAATACCTTGGCACCTGAGCCTTCCGCCCCTCGTCCCAGGCAATCAGACGCTCGACCCGCGCGTTCATCAAACCAGCCGGGCTGTGCATCAGGGCAGCGGTCAACTCCGCCGTGGGCTCCGGAATTCCCATCCGTGAAAGCTTGATCAAAGCGGCCGCCAGATCAAGCGCCTCTCCAACGCTCGAAACCGCAGCGTCATCCGCTGCCATCTCGGTCGCCTCAAGCCAGGCTGTCTCCAGGCCGGACATTCCGGGAAACGCCACAAAGCGGAGCAACAACTTCTTCAAATTGTCACGCCGGCGAACATGCGCTAATTCATGCTGCAGCGCCGTTTGTAGCTCCTTCGGCGTCAGAAGAAATTCCGCTGCTCCCGACATCAGGACTCGGGGGCGTAGAACGCCTGCCGCCGTAAGCGCCGGCACCGCGCGCGAAATTCGCCAGACCGGAACCGCGACATTCAAGCTTACCGGACTGGCATGCCTAGCCCAATTGCGGATCGTCCGGAAGGTTCTTACCAAAGCGCGCACGGCATTCAGCGCTCCAAACATCACCAGCGCCAACCCGCCTACTCCGAACACCAACGGCGCGCCGCCGAGCGGCTCAACAATCGCGCGGGGCTCGAGCAATAGAAACGAAGGCAAGGCGAGCGCCAATGTAATTGCCACGGAAGCGGCCAGCGGAAACATCCGCAGCGCGAACATAAGATCCGCACGACGCCGTGCTGGATACTTCTGAAGATAAAACCCGGCCCGCCGCCATGAGCAATACACCGCGATGGAAAACGCGCTGTAGATCAGGAAGAAAACCGACAAAGAGATTGTGATCCCGCGCGCGGCAAACATTTAGTCCGTCTCCTCATTTGCCGAGTCGCGGCGGTTGGCGGACTCTCGGTTGCGCAACTCGCGCCGCTTGCTTTCCACAACTTC
>WNFG01012064.1_pt1 | contig 12087 bp, 10 predicted proteins | sample 5400431 | NCBI WGS metagenome assembly WNFG01 (sample SAMN13153346, study PRJNA577476) | soil metagenome | isolation source: 120 cm saprolite under Douglas fir tree site 2 hole 3 replicate 2 | place: USA:California | collected 2015-04-18
GCGGAAGGGAAGCCGACCGAGCCTTACTTCACCGGATGAAATCGTTCTCGGGCGCCGGCATCTGAGAACGCGCGGTGTTCTGGCCCAGCGTGCTTTTCTGCTTTCGACAGCTTGGCCTGTCAGGCTTGCCACCCAGCCATCAACCTGACTAGCTTGTTTACTTGCAACAATGGTTGTCTTTGATGGTTGAGAAGGGAGGCAAGGTGAAGCGTTTAGCGAGTGTCTTGGGGTTTTTGATTCTGTTAGCTGGTTGCGCCACTTCTTCTCCGAGCCCAAAGAAAATCACGGTCACCCACGCAGATGACATCGCCGACAACCCAACTGCGAAGGTCGATCCCGACACCGTCGTCTGTGAAACGGTCCAGGTGGTTGGCAGCCGCATCCCGCAAAGACTCTGTATGACCCATCGAGACCGCGAAGAGTATCGCGACCAGACGCACGCGAGGTTCGGCAAGACCCCGAATTTTCAAGCTAAGGGGGATTGAGTTTCTTCAAAAATGATAGCGCCTGGATGGCCATAGCAGATGGCGACGTCCCTGTAGAAAGACAATCCACGACTGGTCTTAATGAACGCTCGGAGTCGGCTGCTGTTTGCGGCGCGGTGCCTGACAGCCGGCGGCGTCTTTCTCGCTGCCGCGGCAGTCTTCCATCTCTTTGCGGCGCCGCACATCTCGTCGATCCTTCGGCGGGCCGTCAACGCGAACACCTTCGCATTCCTCGAGCCGATCGTTTCGTTCACATTCCTGCTGAACGCCGTGCTGCTCTTGCCGCTCTCGTTCACCACGCTCTACGGCGCGGCCGGGGTTCGCCGCGGCGAGCGGTGGGCCTGGCGGATCAGCATCGCCAACGCGCTGACGGTGATCGCGCTCCCTTGTCTGCTGGTGTACTCGATGGGCCTCGGGTACTTCGCCGACGCGCCGCTCTTTCTCGCTGGCGCTGTGTCGATCACCGCGGCGGGTCTCCTGATGCTGCTGCCCCTCCTCTGGGCGCGGCGAGCCATCGCTCCCTGACCACGCTGAACAGCCAGCTCGGAAATGGCCTTTGCCCTCGGCAGTGAGAAGGTCACCTTCGATGGCAGTAAGAACTCCCGGTACAAGTCTCAGGCACGATGGTCTCACTGTATTCTCGCCAGTGGCCGCCATCTCGCTTCCACATAGTCAGGTAAGTACCTCGCAACTCCGTAACGCCGTCTTTCTCCGTCCAACGTTCTATCCAATCCCCCTGTTCGGACGCCACATCCCAATCTTCGTCCACTACAATACGATTCGGATGATGAGTGAGGCTGACGTCGGGCCTTCTCATGAAGAGAGAGGCGTGAGAGCGTTCCAGCGCATCGGAACCGTCTATGTGAACTGATGCTGCAGTAAAATGGCAATCTGAGCTAACTAAAGTAGCCAGTTGCTTCGCATCGTGGCGTTGGAATGCTTTATCAATCTCTTGGCGCATGGAACGGATCTGCCCCGCAGAACTAGAAGTTGTGGTCTGGCAGGTTACCGATGTGGACGCCGCGAGGATGAGAAATAACATCCTTTTCATCGGACGGATCCTTCCTTCAGAAGCGCCGAGGCCGTCGAGATGATAGATGGGAATCTTTCGGCGTCAACCGCGCTCCAACTCCTGCCAGCGTGAGTAAAGGCGCTCGATCTCCGCGTTGACGCTGGAGAGCTCCCCGGAGAGTTCCTGCACACGGTCCGCATTCGAGCAGTTCGAAGGATCTGCCAGGGCCGCCTCGATCTCCGCTTTGCGCCGCTCGGCCCCTTCGATAGCCACATGCATCCCGTCGAGCTCGCGCTGCTGGAGGTAGCCCAGCTTCGCCTGCTTGCGCGGCTCTCGGGGCCGGGCAGATGCCGCGAGGGAGGCCGGCTTCGCCTCGAGCTGAGTATCTGAGCGCTGCGCCTTCAGCCGGCGGTAGGTGTCGTAGTTCCCTGGGTAGCGCACGACCTTTCCAGCACCCTCGAACGAAAGAATTGACGTCGTGACCTTGTCGAGGAAATAGCGATCGTGCGTTACCAGCAACACGCTGCCCATGGATGACAGCAGTAAGCTTTCGAGTACGTTCAAGGTGACGATGTCCAAATCGTTGGTGGGCTCGTCCAGCACAATCAGGTTCGCGCCCGAGAGAAACAGCCGCGCCAACAGCAGCCGGTTGCGCTCACCGCCCGAGAGTGCGGCCACCTTCATCCGTTGCATCGGCACTGGAAACAACAAATCCTCGAGGTACTCGCGCAGGGGGATTGTCCTCCCTCCGATGTCCACGTGCTCCTCGGCACACGCTGATTCGTACACAGTCTGATCTGGGTCGAGTGTGGCGCGCGTCTGGTCGTAGTAGGCGATTCGGGTGTTCACTCCAATCCGGCACTCGCCGGAATCCGGCGCGAGCTCGCCCAGCAGCACGCGAAGAAGCGTCGTCTTTCCCACCCCATTGGGTCCCACCAGACCGATCCGCTCGCCGGGCTGCAGCAGGAGCTCCACGTCATCCAAGATCAGTCGATCGCCGAAGCGTTTGCTGAGGTGCTTTGCCTCGAGCACCATCTGACCCAGCCGAACCGATGCGGCAACCTTCAGCGCAGCCACTTGGGGCCGGCGGAAGCCACGCTCCTGAAGGAGGTTCCGGGCTCGCTCGATCCGCGCCTTGCTCTTGGTGCGGCGCGCCTCCACGCCCCTTCGGAGCCACGCGACCTCCTGCTGAATCCACCGCTGCCGCTTGTGCTCCTGCGCCCCGGCCTCCTCCAAGGCGACCAACTTCTGCTCCAGATACGCTTCGTAGTTGCCGGGAAATGACGTCAGCCGGCCGTCCGGTCCAATCTCGACGATCCGATCCACCAGCTCGTCGAGGAAGTACCGGTCGTGCGTCACCAGCAACAGCGCCCCCGGGAGGGTGTCGAGCTCATCCTCCAGCCATTCGACGGTATCCGCATCGAGGTGATTGGTGGGCTCATCCAGCAGCAGGAGGTCCGGCATCTCGAGGAGAGCGCGCGCGATCGCCACCCGCTTGCGCAACCCTCCGGAAAGCTCGTCGATTGGGCGATCCCAGTCCTTGACGCCCAATCGATCCAAGAGTGTCTTCGCGTGGTGCTCGGTGCCCCACCCACCCAGTCGTTCAATCTCGATCGCGTTTTGGGAGAGCTTTGGGAGCAGCTTGAATTGCTCCTCCGGCGTCGCTTCACTTAGTCGCTCGGAGAGAGCGGCATTTTCCGCGAGCGCCGTGCGCAGGGCGTGGCGCGCGACCGCGAGCTCGGACGCCACCGTGGCCCCTTCCGAAAATTCCGGCTCTTGCGGCAAGAGGGCGATGCGAGCACCGCGCCTTCGTTGAATCTCTCCGCCGTCCGGCTGAATCGCGCCGGCGAGAATCTTCATCAAGGTGGACTTGCCGGATCCATTCACGCCCACCAGCCCGACCCGTTCGGATTCCTCGATCGTGAAGGTCAGCCGATCGAAAACGGTTCGACTGCCAAAGGCCAGCGAGAGGTTCGCTGCGCGGAGAAGGGTCATCGGGCGAAAAGCGCCAGGCCCAGCGCGGCGGGGGTGGTTTGAATGGCGGCGGTGCGCATGGAAAGAAAGCTACTACTCTAGTAGGAGGATTCGCGTCATGCCTCGTCGGTACGTGATCGTCGCAGTCGTTTTGGCCGCTCTGGCGGTTGGGTTCTTCGTCCTGCGGACTCGCGAGACCCTCAATGCTGATCGGCCATCGCAGGCTCCTGCACCGGACAAGACGTCCGTTCGAAGAAGCTCACCGGCCCTGCATTCAATATTTCAGCGTTTGCCGGTGCACCTCGAAACCGTGGCTGATGCCGGTCTCAGGACGGGACCAACAAATGGCGGCTTCGAAGGGCGTGTCGTGTCGGCGCTTACCGGCAATGGGCTGCCGGGCGCTCAGCTGACTTTTGCGCATAACGGCCAGATCTCGTCGGTGTCCGGTGCACCTGATGGGTCGTTCCATTTCGAGCCGCACGTGGCGGGCCTTTGGCTGCTCGCTGCTACCACGGCTCCGGCTCACCTTCCGTTCGCGCCGGAGTGGGGCCTGAGTCCGGTGCTCCTGGAAGCGCGGCCCAATGAGCTCGTGCGCGGGATCACAGTTGCACTTTCGCCTGCCCAGGAGTTCGAAGGTCGAGTGGTCGACCCGAAGGACCAACCAGTGGCCGGAGCTGACATCACCGTGCTGGGCGGAGGTGCCGGGGCTACGACGCTCGTCCCACTCGAGAATCGCTTTCGTTCTGATTCAAGAGGCATGTTCCGGTTCATCGCTCCGGATGATGCGATTGTGGAGGCGACTCATGAAGGCTTCGCGAGCGGAAGGGCCCAGGTCGATTATTCGGTACGACTCAGCCGGAAGCTCACGGTGCGACTCAGACCGATCGCTGAGGCACATTTCTCGATCGAGGGAACGGTGATCGATCAAGACGGCTCACCGGCCGAAGGCGCGGTTGTGTCGGCCACACTGAAGGGTAGGCCAACTGCCTTCGCGATGACGACCCGAGTCGATGTCGACGGCCGATTCAAGTTGCTGGACCTGGAGGGCGGCACCTGGACTCTCGCCGCCAGTCGCCCAGGTTCTGCGCCAGCCTTTGCAGAGGTCGCAGCTGGGACGATCGGCGTTCGCCTTCAGCTCCTCCGTGGAGGGGGACTCGCTGGGCACGTTCGGGACAAGCGCAAAGGTTCTCCGGTTGCGCCATTCACGGTTATGGTCCAGGGAAAGGAAACGCGAACGCTGTCGGTCATCGATCCGTCGGGCGAGTACCGTTTCGATGACCTGTCTCCAGGACCCGCAGTGGTGAGCGTTGTCGCTCCGGGACACGCCCCGTCGGCCGAGGTCCGGGTGACCATTCCTGATCCAGGGGCCGGCACCGCCACGGCAGATTTCGACCTCAGCGCCGGCGGGAGCTTGACCGGTTTCGTCCGGGGACGCCGCCATCGCTCGGCGTACCGATTCGGAATGACACCCTCACAGATGGAGATGGCGGGTTCACGCTGAACGCGTTGGCCGAGACCACGGTCGGAATCCAAGCCTCGGCCGCTGGACACCATGCCCGAATCATTTCGGTCCCTCCAATTCCAGAGGGAGAGACTACCGGCCCGCTCACGATTGAGCTCACCCCACTCAAAGTCGGCGAGGACGCGGGAGTCGAACTCGCTGGCATCGGAGCAGCGCTGCAGAAGAACGGCGACGTGTTCGTCGTGGTCAGAGTGGTTCCGAATAGCGGTGCCGCCGAGGTAGGGCTCGCAGCCGGGGACGCGGTGACGTCAATCAACGAAGTACCGGTCAAACCGATGACCCTCACCGACGCGGTTCCACTGCTCCGCGGTCCGGAGGGCACCACGGTAAGGCTGGTCGTCGTGAAGGCAGGGAATCCGCCACAGACTGTGACCCTCATCGTGCCTCGAAGAGTTGTGAGGGGGTAAACACCCCCGAGGGCTCGGATGCTCTGCCGTCCCGACCTTCCGTTTGGGGTGATCGGTCACTATCCTCCCTGAAGGCGCCGCGGGACGCAGCACGCTTAGACATACCACTCGAGCGTTGAACGGCCATTTCGCGGAGATTGGCCATTGCCAAACAGGCGGCCGAGGCTCACGGGGGCGTGATTCGGGTTCACAACCTACCGGGAAGTGGCTGCGTGTTCACGCTCGACGTGCCGCGCGAGCCATCGTAGCGTAGGGCTCTCGAGGTGCTTGACGACCTCGCGGGAGGTATTTCCATGTTGAGCCGATACAACCATTCCAGGACCATCCTGCTCGGAGCAATCGCGCTCGCGGCAATCACAATCGAGGTGAGTGCTCAGCCGGAATACCGGACACCGAAGTCGGTGGCCGGCTCGGGCTTTGAAGTCTATGAGGCGACCATTCCCCAGATACAGGACGCCCTCACTTCAGGCGCAGTAACCTCCGCAGAGTTGGTCGATCGCTATGTCGCTCGGATTGACGCGTATGACCAAGACGGTCCACGGATCAATTCCATTCGGGACCTCAACCTCATGGCGAGGTCAATTGCAAACGAGTTGGATCGACTGCGGCGGAAGGGACAAGGCGGAGGGCCGCTGTTCGGGATCCCGATCATCCTCAAGGACAACGTCAATACCAACGATCAACCGACGACCGCCGGTTCGGTGGCGCTGGAGGGATCGGTTCCACTGGATGACGCTTTCATCACCAGACAGCTGCGGGACGCGGGCGCGATCATCCTCGCCAAGGGCAACTTGACCGAGTTCGCCAACTATCTCACCGTCGGGATGCCGGCGGGGTACAGCTCGTTGGGAGATTTCGTCTTCAACCCGTACGATCCTCGCCCCGATCCACGATTTCCCGACGGGCGACCCATCCTTTCGCCCGGTGGATCCAGCTCAGGTCCGGGAGCCTCAGCGGCTGCGAGCTTTGCCGCGGGGGGCTTCGGCACCGAAACCTCTGGCTCGATTCTCAGTCCTGGGAGCGCGAACTCGCTGGTCGGCGTCAAGCCGACCGTAGGCCTCGCTAGCCGCACCGGCATCATTCCGATTGCGTCGAGCCAGGACACGCCGGGTCCCCTGGCCCGAACGGTGACCGACGCCGCTATTCTGCTTGGCGCGATCACCGCCGCCGACCCAGATGATCCAGCGACCCAGGTGCCTGATCGCGTCGTCTACAGCGACTACACGCCATTTCTCAACCCGAACGCCCTGCAGGGCGCTCGCATTGGCATTGCCTTCGGCCGCAATCCGTCCGGAATCCCGGTGTACTACTATTACAGCCTCAATGCGGCCCAACGTGCGATCATCGACTCGGCCGCCGAGGTCATGCGGGGACTCGGAGCCGACGTCTTCTTTGTGGAGATCGAGACTGCGAACGCGCTTGCCGGTTTCAATTCTTCGGTGCTGCGGTACGAGTTCAAGCGCGACCTGAACGGCTACCTCAGCACTCTGCCGCCCAGCGCCAACGTCCATTCGCTGGCTGAGGTGATCGCGTTCAATAACGCCTACCCCAACCCGGATCGGTTCCGGTACGGACAGACGCTCGCGCAAGCGTCGGAGGCGACCGACCTTGAAGCGGAGCGGCCGCAGTATTTGCAAGACCGAGCCAATGATCTCCGGCTGTCGCGCGACGAAATCGACCGGGTGATGGCTGTGGAAGATCTCGACGCGCTCCTTTTCGGCGCGAACAATGGCGCCGCCATCGGCGCCAAAGCCGGCTATCCCAGCGTCACCGTGCCGGGCGGCTACCTTTCGACCGACGGCTCGCCGTTCGGCGTTACGTTCACGGGAATGGCGTGGAGCGAGCCGCGGTTGCTGGCTCTCGCGTACGCGTACGAGCAAGCCACGCTTCTGCGGTACCCTCCACCGAGCACACCGCCACTAACATCCGCCCAGTAGCAAAAAATGAGTGTCCTCGACGGGATTTGAACCCGGCAAGTGGATCCACGGATGGATCATTCGCTGGCGGCCCGCGGCGCAGTGGCACTGCCGACGTGCTGTTCCAAAAAGCGCGCCGACCGTGCGAGGAATTGGATGAGGTTCTCCTTGTGCGCCAGCGAGTGGCCTTCGTTGTCCGCCACCATGTACTCGACGGGTACATCGCGCTCGTGCAGTGCGCGCACGATCAGGTCTGACTCGCTGCGCGGCACACGCGGGTCGTTGGCGCCTGCGTAGACAAAAAGGGGCGCGACGATCTTTTCCACGTCCTTGAGAGGCGAGATGGAGTCGAGGAAGGCCCCGTCCTTGTCCGGATCGCCGAACTCCAGCAGGAAGACTTCGCGGATCAGGCCGCTGGTGGTGGCCATGAACGTCTTGAGATTTGCAACTCCGAATAGATCTACGCCAGCGCGCCAAAGTTTGGGCATTCGCGTTAGCCCGACGAGCACGGTGTAGCCGCCGTAGCTTCCACCGAAGACGACGACTCGGCTGGGATCGGCCCAGGGTTGTGACGCCGCCCAGCGGCCGGTGAGCTCGATGTCCTCGAAGGCGGCGAGGCGCCCCTGGCCGTTGTCCGCCTCCTCGAAGGCACGGCCGAATCCTCCCGAGCCACGCACGTTGGGCTCGACCCAGGCGTACCCCTGCCCGATGAAGAATGCGGAGATTGCCGACCAGCGGATACGGGAACTGCCTGCCGGACCACCGTGGTACGAGACGATGACCGGAAGTCTCCCCGAGCGGTTCTTGGGGAGTGACACGTTGATCGGCAGCTTCAGGCCATCGCGCGCTTTGATCGCGGTGATGCTCGTCTCCATCGCCGGCAATTCCTTGAGCGACGGGCGTGCCTCTTTTCGCAGCGCGGCCGGCTTGCCGGTCTTCGCGTCGACCGCCCAGGCGTCGGTGGGCGAGCGGGGAGTGGACCAGAGCGCGATGAAGCGCTTGCCGTCCTCCGAGAAGTCGGAAACGAAGCCCTCGCCGAGCGGCATCGTCACCTGGGCGCGCGGCTTTAATGTGCGCGCCGCGAGCAGGCGGATCTCGGCGCGATTTCCGGCGTCAATGGACAGGGCGAGCGCCTCGCCGCTCTTTGCCACCGCGATTGCCGGGATGCTGGCCACCGTCGGGTGTTTCTCCACGTAGCGCGCCTTCTCCTTTCCTGAGTTGGCATCGAGCGCGAGCAGCCAGGCTTGCTCGCCGCCACCGTCGGTGGCGACGTAGATGGTGCGCGCGTCGCGGGAGAACTTCGCCCCAAAGATGGTGACCTTGCCGCTCCCCGGATAGAGAGGGCGGGTCTCACCCGAGGCGAGGTCGAGCAGGAGCAGATAATTCTCCGATCGCGATGGATGGCGCAGGAAGAGTCCCTGCTTGCCGTCGTGACTCACGTCGGTGAGGAAGCCAGGCTTGGAGTCGCGGTACACCTCGCGCTCGTGCCCAGGCTCGATGGCCGGAGCTGCATACACCGCGGAGCTCGCTTCGCTGATGCGACGCGCGGAGTAATACACCGTGTCCGGCGCGAGGTCCGCCACGTGCGCGCGGTCGCGCTGCATCCGCTCGCCCGGCGTCAGCTCGACCGCGCCCGAGCCGTCGAGATTGATGCGCCAGAGAGACCACTTCTCGTCCGCGCCACGGTCGCTGCCGAAGAGCAGCGCCTTGCCATCGGGCGTGGTGGCGTCGAGCCTGACGCGCTCCTTCGACTCGAAGAGGCGCCGCGCCGGCGAATCCGGCCGGGTTGCGTCCGCGACGTACAGCTGCGGGAGGCCGTCGCGATTGGAGACGATCACCAACTGCTTTGCGTCCCGCGTAAAAAGTGCGTTCGAGTTCACGAACGCGTCGACCAGCTGCGCAGCTTTCTTCGCCAGCTCCGCGGCGCGGTCCGCGGCCAGTCCCGTGAGCGTATACGGCGGAAGCACCGCCGCGGTGCCGGCCTGCCGCGGAGGGACTGCGGCTGTGCTCGGCGAAGCCTGGGCCGGCACCGGCGCAGCCGCGCTTGGAGATGTCGGCAGAGCGGCTTGCCGCTCCGGAGCCGGTGGAGAGGTCGCGCAAGCCGAAATGAGAACAAGCGCAATCCACGGACGACGCAGGCGGCGATAGGGAGGCATGGCGTCGGACCGTACTCTTTTGCACAGCGGAGGACGAGAGAAAGAAACGGCGGATGGTCATCTTCCGTATCCCTATGGACGGGAGACGACTGGCTACGAAGTTTGTAGGCCGTTGATCGCCATGCCCCCGCTCGCGCCAGGTAGGATCGTTTCGGTGCGCCGCCGTGACCGCGTGGCTAGATCAACCAAGGTGAATGGCTCGAGGAGGAGACCATGGGTGGATTTCGCGTTGGCACGATCAAGGGAATACCCATTCGGGTGCACTACTCGTTTCTGTTGATTCTCCCCTTTCTCGCTTACCAATTTGGATTGCTGTTCCGGTCGGCTGCAAGTCACGCCGATGTTCCTCCGGAGATGCTCCAGGGCAATCCCTTCGTCTGGGGTCTCGGCCTGGCGCTTGCGCTTTTTGTGTCGGTGCTCATCCACGAATTGGCCCATTCGCTCTACGCGCTCAAAAAAGGCGGGCAGGTGCGCGACATTACCCTCTTGATGATCGGTGGCGTTTCGAGCCTCAGCAGCCCTCCAAAAACGACTCGGCAGGAAGCAGTGATGGCGTTCGTAGGTCCGCTGACGAGTCTCGGTCTGGCAGCTGTGTTCTATGCCGCCAACCGGGCGATCGCGGGGCTCGAGTCGTTCAATCTTCAATTCGCACTGTTTTATCTGGCCGAGATGAACCTGTTCCTCGGCCTGTTCAACCTTCTGCCTGCATTTCCCATGGATGGTGGGCGGGTGGCGCGTGCCTTGCTGACCGAGCGCTACGGAATGCTCCGAGCCACTCAAATCGCCGCCGGGCTCGGAAAGGCTTTCGCCGTTCTCTTCGGCATTCTCGGATTGTTTTCATTCAACATCATTTTGATCATCATTGCCTTCTTCATCTTCCTCGGCGCCGAGGGAGAATCGCGCAGCGTCTTGATCAAGGCCATGTTGGGTCATGTTCGGGTGCGCGATCTGATGTCGCCCGGTTACGGATCTGTTTCGCCAACCGTGAGTGTGTACGACGCAGCGGAGCAGATGCTGCGCGATCGGCGACTGGCCTTCCCCGTGGTGGAGAACGGCCGCGTGGTGGGTCTGCTCACCGAATCCGCAGTTGAGAAGGTCCCGCCCAACGAGCGCAAGCTCACGCCGGTCATGAAGCTGATGCAGAACGTGGAAACCGTAGGTTCTGACGACGACCTGGGGCGTGCCTTGCAACTGATGGGCTCAGGAGACATTGCTTTACTGCCAGTCGTCCAGGATGGGACGATGATCGGGGTCCTGCAACGCTCGGACGTGATGCGGGGCCTTAAGCTCCAGGAACTGGAAGCGTCGCAAAGGCAGACATCGACCTATCGCCCTGACAGACAGCTCCACGTCGGGGCCTAACGCCGGAGGTTGATGGCGCCGCTCGCACCTTTCTTGCGTTAGCAGCGTCAAAAGAGCGGCGCAGCGCGGTTACCGCGAAACTGGTCAGGAGTTAGATCCACGATCCGCGTCCCACCCCCAGGTGCTGCGGTCAACATGAAGGTTGGTTCGAGCGCAATTCCGACCGCAAGCAGTTCTTCGCCGGAGAGAACAGTTCGGGTCGGTGAAACTGCTTTTGATACAACTGCCGATATTCCGGGTCCGGAATACTTTTTTGTCTCCCGGCCCTCCATCCCCAAGTCGATGAGCACGTGATGAAGCTTCGCGTCGTTTTCGGCAACGAGCACAAGGAATTCTCCTCCTTGACCGAACCGATCACGAACCTGCCGATTCGTCAGGGCTTCGGCGAGAAACGCAGCGGCGACTGAAGTTTCGCGGGCGGACAGCGGAACAGCGGCAATGCTGCCCTCTGCGAAGAACAACTTTGGAATCGCCTGTATCGACGCAGACCGCAAAAGTAACGCGATCCCCACCGACAGGATCAGCGACGTCGGCCACAGGCACAAAGCAATCGACCGCGAAGACCAAGGCTTTTGCGAAAGCAATCCCAAGAGCTTCGTCCCAGGCTCTCCCGGCAAGAACATCCATGTTCTGTGCAGGTAGGAACGATACGAGTCGCCAAATGCCGCTTCCATCCGGCGTTCCTCATCTCGAGCAAGGAAGTAATAGGCAAAGAGCATCGAGACAAAGAAGACGAGGATAATGAAGCGCGGCCAGGCAATCAGAAGGCCGAAGCTGGCGACTCCGAGGCAGAGGTACTGGGGATGCCGAATCCGGGCGTAAAGACCACGGACCGCCACCGACTTCTTGCGCAGTTTCACGTAATAGAGCTGGCCAGCATTCACCAAGAACGCGAGTACTCCCACGACGAATATCAAGAAGCCCACGGTCACGAGGTCGGGCATCGGCGGGAAGCTAACGAGGTGAGGCAGGAAGAACGCAGTGAGCCATGCGGTCCAGCGGCTTCGGTGCAAGAGGCTCATCACCGGCCCGTAGACGCCGTAGTAGTAGAGAATGAAGGGGCTGATCATGATGAACATCTCGAGGAGGATCAAAGCCCCGGCGAAACTCGCGGCGAACGCCCCGAACCAGGTGACTAATTTCGTTCGAGTGCTCATGCTCCCTTCCAGCTTGGCAGAAGCAGCCGTTGGCGAACACTATCAGTGCGATTCAAGGCGAGCGGCAAGCTTGAGTTCCTGAGAGCACCCCAACTC
>WNFG01016489.1_pt1 | contig 12087 bp, 11 predicted proteins | sample 5400431 | NCBI WGS metagenome assembly WNFG01 (sample SAMN13153346, study PRJNA577476) | soil metagenome | isolation source: 120 cm saprolite under Douglas fir tree site 2 hole 3 replicate 2 | place: USA:California | collected 2015-04-18
CGTCGGTGGCCATCGTCGGCTCGGCGGAGGAAGTGACGGAGGCGCTCTTCACCTATCGCGACGCGGGCGTGACACAGTTCCTCTTCATGGGATGGCCAGATCTGGAAGAGATGGAGCGCTTCCGCCGGCTGGTTCTGCCGCTGGTGCGCGCGCGCGAAGAGGCGGAAGCGAGGCGAGTGGAGGTGGCGGCATCATGAATGAGCTGAAGTTCCACTGGCGGCTGACTCAGGGAGGCGAGCGCCACGGCGCCTCGCGCGGACATCAGGCAAGCCTCGGCGAGACCGGGTTGCCGGACCTAGGGCAGCGCATCCGTTTCTGCAAGCGCGCCGAGGAGCTGGGGATCGACTCGCTGCTGACCGACTTCGGATGGTCGAAGCCCGATCCGATGTTCCTCGCCGCGGCCATCGGTCTGCAGACCGAGACGATCAAGTTCATCGTTGCCTATCGTTCGGGTTTGATCTGTCCAACGTCGTTCGTGCAGCAGCTCAATACGCTCTCCACGATCATCGACGGCCGCTTCTCCATCAACGTGATCGCCGGCGACACGCCGGAAGAGCAGCACTACTACGGTGACTGGCTGCCGCATGACGAGCGCTATGCGCGCACCGAGGAGTTCCTGGCGGTCTGCCGGGCGCTGTGGCGCCGCGAGGGGCCGGTGAATTTCGAGGGGAAGTACTACAAGGTCGAAGGGGGAAAGATCAACACGCCCTTCACCGCCCCCGACCGGACGTTCCCGGAGCTCTTCATCGCCGGCAATTCGCAACAGGCGCACGATCTGGCAATCAGTCAGGGGACGATCTGGATGCAGATCCCCGACACGCCGGAGAAGATGCGCGAGCGGGGAGCGGACGTGCTCGCCGCCGGCAAGGAGCTGGGCGTGCGCTGCTCGATCATCGGCGGTGCCACGCGCGGCGAGGCGCTGGAGGCGGCGTACGCGCTGGTGTCAGAGACGCGCGATGGTTTCGACGACGGAGCCAAAGAGCGCGAGTTCATGCGCAAGAGCGACTCGGTGAACGTCCGGACGACATATGCGAGAGCTGGGGAATCGGAGTGGCTCACGCCATGGCTGTGGACGGGGGCAGTCCGTACGCACGGTGCTCCGTGCATTGCCATTGTGGGTTCCCCGCAGGAAATCGCCGAAGGGATTGAAGAGTTCGTCGACGCCGGCGTTTCGCAGTTCATCCTGGCCGGCTGGCCGAAGCTGGAATCGATGGAGTTTTTCGGAGAGGAAGTGCTGCCGCTGATCCGGCAGCCGAAGGAAATCGCCGCGGCACTATGAAGTCGATCCTGCACAAAGCCACGGCCGCATCCGTCGTGAGCGAGCCGTTTCCGCACGTTGTGATCGACGACGCGCTCGAGCCGGAGTTGTACAGCGCGCTGGTGGCGTCGTTTCCGGATGAGCGATCGTTCATCGGAAACGGGGCCATCCAGAACAACTGCAACTACCGCATTCCGGGGCAGGATCTGATCCGCAATACGAGCTACGCGAACGTATGGCGCGAGCTGTCGGCGCACCACACGTCGAACGAGTTCTTTGGCGAGGTGACGGCGGTTTTCGGCGATGCCATCCGGTCGCTGCATCCGGCGCTCGAATCAGGCATCGGCAAGCGGCTCGAGGATGCGGCGACGAATGTTCGCTACGCCGAGCCGATGGCCGATTTCGCCATGGATTGCCAGATCACCTGGACCTCGCCGGTGCGCCGCCGCTCCAGCTCGGCGCCGTGTCATGTCGACCGCGAGGTGGCGCTGTACGCGGGGATGCTCTACATGCGTCCGCCTGACGATCATGCCGATGGCGGCGACCTGGAGCTCTATCGCTTCCGGCCCGGACAGCGACATTACAACGGCGATCGATCGGTCGACCTTCGCCGCGTCGAGACGGTCAAGCGGATCGGCTACGCTGCCAACCGGCTGGTCTTCTTCATCCATTCGCCCGACTCCATCCACGGCGTGACGCAGCGATCGCCGACGCCGCTTCCGCGGCTGCATATCAATTTCATCGCCGAGGCGCGCGAGAAGATCTTCGCTCTGCCGCAACATGCGCGGGGAGAGGCAGCATGATGCTCTCGGAGAGGAGTCAACTTGATTGACGAGAGCGTCGCCGTAGTCGTCTGCGCCGGGCCTTCGCTCGACCTCTTCTCCGCGGCGGCGTGGGCCGATGTCCATCGCGCGGGTGAAGTGGTCTCGATCAATGGCGGAGCGACGGCGGCGGGAGTGCTCCGTCACGGAGTTCGTTTCACCTGCATGGCGGCGATGGACCTCAAGCTCGGCCTGGCCCGCAGCGTGCCGGCATTGCCGCGCGTGTGGGAGGAGACATCGTCGTGGCGCATCACCTCGGCTGATGCGGCAGACATGACCGCGGAGACCTACGTCCGCGAGCTCGACGAGCTCGATGGCGTTCGCGGATGGAGCGACGATCACGACGCCGGTTACAAAGGTGGCAGCAGCGCCATGATCGTCGGCAACTGGCTGGCCAATCCGTGGCCCGATCATCCCGCCGCGCGGGAAGAGCGCGAGCGCATCGCCGCCGAGCGCGGCAAACGGATTCCACGGCGCGGTTTCAAACGGCTGGCCTTCATCGGCCTGGACATGGTTGCAGGCGATGGCCGGCACGCCCACGGCGCGGGAACGCACACCAGCGGCTTCGCCTCGTCGCTGGGACATTTCCGAAAGGTTGCGAAGGGCTGGGGGCGGTTCTGCGAGCAGGCCCTGAAACGCGGCGTGGAGTGCGTCAATCTCACGCCGGGCACGGGCCTGCAGCAGATGCCGCGCGCCGTCGTGCCGGTGTCGTGGCTCCTTTCCGATTACGTCATGGGTCTTGCCCGCGGAGAGAGGCTGACGTGACGATCACATTCATCGCCTGCGTCGAGCGCGGAGAGCTGGAGGAGAAGACGCTCCTTCTCTGCCGGTCGATCCGGCGCTTCGGTGGTCGCTTTGCGGAGTCACCGATCCTGACCTTCCAGCCGCGCCTCGGCACGGAGGTGAGCGACGAGACGCTGCGCGGCCTGGAGTGTCTCGGCGCGACCCATGTCACCGAGCGGCTCAACGTCGATCTGGCCGATTATGCGATCGGCAACAAGGTCTTCGCCGCCTCGAGAGGAGAGGAAATGGCCACGACCGAGTTCGTGGCCTTTCTCGACAGCGACACGATTCTCACCTCGGAACCGTCCGCGTTTGCGCTCCCCGAGGGGATCGATGCCGCGGCGCGGCCGGTCGACTACTGGCGCCACGGCCAGGAACCGCTCGACGATCCCGATCACGAGCACTGGAAGACGCGCCACCGCCGCGTGGCCTCAGCGGGCCCCGGCGATCCGATCGACTCCTACTGGGAGCGGATGTACGAGTTGTGCGGCGTGACGAACCGGCCCTGGGTGGAGACCGTCGGCGATCGCAAGCGGGTCCGTGCTTACTTCAACTCCGGGCTGGTGGTGGTCCGGCGTACGGCGGGTCTCTTCGCGCAGTGGAAACGCGACTTTCTCCGGCTGATCGAATCGGGTCATCTTCCGCCGGGCGGCGATCGGCATTATCTCGATCAACTCTCGCTTGCGGTCGTGCTGGCGCGCGTCTGGGGCCGGGTGGAGATCCTCGACGGCCGTTACAACTATCCGCTCATCGGACGCCCGTTGCTTCCGCGGCCGTTGCGCGGCGCGCAGCTCGAGGAGCTCGTGCATGTCCACTACAACCGCTACTTCAACGTCCCCGGTTTTCTTCGTTCCGTCCGGCCGCCGCTCCAACGCGACAGCCCGGTCGTCGGCTGGCTCGGCGAGTTTCTTCCGTTGCGGCCTGTTCTTCACGATTGAGGAATGACCATCATGCGATTGACCGATGAGCAGATCGCGCAATATGACGATCAAGGCTTTCTCGTTTTTCGCGGTCTTCTGGCGCCGCCCGAGCTCGAGGTGATCGAGGGGGCCATCCCGGATCTCCTGAGCCGCGAGGGTCCGGACGTGGTGCGCGAAGAGAACGAGACGCGCGCCGTGCGGATGGTGTTCGGCGCGCATTTTCACAACGACGTCATCCGGCGGTTGTCACGCCATCCCCGCCTGGTCGCGCCGAGCGAGCAGATCGTCCGCGACCGCGTGCATATTTACCAATCGCGGCTCAACGCCAAGTCGAGCTTCCACGGAACCGGATGGGCGTGGCATCAGGACTTCAACCAGTGGCACCGGCAGGATGGGATGGCGAGGCCGCAGACGGTCGTGGTCGGGATCTATCTCGATGACGTCAATCCGTGCAACGGACCGCTTCTCATCATTCCCGGCACACACAAACGCGGCCACTTCTACAATCCGGACGCCATGGACATCGACGACGAAATCATCGCCACGCTGGCGGCCGAGGAGGGGATCGAGCCGGTCATGGGACCGCCGGGCACGGTGGTGTTCTTCGACGCATTGTCCGTTCACGGATCGGCGGCGAACATCTCTCCGTGGCCGCGCCGCATCTTCTACCTGAACTACAACGCGGTCTCGAACCGCCAGATCCTTCCGCTGCGCGAGCCGTTTCACTGCAGCGTCGATCTCACGCCGATCTCCGCACTGACAGACGATTGTCTGCTGCAGCGGGAGGCCAGCGCGTGACGGCAACACTCCCCGAACGGCACACGCCGGTGCGCACGCGCCCGTTTGCTCCCCCCTGCCAGATCGCCGGCCGCGAGGAGGAACTGCTGCTGGAGGTGCTCCGGAGCGGATGCTGGTCAGGCTTCCGCGCCGGCGCGAACGGAGCCGACATCCGTGAAGCGGGTACGCTGTCGTCGGCCGCGGCGCTGCAACTGGCGCCGTCCGAGCTGCGCTTTCTCGGCGGGCCGATGGTGCGCCGGCTCGAAGCGATGTTCGCCGAACGCTGCGGGGCGACGTACGGCGTTGCCGTCAACTCGGCGACATCGGGACTCGTAGCCGCATTCGGCGCCATCGGCCTCGAGCCGGGCGACGAGGTGCTCGTTCCCTGCATGTCGTTCCACGCCACCGCCACGGCCATCCTGGCGTTCGACGCGGTGCCGGTCTTCGTGGAGGTTGATCCCGAAACGCTCTGTATCGACGTTGCCGACGCCGAGTCGAGGATCACGGAACGGACCCGCGCCATCGCCGCCGTGCACCTCGGCGGGAACTGCGCCGACGTCGATGCCCTGATGGAGATGGCCCGCCGCCGCGGATTGCGCGTCATCGAAGATTGTGCGCAGGCCCCCGGCGCGCGGTACCGCGGCCGCGAGGTTGGCTCGTTCGGAGACGCCGGCATCTTCTCGCTCACGGAGACCAAGACCGTCACCTGTGGCGAAGGAGGCGTGGTCGTCACCAGCGACCCGCGCGTCGCTTTGAAGCTGCGCCTCATCCGCAATCACGGTGAAGGCCTGGCCGGTTTCGACTGGAGCGACGCCGAGTTGTTGAACGTGATCGGCTTCAACCTCCGCCTGACGGAGTTGCAGGCCGCGGTGGCCGTGGCGCAGATGGAACAGCTCGATGAACGGAACCGCGCCCGGCGCGCCAACCAGTCGCGCCTCGTGCAGGGTCTTCGCGGCTTTCCGTTCCTCGTCCCGCAGCGGATTGATCCGCTTGTCGAGGAGGCGCCGTACGCCACGACTTTCCTCTACGTCCGCCGCGACGGGATGCCGTCGCGCGACGAGGTTGTGGCGCGGTTGCAGCGCGAAGGCGTTCCCGCGGTCGGAGGTTATGAGAGGCTGCTGCATGAGCACCCGCTCTTTGCGCGCCGCATCGCCTACGGAACGGCCGGCCATCCATTCGCCCTTCGTCCGGAAGTTCGTTACGGACGCGGCACGCTGCCGCGTTCGGAGGCACTTGCGGGCATTCCAGAAGGTGTTCGAGCCGTGAGAGAGAGATTCGCGCGCGACGGCATCCTCTTTCCTCTGCGCGTCCTGACCGATGCGGAGGTGGAACGCTATGGCGCCGACATCAGCCGCACGATGGCGGAGTGCGGGAGCGACCGGCGTCTCGACCAGCTCCATCTCTTCTTCCAATGGGCCGGGGAGATTGCCACCCACCGCGTGATCGTCGACACCGTACGGGAGATCCTCGGCGACGATATTCTGGTCTGGGGCTCGCTGATGCTCTCGAAGCCTCCGCACGACCAGTCATTCGTGGCCTGGCATCAGGACGGTCATTACGCCGACTTTCTCGGCGACGCTCCCGCGCTCTCGGCGTGGATCGCGCTCACCCCCAGTACGGTCTCCAGCGGTTGCATGCGCGTGGTTCCGGGATCGCACAAAGTGAAGCTCGCGCACGCCGTCACCGCCGAGCCTCTAAACTTACTCAGCCACGGCCAGGAGATCGCCGCGGAGGTCGATGACGACGATGCGGTCGACGTCGTGCTTCGCCCCGGCGAGATGTCGTTGCATCACCTCGACATCGTCCATGGCTCGAACGCGAATCACTCCTCCGCGCCGCGTACCGGCTTCATCGTCCGCTACACCACGCCGGCGATCCTCCGGTCGCGCGCGCCGCTTCTGGTCGCCCACGGCCGCGGCGACGCCACGCACGTGCCGCTGGTATCGATGCCGCCGCCCGCCGACTTCGAATCCTCCGTGGCCGCGTATCGGGCCCGTTGACCCATGCGCGTCACGTTCGTCATCGCATCGCTTCGCGGAGGAGGCTCCGAGCGCGCCACGGTCAACATGGCCAACTACTGGGCGGCGCGCGGGTGGACTGTGTCGATCGTGACGATGTATCAGGGCCACGTCGAACCGGTGGCGTACGTGCTCGATGAGCGGGTCGTACACCATGACCTGAACTGGGAGGTCCCGTTCCGGGAGCGGCCCGAGCCGCCGGCGGAAATGCTCCGGCAGATCGATGCGGCGCTGGCCCTCTTCACTCCCAAATCGCGCGAGTACTTTCGGGGACTTCACCCGCTTCTGGCCACGCTCCGGAAGACCATCATCGATACGCGGCCGCAGGCGATCATCTCGATGATCAACTCGACGAACATCCGCACCATCGCCGCCACCCGAGGGCTCGGCATCCGCGTGTTCGTCTCCGAGCGCGGCATCGCCAGGCCCTACGCGAACGAGAAACTGCGCACCGAGGCCTACCGGCTGGCGACGGCGGTGGTCGCGCTGACCGCGGGCGACCTCGCCTACTACGTCCGGCAGGGAGTGCGGCGCGGCGCCTGGATTGCGAATCCTGTCTTCCCGCGCGACGTGCCGCGGCGGGGCGATCGCAACGGCACGTGCGTGCTGGCATCGCTCGGCCGGTTGTCATGGGAAAAAGGCTACGACCTGCTGATCAAGTCATTCGCCCGAATCGCCGCCGAGCATCCTCAATGGAAACTGGAGATCTGGGGCCGCGGCAGCGATCGCGAGAAACTCGAGGCCTACATCGCCAAGCTCGGGGTCGCCGACCGCATCATCCTCCCCGGCTTCACCTCCGCGAACGACGATGTGCTGGCGCGCGCCGACCTCTACGTGCAGCCATCGCGACGGGAAGGATTTCCGAACGCTCTCTGCGAAGCGATGGCCTCGGGGCTTCCGGTCATCGCCTTCGACTGCTCTCCCGGTGTGCGGACGATCGTGCGCCACGGCGTCGACGGCGTGCTGGTGCCGAAGGAGGAAGTCGGCTCGCTGGCCCGCGCGCTCGGTGGTCTGATGCGCGATGAGGCCGAACGGAAACGCCTCGGCGCGCGCGCCCCCGAGGTCGTCCAGCGGTTCAGCGTGGACGAGATGATGGGGCGCTGGGAGGAAATGCTGCAGTGGCCGATGTGATCCAGAGCCTCTGGATCGGGCCGTCTCTATCATCAATGGAACGGCTGACCATCCAGTCGTTTCTCCACCACGGCCACGAGTTTCATCTTTACGTCTACGACGACGTGGCCCGGATCCCCGAGGGGACGATCGTCCGCGACGGAAACGAGATCCTCCCGAAGTCTTCGATCTTCGTCTACCGCGACCACGACTCCTACTCCGGCTTCTCGAACTTCTTCCGCTACAAACTCCTCCTCGACCGCGGCGGCTGGTGGGTCGACACCGACCAGGTCTGCCTCCGCCCCTTCACCACCGACGACCCCTACGTCTTCGCCAGCGAGCCGGGGAAGCACGGCGAAGACGTCATCTGCGCCGGCGCGATCAAAGCCCCGCGCGGGTGTGAGGCGATGCAGTACGCGTGGGATGTGTGTGCGTCGAAGGACCCCGCAGCGTTGAAATGGGGGGAAGTAGGCCCGCGACTGGTCGCCGAAACCGTGCACCGCTTTGGGCTGGAACGGTACGTCCGGCCCTCCAGTACCTTCTGCTCGATTGGCGAGGCGGATTGGCTAACGATCATCTCTGCGCGCCGGCCCTCACTTCCCACCGATGCGCTCGGCGTTCATCTTTGGAACGAGCGGTGGAGGCGGGAGGGGAGGGATAAGGATGCCTCGTACCCTGCAAGCTCGCTGTATGAGGAGTTGAAGAGGGGCGACATTGGTTCCAACTGACAGTTAGTAATTCAAAGGACACGTTCTTGCTGTCTAACCAAACGCGACGGAGCCACCTCTAACTCCGTATATGTCCACTTTTTTTGGTCCCTCCCGCGGAAACATCGATATTTGTCCATCTCCTACTTACGACAGGAGGAATCTATGGGCAACGTCAAGATCTGGCTCAGTGTCCCCGACGGAAGCACTTTCGAAGCCTCAGCAACGGGCACGACAGACAACTGGGAGATACTCGTAGACGTCGACAGTGACACCGGAGCGGAAACCGAGTGGTCGCGCGCAGACCTCGATCCTGGACCAGCAACCATGGTCGTGAATTCGCCGCATACATACACGGGACGCGTCGACATTGAAGTGGCGGGCGACCCGCCGGCGGCCGTGACATTCACTGCAAAGATTATCCGCCCCGACGGCACAACGCATCAACTGCCATTCACCATCACCACTCCCAGTGCTGAAGGGTCATACGTGGCGACTATCGCAATCGCGACGGAGAAGTAGTCATGCGCATGCGATTGATAATTCCTCTCCTTCTGCTAGTCACGGCTGCTCCATCGTTTGCTCAGGTGTGCGGGAACGATGAGACGATCGGCGAGTGCTTCGAGCGATTGAATCCATCGAAATTCATTGCAAATGCCAAAGCTTCGGACACCGTTCGCGAGAACGAAGCTACCGATGCGATGAAGAATCAACTGGCTAAGGCGAATACGGGCGTATCAACTCTAGATTCGCCAATCAACACGTCGCTCCGGGATTTTCTGTCTTTGTTCAGCGCGACGATGACTTCGAGCAAGCTAACAGCCAACGACAATTCTTTGACCCTCGACTGGAACGCCGCTTTGCCGCCGCTCTCTCCAGGGAACATTATCAAATTCCAGGCGGTCTTCAACAAGCCGAAACTCGATGCGTCGCTCAAGACGCAGCTTACCGGAAAGAGCGATTTCAATTCGATCACCGATTCGCTTAACGACCTGGACGACGTGCAGCTCAGTGCTACGTATGCGCCGACGACACAGAATTTCGGTCGAGCGCTGGCGGCGCATCACGCGCTTCTGCTGGTTATAATGAGAGATGCGCAACGCAATGCTCCAAAACAGAAAAAGCTCGCAGACTTGGTGGATTTGCTTCAAACAGTCCAGAGTCAGCCCCCATTCAAGGTCGATGGCAAGGACGTCGATGCACTGACCGTGAAGCTGTCGGATGTCACGGATAAATCGGTTCGCGACAAGATCGAGCAATTTGTTGCCTCGTCCGCCGTGCAAGAGAAGGCCGCTGCTGACTTTATTCAAAGCCGTACCGATCCGCTCCGAAAACTTCTGTCGAATCAGCCTCAGCTGTACGCTTCGGCCATCGCGAATGTCCGCCGAAACGTCGTCGGAGCGGATGGTGGTTCACTGAAAGTCACATACGAACGCGGCGGCACCAGCCTGAAGGACTTCTACGCGACGCCATCCGGTCGCGAATGCGTTCCAGCGATACTCACCGATCCGTCTGTGAAGTCTGACGTTACTAAGGGTTGTGCCACAAGTTTCCGCGTATTTGCGACCGACGCAAGTATGCTCGTCGGAGCCGCGGCGACTGGCCGTTGGTCGCTCGCCGCGGAGTATGATCGCACGAACGCTAACTCGATCAATCTGACGGACGACAAGATCGCGATCAGGACTCCGGGCTCGCACAAAGTGGCCGGCACGTTCGTGTACGGTGCGGTGCTGACTCGCGACGCGCAAAATCGAGAGGGCCGGTTCGATGTCAACGTCAGCTACGAGAACTACTCGAAAGATCCTAATCTCACGAATCGCATTATCGCGTCCGCCGTGTACTCGCAGAAGCTGACTGATACGCTCACGCTACCGTTGGGAGTTGTCTATGCGAGCCACTCCAAGGATCTGCCGAAGAACGATAAGCAGATCAGCGTTCACTTCGGACTGGTCTACAAAATCACGGGCGGCGGAAAGTGACTATGCCGGCAGGAGGTCCGATCCTTCCTGCCACTGCAACGCTCACGTCACCTTACCTCCCCCTCCTCGCCAGCGCCTGGCTCACGATCCACGTCACCAGATCGCGGAACGGCACCGCAGCCCAGGTTCCGCTGTGGGAGTTCGGTTGGATCCCGGGATTCGGGTTCGCTTCGATGAAGTGCAGGTTGCCTTCGGGGTCTAGGCGGTAGTCGATGCGGGCGTAGTCGCGCAGGGCCAGGAGCGGGTAGATGGTCTTGATGTCGCGGACCATCTGGCGTTGCGTGGCGGGGGTTAGCTTCGCCGCGATGCTGCGGATGCCCCATCGTGCGTGATAGGCGTCGTCGTGCTTGACGTGGTACGACGCCAGGACAGGCGCGCCGCGGCCTTTCACCGTGATGGCGAGCTCCCGGGCGGGCATGATGCGAAGGCACGGGGTCTCCACCACGCCGACGCTCACGTCCACGCCGGCGATGAACTCTTCGATGATAGCCGGCTCGCGGTAGCGGCGGTGGACGGTCTCAACCCGGCGGCGCACCTCCTCGGGTGTCCGGGCGATCGAGGCCATGTGAATGCCTTCGGACGAATCGCGTCCGACCGGTTTGATCAGGCAGGGGAGCGGAGGAAGCGAATCGGGGAAGGGGACGTTCAGCGGCGCCATGGTGAAACGAGGTGTACGCACGCCGGCCTGTGCCACGATCGACTTGCTGACAGCCTTATCGCGGCAGATCTGGAGGCCGAGGGGGGAGGCACCGGTGTAGGCAACGCCGGCATCCTCCAGCGCGGCGGCGATGCGGACATCCCCGGTCCTGTCACGACCGATGTGCTCTGTGACGTTGAAGACGACCTCCGGCTGGTATGAGGCAAGCTTCTTCTGGAGGCGCGGCAGGGTGGTGAAGGCGTAGACCGTCAGGTCGCATCCGATCTTGCGCAGCATCTGGGCGATCTCAAACTCCATGACAGCCGACTCGCGCGGCTTGCCGCTCCCCATTTCCGGATCGTCTTCGAGCGTTTGCTCGCGATCGACCAGAAGCATGGCGCGGGTTCCGCGGATCATGGCGTGTTAAAGATGGTCGCCTGCCTCAACGGTACAGGAACCCCAGGCTGTTCAATAGCCGCGATCTCCGTCGCACTGTTGAGAAGTGCTCCTGCCGCAGATCGTCGGGATAGGCGAGAGCCAGCATCGCTTCCTCGGTCGAGCGGCGCCAGCGCGCACGGGCAGGGCGGGAGGTATTCGTCTTCAAATACCCGCTCACCATGTCATGCCAGAACTCGAGGCAGGTGAGGAAGGAAGTGTTGAAGCGTTCGCGCACCTCGGGGTTGGTGCGAAGGGATTCGCGGGTGCGGTCGAAGGCCTCTTTCATCGCTCGTTTGAGGGTGACCACTCCCTCCTTCCGGCCGGCTTCGCCGGTGCGGTAGATCATCTGCAGGAAGCCGAGCGCGCCCTTCATCCGTACGGCGCGGGTGTTGCGGCCGAAGATGAAATGGTGATCGCCGCGTTGATCGGCGAGTGTGCCGCGGGGATGGAACCAGGCCAGATTCTGTCCGATGAGCTGCATGCCGTCGTGATCCATGAAGATGATGCGGATGCACCACGCGCCGTTCTCCCATACCGTGCGCAGGCCGGTGTTGCGGCCGACGAATGACTCGCCGTCCGTGTGACCGCCGGCGGCGTAGAGCGTTCCCCAGAAGCGGCCGATCTGCTCGGTGACGGCGA
>WNFG01008070.1_pt1 | contig 12084 bp, 13 predicted proteins | sample 5400431 | NCBI WGS metagenome assembly WNFG01 (sample SAMN13153346, study PRJNA577476) | soil metagenome | isolation source: 120 cm saprolite under Douglas fir tree site 2 hole 3 replicate 2 | place: USA:California | collected 2015-04-18
AAAACAGGCTGTCACCTATGCGAGGAAGCGCGTGATATGCTGGACGATATAGCAGCACAAACCAGCTATGAACTAACCGAGATTGACATTCGTACAAACCCTGATATATTCGAACAATACCGTTACCGCATACCCGTGATTATCATCAACAATGATATAATTGTAGAAGGACGTATCGAGTATCGTGATTTGGCAAAAGCCTTTCACCTGCCATAAGTTCAGACGAATCAATTGTTTCTGCTCAATTTGCGGCCAATGGCCGCAAATTGAGCAGAAACAAAACCTCTCTAAAGTGCAAGGGAGAGCTATATGGCCCTACAACAAGTAACGAGCAACAAAAGAAGCTTCACACTTCTATCTGCGGGACAGAAACAGGCTCTTTCCCGGTTCATGCAGGTAATTGGTGAATTCCTGCTCAATCACTGGGCAAATATGGTGACAATTGTCCTGGGCCTGATAGTGGCCGTGGCTATCGCCATCCCATTCCTCTCATATTTTGGACTGGACGCTATCGCCAAACCATTGTTTTTCTCGCTGCACTTCATCTGTGCCCAGGTTCCCTCGCACTCGTTCTATATCTTTGGGCATCAGCTGGGTCTCTGCGCCCGCAATTTCTCTATCTATGCAGCCATGTTCCTTGGTAGCTTCGTCTTCGTGCTGAGCAAGAAACGCCTGCCAGGGTTGCCGTGGTGGCTCTGGGTACTGATGCTCCTGCCCATGGCCTGGGATGGCACCACGCAATTGTTCGGCTGGCGCGAAAGCACCTGGGAGCTGCGCCTGCTTACCGGTACCCTGTTCGGTCTGGGCAACATCTGGTTTGTGCTACCCATGATACAGAAGACGCTTGATGAGACACCGTCCGTACAACAGCAGCCAGTGACACAGATGGGAACGTATCCACCTCAGCAGCCAACACAGTCACAAGTTGTCTAAGCGGAAGGTCATTTCTGAGCGAATACAATCAAACAAAGCAACCTATCACCAGACTCATGCATCAGTGCTTCTGGAAGATACCCATCAGGTACTTCACTTAAGGGAATATCTATGACCTGCAAGGTGGCGAAACCAGCCGTCGCAAGAGCCTCCAGGTAGTCGGCTCGTGAGTGGGGCATATTGGGCAGCACATATCTTCTCCCCGCACTCCTAAAGTCAGTGCGCCATCCCCGCTCAATGGCATCAGGATGGAACGTGGTGATCAGGAGATGGCCGCCGTCTTGCAAAACACGTGAGAATTCCTGGATAGCCTTGGCCAGGTTGGGAACATGACAGAGCATGAGCGCACAGATCAGGAAGTCAAATCGATTCGATGGGAAGGGAAGAGCATCTCCCAGCGACGCTAACTGAAAATCTATGGTGAGTCTCTCAATGGATGCCGCTTTCTGAGCCACAACAAGCATCTCCACCGACTGATCGATTGCTGTGACCCTCACGCCTCGCCGTGCCAGTTTTAACGCATGTCTGCCCGTTCCGGTGCCCACATCCAAAACAGCATTCATAGGTAACTCTGCTAGCAGGGCATCAACGCGGGGTTCTTCTACAGCGATTAAGGCATTGTTTGGCTGATCGTACGTTTTAGACCAGAGCGCATACCCTTCCTGGGTACTGACTTCTACGATACGGAACTGGTATTCTTCGGACATGATAGAAACCCTCACTGTTGGACTCAAACAGACCCTGGTACATATCGCCATTATACGCTATAATCAGGCTTGTACTTTGGCATCTAAGACAACAGAAACATCAAAAAGACAGCAGAACAATATGCACAATCACCCATTGTCCGAAAAAACGACCTTTGCGGTCGCCACGTTGGGCTGCAAGGTCAATCAGGCCGATAGCGAAGCCATTGGCGAGCAGATGAGTACGGCTGGCTTTGTGCAGCGCGACTTTAGCGAGGCCGCCGATGTCTACATCGTCAACACTTGTACGGTCACGCACCTGGGCGACCGCAGTTCCCGCCAACTTATCAGCCAGGCACGCCGCCGCCATCCCGATGCACTGCTGGTCGTCACCGGCTGTTACGCGGAACTCAACCCTCAAGCAGTCGCAGCCCTTCCAGGCGTCGATATCGTGGTTGGCAATAGCGGCAAACATTCCCTGGTCGATGCCATCAAGGAACAATGGAAATTCTACGAACAGAAACAGGCTCTTCAACCGTCCATCGTAGGGGCCCGATTTATCGCGCCCCCCCTCGCGGGTACCCTGTCCTCCACTGGTACCTTGCTCCCAATGCTGCCGCTTGATACACAGCATATTGGCAGCGACCAATCGCTACGAGCTGACACAACAGAAGAGGAACCACAGCCGGATAATCCTTCTCACCTCTCGCTCTTTACAACTCAGGAAGCGACGGCATCAGCCAGTGCTAAATTGACAACACGTACCCGCGTGCAGATGAAGGTACAGGATGGCTGCGATAATCGCTGCACCTATTGCATCGTTCCCTACGTGCGGGGAGGGTCGCGCAGCCGCAGCATTGCCTCTGTGGTAGAGCATGTACAGCGCAAAGTACGCGCAGGTTTCCAGGAGATCGTGTTGACGGGCATCCACCTGGGAGATTACCATCCCGCTGAAGATGAGCAGCAAAATCTTGGGAATTTGATTGCCACACTCCTGCGCGAAACAGAGATGCCGCGCATTCGCGTCTCATCTCTGGAGCCGGAAGATTTCCGCCTGGAGTGGTTGGAACTGTGGGAAAATCCTCGCATGTGCCGCCATTTCCACCTGCCGATGCAAAGCGGCTCGGATACGATCCTGCGCCGCATGGCCCGCCGCTATAACAGCACGCGCTATGCCACCATCATCACTACCGCCAAACGGCTCATTCCAGGTGTCGCTATCAGCACCGACATTATCACCGGCTTCCCCGGCGAGAGCGACGACGACTTTGAACAGACTTACCAGCTTGCTTGCGAACTGCAATTCGCCAAAGCCCATATCTTCCGTTTCTCGCCGCGCCAGGGGACAGCCGCAGCTCGTATGAAGGGGCAGATCAAAGACGAAGTGAAAAAGGCTCGCAGCGAGCGATTGCTCAAACTCAACGAGGAACATAGCCGCCTCTTCCGCCAGCAGTTTCTCGGTCAAAGCGTACAGCTATTGATCGAGGACTACAAGCACGGGCGTTGGGAAGGATTGACCGATAACTACCTGCGGGTCGAACTGGAAGATCTGCCAGGAGCTGAGACCCGCAACTGGCAGAATACAATGGCCAATGCCCGCCTCTCACACCTGGTTGAAGACGGTATATGTGGCACTTTCATTGAATAAGGACACCCTGACATGGCATTTCAAGATTTACGCGAGTTTATGGCCCTCCTCGAAAAAAAAGGACAACTGAAACGCATCAAGGCTCCCGTTAAATGCGAACTGGAAATCACCGAAATCACCGACCGCGTCAGCAAAGCGGGCGGCCCGGCCCTGCTCTTCGAGAACGTGACCGGCTACCATATACCGGTCCTCATCAACATCTTCGGCAGCGAAGAGCGCATGTCGTGGGCCCTGGGTGTACAGAACCTCAACGAACTGGGCGAACGCATCAAAAAATGGATCGACCTGGTACAGAGCCACCCGCCCGAAGGCCTGATGGACAAGATCAAGCTGCTGCCAGAGCTGGCTGAATTTGCGCGTATCGGCCCCAAAACGGTTTCTCACGCCCCCTGCCAGGAGGTCGTACTGACTGAGAACTTCGATGTGAATATGTTTCCCATACTCAAATGCTGGCCGGAAGATGGCGGACGCTTTATCACCTTGACCATGTGCCATAGCAAAGACCCGCTCACCAACAAGCGCAACATCGGCATGTACCGCGTCCAGATATACGATGAGAGAACGGTCGGGATGCACTGGCAAATTCACAAGGGAGGGGCAGCCCATTTCCGCGACGCGGCGCGCCAGCACCGCCGCATGGAAGTGGCGGTGGTCATCGGGGCAGAACCGGCCAGCGTCTACGCGGCCAGCGCGCCCTTGCCGCCGGGGATTGATGAACTGCTCTTTGCCGGCTACCTGCGCCACAAACCTGTCGAGGTCGTGCAGTGCAAGACTGTTGATGTTCAGGTGCCCGCCAGCGCAGAGATCGTGCTGGAGGGCTACGTCGATAGCGATGAACTGCGCCCAGAGGGGCCATTTGGTGATCACACCGGTCACTACACACCCATTGAACCATATCCCGTCATGCACCTGACAGCCATCACACACCGCCGCAACCCTATCTACGCCACCACGATTGTCGGCAAACCACCCATGGAGGACGCCTATCTCGGCAAGGCCACGGAACGCTTCTTCTTGCAATTACTCAAAGTCGTTCTGCCCGAAGTGGTTGACATGAACATGCCTATCGAGGGCGGTTTCCACAATGTCGTCATCGTCTCCATTAAGAAACGCTATCCAGGACAGGCGAAAAAGGTGATGAGCGCGATCTGGGGCATGATGCTGCTGATGCTCTCCAAGTTCATCATCGTGGTGGACGAAAATGTGAATGTACAGGACCTGCATGAAGTCCTCTTCCGCGTCGGCAACAACGTCGATCCCAAACGCGACACGCTGCTGGTCGACGGCCCGGTCGATGCGCTCGATCATTCTTCGCCCTATGAAAAGTTCGGCTGGAAGATGGGCTTTGATGCTACCGCCAAATTCCCAGAGGAGGGGCACCCCCGCGCATGGCCTGCCGATATCGTTATGGCACCAGAGGTTGTGGAGATGGTTACGAAACGCTGGAAGGAATACGGAATCAATCTCTGAACCATTTCCCCCTTGACATTTAAACAATCCTGGTGTAATATAACGTTCATGGATATATCCGTTTATGATATATTCGTAACCGATATAGAAACCGTATGGAAACGTATTCTTCTCCGCCCAATAGGGGAGTCTTAGGAATGACAAAAACTCAACGCGAGCCGCAGGCATTGCTTCCTCTCACACCTGCCGTCTTCCATATCCTGCTGGCTTTAGCTGATAGCGAGCGTCATGGGTATGGCATTATGCAGGAAATCGCCACGAGTACCAATGGAAGTATGCGCATGGGGCCGGGAACACTCTACGGTTCAATTAAACGCATGTTGGCCGATGGATTGATCGAGGCATCGGACGAACGCCCCGACCCCACACGGGATGATGAACGCCGCCGCTACTACCGGCTGACCAACTTTGGCCAGCGGGTCGTGCAGGCCGAGGCCCAACGCCTTGAACAGATTGTGCGTATCGCGCTAAGCAAGAACGTTCTGGCTGGTCCCGAAATGATAGGAGGGGCATAATGGCTTCTTTGCATCCGAAACGCATAGAGCCTCTTTCAGAGCGTCTCTACCAACTGCTACTGCTGTCCTATCCGGCAGAGTTCCGGCAGACCTATAGCCAGGAGATGTTACAAACCTTCCGGGACTGTCGCCGGGAAGCATTGCGGCAGTATGGCAGGTGGGGAGTTGTGCGCTTGTGGAGACTTATGGCCTATGATCTTGTAACTACCGTCCTTGTTGAACATGTGAGAGAGTTTATCGCCCAATTGAAACGTTTCTTTGCAGTTGAAGAAAGGAAGAACATTACCTTGGTTGCACAATATAGCCTCAATGTGGCACAGAGAACAGATATTGGTCTCCAGCGTCAAAATAATGAAGACAATATGGCCTTTGTCATCCCCGAAGACCCGCAGGTGATGGCAAAGAGGGGTGCCTTGTTCATCGTAGCCGATGGACTGGGAGGGCACACAAAGGGAGAAGTTGCTAGTGAAATCGCGGTTCGTGCGGTGAGCGACACGTATTACCAGGATGAGCAGGAAGAGGTCGCGCTTTCTTTGCAAAAAGCCATAAAACAGGCGAACACACAGATTTTTTCCACCAATGCTTCTACCAGTAAAGAAATGGGAACAACGTGTGTCGTGGCTGTACTGCAAGGTGATACGGCCTATATCGCGAACGTGGGTGACAGCCGTGCGTACATCCTGCGCAATGGTCAGATCAAACAGGTTTCGCAAGATCATTCTGTGGTTGCAGAACAGCTACGGGCAGGTCTGATCACAAAAGACCAGGTCTTTGGGCATCCCGATCATAATAAAATCACCCGCTGTTTAGGCATAAAGTCGGATGTCGAGATTGACGTTTTCTCTGAACAGGTGCAGGAAGGAGACTTGCTCCTTCTTTGCACAGATGGGCTCTCAAATGTGATTGACGACGAGGAACTGGCCAGGATTGTGCAGGAGTTTCAACCACAGGAGAGTGTGTCTAAACTGATTGATCGAGCAAACGAAGAAGGTGGGTCAGATAATATTACAGCCATGATAGTGCAGGTATCCCCGCTGAATGTTACCGCGTAACGACGGAGCCAATTCTCACATTTAGAGGGAAAAGCTGCACTTCTGACGTTTTTCTTCCAGAAAAACGTCAGAAGTGCAGCTTTTCCCTCTAAAAAATTGGGGATAACTCATGTCTACAGCAACAGAAACTCTTGTTGTAGGGGTACTCTTAGAGAAGATATTCTGTTTGTCTTCTCTAAGAGTACCCCTACAACGTAAGCAATCGTACCTGTAAATTCAGGTGTAAAGTACTTTTCCTCATCAATAACTACCAGTTCAGGTTGAAGCCACATTGAAGAGTGAATAAAGTATTGACAAGGTACAATATAACGGTGTGGATGTTCGGCAGCCGCAACAATGACTGGCGGCTCGTTGAGGTATCCTCTCCTGGTTTATTGTTGTACATGTAGACTGTTGACCCCTGGATTAAAGCAGACTTCACCCACATACAGCAAAGGCGAGTAAGCGTTTTGCTTTCGCAGAACGCGCTATCTATGACCTTACAAAAATGTGGCTGAACGTCACAGATGCAAGCAAGAAGGAAGGAGTTTATTTGTGAAGCAAAGAGTCAAAATGTTCTCTCTGCTACCTCTGGTAACATTCGCCCTCCTGATGGTAAGCCTCCTGCAGCCGTTGGCCGCGAGTGCGAGTTCGACGGGTGCAATTCACCTGGCGGGAACGAGGCAAAATTCCCATAACATCCCGAATAGTAATCTCGTCTACCACGGCGGCCCTGAAATGACTGGTACCGCCAACGCTTATGCAATCTTCTGGGAACCGACGGGCTCTATTGTGAGTGCAACCTACAACAGCCTGATTAAGCGTTACTTCGGGGATATTGGGCCATCCAAGTTGTATCACAACAACACCCAGTATCATGACAGTAGTGGCCACTTCCCCAGCAATGCCGTGCTGGCCGGTTCCTATGTGGACACACATGCATATCCATCGAACCCAATCTCCGATGCCCAGGTACGGGGCGAAGTGACTCATGCGCAGTCCGTCAATGGTTGGCACCCGTCCATCGGCAATATCTTCTTTGTCTTCACTGCCAAAGGAGAGAACATCTGCGCCAGCTTTGGCTGTAGCTTCCAGGTGTTCTGCGCGTATCATGGCTTCTTCGGTGGTAACAACATCTACGCTGCCATGCCCTACACCGGCACAGACCTGGCTGGTTGTGGCGTTCCAACCACTCCCAACCATGACATCGATGCCGATAGCACCATCAACGTCACCTCTCATGAGCAGAATGAAGCGGCCACCGATCCTCTCCTCAACGCCTGGTTCGATTCCTCGGGCAATGAAATTGGGGACAAGTGCAACTTCAACTTCGGCCCAACTAAGAGTTACCACGGCGATGTGAAATTGAATGGTCATCCCTACGAGGTCCAGAAGGAGTGGGATAACCTCAAGAGTTCCTGCGTACTGGCAGGACCGTAACTGACAGGTTGAATTTTCAAGGGGAAAAGCGGAAGTTCGGGCGCAAGATTTCATCTTGCGCCCGAACTTCCGCTTTTCCCCTTGAAAATTCTGATTAGAACTACAACGAATCAAGCATGGCGCGAATAAAGCCTACACCAATAGAGAGCCAGTCATACGAACGAGTCCATGTGACCCATTCTTGTTGTGTCGGCCACCCTGGTTTGTAGCGAGGGATCATCTCTTTGGGCATCACCACTGCCCATTTGCTGCCTTCGCCCAGACCACCTGGAGTGATGCGCACCGAAATGTTGAAAACATTCTCGTTTGGAAGCTGTACCTTCCAATCTGGCATGGTTTTCAGCAAGAGATCGCGCCGCCAGAGGCTGAACAGAGTGGGGTCCTCCGGCGAGCCTCTTTGTGAACGCTGGAGTGTGATAACCTGGCCTACCACAGCGGAACGTTCCCACTCTGGGAAGCGCAGCCAGACGGAGTAGCGATATTCATCAAGTCCTGCCGCCTTAATAAAAGCACGATAGCCTTCCCGTTCAATGCGGCGTTCGGTATCGCTCTGCCAGATTCTGACCATGGCATCGAGCCGTTTTTTCTTCTCTTCCTCGCTGAGATTGGCGTAGGGCCCTGTATCAGATGGAAACCGTGTTACTGACATGTATCTATCACTCCTAACCTCGCAGGGAAATAACACTTCATCCAGGAGAGCAGGTCATCGGCAAGCGGCGCAACAAAGGTATACAGAACATCATCCGGATAACGCCGCAGCTCAAGGCTGTGCGCGTGAAGGAACTGTCGTTTTAATGCTGCCTGTGGACTTCCCTGTTCCGCGGCAGGCGCATACACCTGGTCTCCCACAATAGCATATCCCAAAGCCGCCAGGTGTGCGCGAATCTGGTGAGTTCGTCCCGTCATAGGGCGAACTTCTATCAAAGTAAAATCTTGCGTTTCCGAAATAGCCAGCACCTTTAGCATAGTTCTGGCTGCCTGTCCAGCAGAGCCAACGATGCAGCGGCGGCGATCATACGGGTCGCGCTGCAACGGCCCATCTAAAACAAGATCATCATTTGGCAATAGAGAGATGGGCAGATTGCATGGTACATCATTCTTTGCCTCAGCATGCCTTGAAACCGTAAATGCGGTACGAGGATTTGCTCACTGCGTGCCAGAGCCACAACGCCCGATGTATCCTTATCTAAACGATGCAACAGGCACGGACGCGGGAGCAGGCCATCCTCTTTCCACTGCTGCTCTACTCGTTTTTCACGAAGCATTACCTGTATATGCTCAGGCGCCCCTGCCCACTGCGGCTCATCTGGCAATACAGGTGGCTGCCAATCATCTTTTCCCTGCTCTGCCAGGTACACCAGAAGCACATCCCACATTGTGCCATCCGCATTTTTATAAGTGGGATGAATAACAAGACCCGCAGGCTTATTGACAACGAGCAGGTGATGATCCTGATAAATGATGGGTATTTCATTTAGTGTCATGAGGAGAGTATAGGATTAAGAGGCAGTCAGCGTCAATAGTTTGCAAAAAGGTTCCTCTTTGTCGTAATCTGACTATATTCTAATTTATATATGTTAACCCAATGTGGAGTTTCTTTGCAACCTCACCGCTTCGCGGCTCACAAGGATTTTTGGTGTATGTGCGGGCTGTACTGCCTGTGGCAGCACAGCCCGCACATACACCAAAAGCTGTCGCCGCCGCAGGCGGAGGTCAAAGAAAAAAACTTGCACATAAGGTTTGTTTCGTTGTCAGTAAGGAGAACCCGTTATGTCAACAGAAGAGAACAAGGCCAGGATTCGTAAGTATATTGATGAGGCATGGAACAAGGGAAACGTCGATATCATCGATGAGATGATGGCTCCGGATTATGCCAGGTACCCAAATGGGCCTGGTAAGCCACTCAACCGCGAGGAACAAAAACAACGCATTGTAGCGTACCGCAAAGCCTTCCCTGATTTCCATCTCACCATTGAAGACCTGGTCGCCGAGGGGGACAAGGTAGTATTCCGCATGACAGGTCGTGGTACACACCGTGGCACCTTCATGGGGACACCCCCAGGCGGCAAGCAGATGACCATCTCAATCATCGACATTGCTCGTTTCGCAGACGGCAAGATCGTTGAACATTGGGGCAACCGTGACGACCTGGGCATGTTGCAACAGATCGGTGCTATCCCCTCCATAGGGTAGGTAGAGGAAACTCTAGTTCACCTCATATCAGCATCAGGAGGGAGAATGTATCGCACGCGCCATCTCTTTTTGGTCACTATTGCTCTCATCGTTGTTCTCGCAAGTTGTGGGGGTTCTACATCTACCCAGCAGGGTAGTACGTCTACGCCTACAAGGCAAAGTACACCGTCCCAGACTACTATTCCTACCACTCAGAGTAGCCCTTCGTCGCAGATGACAGTCGTCCCTCAGAGCGCGAAATTGCAGCATATCTTCTACATCATGATGGAGAATCATGGCACTAGCCAGATACTTGGCAATACCGCAGATGCACCGTATTTGAATCAACTGGCTACTACCTACGGAATAGCTGCTCATTACTTCGGCGTGACGCATCCGAGCCTCCCCAACTATCTTGCAGCCATTTCTGGAGACTTTCAAGGCATTTGGGATGACTGCCCTGCCGGAGCCACCGTGATGTGCGCACCTGAAGAATTCGGTTCTTCGCTCATGGGAGCCGAAGTTGCCAATGCCTCTAATCGCCCTCACATGTTCAACGCTCAAACCATTGTCGATCAACTTGAGGCTCACCATATGACCTGGAAAGCGTATATGCAATCGATGCCCTCTACTGGTTTTACCGGATCATCCTACGGCTTGTATGCGCAAAAGCACAATCCATTTATGTACTTTACGGCTATTCGCAATAATGCCTCTCGATTGGGACGTATTGTGCCCTTCATCCAGTTCGATCAGGATGTGCAGTCGGGAAATGTGCCCAACTTTGTGTGGATCAGTCCAGATGAATGCAATGATATGCATGGTGGACCGAGCTGTGCATCATATGACGGTCAAATCTCCCTTGGAGATACTTTTGTACATACCGTTGTACAAAAAATTATGCATTCCTCAGCCTGGAACGAGGGGTCCGCCATTATCATTGTGTGGGATGAAAATTATACGGGAACCAGCGGCTGCTGTAAAAGCCCAACAGGAGTCAATGGAGTTACCCTGGGCGGAGCTGATGTACCTCTCATCGTGATCACTTCGACCGGCTCTCATCACGTTGTTCTGAATACGATCTCATATAACCACTATTCGTTGCTGGCGACGGTTGAAAGCATTTGGAATTTGGGATGCTTAGCAAATACCTGCGGTTTTAATGACGCTGAGTTGATGACAAAACTGTTTGAGTGAATACAAGTGATTTTCCCCTCTTCTCACCTATGCTACAATAGAGCCATAAACATTTTGGAGGGAGTATAAGCAGGCGGCCTGAGAGGTATAAACATGAAATATATACAGTATCATAGCGAACCAGCATTACGCAGTCCCGTACTCGTTGCGGCCATGGGGGGATGGAATGATGCCGCAGATTCGGCTACAACAGCAATCAAATTCCTCATCGATCGTTGGAAACCCAGCAAGATCGCGGAAATTGACATTGAGGAATTTAATGTCTTCACCGAGACTCGTCCCACCATCAAGTACGTTGATGGCATCCAACGTACCCTTGTATGGCCCACCAACCAGTTCTTATCATATCAATCACCAGACCTGAGCAACGATATCGTTCTCTACCTTGGTGTCGAACCACAGTTGAAATGGAAGACCTTTAGTAAGTGCTTCTTCGAAGTGTGCAATAAGTTCAAAGTTTCTGAGGTAGTGTTGTTGGGTGCATTACTTGCCGATGTACCACACTCTATTTCCGTGCCTATCTCAGGCTCCTCATCAAATATCGACCTGAAGGAGCGGCTCAAAGAGATGGACATTCATAGTTCACGCTATGAGGGGCCTACAGGCATGATCGGAGTGCTACAGGATACTTTCCGGCGGGCCGCTATACCTGCCGCGAGCCTTTGGGCTGCAGCACCGCACTACCTGGCGGCCACGCCCAACATTAAGGTCACATCCGCGCTGCTGACATACCTCAACACCTTTATGTCCTTCGGGCTGGATCTCAGCGATATTCAAGCGGATGCCATGCGTTTTGAAGAACAAATCACCACACTCGTGGCACGCGACCCGGAGGCGAGTGCGTATGTACGCAAGTTGGAGGAACAGGTTACGGGCTCAGCTCATCCTGAAGATGAGGATGACGACGATGAGAATTCTTTTTTTAAGCCTGACAGAACTGTGGGAACTGGCCCCCTACCGAGTGCCGAATCGTTGATCCGTGGAGTTGAAGA
>WNFG01004215.1_pt1 | contig 12073 bp, 8 predicted proteins | sample 5400431 | NCBI WGS metagenome assembly WNFG01 (sample SAMN13153346, study PRJNA577476) | soil metagenome | isolation source: 120 cm saprolite under Douglas fir tree site 2 hole 3 replicate 2 | place: USA:California | collected 2015-04-18
GCTGCTGATCCATTCGGCGGCGGCCAGTTTCGAGGACGGCGCCAGCGCCCGGTTGGCGACCAGGCCGAACAGCACCCGCTCGGTGGCGGCCGCATCGCGGGGCCGGCCCCGCCGCGGGCCACGGTCCAGGCCGGTGATGACCTTGTCGATGCCCAGCCGCCGCCACAGCGCATCGAGCACGAACGCGCCGCCGAACGGCCGTGACTCCTGGAATACCAGGTCAGAACCTGCGGTCGCGGCGAGCGTGTCGGCCGGGTCCAGCAGCTTGGATAGAGACGCGACCAGCCGCTTGATCGCCGCCCGGTCCAGGGCGTCCTCGCGGCCGAAGCTGTACAGCACCTTGGGCACCGACCGGCCTGCGGCCGGGTCCCACTGGTTGTGGGCCAGGTGCAGGTAGCGGACGGGGGTGCCGTCCTTGTTCGTCCGGCTGGTCGTCTTCACATACATCGTCTCTAGACGATATCTGGTAAGCCGTTATCCCTGAGCCAAGCCAGCGGAAATCGTGTCTCTAGGTAATTCCGCGCCTGCAAGCGGATGGCGACACGCTGACCTGCGCTCTTACACCGCCAGGACCTCTAGACAGCCCGAATTATGTCGAACGCAGGCCTTACGGGCGTTGTCGACGAAATGGCCTATGAGATGGTCGCCAAGTTAGACGAGGTGTTCGGTTTTCGGCTAGAGGTGGCCGAAGAGGGCGGTGCGGGGACGCATGGACGGGCCTGGGTTCTTCGCGCCAGCTGCCCAGATCGCGGGCTTGCCCGGTACGGCAGCCAGCGCGGTCAAGGCCGTCGACTGCGGGGGACAGGTCCAGGCGAAGCCGTAGAAGGCAGCGCGCTGCGCGCTGGTCAGCTTGAACTGGCAGAGCAGGTAGCCGCCGTAGTTCTGGCCGGCGTTGATCTCGGCGATGCTCCAGTTCGTGCTGACCGGGCGAACGACGTTGACAGGACCGTCCAGGCGCTGCCGTCGTATCGCTCCAGGACCGGCTTTCCGTTGGTGTCGGCGCTGTCGGCGGCCTGGTCGACTTGGACCCAGACGTCGTGGCCGGAGACGGTCATGGTGTCGATCCAGCCGTGGCTTGTGCTGATCGGGACGGGGATGGTGGTCCAGCCGGTTCCGTGGCGCTTGGCGATGACCGGCGTGGTGGCGGTGGTCTCGCCGCCGATCCAGACTCCGGCGGCTGGGCTGGCGGCCAGGAAGCCGCAGCCGATCGGATCGGCCGACGTCGACCGCGGCTGGGTGGCGAACACGAAGCCTGCCGGGCCGGCGATCTGCTGCCACCTGCTGCCATCCCAGCTCAGCAGCGCTGTAGGCGGATGGTCGTCGGCGGCTGTGTAAGCCAGCGCCCACACGCTCGGCCCGGACGCGGCAGCCAGCGAGTACAGCGCGGCGGAGCGGGGATGCCCTGCTGGGCCGCGCTCCACTTCGTGCCGTTCAGTGGATCAGGTTGGCGCCGCCAGGCATGGCGTCGAGCACGTCTGTGACCGCAGGCCAACCGCATCGGTAGAACGGCCTGGTGGACGTACACGCGAAGACGGCCTTGAACCTTGCCACGGTCCTGGAGTTGGCAGCTATCGGGGGCAGGGACAAGAGTGACCAGGACGGGAGCACGTTGGCTGACACTTGAGCGTCCACTGGGTGCCGAACAGCCATCCGACGTGTCAGCAAATGGCGGGTTTCTGACATGCCTCACAAGTATCTGAGGGGGTCGTTCTCTCCCGCCAACGGGCCGCCATTCGGTCGTAGCTCGTTTGGCGCTTTGGTCGCGCGGCGGCGCATTCAGCAAGATGGCGCCCATTGCAGCTAGCAAGAATACCGCCCCCCGGTTTTCCGGGGGCGCGGATGGATGGCTGCTGGCGACAATGCCTGGGGACCGCGTACGAGCGATCATCGGAAAATCCGCACAAATCCGAAACCGAAGAGGCGCATCAGAAGCCCGGGCAGGGCGGGCCTGCCTGGCCCGCCCAACCGATCTGCACCCGAAGGAGTCATCAATGTCACGATCAGTCATCCCCAGGATCCGCCCGCGCCGCCGCACTACGGTCCTGGCCTCGGCCTGCGTCGCCCTGGCCGCGGCCGGGGCCCTGACGCTCACCGGAACCGCCAGCGCAGCCCCCAGCGCCGCGACCGGCACGAAACCCTCGTGCAGCAACACGACGCTGAACGGCACCTACACCTTCGGCTACATCAGCTGGCAGATCGCCAAGGGCAAGAGCACCCCGGCGTCCGAGGCCGGCTTCGACACCTTCAACGGCAAGGGCACCAGCACCGGCGTGATCACCGCCGTCTATAACGGCGTCGTGGCGGGCAGCAACACGCCCGACACCTCCACCTACACCATCAACGCCGACTGCATCGGGACGATCGTGTTCCACGCCGCCGGCAGCCTGTTCCACTTCAATGTGTACGTCAGCCCATCCGGGAACTCGTTCAGCCTGATCAACACTGATGCGGGCAACGCCGTCGCCGGCACCGAAACCCGCGTGACCCGGTAACACCACGGCGCGCGGACCTGCCGGGCCGCCTGCGGCAACAGGAAGGCCCGCGCGCCGCCCGGGCCATCGCCGCCGTTTCCCTGCGCGGACCGGGCGGGGCCGCCCCAGTCGGCCATGCCGGGGCGCCCTAGTTGGCGCCGATGACCTTGAAGTCCTTGTTGACGAAGATGTGGTGCGGCCAGTTGACGCCGATGTAGTGGACCTCGTACTCGCCGTTGCTCAGTAGGACGACACGGTCGACGATGCCCCCCGGGTAGGCGGCCAGCGCAGCTTCGGTCGCCTTATTGGCTGCCGTTCCGCTGACGATCGTCCCCGACCCCTGACTGTAGTTCGCCGGGATCTGACCGACCTGCTTTGACGTGGTCGGTGCACCGCGCTGGAAGGGGATCACCTTTGCCGCCGAGGAAGTCGCAGATCCGCCGCCGCCAGTCGGCTGCACGATGACCTGCGTGGCCGTGATGGTCGTTCCGCTGGTCGTCCCGAGTACGAGGACGGGCTCGCCTGTTGTAATGGCACTCGCCGAGGTCGAGCTCGTCCCCTCCTGGTATGTCGTGGAGGACGCTTCGTTGACGGTCACCTTCTGACCCGCTGATGTCGACATTGTGAAGCTCGACGTGGACACGCTGCCGACCGTGCCGGATGCTCCCCCTGAGGCCGGTCCAGACCGAGCGTTGGATCGCCCGCCGCCGGATCCGAGACCGCCAGCAAAGCCGCTGCTGGCAGAGGCTGAGCCGCTGCTGGCAGAGGCTGAGCCGCTACTGGCAGAGGCTGAGCCGCTGCTGGAGGTTGCGCTGACGATCCCGTAGGAACCGCCGGCGACCGCGATGGCCGCGACGCCGACAACGATGGACCTGGTGAGTTTGCGGGAAAACATTCGTTGAGCTCCTGTCGTCGATACCACCGCTGATCTGAGCGTGGCAGCCGACGCTGGAACTGCGATGGAAGCAACCCGGAAGGTTGCCGAGAGGTTGTTCGGCACGGGCTGACCCCCAAGCGTCAGCCAACGGTTCTCCCAGGGCACATTCAGGGCACATGACCGCAAGATCCGCTGGGAAGCGATGAGAACCGCTGAGATCTCAGCCGCAGGTCAGGCCACATGCCGGGCACATCCGCGCAGGCCGGGATCCTCCCCGCGCAAGACCCGGCCTACAGGCCGACTTGCCGTCCATACGAAAGTGGCACCCTGCCAGCGACGGGCTGCGGACCAGCACTACCGGCCGTCATCATGAAGGAGTGAGTACCACACCTCTTTGGGTACCGCTCATCGTTGCTGGCATGGGCGTACTGGGCGCGACTTGTCCGGCGTGATGGTCCGGGAACGTGGCACCGGCAGGGCTGCAGGCGCAGTCGCGCTGAGCTGACCAGGGAGCCGCGCGACAGCAAATTACCTGAAAGATCCGCCTGTGCGCGAAGATCGCCCCCGGTAACGCCCGATGGTACTCACGTCACCGAACGTGAGGGGAACGGTATTGCGTGAAGAGCCGCCACGGCCCCGTTCGGTGCCACTTCCCACGATGCTCCCGGCTGGGTAAACCAGCGGTGCGGCGGCCGGCCCGGGTGAACAGATGCATTTGCCGCGAAATTGCGCAGGAAGTACGGTCGAAGGAGTGGCAAGCGATTCAGGTGGCAACAAGAGATCATCAGGCCCCTGGTATGCATCGGAGCCCCCGACCGCTCCTTTGCCAGCCGTAGCGTCCGGGCCGTCCGGGAACGGCCGGCGAGGGAAGCGGCGAAAGGTCATCATCATGGTGACCGCAGGGGTCCTCGCCGTCGTGGCAGGCATCGCCGCGGCCATCGTTACGGTGGTCGCGCCCGGCGGGAACGCGAACTCCACCGGCTTTTTGCCGACGGGAAGCTCGGCCGCACGGGATGCCGAACAGATCACCAGCGCGTTCCTCCAAGCGTGGCAGACTGGTGACCTCGGGCAGGCTGCCCGCTACACCGATCACCCCTCCGCGGCCAAGGCCGCGCTCGGTACCTACAGCAAGTACCTCCACCTCAGGAAGCTAACTGCCACGGCCCAGAGCGACACCGTGGCCCCGTCGGGCACGTCATCGACGCCGCGGGAATCGGTCGGGTACGCGATCAAAGCCACGGTGGCGACGTCGGACAGCGCCAAGGCCCTCAGCGGCACCTGGAGCTACGACGCGTCGCTGGTCGCCTACCAGCAGCGGAACTCGCAGCTGTGGTATATCGCCTGGGCACCCGATGTCCTCGCGCCGAACCTCACCGCGTCCACCCATCTGGCGGCGGTCATGGTGTCTCCCCAGGTCGTCTCGGTGAACGATGCCAGCGGGAACGACGTCACCTCGTACGGCGACGCCGGGCTGACCACGATCGCGGGACTGCTGCAGCGCCAGGCGCCATCGGGTCACGGAACTCCGGGCCTCTACGTCGAGATCCACACCGCCTCGAACCATGTAGTGCCGAACAGCCAGGCGGTCGTCATCCCGCCGAACAACATACCGAACCTGGCCACCATGATCAGCGCGAAGGCTGAGACCGCTGCGCGCGCCGCCGTCGCCATGCACCAGAACAGCTCGATGGTCGTCATCCAGCCTTCCACCGGCAACATCCTGGCCATCGCCAACAATGACGGCTACAACGATTTCGCGCTCACCGCCCAGGTGGCGCCGGGCTCGACGATGAAGGTGATCAGCTCCACGGCCCTGATCAACGCCGGGGTGCTCTCCGCGTCCAGCAATGTCGCCTGCCCCGCGACCTACACGGTGCAGGGGATCACCTACCACAACGACAACAACGAAACGCTGCCGCCCTCGACCCCGTTCATCACCGACTTCGCCCAGTCTTGCAACAACGCGTTCAGCACGCAGTGGCAGCACCTGTCCGGCGGCTTCCTCGCTCGCACCGCAAAGGAGTACTTCGGCCTGGACCAGAACTGGAACATCGGCATTACCGGCCTGTCGGCCAGCTATTTCAACGCTCCGGCAAGTGCCAGCGGTTCCGAACTGGCTCAGGAGGCGTTCGGCGAGGGGCAGCTAGTCGCATCGCCGCTGGCGATGGCCTCGGTGGCGGCCACCGTGGACAGCGGGACGTTCAAGCAGCCCATCCTGCTGGCCGGAACCAAGCAGGTGACCGCCACCGCGCTTCCGGCCAGCACCGACGCGCAGCTGAAGCAGATGATGCAGGCCGTGGTGAGCAGCGGAACAGCCGCGTCGATCGGGTTCGGATCGGGCGTCTACGCCAAGACCGGGACCGCCCAAATCCAGGGTCAGGAGCAGCCCAACAGCTGGCTCATCGCCTTCGACCCGGCCAAGGACGTCGCGGTCGCCTGCCTGGTGGTCAACGCCGGCTACGGCGCCCAGTACGCCGGCCCGGAGGTGAAAGCCTTCCTGGGCAAGTATTGACCGATCCAGCCTGCCATGTGGGGTTCCAAAACAGGGCATAGTAGCTGACCTGCGGGTTCGCGAACGAATAGAAGAGGCGGCATGGAGACCACCGGCTAGCCTAGGACGCTGCCAGGTCAGAGGCCCTGACACAGTTTCGGTACCCTACAGGCGTTCCGCACGGCTCAGTCGGCCAGTGCCTGGACGAGGTCGGCGATCAACTCGGCGCAGTCTTCGAGGCCGATCGACAGGCGCAGAAGGGAGTCGCTGACGCTGACCGGGGCGCCCGCGGTGGTGCAGTGGGTCATCCGGGCGGGATGCTCGATCAGCGATTCCACGCTGCCCAGCGACACCGCGAGGGTGAACACCCGGGTGCGTTCGCACACCCGGCCGGCTGTGTCGGCGTCGCCTTGCAACTCCATCGATACCACGCCACCGAAACCACCCGGCATTTGCTTGGCGGCCAGCAGGTGGTCGGGATGACCGGGCAGCCCCGGGTAGTGCACCCGCCGTACGGCCGGGTGCGCGGCGAGGAATTCGGCGATCCGCTGGCTGCTCGCGCAGATCTGCCGCATCCGCACCGGAAGTGTCTTGATCCCGCGTTGCACCAGCCAGGCTTCGTGTGGGGCGGCCGCCGTGCCCAGCATGCCGACGTGCCGGCTGATCGTGGCGCCCACCTCATCGGCGGCGGCGATGATCGCGCCGCCGGTGATGTCGGAGTGGTCGCTCAGATACTTGGTGGTGGAGTGGATCACCAGGTCCGCGCCCAACGCGATGGGCTGTTGCAGGTACGGCGAGGCGAAGGTGCTGTCCACCACCAGCAGCGCGCCGGCCCGGTGCGCCAGGTCGGCGACGGCGGCAATATCGGTGACCTTCAGCAGTGGGTTCGACGGGGTCTCGGCCCACACCAGCGCGGTTTCCGGCCGGATCGCGTCCAGGTCACCCATGTCCACCGCGGTGTAGGCCAGGCCCCACCGTTGGTAGACGTCGTGCACTAGGTCCCAGGTCCCGCCGTAGACGTTGTCCGGCATCACCAGGTGCGCGCCGGACCGGCACAGCGCCTGGATGACGGTTGTGCAGGCCGCCATACCGGAGGCGACCGCGGCCGCCGAGGCGCCGTTGTCCAGTGCGGCAAGGCATTCTTCGAGGGCGGCGCGGGTGGGATTGGCGATGCGGGAGTAGTCCCACCCGGATTCCACCGGCCGGGCGTGAGGCCGCACGAAGGTGGACACCTGGTAGATCGGGGTGGTCACCGAGCCGTTGTGCCGGGCCGGATCATGGCCGGCGTGCACGGCGCGGGTGTCGAACGCGGTCACAGCGAGTCTCCCAGTCCCATGGATTCGCGGTACCACCGGTAGTACCAGCGGCCGATGATCTCCTGCTCGGTCGGCACCAGCACCCCGCCGTTGGCGTAGGCGCGGGATCTCATGTTCGGCTGGCACCATTCCGCCGCGGCGAAGTCCTGCTGGTTGACCAGGTGGAACAGCTCGACGGCGTCGCCGATGTCATGAGCGGCGACCGTTTCGGGCGGGAAAAGCCACTCGCACACCACTTTGGTGAGTTCCGGGCTCACCGGCTCGAACCGGTGCACGATGACATGGTCCGGCAGCAGCGATAGGAAGCAGTTGGGCCGGATGACCATGCCGAAGTACCTGCGGTCGTCGCGGTCCTCCAGACCCGGCAGCCGGGGCAGGATGGTGTCGCCGCTGACCGAGAAGGAGGCCTTGTCCTCGGCGAAGTGATAGCCGTTGGTCTCGTAGGTGGCGTCCACGCCGCCGGTGAGGCTGCGGAACTGCGGCAGGGTGTCCACGAGTTCGGGGTGGATGGTGGCGCAGTGATAGCACTCCTGGAAGTTCTCCTGGATGATCTTCCAGTTCGCCGCCACCGTGTAGTCCACCCGCTTGCCTGCCACCAGCCCGGCCAGGTCGTAGCGGGCGAACTTGGCCCGGTCCCCGCCGAGCCGGTAGTCCAGCTGCCGCCACATCTGCTCGTCGAACGGCGTGGGGTTCTCGGCCAGGTTCAGCCAGACCAGCCCGTGCCACTCGGCTAGGGTCACCGGGTGCAGGCCGTAGCCGGCTTTGTCGACGGTCGCCATGGACCGCCAGTTGGGTGCGCTCATCAGGCTGCCGTCTAGGCGGTAGGTCCAGGAGTGGTACGGGCAGCGGATCGATCTGCCGACATCTCCGGCGTCGGTCAGGCAGAGCGTGGCGCCGCGGTGCCGGCAGACGTTGAGGAAGGCGCGCAGTTCCTGGTCGCGGCCACGGACCACGATAACGTTCTCGTTCCCCACGGTCGCACGCACGAACCGGCCCGGCGCCGGCACGTCCTCGGCCCGGCATACATACAGCCACTGCTTCTCGAAGATGTCCCGCTTCTCCAGCTCGAAGATCGCGGGATCGGTGTAGTACCGACCGGGTAGGGTCGGCAGGAACACCGAGGACGGAGCCATGGTCATGGCGCGCTCCCTCACTGTTGCGCGGGGTTTGTCGACGTGTCTGGGGATGAGTCGCCGTGCGGCGCCTGGGCCGCCCGCGAGAACCGGAAGTCCGACGGGAAGCCGGGATCGCGGACCGCGGGCCGGTCGATGGAGAACGCCGCGATCGGGTAGTCTGTCCGCCTGTCGATCGCCAGGTCGGCGAGGATGTGCCCGATCAGGCCGGCGAACTTCGCGGCATGCCCGGCGCCGACGAACAAGCCGATCCGCGGGTTGCCGGGGATCGTGTCCAGGATGAAGTTCCGGTCCGCGGTGAGGTCGTACACGCAGGTCTTGCTGACCAGCTCCGGGCCGACCGCGCCCGGCAGGTACCTGGCCAGGAACTCGGCCACCTCTGCGGTCTGCCCGGGGTCGGGCTCGAACCGGCGTGTCTGCTGGGTGACGAACCGGCCGGACATGTCGCGGGCCGCCTTCACCGCCGCCTCGCCGTACACCGGGAAGCCGTAGAACGTCCTGTCGTGGCCGTGGAAGATCCAGACCGGAAACCGGTCCGGCGTGAAGGCGCGCAGGTCCGCCGCGGCGAAATAGGTGACCTGCTCCTGGGTGAGGGTGAGCGGAAGGTCTAGCCCCAGGCCGGCGGTCATGGTCTCGGTCCACGAGCCGGCGCAGATGGTGAGCGTCCCGGCTTCGAACACGTCGCTATCGGTGTGCACCTCGACGTGGTCGGTAAAGGGCACGATCTTGCGCGCCGGTGTCCGGTCCAGGAACCTCACGCCGAGGGCCCGCGCCCGGGAGATATGCGCCGAGTTGACCCGCCGGATGTCGAGGATGCCTGATTCGGCCTGGTAGAGGCCGACAACATCGGCCCCGACCCGCCACTGCGGCCAGCGGGTTCGCAGTTCGGTTCCGTCCATCACCTCGCACGCGTGCCCCTGCTCGGCCAGAGCGCGGGCATAGCTGCCGATCTCGGCATTGCCGGCGCTGTCGTTGGGCGCCAGGTGCAGGCCGCCGGTGATCCGCAGCAGCGGGAGACCGGTCTCGTGCTCTAGGTCGCGCATGTGGTCGTAGGCCGTCCGGGTTAGCGATGTGTACTCGGTGGTGTGGTAGGAGTGTCGGATGATCCGGGAGTGGTCCTCGGACGCGCCCCGGTCGTGGCCCAGCCGGTACTGCTCAATGGCCAGGACGCCCCCACCGCCGCGCCTGGCCAGCCAGTAGGCCGCGGCGCCGCCGATGCCGCCCACGCCCAGGACGATGTGCTCGTAGGTGCTGGTCATCGGCGTCCTTCCATGGGTTGCCGCGCGCGCCTGGGCTGACTGCCAGTCTGCCAATCGGGCGCGCGCGCGTCATCCGGCACGGCGTCGCGGATTGCGCGGCAGTTCTTCGGCATCTGTCGTAAGGCTCGGCCGTCGAGGTGCCCCGTACATGTGGTGCAGCCGCAGCGTCAGGTGCATCAGCAGCCGGTCGCGACCGTCGCGCAGGCTCAGCCCGGAGATCTGCTCGACCCGGCTCAGCCGGTGGTACAAGGTGGTGCGATGCACGCGCAGTTCGGCCGCGGTACGCCGCACATCGCCCGCGCAGTCCAGAAATGTGCCCAGGGTGGGCAGCAAGGTAGATGCCGCCCGATCGGCCAGCAGCCTGGCCGCTCCCCCCGGCAACAGCGCATCCGCCCATACCTGGTGCGGGAACTGGGGCCAGCAGGGCGTCCGCGCTCAGCTCCGCCCAGCAGGCCGCGCCGCAGTCGTCCACAGTGGACAGCGCGATATCGGCCTGCCGCTTGGCCACGGACAGCTCGGTCAGCCCCTGGACCGGGCCGCCCGCACCGATGCGCCAGGAGCCCGCCTTGCTGAGCTCGCCGAGCAGCGCGCGAACGGATCTGCCCAGCCATTCGCCGTGCTGGCTGGCGCGACCGGTGATGATTACAGTGGCCCGCCGCGGCCAGCAGGCGGTCAGCGTACGCACCCCGGACTGGTCCCGGAAAAACCGTTCGACGTCATCGAGGAAGGCGGTTGGCGACTCGTGCGGCAGGCCGTCATCCGCAGAGGAGTGCCTGATCAGCAGGACGGCCACCTGGCCGTCATCGTCCAGCAGGCCCCGGTCGACCACCTCGTCCCGCGCCACGCTCCGGATGGCGGCGTCCTGGCTGAGCAATTGCTCCGCCAGCTCATGCCGCCGCACGCGGTCCCGCCCGCCGGCGAGCAGCCGACCGTGCAACACAACGCCGATCTCCGCCGCGGTGCGCGCGGAATCGGCCACCTGCTCCTCGGTGAGGTCCCCGAACCGGTCGGTGATCCATACGAAACCGAGCAGAAGCCCCCGGCACCGGATCGGCACGCACAACCGCTGCCACAGCTCCAGCGCCGGATTCTCAGGCACATAACCCGGCCCAGGCAGTCGGGCGATCTCCTCGTGCCGTACGTCCTCCGGCCGGGTCCTGCGGTGCAGCAATGACCAGACGCGCGCCGGGTCCGCATCGCCGAAGTCCACGCTCGCGGCGACCAGCCGCAGATCGCGATCATCGACAAGGACCGCGCGTCCGAGGCGAGTGGCCAACCCGTCCGCAAGTGCCTGAATCTGCTCGACGCTCATAGCTCACCTTCGGCGACGAGTGTTAGGAATCCTGATCAAACACGTTACGTGCTGCTCGATCCCGCATGGTCGACCGGCTGTCCCGCGTGCGGTTCAGGTCGGCTCGCTAGCGGTCTGATGGACCAGCTCGATGAGCTTTTCGGCTCGCCAGGTGCAAGTCAGAACAACGGCCGAGGGCACCATCGCGGTTAGCCGGTGATCTGGTACTCCTCGAGCAGCCGGCGTCCCACGATCATCTTCTGGATTTCCGCAGTGCCCTCGCCGATGAGCAGCATGGGCGCTTCCCGGTACAGGCGCTCGATCTCGTACTCCTTGGAGAAGCCGTAGCCGCCGTGGATGCGGAAGGAGTCCTCCACGACCTCCTTGCCGTACTCGGATGCGAGGTACTTGGCCATCCCGGCTTCCAGGTCGTTGCGGTGGCCGGAGTCTTTCCGGCGGGCCGCCATCACCATCATCTGGTGGGCCGCCTCGACCTTGGTCGCCATCTCCGCCAGCTTGAAGGCGATCGCCTGGTGCTGGGCGATCGGCTGGCCGAACGCGTGCCGCCGCTGCGCGTAGTCGATGGCCAGCTCGAAGGCGCGCAGCGCAAGGCCGCAGCCGCGGGCGGCGACGTTGACCCGGCCGACCTCGACGCCGTCCATCATCTGGTAGAAGCCCCGGCCGGTGCGGCCGCCGAGCACCCGGTCGGCGGGAATGCGCACGTCCTCCAGGATCAGCTCGGTGGTGTCGACCCCCTTGTAGCCCATCTTCTCGATCTTCCCCGGCACCGTCAGGCCCGGCACCGCCGAGTTGGCGCCGAAGCCAGGCTCCTTCTCGATCAAGAAGGTGGTCATGTTCCGGTGCGGAGCGTCGTGGCCGTCGTCGGTCCGGCAGAGCACCGCCACCAGGTTGGACGTGCCGCCGTTGGTCAGCCACATCTTCTGGCCGTTGATCACGAACTCCTCGCCGTCGCGCACCGCCTGGGTGCGGATCGCCGCGACATCCGAGCCCAGGCCCGGTTCGGACATGGAGAAGGCGCCGCGGACCTCGCCGGCCGCCATCTTGGGCAGGAACCAGGCCTTCTGCTCGGCGGTGCCGTGCCGGGCGATCATGTGGGCGACGATGAAATGGGTGTTGATGATGCCCGACACCGACATCCAGCCGCGGGCGATCTCCTCCACCACCAGGGCGTAGATGAGCAGCGACGCGCCGAGCCCGCCGTACTCCTCGGGGAT
>WNFG01004217.1_pt1 | contig 12072 bp, 16 predicted proteins | sample 5400431 | NCBI WGS metagenome assembly WNFG01 (sample SAMN13153346, study PRJNA577476) | soil metagenome | isolation source: 120 cm saprolite under Douglas fir tree site 2 hole 3 replicate 2 | place: USA:California | collected 2015-04-18
TGGGACGAGATGATGGTCGGATTCTTCAATTTGGTTTTTGACGCGAAAATCCCAGCGAAAGACGTAATGCCCCCACCTAAAACCGAGAAAGCCACGGCGAAAAACTAGCTGCAGCAAATACGCTCAAGTGTTAGCCCGTTCGTTGGTATGCGAAAAATGGCACGCGAGGAACATTCGAGATGAAGACATGGCGCTTTATTTTGTTTCTGTTCTGCGGGGTGGCATGCATTTTGTGTTTCGCGCAAACCGAACAACCTAGGCAAAAGCATGTGCTTGTGATTGGCGAGGAAAAAGGCTATCGGCACGAATCGGTGACGCATGCGATGGCGACGATTGATTATCTGGGGCGCGAGACAGGATCGTGGGACACAACGATCCGAACTGATACGGAAGCGCTGACCAAGAAAAAACTCGAGTATAACGCTAAGAATTTGAATGATTTCGACGCTGTGATCTTTTTTACCGGCGGCACTTTGGAAATGGATGCGCAGCAGAAGGCGGATTTTCTTTCCTTCGTGCATGACGATGGAAAAGGCTTCATCGGTATTCACAGTGCGGCGATTACATTCACGGATTGGCCGGAATATGGAGAGATGGTTGGCGGTTGCTTCGACGAGCATCCATGGGGAACGTTCGACGCACCCATTGTTGTCGAAGATCCGCAATTTCCGGGGATGCAGCAGTTTCCGCGATCATTCGAGCTGAAGGATGAGATATATCAAATCAGGAACTACTCGCGAGACAATTTGCGTGTGTTGATGCGGCTCGACGCGAGCAAACTGGATTTAAGAAATCCGAGAGTGCATCGTGCGGATCATGACTTCGCTGTGACTTGGGCCAAGATGTATGGAAAAGGGCGCGTGTACTACTCCACGCTCGGACATCAAACAGAAAATTGGAATAATCCGCAAATTCAAAAAATGTACGCGGAAGCGATCAAGTGGGCTACGCGCCAAGTGGACGCGGATGTGAAGCCGCGGCCGGCGCCTGCGAAGTGAATGTGCTGCTGGGAAAACGGATTTCCAGGTTTCCGGAAGTGCCGCTGGAATTGCATCGGCAGCATTTTGGCGGGCTCGTGGCCGTGGAGTACGAGAAAGAAGGCAGCGTGGAAGTTGATGTGCGGCAGGAAGTCGAGTTTGCTCGGAAGCTAGCGCTCTAGAGACCCAGATAGATGCTGAGAGTTTCATTTTGTTCAATCTGCGATTGAGGCGGGAGACTATGTGGAGAATTCTTGTATTTCTTTTGATTCCTTTCACTGTCTGGGGGCAAAGCGCCCATCCAATTTTGGCAATTGGTTCACCTACTCCTAACTTTTCGTTGCCAGGCGTGGACGGAAAGACGCATAGTCTGGCGGATTACTCCTCTAGTCCAATTCTTGCCGTTGTTTTCACGTGCAATCACTGCCCGATTGCGCAGATGTACGAGCGCCGCATACAGGAGCTCGCTTCGGACTATCGCGACAAAGGCGTAGCGGTGGTGGCGATCCAACCCAATGACCCGAAAGCGATACGAATCGACGAACTGGACTCGTCTGACATCAGCGACAGCCTGGAAGAGATGAAGATTCGGGTGGAGTACAAGCATCTGACGTATCCATATCTCTACGACGGTGAAACGCAGTCCGTGACACGTGCCTATGGGCCGCAGGCGACGCCACACGTGTTTGTGTTCGATCAGAGGCGCCATCTTCAATATGAGGGGCGCGTCGACAATAGCTATCGGACAGAACTCGTGAAGACGCAGGATGCGCGCAATGCCATCGATGCTCTCTTGGCGCACAAGGAAGTTCCGATAAAACATACTGGCGTGTTTGGCTGCTCGACGAAGTGGCAGGAAAAACAGTCTTCGCGGATTGAGGCGCTGCAGAAACTCGATGCGCAGCCCGTGCGGCTGGAGCCTGCGACAGCAAACGATCTCAAGAAATTGCGCACCAACCCCACGAGAAAGATGCTGCTTGTGAGTTTTTGGGCCACGTGGTGCGGCTCTTGCGTGCATGAATTTGCGGATTTGGAAGATACGTACCGTATGTACAGCGTGCGCGATTTGGCTTACGTGACCATTTCTGCAAACATGCCTGACGAGAAGGAGAGCGTGTTGCGCATGTTGAAAAACATGCACTCCACGAGCCGCAACTTTCTGTTTGCATCGGAAGATACGGTGGCGCTGCAAACAGCTTTTGACCCAAAGTGGGAGTCGGCGGTGCCTTACACGGTCTTGCTGGCACCGGACGGCAACGTGCTGTATCACAAGCTAGGTCCCGTCGATATTTTGGAATTGCGTCGGAAGATTCTTGCAAACTTGCCATCCGACTACATAGGCTTCAATAAATATTGGATGAGCGAATAGCTTTATTCCATGCTGGACAAGAATACTCATGCCCGAGCTACTAACGTATTTCTGCTTGTTGGCACTTCTTACTGCGCCACAGAGAATGGCCGGAACTATACATCCGCGAAAGATTATCCTCATCGCGGGCAAGACATCACGCGGCCCCGGCAAGCACGAATATATAGAGTCAGTTCGACTATTGCTGCTTGTGCGTGTTCCAGCGCTCTCGACCACCCCACAAGAGCAGACCGTAGCCTGGGCCCATCAATGAATAAACGGCTGCCGGAGCGTTGGAATTACGTACGGGCTTTATTACGACAACTGGCGAAGGGATGACTACCGAAAGCTGATTCTAAACGCGATTTTGTGGACCGCCGGCGTAGATGTTCCGGCAAGAGGCGTCCAGTCCACTTTTGTAAAGCATGAAGAAATAGAGAATACCTTAGCTGAGGTAAAACAGTGAAGACGAAATTCTTCGGTGGAAGAAAACATCCGATAGGTTTTTGTGCCTGCGTTCTGGCTTTCACTTTTTCTCTATCTTGTTCCGCACAAGAATTCAATTTAATGCCGTGGCCGGCGCGAATCGAACAACGGGAGGGATTTTTCAAGCTTGCTCGACTGCCTCGATTTGATGTCAACGGGGGTGACGAACGCGTCCAACAGGCAATCGCTCACTTCAAAAGACAATTGCGTGTTCAAACAGGCTTTCCTCTTACAAAGAAGGCGAACAACAATCCAGCGCCTCTCTTTTTCATACGCTGCGATACGCCTGGCCAGAAACTGCAAGCGCTTGGCGAGGATGAAAGTTACAACCTGCTAGTTGGCGAAAATAAGGTTGAGCTAGCAGCTTCTACTCCGCTCGGCATTTTACGTGGAGTCGAAACGTTACTTCAGTTGATCCAGGAAGATGAGCACGGCTGGATCATTCCGGCTGTTCGCGTGGAAGACCACCCTCGATTTCCGTGGCGCGGCTTGATGATTGATGTCTCTCGTCACTTCATTCCCTTAGAAGTTCTCAAGCGCAACATCGACGGCATGGCAGCAGTGAAACTAAATACCCTCCACCTCCACCTCTCAGATGACGAAGGATTCCGCGTGGAAAGCCGAGTTGCCCCGAAACTTCAAGAACTTGCCTCGGACGGCCAGTTTTACACTCATGATCAAATTCGAGAGCTACTCTCTTACGCACGTGAACGTGGCATTCGCGTGGTTCCAGAATTTGACATTCCCGGGCACGCTGTAAGCTGGTTGATTGCTCATCCAAATATCGCTTCGGCGCGGCCACCTGCACACCTAGTGCGCGGAATGAGCGACGAAGTTCGTCCGCCCATGGATCCCACTCTCGAAGAGACCTATCAAGTACTGGACAAGGCGTTGGGCGAAATGGCTTCTCTATTTCCCGACCAATACTTCCACATCGGTGGAGATGAGGTGGACGGCAGGTATTGGGACAACAATGAAAAAATCCAGGAATGGATGCGCGCGCACGATATAAAGGACAATCACGCACTGCAAACTTACTTTAACAAGCGCGTTCAAGCGATTCTCGCCAAACAAGGAAAACACATGGAAGGGTGGGACGAAATTCTTAATCCAGATCTGCCAAAAGATACATTAGTGCAATCCTGGCGCGGACCGGAAACTCTGGCAAACGCGGCGCGGATGGGATTTTCCACGATTCTTTCGGCCGGTTGGTATCTCGATCTAATGTATCCCGCGTCACAACACTATGCTGTCGAACCTTTGAGAGGAGAGAGTTCTCTATTAACTGACGCTCAGAAATCGTTAATTCTGGGAGGAGAAGCCGCTCAGTGGGCGGAGTATGTTACCCCGGAAATTCTTGACAATCGTCTTTGGCCGCGTCTGGGCGCCATAGCGGAACGTCTGTGGTCCCCTGCTTCCGTCACTGGAGTTGAATCGATGTATAGGCGGCTGGACGCTCTCAACACCAATCTGGAGAATCTCCAATTGCTCCAGAACACGAATAGTAAAAAGATGGTGGATCACATCGCTGGAAAGACACCGCGGCAATTATTTGAGACGCTGTCTGCGGTCGTGGAGCCAGTGAAAGATTACGAACGCGGAAAGACGCAACCCTACAGCACACAAACACAGCTAAATCGCTTTGTCGATGCAGTTTCTCCAGAAAGCAATGCTGGACGCGAATTCAACATATTGGCCCAACAAGCAATCCAAGATCCCAATTCAAGGCTTGAACTACGCAAGTGGCTGAAGCGCTGGCGTGATAACGACTCGCAGCTACAACCGTTCCTATCTTCTTCCAGCTCTCTTCAGGAATTACTTCCCTTATCCCAAAATCTTTCTATCTTGGGGTCAATCGGAGTCGAAGTGCTCGATAATATTGAATCTGGAAATCCCGTTGCGGCAGATAAACGCAACCGACAATTAGCGGCCATGGACGAAGCAGCTAAGCCCCATGCCGAGTTGTTCGTGGTAGTTGCCTCTGGCCTTCGTCAGTTGATTGCAGCGCAGCGCTCGGATCAATAGTCACGCACGTCATCTGTTACTCGTGTTTTGATGGAGCGGGCCGTGCGACGTCAGAATAGCCTAGTCGTCTAAATCACTGATGTCGAATTGAAGCCTCTCACCCGAACGTAACTCATTGATTCCGAACACCAGGCTGTGGAATCGGGCAATTTGCTAAACCGTTGCTAGGATTCGCGTGCGGGTTGTCAACATTACCGAGCCAACCCTTCGGGAGACAACCGAAGTCACGTCACTATCACGGTAGTCGTGGAAAAACGCTGGAAAACCACGAACAAAGGTGAATACGGAAGAGAAGTTGGATCTCGTGCTTCGTCGCAACTGATTGATTCTCCTCGGAAAACATCCGCTCCGGTAAAATGTGATGAACTAATTCAGTTGTCCGTTAACCGAAGGGTTCTAGAGTGCCGACTCAAGAGGCTCCCACGCCCTTAATGGACACAACCTTTCTGAGAACTGCTGCGACGCGACAGGTGACCGCGGGAGCAGCGGGATTTGGATCCGCTACAATCCGCTGCTCTCCCTTTTACGGGATTGTTGTCGAAACAAAGAGCATAGATCAGCGTAAATACAGGCGCTGAAACCTTTCTTGCTTCCTCTATACATAGCTACAGTGCGAAGGACACAATGTGATCGCGATTGCCCTTTCTGTGCCGGAGGCTTTCGGGCCGTAGGCAGTTAAACGGCATAGTCGACCCGAAAGCCAGTAAACTCAAACGCTTGCGAACGGAGTGAGACGAAGTTAGAATCAAATTGGCTTCTCCGTTCTAAGGTGTCACTTGTTTGTTTCGTTCGTGCCAGGAAAGTGAAAGCATAAGTGAAGATGGAAGCGCGACAGTCGCCGCTCAATAGAGCGGAGGGTGGTTCGTATCAGGCGGCGCGTTTCTGATTGAAGGAAGGCCAACGACCGCCGATTTTGGGTAGACTGCAACGCAAGAATGACGCAAAATTTTTGAGGTCGTTTTAGGCAGGCCAATAAGTCCTTTATTATCAAGGGGCCCGTAGCTCAGCGGTTAGAGCAGCGGACTCATAATCTCATCGTCGGGTACTAGGTATCCTGAATTATCAATCACTTAAGCCGAGGATTGCGGAGCCTAAAAGGCTATTACTGGGCCATTTTTGGGGTCAGGGGACCTGAATCGGGACCTAGTATTGGGACCCACCAGTCTGCAAAATCGGGTTCGAGTCCCGCCGCTACCTCCAATTTATTCATCATGCGGTCCCCTGCGCCTGCTCATAAACGTCATTTCCACTCTATCGGGCCATACCGCATCAGAAAGTATCTCTCCAAAATCCCCTGATCTGCCCCCCCTGGGGCTGGAAAGAGCGCCGTTTCAGATGCCTCGATCTGCCCTGCAAATGATATTCGGACATGCTGTGGAGTTTCCAGCGCAGAGATTCAAGGCCGTCGTCTTTGAGACCGATCATACCGTTTTTAGAATCTGTGTTCTGGTATCATCCCGCTTAATATGGCTAAGTTTGACCCTGAACATGCGACCGTCCCCAATACGAATTTCAGCGACAGGAACTCGGCGGAACGGTTCCTCGAATGCGGCAAGTTCAGGCGGTGCGCCAACCTGCTGCTCCCACTGGTACATCAAGCCTCACCCCCGGTTAACGTCTACGTTCCGATATGTGCTGAGTCTCGCTTCAACAAGGAGGGCGTGGCTCAACATTTGCTGATGCCTAATCCCGGCTCTCATACAGTAAGTCCAATCGTTTACACGACAGTCGGGCAATGGGCACCCCTTATTTCGTGTCCTCGCAAGTGCAAGGGATACCGGAACAAGTATCGGGCGGCCTTGACGCATACTCTGCGAAAGATGTTCCGGGGAAATGTTTCTGACAATCCGACGCCTAAGTGGAATCGGGGCGAGAAAATAGCAGGTTGGACGCTAGTCATCGGTGCGCTGGCACTCATCGCCGCTGTCTTGGTGGTTCCCGAAGTCCGAAGATTCTTACGGTTGGAACGAGAGCCATCATCAATACCGACGCCGACAACAACAACACCAGCGACCGCCGATAAAGTGTTTGGAGTGTCCGCTGAAAGCGTCGAGGAATTAAGAAAGCACAATAATGTTACTCGGATAAAAGATGTGGAATCGGGGAAGATGTTGTCAGAAATTCCGGCTGGCTCATTCGGGTTTGCAGATGACATTGAAATTAGGCGCTCTCTTCGAGATTCTCGAATAGAAGAGTTAGCATTGAAGCCTCACGCGCCAGATGAGCGATTTGAACTTCATAAGCTGCTTGACGGACAAATAGAATTAGTCGGCTATGTTGGGCCAGAAACTCTTGAACATGTGCGTTCAGGCTTGTCTCAAGGAGAGGCGATAACATTCTTTTCAGATACGTGGACAGATGCCGCGAACATTGTTGCTGTTCCTCTTGCAAGATTAAGTTGCTCTCGTGGAAGGACTCTTTCGTTGGGCGACCCAAAAAATCCAAAGAACCGAAGACTCGCGAGGCTCGTGACCGCGCTTGATTGCAAGGTGGAGTAGCGTTTTCCAGACATATCATCATTCGCCGTTTCCAATCCGGCCCGCGCCTTTCACCCAAAGACTCTGGCTAATTTGGCTTGTGGCATGGGAAAGTCGAAACGAGGATAGCACCGACGACTCCGGATGCATCCAGCTTGCGGTCGTCGGGAAACACCATCAAATCCTCTCCCAGTTTCATTTTGACCGCTAGCTCTATAGCCGAGGCGGAAAGATTATCCGGGACACAGGGACGCCCTCCTTGTGTTTTCCCATCAGCGATGCTCATCCCCATAGAAATCCCCTGGGTAATCCCCAAAAGGTAAAACCGACAAGCAGCTTTGGATTCTGCAATAGAGTCAATGCAAATCTGTTGAAGGTCTCCAGCCGTCATCGCTTTATCTTCAGAGGCAGCGCGTTTTGATTGCGTCATACCAATTGCCGAGCAACAGAGTGTTAACAACAGCAAAGCCGTTGAGCGCATTGCAAACTCCTGTCGTGAGAATTTGAGTGAATCTGAATTTCGAAAGACTCGTTGTTGCCGAAACCAATCGAGTCCCACCGTCACCTGCATATTTTACTGGCCTTCCAGATGATACCCATTCGTGTTACCAGTGCTTGCCTCAACAAACTTTGTCATTTGATGTGCTTCGAAGTTGAGAACTAGGCGAAATGCAAACTTGATCGCGCCGGGACTGGTTTTGCTGGTTTGGTCTCCGTTCTTATCCGCGTAAAATTCTGTAACTGCTGTCAGAGAATGATCGTCCCAACTTGTGACGGGGAAAGTATTCGTGGACATAACCACAGAGCCTTTTGCGCTGGCTTGCGCTTCTGTCAAGAAGCACACCCCGTTGCTGTTACCTTTTGTCACCTCCTTTTCAGTCGTCACACGAGCACAGAACAGGCTCACGCCTTCATGCGATTCCTTCCATTTACCAACGGCGAAGGCTGCGTTGATATTTCCATTCACGGTCTGGGCATTCGCCACTGGCCGTAAAGCGAACAGAAGAAACCAGCAAATCAAACCGACTCCGAATCTAATCCTCATGTTTTGCTCCGCTCGCCGCGCTACAAGGTCTTTCCCTGGTCGTCAACTCTGTACCTTGCCTCGCCTGCCTCAATTCCTCGCTTCGCAAGCCAGTAGGCAATGAAGTTTGTTTGAGGGCTACTCAAATTGAGATTGTCCTTCTGCTCCGAGAAGTACTTTAATCTCTCCGTCAAAACCTCTTCCGACTCAGCACGCCAACAGTCGATGGACCAAAACATTCTTACCTTGTTCATCAGCGAGTCGTACTTGTTTCCAACATTTTGATGTGCCGCTGCTTTTGCATTTGGATTCAAGAACGTCATCACGCTGGTCATCGCGGCGACGCAGAGTGATAGAACCCCGGCAATGACGTGGTTCACGTCGAATTGGGCAAAGGCAGTGGCTCCCGCTATGGCAGAAATCACCACGACGGGGATTCCGACGCACAGATGAAAGCCAGACCACAGGCTCGCTGCCTTGAAATGTCTCTTCGACGAGAACAGCAAAGCCTCTTCGATGCGCTTCGCTTCTTTGATAATCTCGTCCTTCGCCTTCGAGACCAGGATTTCACCAGTTGTGGGTTGGCTAGCCATACGCTGGAAAGTAGTCTCCGAACACTTTTCTCCACGTTTCGACCGCACTCTGGACATAATCACGGCGTGTCAAATCCTCGGCCTTGATCGCTCGGTCATAAGCAAGTTCGAACTTTGCAACAGCTTCTTGGACCCTCTGCTGCGTGTCGATGTATTTGCCCAAGTCATCACCGTAGCCTGCCAGGTCCAAATTCTTTTCCTTGATTACAGTCCGTCCTTTATCGAAGTAGTAGCGAACGCCGGATGGAAAGTCGGATATCGTTACACCGTTAAGAATCTGAATGGCGAGGGCCTCAAGATGGAACGAATGAAAGTACTTGTCGATGGTGGTGTTCCAACCTTTTACCATCTTAATGAGAGGTATCAGGTCCCCGTTGTGCGCCTGATTATGTGCGCTCATTATTTCCACGTGCTTTTTGGGGTCGGTGGAAAGCCAAGTCTTCGTCACTGAGTTTGGTATCAGATATCCGCCGCCCTTTCGGCTAAAACCGGGCACCACGTCTACAACGAAGTCTTCAAACCGTATGCTGACGGCCTGCCCGTTTCTGCTGATGTCCGGGGTTCTGGTGTAGGTCTTCTTGAGTGTTCGCTTGACGAGATCGAGAAGCCCGGCCTGTCCGCCGTTCTGTCCATTGTTGTAGTGGTGGAAATAACTAGCGTCTAGCTGGATGAAGATGTCCACGTCCGCTTCTTTAAGGGGGGCGATCATCGTTTTGCGTGAGTACGAGCCTGTCAGGAAGGAATCTTCAACTGTCAGATCGGCTTCGATCACGTTGCGAATGTTGGTCTGACGAGTGGAAACCGTGGACTCTTGGAGGTCCGTGATCTCAAGATTTTGTTTCAACTTTAGAAAGGATTGGGGAATTGTAGTCGCCACGGCAGGATTGTATCCCAAAACATGGGTTACGATAAGGGCACGTAACCTGTGTCAATTCCCATACATCGCCTTGAACCTCGCCGCCTTTCGAATGAAAACTGGTAGCCGCCATTTGCTCCGAGCGTAGGGCCAGCCAGAGGATACACCCACTCGTTACCAGAATGCCGCTCGCCTATTGCTTTAGCGCAAACCCCCTGTTTCAATGCTAAGTTGAACTACAGCGGGGTACATCATGTCAATGAAACGGTTTTTCTTCTTCCTCTCAGGACTCATTCTGCTCGCTCAATGTGCGCATGCCCAACAAAAGGTTTTCAATTGGGTAGCCGGGGGACAGGAACAGGTCCGCCTCCAACCAGGTATGTACTACGCTGTCGGGCCGTTCGCGTTTCAAGCGGACTTCCGCAATGCGGGAGAAATCAAACTGGACTTGCATGCTGCAAAGCCCGTATTTGTTGGAGTCGTAGCCCAAGAAGCGTGGAATTATGTCGTGCAGAATCCACAAACGGTTGCGCAGCTTCAATACTTTTGCTTGAAGGAGAATGTCCTCCAAATTGAGTACGACTGTCCGGAACTGAACTCATTTAATAGCCCGTTTGTCGTTGTCATTCACGATCTGACGGACCCAAATGCGCAACTTGGCCGAGCATTTCTCCTTGGGGGCCTTGGACTTTATGCCCACAGCAAGAAATTGATAGAGCAAGCCGCCGCTGAAGGCGTTAAACCTACCGACAACGATGTTTCAGTCACCAATTATTCATGGAAGTGCGCTCAGAATTGTGATCTTCCTGTATTTGCTTGGCGTGAAGTCGTTAAGGAAAAGTTTCCCATATTGCGCGTGACAAAATCCTACGGACCATTCACTCCCGAGCGTAACGGGGATGTGATGCGCATCAGCCTGAACTCGCCTGTGCCATTGGCGTTTGCTGCGGTGTCACCCGAAGAAGCAGCAGTGCTGAGGGAGAAACCAGAACTCTTTAATTCTATTGCTGCGAAATCCAAATGCCAGCAAAGGGCTGCGCAGAAGATGAACCTTACTTGCACCTTTTCAGTGGCCGATGGACCTCAAGAGATCGTCCTGCTACCTGAAAGCGGAATCCAGATTCCGTCCAACAAGAAAGCGTCTTTCAGTATTTCTTCCCCAAGATGTGTCGAGAATTGCAGCGCACAGACGGAACCGAAGTGAGCAGACTCCTAATTGCGAGTTAACCTTCGCGCTCTCGTATGGTGACAGGGATGTTGAAGTGAAACACTTGGGGTTTTGAACGGAGCGATACGCGAAAGGAAAAATTCATGAAGAAAACGATTCTGAGTTTAGGTTTCCTACTGTTCGTGTGCGTTGTGGTTCCTTCGGCATCCGCTGAGTTCCGCTCTGCCAAAGACATGCAGAAGGAATGCCGCGTTGCTCTGAAAGTCATGGATGGTTCGGCAGAGAAGAATTTTGAAAACATCTTGTTCGCTGGGGAGTGCGTTGGCTACATCCAAGGTGCGGTTGACGCATCTCAGGTACTGGCCGAAAACGTTAGCTGGTATAAGGTGTGTGCCCCCGACAATCTTTCAACTGGCGTCTTAATTCAAAAATTCATCCCATTCGTTGACGCGAACCCGAAGTACACGTTGGCTTCCACAGCGGTGCAGGTGATGTTGGCGCAAGAATACCCTTGGGGAAGTGAAGTGGTTACTCCTCCCGAATCCGCCGGATTATTTCAAATGGGCAGACGCAGACTTCACAGTCCGAAACACAATGACAATTTTGGAATATGTCAGCAGGCTTCTCGCCTAGAGGCACGACGCAGATTTCCCGGAGGCTCTAGTGTTTCTCCTTCGCCTTCGCTGCTCTAAACTTTGCCCATCGCTCTTTTGTTGCCTTGGAAATCTTCGCTCTCGCGGCGGCAGACATCACCCGTTTCTTCCTTCCAATCGGTTTATCGCCGCTGGCTACTTCACGGCCTAGAACCTTCATCGCTGCACGCACCGCGTCCAACTGTTGCCGCACCTTATCCGCCTGCTTCTGTAATTTCGTTTCTTCCTGCTTCAAGGCCGCCAAGATATCCATGAATCCTCCGGCTCGTATCCTCTCACGTCTAAGGCATCGCGTTAAGCTCGTGCCGAGAAGGTCCATTCCAAAAGATAGCGCTGATGCAACGGGGAATTGATAAATATTGCTAGCCTAGGGTCGCGTAGCCGCGTGGTGTTAGGAAGATGCAGCTTGCCTGCGCATGGGCGTAGCCGCCTGCGCCTCGACTGATCTGCGCACGCCTTCAGCGT
>WNFG01004218.1_pt1 | contig 12070 bp, 12 predicted proteins | sample 5400431 | NCBI WGS metagenome assembly WNFG01 (sample SAMN13153346, study PRJNA577476) | soil metagenome | isolation source: 120 cm saprolite under Douglas fir tree site 2 hole 3 replicate 2 | place: USA:California | collected 2015-04-18
TCCTCGAGATCGTGGACGACCATACCGAGGCCCAACCCGCCGCCGCAGAGCGCGACCGCGTCATCCCTGCCCAATTGAGCGGCGCGCCGGGCCAGTCGCGCAGTTTCGGCAATTTCCCGCTGGCGGTCGATCATCCAGCCATTGGCAACGCGCTGGGCATAACATCGCGCCGCCGCGCCGTGCGCCGCCGCGAAATCGGGGTCGAGCTCGATAGCTTTATAGAGCAGCCTGAGCGCGTCGTTGTTGGCATCCCGTGTAAACTGATGAATGGCTGCCATGCCGCGCAGGAAGTAATCATAAGCATCGAGACTCTCGGTCGGCTTGCGCTTGGCGCGTTCGATCTCGGCCTGCTCGAGCTTCGGGCCGATCGCGCCGACGACGCTCGCCGTGATTTGGTCCTGCAGATCGAAAATGTCCTCCAGCGCGCCGTCGAAGCGATCGGCCCAGAGATGCGAGCTCGTCGCGCTGTCGATGAGCTGCCCGGTGATGCGCACCCGGTTCGCGGCCTTGCGCACGCTACCCTCGAGGATGTAACGCACTCCCAGCTCGCGGCTGATCTGCTTCACGTCGACTGCGCGGCCCTTGTAGGTGAAGCTGGAGTTCCGCGCGATGACGAACAGCCAGCGCATGCGGGACAGCGCCGTGATGATGTCCTCCACCACGCCGTCGGCGAAATATTCCTGTTCCGGGTCGCCGCTTATGTTCTGGAACGGCAGGACGGCGATCGACGGCTTGTCGGGAAGGGGCAGGTGGGCACTTTTTTTCACTCCCCCCGCGGAATCTTCCAGCGCAATCCTGTAGGCCCGCACCGGCCGCGCGATGTTCTTCAGATGCTGATTGCCGAGGTCGGCGAACTCCACCGATATCTTGCCGTGGACCTGCCGGAAAGCATCGTCCGAGACGCAGATCCCACCCGGTTCGGCGATACCTTCCAGGCGCGCGGCGATGTTGACGCCGTCGCCGAGCAGGTCGTCCCCCGCGACGATCACGTCGCCGACGTGGATGCCGATCCGAAATTCGATGCGCCGATCCGCCGGGACTCCCCCGTTCCGGGCTTGCATCTTGCTCTGCATGTCGATCGCGCAACGCACAGCTTCGACGACCGACGCAAATTCGATCAGGAGCCCATCGCCCGTCGTCTTCACGATGCGACCGCGATGGAGAGAAACGGCGGGATCGATCGCCTCTGCACGAATGTCGCGCAGGCGCCGGATGGTGCCTTCCTCGTCGAGCCCGGTCAGCCGCGAATAGCCCGCCACGTCGGCGGCAAGAATTGCGGCGAGCTTGCGAGGTTCGCTCATCGTTCGGCGCGGGCCTGTTGGAAGACGCGACATACTCTACCACAGCCGGGAAGATCGGATCGGCCGACCGCGCCCGCGGAAGCCCGGTAGCGGGGTTGGGCCACGGGCAATCGAGAACCGCTGCTAAACGCTCGTCTCGATGGATCAATACCTTGTTACCAGGGCATTCCCCAGAACTGCCGTCTTTACTGATTACACAGCGATTCTGTGGTAAGGTACTCGTTCGGGGGCGGACGGGACCCCAAAAGGGCCGGTTTCGCCATGTGGAAGCGTTTATTTGCGCGTGCGGCCGCGGTGGCCGTGATGTTCGGCGGCCTGCAGGCGCAGGCGACCGACATGTCGACCCATGTGCCGGTCAAGGCGCCGGCCTATGCGCCGGTGCCCTATTTCAATTGGAGCGGACTCTATTTCGGCCTCAATGGCGGGGGCGCCTGGGGCAGTTCGAGCCACACCGACAGCAATTTCGGCAATTCGACCGGAGAGTTCGGAGTCAGCGGCGGCCTGATCGGCGGGACGTTGGGCTTCAACTATCAGGTCGGTTCCTGGGTATGGGGCCTCGAGGGGGACCTCGACTGGGCGAAAATCCACGGCAACAGCGGTCCCTTCAGCGGCGTCCGATATGACAGCTATTTGCAATGGCTCGGCACGGTACGCGGCCGGGTGGGCTTCGCGTTCGACCGGTTCCTGCCCTATGTGACCGGCGGATTGGCGGTCGGCGACGTCAAAGGCGCCATAACGAGCCCGCCGGTGACGATCCTGAGCGGCACCAATGCCCAGGCGGGCTGGACCTTGGGCGCGGGCGTCGAATATGCCTTCACCCCGAGTCTCAGCGCCAAAGCGGAATACCTCTACGTCGACCTCGGCTCCAGCACGCCGGTGCCCGGTGACAGCGTCGAGCTCAGGTCTCACGTCGTTCGCGGCGGCTTGAACTGGCGGTTCAATTGGGACGGCCCGCGGCGGTATTGATCAGGAGGCGGTCGCTCCCGCGAAAGCGGGAGCCTATGACCATCGATCGCGCAGATTTGGGAGACGGGTGGCCATGGGTCCCCGCTTTCGCGGGGACGACGGAGTGGTTCTTCTGGCGGCGCGCTATTCGATCGCGTCCGTCACATCCTCGTAAACGTCGATCTCGATCGCCTGCGACAGCAGCGTGCGCCAGGTCTGCAGAAAAGCCCGCAGGGTCGGATCGCCGGCGATCCGCTGCCGATTCATCTCGAAAGCTTCCTCGGTCTCGTATTCCACCACTTGCACGAATTGGGTCGGATCGTCGACATTGTGCAGCAGCCGGATGCGGGTGCGCCCGAAAGCCTCATAAAAAGGAATTGCGGCCTTGATGAACGGCAGCAGTTGTTTGGTTTCCGTCGTCGGCGTCCTGATCCTGAAATGCAGAATACGCCGAACCGTCTTCGCCTCGTTTGCCATCCGGCGCGCTCCTCCGCCTTCACGCGCGCGATCGTTCGCGGGGCGTGCTGTCGCCGACATCCATCGGTTCCATAGCATATCGGGCGGCCGAAGCGGAGCTTCGCCGTCGAGCCGCGCCGCGCGGATTGCAGCATGCCGGAGACCCAAGAAAGCCGTCCGACTTCGGCGCCGTATCGATCTTCGAGCTCAGGCGCGGCCGACGTCCTCGTGATTGCGATCGTGAAGCGGTTCACATTGCCGAATCGATGGATCGGGTAGTATTCGCGTAGCAGCGTGCTGCATGCAAATTCCGCAGGGCATACATGCAACTCTCGCGCAGGGGTAAGTTCTCGCCTATTTGCGCGTATGAAGCCGGTCGGCGTGAATCGGTGCATAGGCGAGTGGGAATTCCACGCGCAGGATGGCCGCGAGCCGGGTGTTCAAAGCGATGGGGCATCGGCCGCGAGCCGGGAATGGCAATACGATGAAGACCCCTCACCAAACCACGCCGGTCGGCGCAATGCGCAGGCTCGGGACCCTATTCATCCGCATGGCAGTGGGGCTGCTGCTGGGTTCCGCGATCACCGTTGCGGTCGTGGCCGCAGGCTTGGATCTGTTCCCCTTCTGGCCCTGAGACTTCTTTTCATTTCTGCACGCGCTATCTCGCCGGGCCCCCACCCGGCTTCGGCGCTGCGTGCTTCGCCACCCTCCCGGCCCGAAGGCTTCATACGAGATCCGCTTGAACGATTCGCATCGACAGCGCGGCATTCTCCCACCTCCCCCTGGAAGGGGGAGGTCGGGCTCGCGCAGCGAGCCGGGAGGGGGTCTCAAGCGATCCCCACCCGACCGCTTCGCGGTCGACCTCCCCTTTTCAAGGGGAGGTGAAGAACGTTTGCGGCTCGGCCCGGAATCACAAGAGCCATTCCGAACTTTTCAAGCGGATTCCGTATCACTCCCGCCCGAACCGCTTGCGCAATTCGTCCTTGGCCCGCATCAGGACGCGTCGGCGCGAAGCCGGCAGGCTCTTGCCCGCGCGGTTGATGTAAAACGTCAGCATCGACAGCGCCGAGCGGAATGGATCGGCCTTCCTTCGCTTGCTGCTTTCGGCGGAGCGTTTCAGCGACGCGGCGATGCGCTCGGGGTCCTTCCAGGTGAAGACACCCGCGCGCAGATCCAAGGCATCGCTGCGTTCGGTTACCTCTCGGGACCATCGACGACGTGCAGGCTTTCTCATGGTCGCACCGACCCGATGATGAGCAGCGATGCCAACCCCGGCGGCGCAGCGATGTTCCGAACCCTATCCGCCCGGCCGAATCGTCCGCGTTGCGATGGTTCAGGGCTCGATTTGAATCGTCCGCGGCTGGCGCTCGAATGCCTGCTCCATGGCTTCGACGGACTCGACCAGCTTGTCCGGATTCAATCGGATCGTAGTCCCGCAACCCGGGCAGGTGATGTTGCTGTTTGCTTTGAGCCAGCCCAAGGTCTGCCGCATCTGGTACGTGCATTCCGGGCACTGAAATCCGATCTTGTGGGCGCTGATGCGAGCCATTGCGATCCCGGACGTCCGTGCGATTCGCGAGCATAGCCATCCGCGCCGCGCGCCCGCAAAGCATCCAGGCAGTTAAGCTTAACCGCCGATGCCCAGGTCGGCTCGCGGGCAACGCGCCCGACCCGCGACGTTGCCGTTTGCACAAGGCGTGCTAGACGCTTCGGGACCGTCCAGTGCGCCACACGTTTTTCCGCTGCCGCCGCAATCTCGACCTCCCATGTCCGTGCCGATGAGAGAAACCGCCTCGACCGGGAAGACTGCCGCGTCCGGGCAGCGCTCGCTGTTTCTGCGCGTCTTCCCCTCGATCATGCTGCCGATGTTCCTGGCGGTGATCGATCAGACCATCGTCGCCACGGCGCTGCCGGCGATCGCCGCATCGCTCGGCGGAGTCGAGCGCGTCTCCTGGGTGGTGATTTCCTATCTGGTCGCCGGCACCGTGGCGGCGCCGGTCTATGGCCAGCTCGGCGACGTATTCGGCCGTCGCCGGCTGATGTTCCTCGCCCTGCCGATCTTCCTTGCCGCCTCGATCTGGTGCGCGCTCGCCACCAGCATCGAGATGCTGACCCTCGCCCGGGCGCTGCAGGGGCTGGGCGGCGGCGGCCTGATGACATTGTCGCAGGCGCTGATCGGAGAAACCGTGCCGCCGCGCGAACGCGGTCGTTATCAGGGCTATCTCGCGGCGGTGGTAGTCTCATCGAACACGTTCGGGCCGGTCGCGGGCGGTTACCTGACCCAGCATCTGGGTTGGCGCTCGATATTCCTGATCAACCTGCCGCTGGGGATCATCGCGGTGCTGCTGACCTTGCGGCTCGAGGCCAAACCGGGCTTTCGCAGCGAACATCGCTTCGACCTGACCGGGCTGCTGCTGTTCGTGGGGTTCGTCGCTCCCACGCTGCTTGCGCTCCAGCAGGTCCAGCATGCGGAGAGCCGCGCGCTGCCGGCGATCGCGGCGCTGGCCGTGCTGGGCCTGGTCTCGCTCGCGCTCTTGTTGCGCCAGGAGCGCCGGGCGCCCTTCCCGCTGCTGCCGATCGGCTTGTTGCGCCAGCCGGCAATCTGGCGCAGCGACGCGCTCGCGGCCTGCCATGGTGCGGCGCTGGTGTCGCTGATCACCTTGCTTCCGATCTACCTGCGCGTCGCCCGCGGCGCATCGGCGTCCGAAACCGGGCTGCTGCTGGTGCCGCTTACGATCGGGATCGGCATCGGCTCGATGATCACCGGGCGCGTCATCAGCAGGACCGGACGAACCTCGATTTTTCCGTCCTACGGACTGATCTTCGTCACGATCATCCTGCTGTTTCTGGCATTTTGGGTGCCGCGTCTGAGCGCCTCGGCCCTCGCCTGGGTACTGTTGTGGAACGGGCTGTTCATGGGAACCGTCATGGGAGTCGTGCAGATCAACGTGCAAAGCGTGGCCGGGCCGCAAATGCTCGGCGCCGCGGCCGCCTCGGTGCAATTCTCCCGATCGGTCGGCGCGGCATTCGGGACCGCCGTGGTCGCCGCGGTGCTGTTCGCGACGCTGGCATGGACCGATACGGAGGCCGCGCGGCTGTTCGGAACGATGGTGCAGCAGGGCGCCGACGTCCTGGCGGCGCTGCCTGCTCCGCGTCAGGCGGCGCTGCGGAGCGAATTCGACGAGGCGTTCCGCGCCGCGTTCTTGACGATCGCGGCCTTCTCGGCGCTGGGGCTCGCGCTGGCCTGGTACACGCCGGTTCGGCGCATCTGAGGCGACCCTAAAGGCGGGAACCGCTATTCTGAATCGTCGCCTTCTGACATTCGGACTTCCCCTCGGAAGGTGCAGCAGATTCGTCGGCCGACTGGCCACGGACGATCGCGCACACCACCTCCACGCTGCCAAGATTCTCGTTGGCTGCCCGTTCACCAACATTCTTCAGCCGAAATTCAAGCGGGAGCTTGCCAGTACGGGCTAAGCTGGCAGCCTCGCCCGATAATCCGGTCGTGAGTTTTACCGTACCGCTGGGAGACTGCTCCCGGCCAGCTCCACCCAAAAAGCTATAGAAACTGAAGTTTCCGACGTGAATGGGCCCGTGCGCCTCGGGACCCGATTTTTCCGGAATTAGTACCTCTAGCCGTAATGGCCCATTTGGTGATTCTTGGATTCGGCTCAGGATTAACTCGAGAATGGGCCGGTCAACCGAGTGCGTTGACGGCGCAATGATTGCATCCATCTGTACGGGATGCGCAACGGCAAGGCGCTTAGGGTCGTCCGCCATCGCTCCGTCAGCCTTCAGCATGCTTACCAGGAGAAATGCCAAGCATCCGACCCTCTTGATCTTCGGCATCGTATCCTCCTTGGCGTATCATATCGAGCCCTCGGCCCGCTTTTCAAGTTAAGAGACGGTAACTTTAGCCGCCGAGAGTGTAATACTGGTCCCGATTTCCTTTACCCCCGGCAACGGCTCTGGCTGGACCTGAACGAGAACCTTGTCCGCAAGCGGGCGCTGATTGCCAGCCAATTTGGCGATTGCCGGACCGAGATTCACGTGAAAGTTAGCATTCCCGTGATCTCCGTGGCCGCCACGCAAGGTGCTAAACAAGGAAATGGTCGTCACATAGTGCGGATCGGATCGCATCGTATTGGGATTGAGATAGTCACAATTCACGAAGATCCGGTATCTTGCATCCTGCACCTCCGGCAGGTTGTTGAGGGTGATTTCGCCTGTCACCCGAGATGATGCCGCGGCCTCCCCGAGGGCACCAGCACCGATCAAAGCCGCCGGTGGAGGAAGCTGCGGGACGGAAACTTCGAGGGCAGCCCATTGCCTGCCTTGGGTCTTGGACTGTCCTTCGGCGGTAAACGTCGCAGGCGTGACCGCCTTCTCGCCGAGCAGCTGCTTGTCGGCCGCGACCTTTGTGGCAAACAACTGAGTTTGCAGGAGACCTATTGCGACCGAAACGCTCTGACTCGGCACGTCCTCGTACTCATAGCCTATCCCGACCTGGTGCGTGTTTTCCAGGTGGGCACAATCGATTTCCGGAGACGCGTTGCCCCTGGCATCGAAAAACATGCCTTTTGGGATCGGGAACTTCCCCCAATCATCAGGAATGGACACGCTTGGATTTTGTGCCTTCCACAGAGTCCAGAGCCGGTCAACGTTCGCGTGGTGCACCCAGAATATTGGATCCAATGGCGAGTAAAACTGCTGCATCTGCCCGCCAACATCGTCGTGGACCGTGCCGTGTAAGGTATTCTCGAGTTCCGACCCGCCGGGTCTCTGATTGAGCGAGCTCGCGCGGGCGCTTGCAAAGTCCGAGAATGAAGAAGAGATTCCGAGCACGGCCCTGAGATGCTCAAGCGAAAAATCGGTATCGTTGCCGACGACTCCGTTTGGATCGATCGCTCGCTTTTTACCGATACGTTGGAGCAGGCGCTTCACATCGTTGTCGGCGGATGCGAATTTCTCAAGTTGCAGATTTGCTGGGTCAAGCGGATTTCCGCTGCCCCAGAACCCCGCCGGTACTTGTCGATTAGAATTCCAATCCCAGAACGGCAGATAGAACTCAGGATCGCCGGAGAGTTCGCGTACGATCTCCTCGAATCTGCGAATATATTCACGGTGCCAGGGAAGAAAGAACCAGTTCGCATGTGCACAATTATCCCAATGAATTTTCGCCTGCCGGTACCAACTCCGGCCATCAGTGGTGGGCAGATCCATCATCGCGGTCACAGCTTTGCGGTAAGACTCCAGTATTTTGTCGTTTGTGGCCAGTTTCGACAGGTCACGCCTTTTGCCAACCTGCGCGTGTACTTCGCTGGTCTGCTGGAGAGAAATGATTGCCGCGGTCGCGGCACCGCAACACAGCGCTTGTCGCCTGGTCAACATTTTGCTTCTCTCGGAGCATTATTAATGATTGCGACAGGCGCCTATGATAACGTGTATCATCGCTTTTGTCCAACCGTCCAGAGTGGGCACACCCGGCGTGGACGTTCGTAGCGGGGGTACCTGTTTTATCCAAAAGTGGATGTGAGCCGAAGGTCGCCGGCCGAGCCGATGGGCGCGCCAGACATCTTCACCGTGCTTCGGCAAGTCCCTCGGAACCCACGGAAACCGCCGGCCGAGAGGCTATTGTTGCTGATCGGGCTGTCCCAGGAACTGCAGCTCGTATCGGTGTTTGAAAACTTCGATATTGTAGACGACGTAGATCGCGGCCGCCGCGCAGATCAACGCGCAGGCGACCAGAATGACGTCACGAAAGCCGCGAGACATGATCAAGTACATAGGCATGTCGCCGACCCCCGGCAATGCGCTCACCGCAAGGCAGCCGCTGCGGATTCGCCGCGGCACCGCCGCGCCCGCCGGCCGGTTCGACCTGGAGAAGCGGAACATTCAGCGGCAATCCGCATTGAAGTTCGCTTGTCTTACCCCGGAGACCCGGCTTCCGTGGCGGGCCCGTTTGCGGCGGACCTGACGTGGAGCTCGTTCTTTCCATCCTATGGCTGATTGCCGTCCTCTGGCTCCTGCTGCGCGCCTTGCGCCAGCGTGGTGCATTGCGCTCGCTGCGTCCCGTAGGCTTTTCCGGGCAAGCGCCGAGCGTCGCGGTCATCGTTCCGGCGCGCGATGAAGCCGGCAACATCGCGCGCTGCCTCACGGCATTGAGCGCTCAGGTTCTCCCGGGACCGCGCATTGTAGTGGTCGATGACCAGTCCACCGATGCAACCGCCGCGATCGCAGCCGCGTTTGCCGAGCGCAATCCGCTAATCCAGCTGCTGCAGGCGCCGGCGCTGCCGCCGGGCTGGGTCGGAAAATGCCACGCTTGCTGGATCGGGGCCCGCGCCGCCCTCGCGGTCGACTGGCTGTGTTTCATGGACGCCGACGTGACAGCCGAGCCCATGCTCATCGCGAGCGCGGTCGAGACCGCGGAAACCGAGGCGCTCGACCTGCTGTCGCTGGCGCCCCGGCACGAGCTGGAATCTTTCGCCGAACGGCTGATGCTGCCGTGCGGCCTCTACTTGCTGGCGTTCATCCGGGACGTGCGACGCATCCCTGCGCCCGATCAGCCCGAGGTCCATGTCACGGGACAATGCATGCTCGTCCGCCGTACCGCCTATGACGCAATCGGCGGGCACCAGGCGGTGCGCAATGCGATCTGCGAGGACATGGCGCTCGCCGGATTGATCAAGCGGTCCGGCCGCAAGATCGCGCTCTACGGTGCCGAGCGGCTGCTCTCGACCCGCATGTACAGCGGATGGCAGACCTTGTGGCCCGGCCTTGCCAAGAACCTGGTGGAGATGCTCGGCGGCACGCGCTCGACCGTCCTGACCGCGCTGGTCGGAGTGGCGCTTGCCTGGGCTGCCGTACTCGTCCCGCTGATGGATGCTTTGGCCTGCCGCGACGGCGCGCCCGGCGCCTGCGAAGCGCTGGCCGTGGCGCTGCCGGCGAGCGCCGCCGCCTTCGGACTGCATCTCGCGGGAACGCGGTTCTTTCACATCCCGCTCTGGTATGGGCTTATTTTCCCGTTGGGCTACACCGCCGGCGCGCTGATCGCGATCGACAGCGTGCGGCGACGGCTGAGCGGGCGCGTCACCTGGAAAGGGCGCACCTACCCATGAACGAACTCCCTGATGCGGGCCAATCACCTCCCGAAATGCCGCACCGAGAACTGTCGGAGCATGTACGTCGAGCCTCGGGCCGGGCGGCGACCGTCGTGCTCGTCGTGATCGTGCTGTTCCTGTACGGGATCCGGCAGGTGCTGCTGCCCTTCGTGCTCGCGGGCGCGGCGGCTTATGAGGCGCAACGCTGAGCAGGAGACGCCAGGATTCCGCGCACATTCGTGCCGGTCGCGGATTCAACTTGCGAAGATGCCATTTCGGTGCCTCAATCCTTCGAACCTTCCCCCTCGCTAGCGCCCGATTGCCGCGATCCAGCCACGTTGACAAGACAGACAGGGCGCGGAACTCCACAGACGTGGGACATTCCTTGAGTTGGCACATTAGCCCGGCGTGGTAACCTTATGATCATTCAGTGGCTATCGGATCTCTGCTTCGTGACGGCCTGCGTCGGCTGCTTCTATCTTGCGACTGCGGCCGCCATGGCGCTGCGCTTCCGCGGCCATCGCACGCCAACGGATGGCAAGCCCCTCCCCGTGACCATTCTCAAGCCCCTCCACCGAGAGGGCCCGCGGATCTTCCGGTGTCTCGCCTCGTTCTGCAGCCAGCGTTATCCGGCACCGGTGCAGATCGTGTTTGGGGTCGAGGAAGCCGCCGATGCTGCGATCCCCCTGGTGAAACAGCTGCAAGCGGCATTTCCCGAAAGCGAGATCGAACTCAGGATCGACCCGCGCGCGCACGGCGGCAACCGCAAAATTTCGAATTTGGCAAACATGGCCGCCCTTGCCGACCATGATATCGTCGTCCTCGCCGACAGCGATATCGAGGTCGATCCCGACTACCTCGCGCGGATCGTCGGCGAGCTGCAACAGCCGGGGGTCGGCGCCGTGACCTGCCTCTATCACGGAATGTCCGGGACGCGCACCTGGGCGCGGCTGGCCGCCTTGGCGGTCAACGCCCAATTTCTTCCCAGCGTGATCGTCGGGGTGACTTGCAGGCTGGCGCAGCCCTGCTTTGGAGCCACGATCGCGCTGCGGCGCGATATGCTGGTCCGAATCGGCGGGTTCGAGCAATTCGCCGATTCGCTGGCGGATGATTATTCGATCGGGGAGGCGGTGCGCTCGATGGGCGCCGAGGTGGTGATCTCGCCGGTTTCGGTCGGCCATTTGTGCAAGGACCAAACTGCCCGGCAGCTCTGTTCGCACGAATTGCGGTGGGGGCGGACGATCCGGTCGATCGACCCCCTCGGCTATTTCAGCTCGATCATCACCCATCCGTTCCCGCTCGCCCTGCTGGCGGCGCTGCTGGGAGCCGGCGGGGCGGCCGTAGCGCTGGCGGCACTTGCCGTGATTTGCCGGGTCACATTATTGAAATGCGTCGAGCGGCGCTTCGGCCTGGAGCGACAGCCCTATTGGCTGGTGCCGCTGCGAGACCTGATTTCGTTTGCGATCTTCGTCTGGAGCCTTTTCGGCACCAGCGTCAACTGGAACGGTGAAACCTATCAGGTAACATCGCAGGGGATCCTGGTGCGCCGGACGGCCTTGTGATGCGGACGCTATTCCTGCAGGCACCCTCGTTCGAGGGCTTCGACGGCGGCGCGGGCTCCCGTTACCAGGCCCGCCGCGAAATTCGCTCGTTCTGGTATCCCACTTGGCTGGCGCAACCTGCAGCCCTGGTGCCCGGCAGCAAGCTCATCGATGCGCCGTCACATGGGGTTTCGCTGAATGAAATCGCCGCCCAGGCCGATCAATTCGACCTCGCCGTGTTGCACACCTCGGCGCCCTCGTTCGCCTCGGACCTCGCCGCGATCGAAGCCTTGAAACGCGGCAATCCGCGGCTCAGGGCGGGCTTGATCGGCGCCAAGGTCGCGGTCGACCCGGAAGGAAGCCTGAAAGCTTCCGCCGCCGTCGATTTCGTCGCCCGTCAGGAATTCGATTTCGCCATCCAGGAAGTGGCGGAAGGCCGGGATTGGCCGGCCATCGCCGGCCTGTCCTTCCGCAACGCCCAGGGCGTGATCGTGCACAATCCGGAGCGCGCCGTTCTCGAGGACATGGATCTGCTGCCGTTCGTGACTCCCGTGTACAAGCGCGACCTGAAGATCGAGAAGTATTTCATCGGCTATCTCCAGCACCCGTACCTGTCGTTCTATACCGGGCGGGGCTGCAAATCCCGTTGCACATTTTGCCTGTGGCCGCAGACCGTGGGCGGCCATCGCTATCGCACGCGCAGCGTCGGCCACGTCGTCGAGGAGGT
>WNFG01004219.1_pt1 | contig 12070 bp, 10 predicted proteins | sample 5400431 | NCBI WGS metagenome assembly WNFG01 (sample SAMN13153346, study PRJNA577476) | soil metagenome | isolation source: 120 cm saprolite under Douglas fir tree site 2 hole 3 replicate 2 | place: USA:California | collected 2015-04-18
AATTCGCCCGACATCGCCGACATTGCCCCCGACGCACTGGCCGAGGGCGCCAGTCAGAAGGCGACCGCTTCGCGAGCGCCGCGGGAGCTTGCGCCGGGCCACTACACGGTGATCCTGGAACCCGCGGCGGCGCTCGACGTTGTCGGATTCCTCTTTTACGATTTCTCCGCGACAGCGGTGCGCGATCAGCGCTCCTGCCTGACTGAGCGGCTGGGCAAGCAAGTTATGGGGCCGAACATCAATCTGTGGGACGATGTCTGCCACCCGCTGCAATTGGGCGCGCCGTTCGACGGCGAAGGCCTGCCGCGACAAAAAGTGCTGCTCGTCGAGCGCGGTGTGCCGCGGAACCTGGTGTACTCGCGTGCTGCGGCAAAAAAAATGAATGTCCAGGCCACCGGCCACGGGTTGTCGCTCCCGAACGAGTGGGGCGAGGCGCCGATGAACCTGGTTTTCGCCGGCGGCACGGCTTCGCTCCAGGAGATGACCTCCTCGACCGACTGCGGCATCCTGGTGACGCGCCTCTGGTATATCCGAGAGGTGGACCCGTACGAGAAGATCCTTACCGGGATGACCCGCGACGGCACTTTTCTGGTGGAGGGCGGCCGCGTCGTCGCCGGCGTCCGCAACTTCCGCTTCAACCAGAGCGTGCTCGAGATGCTGTCGAATGTGGAGATGCTCGGGCCTGCCGTGCGCGCCTCCGGCGAAGAGGCCTTCGAGATGGTTGTGCCAGCGATGAAGGTTCGCAGCTTTCACTTCACCGAGGTGACGAAGTTCTAGAGGCTGGAGGTTAGAAGTTGCACAGAAACCGGTGATTCGCTGATCGGTCTCCGAAGTTTTCGCTTCCAATCTCCAACGTGTAACATCTATCCTCTAATCATGGAACGCCGCAGATTCATCTCCATCGCGGGCGGGGTGGGCGTGGGCGTTCTGCTGCCGTACGCCTTCTATCGCTATTTGATGGCTGGCACAAACGTCGGCCGCATCGGCGTCACGGATTTCTTGAAGGACGGCCCGCAGGCCGCCCTGCGCGCCATTACCCCTGCCGGCGATCTCTACGTCATGTCGTCGAAGGGCAATCCTGCAGTGGACGCGAACAAATGGTCGCTCGCGATTGACGGCCTGGTCGAAAACCCGCTGCGCTTCAACTATGACGAGCTGCGAAAGCTGCCGCCGTATGAGACCCACCTGACGCTCGAGTGCATCTCCAACCCCGTCGGCGGGCGTTATATTGGCAACGCCCGGTGGCGCGGTACCTTGCTCCAGCCGCTGCTCGAGCGCGCCCGGCCCACGCCCGCGGCCGTTTACGCCGTGCTGTACGCGGCCGAGGGATATACCACCGGCCATCCCGTTGAAAGGCTCCTGCGGCCGGGCAACTTCCTGGCCTACGAGATGAACGGCGAGCCGCTCACCCGCGACCACGGCTTTCCCCTGCGCATCTTTTTTCCCGGCAGGTACGGGATGAAGATGCCGAAGTGGCTGACGCGCATCGAATTCGTCAACAAGGAATACCTTGGCTACTGGGAGTGGCAAGGCTGGTCGAACACCGCGGACCGGCAACTCCGCGCCGTCGTGGATGATCCTCGCGACGCGGCGCGGATCTCCGGCTCGAACTTTGTGATCACCGGCTATGCCGTGGCGGATGCCGCGGGTGTCTCCAAGGTAGAGATCTCCACCGACGATGGCCGCAGCTGGCAGGAAGCGCCGATCTTCAGCAATCCCATCCCCTCGCAGATGTGGGCATTCTGGAAACTCGTTTGGGTGAACCCGTCGAAAGGGAAACACACGCTCCAAGTGCGCGCCACGGACGGCGCGGGGCGTTTGCAGACCGCGGCGCACTCGGGCGAATGGCCCTCCGGCGCCACCGGCTACCATACAATCTCCGTCGAAGTCTCTTAGACGCAATTGCCGATTAGGATTTGCCTGTAGCCTGCTCTTAGAGGTGGGGCTGTCTGAGCCGTATTACTGCAGAACTCCGGTGGGCGAAAATCCCCGAGTCCGAAGACACAGGCCAGCTTCTGGCTAGCGTGCAGTGAATTCCAGGCTGGCGATGGTCTTGGCGATGACGTTCTCTTGAATCTGGATCAGGTCGGAATCGGCGTAGGTCATTCCTAGGATGGTGAAGAATTCATTCCCGCGGGCGAGCGACACGATTACCCCCGACCAGTCGTGGCCGTCCACGGTGCCGCGGTAGCGGCGCTCGAGCGCCGGCAGGCCGGCAACCCGGCTGCGCTGCTCGGAAAGCCGGCGGTAGTTTTGGTAGATCTCGCGGAGTTGTCGTTCGGTCGAAGCCGCCTGTAAGTCGAGGGAGGTCTTCAGCGACTCGCGGCCGATCACTAGCAGCGTCGTCTCATCACCCGTGCCCATGGCCGCAATGGCCGTGGGCAACGTCTTCTGCGCGTCTTCGATGACGTGCCATCCTGGCGGCTTATACATGCGGAAGCCGTAGGTATGATTGATGTAGAGGTTGCCCTGCACTTCTTCGCGAATCGGCGGCGGCGCGCTGGGTGCCGCAGCCGCAGCGGTATTCTCCGCGGTGGCGGAAGCCGTTTTCTGCGGCACAGGCTGAGCCGGGGGTGCCGGAGCCGGAGGAGATTCCTTCTTCGGTGCGGGCGCCCGGGCAGATGCCGGCGCAGCCGCTGGAGCAGCACCGGCAGCGGCCGCCGGAACCACCTGCGGCTCCGGTGGAGAAGGCTTCTTGCTGCGGTCAGTGGACTCCTTCTTGGGCTCGGGCTTCGGCTCCGACGGGATGATGGCCGCGACCTTGTCTTTCCGCACCAGTGCGAAGCCGTAGCTGGTTTGCACTTTAAAGGAGTTGTCTTCGAATCCTACGATGGTGCCGATGATTTTCGTACCGTCTTTGAGGCGAATCTCGTCCGCCCAGGCACACGACGCGAGAAGCAGCAGAGCCAGCGCGCAAATGGTGCGGTGCTTCATTCGTTCGAGTATGGCAAAGACCCGGCCTGCGCGGCAAGCTCAGCCGTCCGGTAATGTCCGAGTGGCCAACGTGGCCAGCAGCCTTTCGATGCGCGCCGCGAGGCGCTCGACATCCTCGATGGCCGCAGCCAATCGTGCGCGCGCGTCCTCCGGCAGGCGTGCCTGCGACTGGCGCAGGGCGAGCGCCCGCGCCAGCAGACGCAGTTGCTTGCGGTGCCGCGGGTTGAGCTGCTCCCACAGGCGACGTCCCGAAGCCTCTCGATTGCTCGCGTTGCGGCCCAGCCATTGCTCGCCGGAGGCTACCGGCCGGCCGGTCGCCGGCTCGAGCGTTGGTGCTTGAGTTGGGATCTTAGGTGAAATCATGCTTTTCGAGTTTCGATTCCTTCATTTCCGCGCCGCTTCGAGCTTCTCGCAGTTGATCTGCCCGTCCCGCTCGACACGGCCGGTCACGCGCAGCAGGCGCGTCTCAAACACCAGGCCGCCGTAGCGCTCGTAAGCCCCGGGGAATAGCACCGCCTCGTAGAGGCCGCGCTGGTCTTCGAGCGTGACGAACATCATGTTGCGGTAGTCCTTGGTGCCCACGTGGCGGTAGGTTACCAGCCACCCCAGCAGCGTCACCCGCTTGCCGCGCAGCGCGCCCAGCGTGTCGCTCCAGACCTCGCTGTTCCGTGCCGCCAGGTCGAGTGGGTGGCCGCTCACGCACACTTCCAGGATCTCCTGCTCGTAGGCCAGGCGCTGCTCGCGGGTGTAGTCGGCGGCGGGCGTCGCCGGCGGCTCGAGCAGCGCTGGCGGCAGCGCTTCCGGAAAGAGCATCTCTGCATGCGCGACGGGCGCCGGTGGCGGGCGCAGCGAGCGCTGCAGGTTGAGCCGCCAGAGCAGCGCTGGGCGTCCGCCGCAGGCGGAGCCGAAATCATCCAATGCACCGCACTTGATGAGCGATTCAATTTCGTCACGCTCCACTGGCACGCGGGCAAGGAAATCTTCGAGCGAGCGGTAAAGGCCATGTTGTTCGCGGGAGCCGACGATCTTCTCGATCGTTTCCAGGCGCAGCCCCTTCACCTGCATCAGCCCGATGCGCATGGCTCGCGGTTGCCCGGTTTGTGTAGCGGCGGGTTGATCCCGCCCTGGCGGCGTAAAGCCGCCTCTGCACATTTCTTCGGTGGTGTATTCCAGGCGCGAGTGGTTCACTGAGGGCAGGCGCACCTCGATGCCCCAGCGCTTGGCCTCCTCGACGTAGGCGGAGACGTGATAGAAGCCTGCGCCCGAGCTGCACATGGCCGCCAGAAATTCAGCCGGGTGATGCGCCTTCAGGTAGGCGATGCGGTAGGAGAGATCGGCGTAGGTGGCCGCGTGCGCCTTGCAGAAGCCGAACCCGGCGAACTTCTCGACCATCAGCCAGGTCTGGTCGCGCTGGGCTCCCTCGAGACCGATCCGCTCCGCCGCTTTCAGGAATTTCGCCCGCAGGCGCTCGCGCTCGCGCTGGTCGGCAAACTTCGCCGTGGCGCGGCGCACCAGGTCGGCTTCGGCAAGCGACATGCTGCCGACCGCCTGCGCGATCTGCATCACCTGCTCCTGATAGACGCACACGCCCAGGGTCTCGCCGAGGATGGTTTCCAGGCACGGATGCGCGTGGCGCACCGGCTCCTGGCCGCGCAGCCGCTTCAAGAAGGTTTCCTTCGCGCCATACTCGGACGCTCCCGGCCGGATCAGCGCCAGCGCCAGGCAGATGTCTGCTAACGTCCGCGCCTCGAGCGTGCGCAGCAGCCCGCGCAGGCCCGGCGATTCGATCTGGAAGATCCCCATCGTGCGGCCCCGGGCAATCATTTCGCAGGTCGCCGGGTCGCCCTCGGGGATGGCCTCGAAGTCAAGCTGTTCTCCGGGCTCACCCGCGTCGCCGGGATGGCTTGCCCGCTCGATTTCTGCCAGCGCCAGCGACATTGTGGTCAGGCCGCGCTGGCCGAGCAGGTCCATCTTGATCAGCCCCAGCGCTTCCACTGCGTTCATGTCGTATTGCGTGACGACGATGCCCTTGGTGGCCACTTCGAGCGGCACTCGCTGCGTCAATGGCTGCGCCGAAATCACCGTGCCGCACGGGTGAATGCCCAGGTGGCGCGGGAAATCGTCCAGGCGCAGCGCCACCTCGAGGATCGTCTTCCACGGCTCTTCCCCGGCAGGCAGCGAGCGGCATTCGGGCAGCGTGCGGATGGCCTCTAGGATCTCGCGCACCGGCCGATGCGGCAGGCGGCGCGTGAAATGGTTCACCTCGCCGTGTGAAAGGCCGAAGACCTTGGCCACCTCGCGCACCGCCAGGCGTGCGTGCATGGTGACGAAGCTCGCGATCATCGCTACGTGAGGGGATATGTCTCCGGCGCGCCCCCCGGAAGCTTCAGCAGGAGCCCCGTCTCCGGCATTCCAGCGTTTGTATACGTAGTCGAGCAGCTCGTCGCGCCGCGCCCCGCAGATGTCCAGGTCAATGTCGGGACAGTCGCCGCGCTGCTCGTTCAGGAAACGCTCGAAGTAAAGCCCCCAGCGCAGCGGGCAGACGCGCGAGATGCCCAGGCAGTAGGTGACAATCGAGCTCGCCGCCGAGCCCCGCGCCACTGCCGGAATCCCGCGCCGCCGCGCCTCCTCCACGATGTCCCAGACGAGCAGGAAATACGGCGCCAGGTTCAGCTTGTGGATCACTTCGAGCTCGTGGGTGAGCCGCGCCAGCACCTCAGGCCGCAGCGGCCGGTAGCGCCGCCGGGCGCCTTCAAAGCACAACTTCCACAGGTAGGAAAACGGCGTCTCGCCCTCGGGGACCGGGAACTCGGGAAAAATCAGCTTGCCGAGCTCGAGTTTCAGGTTGCAGCGCTCGGCGATTTTAAGCGTCACGGCGAGCGCTTCGGGGTGATCCCGGAATGCCCGGCGCATCTCGTCGGCCGGCTTGAACCAAGCCTCGGCGCTCGCGATCTCCGGCGGCGCCACCCGGGTGAGCAGCGAGCCGGTGCGGATGGCGTTGAGCACGCGGTGGTGCAGGTGCTCCTCGGGCCGGATGAAGTGGACGTTGTTTGTGGCTACCAGCGGCACGCCCAGCTCGCTGCCCAAGCGCGCGGCTTCTCGCAACGCTCGGCCATCGCCAGCGGAGAAGTGCTGAACTTCGATGTAGAGCGCGTCGCCGAAAATCTCCTTGAGCTGCGCAATGCGTTCGGCCGGCGTCGTAGGGGCGTATGGCCATACGCCCGTACGATCTTCTCTGCGAGCTTCGAGTTTCGAATTTCGAGTTTCGCTTCCTGCCGTATTGCCCGGCGCATACATCGCAATCATCCCCTCGCGCTGCGCGTTCAATGCTTCCAGCCCGACCGGCTGGTCCCGGAGCTGCCGCTCAGTCACCAGTCGACACAGATTGCTGTAGCCGGTGTGATTCGTCGCGAGCAGTACGAGCGGAGCGCTTTCCGCTCGGTCGGCGGTGCGCCCATCAGCGTTCGAGTTTCGAGTTTCGTTTTTCGAGTTTCCAAATTCGATGTCCAGCACGGCGCCCACGATGGGCTTCACGCCTGCCTCGCGCGCCGCCAGGCAAAATGGCACAGCGGCGTAGAGGCCGTTGGTGTCGGTCAGCGCCACCGCCGGCATTGCGTGCCCGGCGGCCGCGGTCGCCAGCTCCGCAGGCGACGGCACCGCTCGCAGGAACGAGTAGTGGCTGTGGCAGTGGAGGTGGACGAACATTGCAGCTCGAAAATCGAAACTCGTAGAGGGCGCTGCTCGCTGCGCCCTCTGCCTCCGGCAGATTGTATGGGCAGGCCCCCAGGCCTGCCCGAAATGGGCGACTGTGGTAGGGAATGGGAAGGGGTGAAACGCTCGCCGGCAGCGCTGGCGTCTTACCGGCGGTTTCCAGAGCGACACCGAAACTCGCCAGCAGGATGCTGGCGCTACAACCCATCAGCGCGAAAGGCAGGGCGTCGAGAGCACCAGCCCGTTGGGCTTGGTGGCATAGTGCTCGCGCAACTGCAAGCCCTTGCCGTAGAACACCGCGTTCCAGCCAAATCGGCCGCGCACCGCATCCATGCCACGATTCAAGTACCAGCGGCGATTGGTCCGAGCGTCGAACAGTTCGTTCTGCCGCCGCTCGGGCTCGAGGTTTGCGACGCTCACCCCCACAAAGCGCAGCGCCACGCGCCGGGTGAAGAGCGCGCGAAACAGTTCCAGCGCCGCTGCGAGCAGCGCCTTTTCGTCGTTGGTCGGCGGAGCGAGCTTCGCCGAGCGGTTCACCGAGTAAAAATCGGTGTAGCGCAGCCGCAGCGCGACGCTGCGTGCCTGGCGGCCGGCGGCGCGCAGGGTATTTCCGATGCGCTCGGCGAGGTACTCGATCAGGCCGGCGAGGAATTCCAGATCAATCGTGCCGCCTTCGATGGTGGTCTCCCGCGAAATGGACTTGGGCTCGTGCGGCGCCAGGACGGCGCGCGGGTCGCGACCGCGGGCGCGCTCCCAGAGTTGCCGGCCGACGGCTTCGCCGAACGTGGCCTCAAGCGCAGCGAGCGGCACCTGGCGCAACTGTCCGATGGTCTCGATGCCGCGCTCGGCGAGCATCGCCGCATGGACGTGCCCGATGCCGTGGAGCTTGCTGACCTCGAGCGGCGCAAGAAATTCCTCTTCGGCGCCCGGCAGAACGATCCGGAAGCCGCGAGGGCGATTCAGGCGCGAGGCCACCGAGGCCACCAGCTTCGACGTGGCGGCGCCTACCGAGACGCTCAGGCCGGTCTCGGTGAAAATGCGCTGCTGCATCCGCTGCAGTGTCCCGGCGAAATCCGGATAGAGCCGGTCGGTGCCGGTGAAGTCGAGGTAGAAGTCGTCGAGCGCGGCGGCTTCGACGGCGGGCGTGAAGTTGCCGAGCAGCCGCCCGATGCGGCCGGCGTAGTCGGCGTAGTGCTCGTACTGTCCGGGAACGACGACCGCCCCAGGGCAGAGCCGGCGCGCCTCGCGGAAGCTCATCGCCGTGCGCACCCCGCGCGCCTTGGCCTCGTAGCTGGCCGAGGCCACCACGCCGCGTCCCACCAGTACCGGCCGGCCGCGCAGGCGCGAGTCGAGCACCTGCTCAACCGACGCGAAAAAGGCGTCCACGTCCACATGCACGATCTTGGGATCGCGGTCGGCCATGCGGTAGACCCCTGGGGCGGGGAAGCGGGAGCGGCAGAGTCGCGGGGTGGCCAATTCTTTTCGTAGCGAATCAGGACGGGCGAAGGACGACCCGGGAGAGTCACATGGACAATGGGGTCGGCCCCTCGCCCGCCTTCCCGTTTCCTCTACCGGGGAGAGCATAGGCGAATAAAAAGCGAAAGTCAAGGGGTCTTTTTTAGGCTGCTGGCGGCACGGCGGTGCGCCAATTCTTCCTCATCTAGATGGGAAGCATACTACCGACGCAGTCGTACAATAAGTGACGCTCCCGGAATGGCGCGCGAAGCTGATTTCGTGGCCGGAGCCGGCAGCACGGCGGAGGGCGGCCCACCCCTCAATACTTGCCCGGAACATCGGGCAGACGGAACACACCGTCATCGCTGAGCGCTTGGAGTTCCCTTCGCCCTCGAGCGTGTGAATACTGCCATGTCAGCCGAGCCTTCCAACGCCCCCCAACCGCCCCGCTCCGCAGACGCGGGAGATCACCGTTCGGGGCCGGCATTCTCATCGCCGGCGGGCGATTGGCCGACGCGCCTGCTGCGACTCCTGCTAATCGCCGTGGGGTTGGCCGTATGGTTCATCACGCAGGCGCTACTGGCACGGCGCGCTTTTCCCGAGAGTGGCGTCCGCGACGGCCTGTTCGCGCTCACGGCGGGCGCGAATGCGTTTCTTCTGAGTCACCCGGCGTGGGCGGATGGGCTGCTCATTTGCAGCTCGGCGTGCATCGATGCGCTGGGTGTGTTCATCCTGTTGCGCACCGTCTGGGGTCCGACGATTCGGCCGTTTCTCGGCCTGCTGATGCTCTTGGCCCTCCGCCAGATCTGTCAGGGCCTGGAGTCCCTGCCGGCGCCCGAAGGAATGATCTGGCACAACCCGGGCTTTCCCTCACTGCTGGTGACGTACCGCACCTCGACAGATCTGTTTTTCTCCGGTCACACGGCGGTCGCCATTTTCGGAGCCACGGAGTTGGCCCGCTTGCGGCGCCCGTGGCTGACGGCGCTGGGAGTTGCCCTCAGCGTGTTCGAGGTCGTGACTGTCATTGTCTTGCGAGCGCACTACACGATGGACGTTTTCACCGGGATCATTGCGGCCCTGTGGGTGGCAGGGATCGCCGCCTGGCTGGCGCCTTCAGTGGACCGGGCACTGAGCCGCCTCGTGAATAGGTGAACGGCCCGCTGGTCTGCAGCGTGTTCTATCCCAGAATCTTCGGCACGATCGAGGGCAACAAGCCCCGATCCGCAGCACCGTAGTGAGATCGGCGACCGATCCAATCACGGTCTTGGGATTGACAAACCGAATTGCACTTGGCCCAAGCCGATGGAGATCACAGGAGGCCGGACCGAGGACGGCTAGCGTCGCGGTTCCAGGATGATTTCCCGCGCAAGCCGGGTGCCCATCACCTCGCGGATGTCGGCGCGTTCCTTGTATCCTTGCATCGTTTTCTCGTCGTTGCCGATGACCCGTTGAGTCACGGCATCTGCTTTGGCTTCGTTGGCTTCCAGCGAGGCCAGATCCTTGAACTCGGTCATGAGCATGAGGTTCCAGTCCCCGGGTGTATGACCTTCCGTCTCTAGAACCTTGTACGAGAGGATTAACCCTTCCGCCTTCAGAGCCTCCTGCTCCTTCTTCCAGTCGGTCGCGAGATATTTCATGTAGGCGGATCCCATGCCCGGTTTAATTCGGACGAAGGCCACTTCCCACACCGAGCCATTTCGCACGGGACGAGACATCTGAGCGAACACCGAGGCGCCAAGAAGCAACAGCGAAGCTGCCAGCGAACCCAAGAGAATGCGTTGCGTTTTCATGAACTAACCTCTCTTCTCGGAATTGGTGAAAACTGGGCGAGAATCTACGAGAAAGGCGGTTCAGCGTCAACCGATTTCGTCGCGGTGCAGAAGGATTTGGGCATCCCGGCCCGGCGTCGACAATCAGGCCGCAGTAAGAGTTGCCAGATCAGATATGGACTGGCGGCGGAGGCCGCCCGCACCGTGCGCGAGAATGGCTTGAAGAAGCGCACGCCCAAGACCATAACGACGCTCCATCGGCTTCTGGGTGAACTCGAGAAGGTGCGCGCGCAGGGTTACGCCGTGGATGATGAGGAAAACAGCATGGGCGCTCGCTGCCTGGCCGCCCCGGTGTTTGACATTCTGGGAAGGGTGGAGGCCGCCGTAGGATTGAGCGGCACCACCAGCCAGATCGACGACTCGAACATGCCGAAGCTGGTGGAATGGGCCAGGGAAGCTGCGCGCAAGATTTCGCGGCAGCTCGCCCGGCCGACCTCGGCGGGTATGGCCTGAGCCGCACCGCCGCGGGCCATGCGCCGGAGCCGACCTAGATTACTTCTCCACGCGCAGTTGGTTTGTCACCGAGAAAGTTCCGGCGACGCCGCTGGCCTTGATATTGGCGACGTTTTTCTCCGCCTCGCTGGCTACCACGCCTGCCAAAGTGACGTTCCCGTTCTTGACGATGATGTGGATCGGCGGGACAGGCTGAATCGCGTAGTGATTCAAGAAGGGGCTCGAGTAAATAGCGCGGAAAAGCCGGCGGCGCAAGTGGTCGTCCATCGGGGACGCCGGCAATACTTCGATCTGGTTGACGACGCTGGTCACTCCCTCGATCTTCTTCACGCGCTTGGCGGCGTCGGTGCGGGTCGAGGGTCGCAGAACCTGGCCTAGCAGTGTGACACGCTCGCCATCAATCCTGAACTCCAGGTTGTCGTACACCCCGTAGTAGGGGAGCATGAGAAGTTCGTGCCGTATCTGCTTTTCAAGCCAAGTGTGGTAGGAGTTAGAGTCACTCGTCTTGGTAGTCTTCACATCGCCCCGGCTGGACTGGGCGCTGGCGGGCATTGCGCCGATCCCGGCCAGCAGGAGCACCGTGACTATACTCGCCATGAATCGCCTGTTCATCTCTCCTCCTCGTCCCAGCAGGAGGGGCTGGTCTCCATCCACTTGTTTAGATGCGGAATGGGCACGGCCGGATTTCCCCGCAACTCCCGTCCAATTAGTTCTGCTACGATGGTTCGCCCTGTGCACGAGCCTTTGGAGCTATTCCCGAGGACCTCAGGGCGGAGCGATAGATCGCAAGTGTGGGTCGTAGCGCACCGCGGCGCGTCCGGATATGCGCCAGAGAACACCCTGGCGGCTTTTCGCCGGGGGGTTGAGCTGGGCGCCCGATTCATGGAGACTGACCTGCACCTTTCGCGGGACTCCCGCCTCGTCGCCATCCACGACGAAACTCTCGACCGCACGACCAACGGCCAAGGCCCCGTTCACGCGCTCAAGCTGGCTGAGCTGCGCGAGCTCGATGCGGGCTCCTGGTATGACCCCCGCTTTGCCGGAGAGCGCATTCCCACGCTCGAGGAGATCCTGAGCTTTGCTCGCGAAACCGATGTGGTCTTCTACCTGGAGATCAAGCCCGGCGGCGCCTGGGGCATCGAGCACGCGCTGGTGGGCGCGCTGCGGGAGGCTCAGGAGGCGGCTCGCGCTGTGGTGCTCTCGTTCGACGCGAGCACGCTTGCGGCGGTGCGCCGCCTGGAGCCGACCTTGATGACGGGATTCCTGTTCAGCCGGTCCGGAGCCGATGCGGCGAAGCGCGCGCTCGAAGTGGGTGCGCGGCAACTGGCACCTCGTGGCGACCTAGTGTCATCGGAGTTGGTGAGGCAGGCGCGACGCGTAGACTTGCAGGTGGTCACCTGGACAATCACCGAGCCCGACCATATGCGCGTGTTGGCTGCCGCCGGGGTAGACGGGATCATGACCGATTACCCCGACCGCCTCGTCTCTGTCCTCGGCGAGAGTAAGGGCGAGCTTTAGCTCATCCGAGTCTCGGCCGGGCTTGGCCTGCTCCTTCGCTAATTGCCGCCGAGTCGCCGGTGCAGGCTGGCGAACTGCGCAAGGCTCAATTGCTCGGCTCGCGCGTCAGGACGCAGGCCGGCGGCGCGCAAGGCCGCTGCGGCGGCCTCGCTCCCGATGAGTGGCCGCAG
>WNFG01004220.1_pt2 | contig 12069 bp, 10 predicted proteins | sample 5400431 | NCBI WGS metagenome assembly WNFG01 (sample SAMN13153346, study PRJNA577476) | soil metagenome | isolation source: 120 cm saprolite under Douglas fir tree site 2 hole 3 replicate 2 | place: USA:California | collected 2015-04-18
TGATTGTTTACAACTCTTTCATGCACCCATTTGCCTATATACTTGTAATGCCTGAACTGGACCACTTCTCAGCGAGGTCCCCGATGACCGGCAACTTGAAGAACTTGCCCTGGAAAGCGTTGATCATCGCGATGAGCCATGCTACGAATCCCCCAACCCCGACCACAAAGCTGCCCAGGCTAAAAATCAAACCGGAAAGGGTGCCACTTGCGAAGGCCGCTACAATGACTAGAAAAAAGAGCACGATCCATGCCACGACTAAGGTGACGCCCAGCAGTATTGCTTGCATATTGTGAAAGCGCACAAAGCGATTCTGCTTCTCTATAAAGAAGAAGATGACACCAAGAATCCATATCAAGTAGCCCAATCCGGCGGAGACTTTAGGGTCCATACCTATGGAAGTGGGACCAAGGGGGCTAACATTCCCCACAGGAGGGACGCCATAAGGGGCACCATACGGAGGCTGCTGCCCGTACCCACTTTGCTGGTAGCCACCTGGTTGTTGATAACCACCCGGCTGCCCGTATGGTTGACCGCTATTGGGGGGGACGTTCTGCTGTTGTGGAGGATAGCCTCCATACTGGTTGGGCTGATTGGGGTCTTGCCCCTGGTTAGGATTCCAGCTCATAGTTGTTTTCACCTTTCTTAAAAAGGAAAGAGACTCCTGCACATAATAACTATCACATGTGTAGAAGTCTCTTTCATCGCGGTCCCTCTCAGGGAAGTACTGTCGGCTTACATTCCCGGAATACCCTGGTTTGCATATTTCTCTGCGTAATCACCAACTATTGGCAATTTGAAGTATTTGCCCTGGAAGGCGTTGACCATCAGCACAATCCAGCCAATAAACTCGACAAGACCTACCAGGTCTCCAAGAAGTCCAAAAGTTCCGCCCAAAAGGCCACCTGTGAACCCACCTGCAATGCCCAGTACTATCGAAAGTACAGTCAGGCCACCAAAGAAGAGTATCGATTGCATAGCGTGGAAACGTACAAAGCGATTCTGCTTTTCCATAAGGAAGAAAATCAGTCCTGTGACCCATGCGGCCAGGTAACTCAAACCGGCCTCAACATTCGGTTGCATACCCATGGATGTAGGCCCAAGAGGGCTTTGTGCGCCCGACGGAGGTGCCCCATAGGGCCCCTGTTGGTATCCGCCCGGTTGAAAACTGCCTTGTGGCTGGCCGTAACCAGGCTGCCCGTATCCACCCTGGCCACTGTAGGGGTCTGTTGGCTGTGGTGGTGGTTGTGGTGGTGGGGGACCATAGCCGCCGTACTGACTTGGTTGATTGGGATCCTGTCCTTGATTTGGATTGTAGTTCATGGTTGGTTGTACTCCTTATTTCTGCTAAGTATAAGACCTGTCCGGTAAAAAGGGATTTCCTTCCACCTTCAGCAATACAATAGTGTAGAAGTCCAGGCATTGAGATGCAGATTTCACTACTACAGTATGTACTACGTAGTATACTCTGAAAGGTTGGCATTGTGAACCATTTTGGTCACAATCTCAACGGTAATATTACCGCTTTCTTCTATTATACCGCCCGGTACCTCTAATTGATAGAACGATGCAAGGGAGCAGATATCCTTTTCTAGGAGTTTTGGGAGTCGGCATCCTGCGCTCGTATGTGCGGGTACGAATCGCGGGTAATGTGATCTACCGGCGGGATGATTAACGACGAGGGTTGATCTTCGTTTATTTCATCCTCTGGCTGTTCATCCGCAGGTATACCAGTGCGGCGGTGCGTTTGATCGCGATTGCCTATCACACGTTCATCCATGTGCAATAGACGAGGTTCAGGTAGTGACTGTTCGTTCTGGTTCTCACTTTCACTTTCGGCGAGAGGGGCAGCCAGCAGCGCAGCTTCGATAACCTGGTCCATTGTCTCTACAAAAGTAAAACGTATGCGCCTTTGGATTTTGGCCGGGATTTCAGCCATATCTTTCTTGTTTTCTGCTGGCACCAGGAGATGAAAGATGTTTGCCTGGTACGCGGCAAGCACTTTCTCTTTGAGTCCTCCAATACCCAGGACACGCCCAAGCAGCGTGATTTCGCCTGTCATAGCCATATTTTCGCGTATAGGGCGTTTGGTAATGGCTGAGATGAGAGCTGCGGTAATGGTGATGCCTGCTGATGGACCATCTTTGGGGATGGCATTTTCCGGCAAATGAATATGCAGATCGGTGTTGTCTTGAAAATTTGGGTCAATCTCTAGAGCACTTGCTCGCGAGCGAATATAGGAGAGCGCGGCGTAGGCAGATTCGCGCATAACATCACCTAGCTGGCCAGTGATCAGCAATTCGCCCTTCCCTACCATGGTGGCGACTTCCACCGGTAGCAGAATGCCTCCATTTTCAGTGACGGCTAAACCCATTGCTACGCCGACCTGCGTTTTTTGGCTGGGAGGAGTGAGCGAATAACGAGGTACACCCAGATAATGTTCCAGGCTGTTCGTGGTCACGCGCAGATGCGTTTTTGGCTTCTCGATAATGCGCCGTGCTGCCTTGCGACATATTGCTGCCAGTTGCCGCTCCAGGTTGCGCACACCCGCCTCACGCGTATAATCTGTCACAATATGCTGCATGACTGACTGCGGAACCTTTAACTGCTCTGGCGTCAGCCCATGTTCGGCCAACACCTTTGGCAAAAGGTGGCGCAGCCCAATGTTGACTTTCTCCTCAAACATATAGCCAGGCAGGTCGATAATATCCATACGGTCGGCCAATACTCGCGGTATCTGATACTTCACATTTCCTGTACAGATAAAGAACACCTCTGAAAGATCATAGGGAACTTCCAGATAATGATCGGTAAACGAACTATTCTGCTCTGGATCAAGCACTTCCAACAGTGCCGCGCTGGGGTCGCCGCGATACTCCGCGGAGAGCTTATCGATTTCGTCGAGTAAGAAGACCGGATTACATACCCCAACGGTTTTCATCGACTGGATGATGCGTCCTGGCAGAGCACCAACATAGGTGCGGCGATGCCCACGAATTTCTGCTTCGTCATGTACACCACCCAGCGAGATGCGGGCAAATTTCCGTCCCAGGGCATTGGCTATTGAGCGGCCCAGCGATGTCTTACCAACACCAGGAGGGCCGATGAAGCAAAGTATCTGTCCCTGGCTCTCGCTTTTCAGACGCCCGCCACGCCTGGCCTGTTGCTGGCGCAACTGACGTACTGCCAAAAACTCAATGATACGTTCCTTGATACCTTCCAGTCCATAATGATCTTCGTCCAGCACCTGCCGCGCCTCTTCAATGTTAAAATGATCCTCGCTCCTCTCACTCCAGGGGAGAGCCAATATCCAATCGATATAAGAACGCAGCACAGCTACCTCAGCGGATTGGGCAGGAGTGCGCTCCAGCCGGTCAATCTCTTTGCGTACTTTCGCCATGGCCTCAGGTGGCAAAGACTTTTCGTTGAGCTTCGCCCGCAGTTCATCGGCCTCGGAGGACGTTTCCATCCCCAACTCCTCCTGGATGGCTCGCAGTTGCTCGCGTAGATAAAATTCTTTCTGGGTACGGTCTACCTGCGAACGCACGCGGCTGCGAATGGTCGATTCCAGCTCCAGGATCTCGATCTCATTCCCCATAATGACACAGATCTTCTCTAAACGCTCCAATGGATCGAACGTCTCCAGGAGGTCCTGCTGCTGCTGTGTATCTGTGACCAGGTGCGCGGCCAGCATATCTGACAAGCGCGCCGCCGTTTTGATAGCGACAATTGAGTTGATATCTTCTACCGAGAAGCGGCGGTTCAGCTGGGCATAATGTTCAAAGAGGTTGGTGGCATGGCGCACCAGGGCATCGGCCTGTGGGCCACGCGTCTGTGGTTCCGCCGGTGCCTGTATGCTGACACGGATAAATGGTTCGAGGTCGAGATATTCCTCGATCTGGATACGGTGCAGGCCGCTTAACAATACCTGGAGGCTTCCATCTTGCTGCCGGTGCATCGTGGTGATTTCGACCAGGGCACCTGTAGGGTAGATATCTTTAGGCTGAGGATCATCTATGTCTGGATCAATTTGAGAGGACGTGATCAGGGCGTGGTCGGGACGCATCATCGCTTCTTCAACAGCGCGGACAGACTTCTCACGCGCTATGGCCAGCGTCATGCGGGTACGCGGGAACACAACCATGTGTTTTAACGCCACAAGCGGATACGTTTCAAGGGTATCCTCAGGTATTTCCTGGCGTTCTTGTTCGTTCATGGGTTCCCGCCTGTTCCCTTTCAAATGACAAGTACATCTTCATTATATACGTTTAGAAAAACTGATGAGTCTGCACTAAGCAGACTCATCTTCAGGATAGGCCGTTGACCGATTACTGCGCGTCTCTAGTAAAGGTTTGTGATGGGCAGTAATCACATCGCTGTTGATAACGACTTTTTTCACATCCGCACGCGATGGGATTTCGTACATCACATCGAGAAGGACATCCTCAATGATACTGCGCAGTCCTCTCGCCCCGGTGCGCTGTTTCAAGGCCCCTTCAGCAGCCGCGTCAAGGGCATCATTGGTAAAGACCAGCTCGACGCGGTCAAGCTGTAAGAACTTCTGATACTGTTTAATAATGGCGTTTTTCGGCTCAGTCAGAATACGAATGAGGGCATCCTTATCCAGGCTGTCCAGAGAAACTGCCACCGGTAGACGCCCGACGAACTCAGGAATTAAGCCATACTTGAGCAGGTCATCAGGAATAAGATGCGTCAGCACTGATGCATGTGCATCTTTCTCGGCTTGAGATGTGGTACCCCTGAAACCCATGGTCTTGTTACTGCCAAGACGCTGCTCGACAATCTTATCCAATCCTTCAAAGGCTCCGCCACAGATAAAGAGAATATTGGCTGTGTTGATTTGAATGAAGTCCTGGTGGGGGTGCTTGCGCCCACCCTGGGGCGGTACGTTGGCAATGGTGCCTTCAATAATCTTGAGCAGAGCCTGTTGTACGCCCTCGCCCGAAACATCGCGAGTAATGGATGGATTGTCCGACTTGCGTGCGATTTTGTCGATCTCATCGATATAGACAATGCCCCGCTCAGCACGGGCTACATCAAAATCCGCCGTCTGTATGAGGCGCAAGAGAATGTTTTCGACATCCTCACCGACGTAGCCCGCTTCTGTGAGCGCGGTCGCATCAGCGATACAGAAAGGCACGTCCAATACCTTGGCCAGCGTCTGTGCCAACAAAGTTTTCCCACAACCGGTAGGACCAATCATCAGGATATTGCTCTTGCCTAGCTCAACGTCGTCGATCTGCATGCCCACACCGATACGCTTGTAGTGGTTGTAGACAGCCACTGCCAGCGTCTTTTTGGCTCGCTCTTGCCCAATTACGTATTGACTTAGTTGCTCATAAATCTTCTTTGGCGCCGGCATCTTGCCCGTTTGCAGGCGCGGCTTGGTGACAGTCGCCTGCTCCTCTTCGATAATTTCTCGGCACAGGTCGATACATTCATCGCAGATATAGACACCACCGGGGCCTGCAATCAGCCGTTGCACCTGGTCCTGGCTCTTGCCGCAAAATGAGCAGCGGTAGGTCATGCGCGTATTTTTCGAGTTCGCCACGTTCGTTTGTTACCTTTCCCTCATCTGTAGCTAGAGAGCCACATCTGATAGCTACTACATCTCTATTCTACAACATCCGCAGGTGTTTCATCTGTTACAGATGTGGTCGGCTCCTCAGCCTCGACAACGTTACTATCAGCCTCTACGATATCAGCCTCACCAGCAAGGGCGGCTGCCTGAGCATTCTCTATATTCTCTATACTGGCCATTTCATCCTCATCAACCTCTGCATCGGGATCGGGATCGGTTGTTAATTCTACCAGGCGTGCCAGAGCTTTCTCCCGCCGGTAATTTAACGCGATTGCACGAATTTGCTCCTCTGAACGGGGCAATTGCTGACCAACCTGAGCGTATGCCCGGAATATTGCCTCTAGCTCTTCAGGTAAAATACTAATATTCTCCTGCTTTGCTACCTGGTCCAGTACAAGCTCGCGCTTTACACGCTTCTCAGCCTCGGGCTCCCGTTCTTTCAGGTACTCCTCGCGACTTTTGCGCATCATGAGCAGGTATTGATCCATCGACATATGTTGCCCCTCCAGCATATGCGAGAGCTGGTGCAACATTGTCTCGGCCTCTTCCTGGATCAACAAGGGATGAATAGTAATCTGCGACGAATCAATAACAGCATTCAGTACCTTTTCCTGGAGTGCATCGCGTATACGCCGCTTCTTGTTTTCGAGAAGCTTGTCGCTGATGGCCTTGCGCAGGTCTTCTAATGTCTCAAATTGCCCATTTGTGACCGTGCTTGCCAGAGCATCATCAAGTTCAGGAACTTCTTTGACCTCTACCTTGTGCAGGGTAACGGCATAGTTCGCCTCTTTACCCGCCAATTTCTCATTGCCGTAGTCGGCTGGTATTACAGTTGTGAACTCTTTACTCTCACCTGCCTGCATACCCACTATATGCTCATCCATGCCGGAAAACAGGCCATGACGTTCGCGGGTGAGTTCAAAGGGGTTATCTTTGAGGTCGGAGACATTCGTTTCTTCAACGTTAAGTTTGAGATCAACCGTCACCCGGTCATCATACTCGGCGGGCCGTTCGACAATATGCCAGCTTGTCTGCTGGTTACGCAGAGACTCTAGCTCCTTCTCAACCTCTTCAGAGGTAACATCCGCCTCTTCACGGTCAAAGTGGAGCGAGGTATAGTCGCCAAGCACGACTGGCGTGAATATAGGCACCTTGAGGCTAAAATGATACGGCTGACCAATCTCCAGGGCGGGTGCATCGAGTTCGGGTTTGGTGATAGGGGTAAGTTCATGCTCTTTGAGAGCGTTGCGATAGGTCTCTGTAATCAGTTCATCGAGACCTTCTTGATAGATATATTCTTTGCCCAGCTTGCGTTCCAGCAAAGAGCGCGGAGCCTTTCCCCGGCGAAAGCCCTGCACGTCAACTTTTTGTACCAGTTTGCGGTACGCCTTATCCGAGGCCTTCTGTAGCTCGTCCCAGGTCAATTCTACTTCAAGGACGGCCTCACTGCTTTCTAACTTTTCGACCGAGACCTTCACATTTCCTCCAACAGGTGTGCCTTTTAACAAATGTTTTTAGAACTTGCAGTCACTCTATGCATGGATGGTAACGACAAGCAAGGAAGGGGAAGTACAGGAGCGGGAGACGGGGATCGAACCCGCGACTTTCTCCTTGGCAAGGAGATGCTCTACCACTGAGCCACTCCCGCATAACTGCGAAACCTTCTCATCTCTCCATAATAAAGGTAGTGGGCGGTGAGAGACTCGAACTCTCACGGTTTTTCACCAACAGATCCTAAGTCTGCCCTGTCTACCAATTTCAGCAACCGCCCATAGTTTCTGGTAAAATGGGGCAACATCCTCACTTGAGGATAATACATCAGCAACGTGCGTGATGTCAAGGCGATTTCCATAGTTACGCCGTTCTGGCTACTCCTATGATATGGAACTTTTGGCGATAGGTAACGTTTTACATTATAAGTACCTGAAGGTGCTGGCTGAGTTTACCAGAAAAATAAAGGAGTAAAAATGTTACCAGTGATAAGACAATACTTGGGAAAAAGCCAACTCTCCATGCTTCATACCCTGCTAGGTCTAGGGTTGCTCGTAGTTGTTATCAGTGCTGGGCTTGCTGCCTGCGGCTCTAATGTGGGTAGTTCAGCGAGCCCCACTCCCACTACGTCGACACAAGTACAGAAATGTGGCAAGGTTCAGACTAATCCTAGAGGCACACCACTAGATGTGACAACAGCAAAACAGGCCGAAGACTGCTTCTGGCAAGCGTTTCAAAAGTGTCAACCGGCATCATTGGTCTACACCTTAACCGGCGTTGACACTATAGCAGTTCGCACATTCACTATCCAAAACAATGGTGTACAGTGCTCAATCTCAGATGCATTTCAGCATTCTATCGTGCCACAACCACTCTCGGCAACCAAGACCTACACCTGTGCGGGCGTGACACAGAAGCCTGATGGATTACATTTCTCCTCCTGCGGAGTTGATGGCGATGTCGCCATACCACTATAAGCACAACCAGGCCAATACATAGAATAATACATCAAAGAGGAAGAAGTGGTTGCCAGGTTAGCAGCTTCCTCTTTGATGTATTATTCTTCTTTTAATACCTGTTGCATATACTCGCGCAGTTCAGGGGCGATATCTGGACGCTTCAGCGCGTAGGCGATGGAGGTGGTCAGCAATCCAAGGGGATTACCGGTATCATAGCGCATGCCGGTGAAGCGGAGACCATAGCAGCGGCCAGCCTGGGCTTGCACCTCAATAGCATCCGTAATCTGAATCTCTCCACCTGCCCCAGGTGAGGTCTTCTCCAGCAGTTCAAAGATATCGGGTGTCAGGATATAGCGGCCAGCGACGGCCAGGTCCGAGGGAGCCTCCTCCAATGGCGGCTTCTCGACGAGATGTGTCACCTTCACTATCCCTGACCCAAGTTCTTCAACGGAGACTATGCCAAAGGAAGAAATCTGTTCCGGCGGTGAGGTGAAGAGCGAGAGAACCGACCCGCCATAGTGCTCGTGTATCTCTATCATCCCTGGCAGGCATGGCGTCTCTGGTGCCACCAGGTCATCGCCCAGCATCACAATGAACGGCTCATCACCCACCAGCTCTTTGGCACACAAAACGGCATGGCCCAATCCAAGAGGTTCAGCCTGGCGCACCGATGTGTAGGCTGCCATTGTCTGCACATGGCGCAATTCTTCTAACTCTTTGTGCTTCCCCTTCCGCTCCAGAGCTACCTCCATTTCAGGAAACACATCAAAATGATCTTCGATACTGCGCTTGCTGCGGCTGGTCACGAAAATAATCTCCTCAACGCCAGCGGCAACAGCCTCCTCCACAATATATTGCAACGTCGGTTTATCGACGAGCGGCAACATCTCTTTCGGTATAACTTTGCTGGCCGGTAGCACGCGAGTCCCCAGACCGGCCACGGGTAATACTGCTTTTCGAATATGCATATAATAGATTCTCCTCAAGAAACATAGTGAGGTCTGCTTTGCAACTAATACTGTCACGTATTGTACGGGATAGTGGAGCCAGGGTCAATCCCCTTGATGTATACGTATGCTAAATTCATATACGTATACATATATTAGTAAAAGGGTGAAAGCAGATGAATAAGGAGGAAGATCACCTACTATGCCTAACAGAACCATCTATGTAGCAGATGCAGACCTGCCAATTTTTGAAAAGGCGCAAGAACTGGCAGGGGAAAACCTTTCAGCCACCATTGCAGAATGTCCTCCTTATTTATTGACAATTTATGCTATACTAGGCTCATGTCAGTGTAGCTCAGAGGATAGAGCACCCGCCTCCTAAGTGGGTGGTCGAGGGTTCAACTCCCTCCACTGACGCTATATTTCATAGTCTTTTGCCCACCGCACTTTTTCTTTCTGGTTGTTTCTTGACCTCTCTATTCTCAGCCTGACCTTCCATCCTTCTTTGAGCAAAAAGACATATTTTACCTCTATCCGCTGAGTTACAGCCATTTTCCCCAAATTTATCACAAGCGTCAATATCTCTTCTGTGCTTTCTAAAGAGTAAAGATAACCCTTGCCAGTTCTTCCAGAGTAGTGCAGGGGTGTTTGGCGAAATCTTCTCGTATCCAGTTGAAGGGGCGATAGCGGTGCAGCAAGGTGTAGGCCATCAGGCGGTGGCTCAATTGTTCGTTGATGGCAGTTTCAGCATAGCCATATGCCAGCAAAAATGCTCGCAGGAGCGTTGGATTGCCGACCATCATAAAGATGCCAGCCGCCGCGAGATCATATTCGTGGAAGCCAATCATGGCATCGTCAAAATTAAAGAGCCCCGTCAGCCGCCATTGTCCGTGTTGCTGCTGGTGGGCGAGTAGATGATACTGGTGGATGTCACCGCTCACAATAGCAGGAGTAAAGTTGGGAGGATACAGGGGCGAAGCATATATAAGGTAGTCGGGAATTTGTTGTAGCCAGTAGTCGGGTACGCCTTGTTCGCGATGGCGTTGCACGCAGTTCTTCACACGAGTAGCCACAATCCCCGGCCAGTCTGCTTCCAGGAGCGGAAGATTAGCGGTAGGAAGAGCATGTAGGTGCGCGACGACCTCCGCAAGTTCGGTGACGATACGCAGCTTGTTCTCATGCTCCATCGCGTCCCAAATCTCCGAGAGATACACGCCCTCTACCCGGCTCATCACCAGGTAGGGCCAACCATCCAGCATCCCGTGTGCATAAATCTCAGGCGTGGTAATGCTGAGCTTCTTATAAACATGTTCGGCCACAGAGAGGTCTGCCTCAAACAATCGCCTCTCATAGGGAGGGAAAAGCTTGATGATGCGCTGTTCACCAACAGTAAAGACGACATTCGATCCATTAGCAGGGTCTGTCCCATCGCCAAAGCGCACAAGCTTGTCACTCGCCAGCCCATGTCGCTGGCAGATGACCTGCATAGCTACCGGCCATACGCTGGCACTTATGCGCAGCAGTTCATAATCTGCGCGTTTGGTAACAGGAGGTAAAAGTGGTTCTGCTCCAGGCACTTTGCATCCTTTTCGTTCTACCGAAGTACCACAGTTCATCTTGTATAGACGTTGATCCCTCTCATCATATCACGCCATGCTCATTCTTAATGGGTTTTAAGACACTCGTCTAAAAGTTATCCACAATTAGAACATTTGTCCACATAGTTATCCACAATTTTGGTAACTAACCCTGTGTGCAAGTTTTTACCCCCGCCTTCGGCGAGGATTCAAAGAAAGGGGAAAAGCTGCAGTGCGGATGTTTTTCTCGCGAGAAAAATATCCGCATTGCAGCTTTTCCCCTTTCACAATGTCCTTCCGATGACACAAAAGTGACGCCTATAAGCTATAATATGAAAGATAACGTCAGGCAAGGCCAAAGGAGAAAAACACTCGTGTCCTCTACAATCAACATTCAGGGAATACACCACATCACCCGTGATATGGCCTTGAGCCATGGACTGCATCATATCACCGCCATCGGCAGCAATATTGAGCGTACACATGCGTTCTTTGGAGATCTGCTCGGCATGCGGCGCGTCAAAATGACCTCCAATTTTGACGACCCCAACTCGGCTCACTGGTACTGGGGCGTTGGAGATGGACATCCCGGCACGCTGATAACCTACTTTGAGCGCGACCCCCGTAAAACTCTTCGTATGCGTATGGGTGCCGGACAAACACACCATTATGCCTTCGCTGTTGCCGACGAAGAGACGCAGCTCGTCTGGCGTGAGAAACTGGTGGAGGCTGGCTTGAGCGTCACGCCTGTTATGGAGCGCGTCTACTTCAAAAGCATCTATACCAACGATCCCGACGGGCATATCGTAGAACTGGCGACTGCCGGGCCAGGCTTTGCCATAGATGAGCCAGTAACCGAGCTTGGACATCACCTGATGCTGCCTCCCTGGTTAGAAGAGAGTCGAAGTGAGATCGAGCGCATGCTCCGTCCGATTAGCGTACCTGAATGGCACATTCTGGAGGCCTGAAGAAAATATGAGCGACATTTCAAACGAGATTATCGGGCCGCACCAGGGTCAACCTATTCTCACTGCCGGTAACCCGCTCGACAAAGCAGGAGCCGCGATGGTGATGCTGCATGGGCGTGGAGCTTCGGCGGAAGATATCCTGGAGGTGGCTACCGAACTGAAACAACCCGGCTTTGCCTACCTTGCGCCACAAGCTGCTCAGAATTCGTGGTACCCAAACAGCTTTCTTGCACCCATTCCCAGCAACGAGCTAGGACTTTCATCCGGGCTGGCTGTCATAGCATCCATCCTCTCACAACTGGCTGGAGCGGGCATCTCCCCTGAGCGCACAATACTCCTGGGTTTTTCACAGGGTGCATGCCTATCGCTGGAGTACGCCGCTCGCAACGCCCGGCGTTATGGAGGTCTTGTCGGCTTGAGTGGGGGGCTTATCGGCCCCGACGGCACGCCCCGCAACTATGTCGGCTCTTTGCAGGGCACTCCTGTCTTTCTCGGCTGTAGCGACGTAGACTTCCACATTCCCAG